>Ga0066709_100000740_pt1 | contig 19055 bp, 23 predicted proteins | sample GraSoiAngelo_158_FD_79665 | JGI IMG/M metagenome (GOLD analysis project Ga0066709, IMG submission 79665) | Grasslands soil microbial communities from the Angelo Coastal Reserve, California, USA - 14_1009_16_30cm | ecosystem: Environmental > Terrestrial > Soil > Grasslands | place: USA...
CGAAGCTCGGCGCGACGATCCTGATCGGTTCGATCGTGGGCTGGTTCGGTGACGATCGTCTCGGCATGGTCGATTCGTGGTGGGGGCCGATGTGGCAGACGATGGCGCTCGCGGGCGTGGCCATGAACGGCATCGGCTGGTTGATCCTCGGGGCAGTCCTCGTCGCGCCCGGGCGAGGGCCTCGAGCCGCGGCCTAGCCGACCGCCGGCGATCGCTGCCGCCGTCGCTGGATCACTGCCGCCGCCAGCCGAGGAGCCAGGCGCCGAGGAGCAGGAAGAAGATCGGGCTGAGCAGGCCGCTCACGAGCGCCGGGCCCAGCACCAGCATGCTCGTGGTGTCGAGAACGATCAGTCGTGCCAGCCAGGTGACCACGAGCACGAGCCCAAGGACGATTCCCAATGGGCTGACCCAACTCGGGAGGTCGGGAGACCTGCCGGCAAGCCACGCCAGCAGGCCGAGCGCGATGCCGGTCAGGCCGAACGTGCCGTAACCCCGCGCATCGACCGCGGACGGCAGGTCGGGCACGCCGCCGGGCGGCGCGTGGAGCACGTTCGCCAGGTCGTAGGCCCCGTGCGTCGACGCGGCTAACGATCCGAACGCGCCGATCGCGAGCGCGAGCGTCGCGTACCCAGCGTCGATGTTGCGCACACGCTCGAACACCGCGACGAGCCCGGCGACTGCGAGGAGCGGCGCGAGGGTGAGGAAGACCGCGCTGAGCTCGGCGTCCTTGAGGACGACGAATGCGAGCGCATAGCCGATACCGGCCACGCCCGCGAGAATCGAGAGCCAGCCCGCGTACCGATCGTATGACGACGTCATCCCGCCACCTCCTGCGCGATTCCTACGATCCGGCCGATCATCGAACGCACGTCAAGGGTGGGTCCATCGATGCGGATCACTAATTCCGCGCGCTCACGTAGCCGCTACCGTATCCGGAACAATGGATGACACGGAGCTCCTGGCGGTGGCGATCGGGCAGGCGCGGGTCGGGCTCGCCGAGGGCGGCGTCCCCATCGGCGCGGCGATCCTGATCGACGGCGAGGTCGTCGCGGCGGGACGCAACCGGCGGGTCCAGCTCGGGAGCGCGATCCGGCACGGCGAGACGGACGCGCTCGAGGTCGCCGGGCGCCTGCCCGCCTCGAAATACCGCCGCGCGACGATGGCCACGACCCTGTCGCCCTGCGACATGTGCACGGGCGCGATCCTGCTCTACGGCATCCCGCGGGTGGTGATGGGCGAGAACCGCACCTTCGTCGGTGGCGAGGACTTGCTTCGGGCGCGGGGCGTCGAGGTCGTCAACCTCGATTCGAGCGAGTGCTACGACCTGCTCCACGGCTTCATCGCCGAGCACCCCGAGATCTGGAACGAGGACATCGGCGAGGAGTAGTGCCTTCGGCGCAGGAACGCGGGCTATTCTCCGCGGGTGATCTGCTCGAACTGCGGTACCGAGAACCGGGTCGGCGCCAAGTTCTGCACCGAGTGCGCGACCCCGCTCGCCCAGGCCTGCCCGAACTGCGGCACGGCGAACCCGCCGACGGCGAAGTTCTTCGACGCCGACAAGTCCGGTGGGTAGTGGTACGGCGGCTCGGGCGCGATCTGGAACCTGCGCTCGAACAAGCTCCGCCCGAACGGCTGGACGAGCGCCGACGCCGCGGGCCTGCCGATCCTCCCCGGCCTGGCGCGCTTTGACGAGGTCGCCGCCGGCGCGATTCGGCACGCCCTCAGGTTCACCGCGCCGCGGACCTGCCCCAACCACGTCTACCCGGCCCGCCACGACGCCGGGGACTGGAGCTGCGCGACGTACCCGCCGATGGGCCTGCGCGTCAGGCTGAAGGCGTCGGTCGACATCTCGGGCTTCGGCCCGCAGGCGCGGGTGATTCTCCTCGCGCTCAAGCGCTACGGCATGCTCCTGGCCGACAACGGCTCAGCGTGGTACGTCACCGGCGCCCCGAACGCGAACTGGAACGACGACCAGCTCCACGACTTCCACCAGCTCCACGGCTCCGACTTCGAGGTGGTCGACACCAGCGGCTTCCGATGAGCGCCCTCGGGCGTCAGCGCGCGATGCCGGCCTTCTTGTCGAGGACCTGCAGGAGCTCGTGGGCGGCCAGCTCGATCGCCTTGTGACGCCACTCGGCAGCGCGGAAGTGGACCGCGATGATCCCGGTCCGATGCACCCGTCGGAGGTCGCCGTAGACGAACGCATAGCGCGCCTTCGTCTCGTCGGCGGCGCCCTCGGTCAGCCCGAGATGCCAGGCGGCGTATTCCTCCCACGAATGCGAGGCGAGGAAGCGGTTCTGCTCGCGAGCGCGCGGCTGGCGCTCGCCCCAGTCGCTGCGAAGCACGTACTGGCGGCGCTCGATCAGCTCGACGGCGTGATCGAACGCGGCCTGGTTGAGCGTGTACGAGGCCATCGCTCCAGTCTCGTCAGGACGGGGGAGCCGTCAAGCGCGACGTCTGGACGATGGCCTCGATGGCTGGCCGGCGATCCGGCTACTGGGCCGGCGATCCGGCTAACTGGCCGGCGATCCGGCTACTGACCGGCGGCCGTCAGCTGAAGCGGCTGCATCTGGATGGACGCCGCCTGGTTCGGGCCGTTGCACGGCGGGGGATCGATCGGCAGCGGGACACCCGCCGCCGGATACGCCTCGACCGAGGTGTCGGAGGGCAGGTAGAGCCGGATCCCGAGCGGCGAGCTCGGCGCGGCGCCGCAGTAGTTGGTCATATCGACGAATGTCGTTGCCGAGGTGCTCGCCGCGATCGTGATCGCCTCGGTAGCCTGGGGCGACGTGCCCACGATCAGGGCCTTGCCGGCCTGCTCGACCAGGACCGGCCGGAGCAGCTTCGGCAGCGCGCACGCGCTCGCGCCGATGTTTCGGACCTTGATGGTCGCGATGCGATGGCCGGCGGCGCCCTCCCAGGCGCTGATCTCCGCGCTCAGGCCCTCCGCGGCGCAGGCGTCGACCGTGCCGGGCACGGACGTCGGCGTCGCTTCGGGGCCGACGGCCGCGGTGGTCTGGGTCGGGCCGGGGCCATTCAGGCCGCCGGCGGCGATGACCGCGCCCAGTGCGGTCGCGAGGACCGCGCCAGCGAGCACGACGCCGACCCGGGCGGTCGAGGACATCGAGCCGAACAGCCGCCCGGCGAGCGTGCGGCGACGGGCGCCAGCCACCGCAGCGGCCGCGATCGCAGTCGCGTCGATCGGGCGCACGGCCTGCTCGGCGAAAGCGCCGACGCGACGCGTGAGCCGCGACTCATAGGGATCGATCGGGTCGTCAGGCCGGTTGGTCATCGTGAAGCTCCTCCCGCAGTCGATTGAGCAGTCGGGCAAGGCGGGCGCGCACGCCGCCGCCGGTCATGCCGATGACACGGCCGATCTCGTCGGACGTGAGGCCCGCCGCGTAGCGAAGGGCGATGAGGGTTCGGTCATTAGGGCCCAGGTCCGCGAGCGCGTTGGCGAGATCCAGCTCGGCGGCGCGACTCGACGGGTCCGGGGCGAGGCGGGCGCCGGCCGGTTGGTCGCCGTCGATGGCGACCTCCCGCATCCAGCGCCGATGGCGGCTGCGGGCCAGCTGCTTCGCCTCGTTCGCGGCGATCGACACGAGCCACGGTCGGAGCCGATCCGCGTCCCGAATCGTGCCGAGCTTCGCCCATGCCTTCGGCCACGCGGCCTGGACCGCCTCCTGGGCGAGCTCGACATCGCCGCACACCACGAACGCGACCCGGGCCATGTCGTCGTGATGGGCCGCGACGATCCGCGCGAACGCCATCTCGTCACCGATGGCCGCCCGGGCCACCGCGGCGCGAAGGCTGTTGTCGTCGATCACGGCCTGCACACCCTATAGATGCACGAGGAAACCGTTTCGAATCGACGGCACGTGATCCGGTCGCGCCGCGAGCGTCCTCTCGCGCCGAGGAGCGCCCCGTTTCCCGCGCCCGCGCGCCCCGTGCCCCGATCCGCGCCCCGTGCCCGCGCGGGCCACCTTCCGCCAAATCTGCGCATTTCGAAGAGGGTTCCTCGTCCGGGCGGCTGTCTCTTGACAGAACTGCGGATCGCGCAGATTTGGCAAAGGATGGAGGCCGTGCGCCGCAACGGGCTGCCGATCTCGCAGATTTGGCAGAAGACGACGGGTCCGCAGCCTTGGCCGTCTCGGCGGGGCTCGCCCCGGGAGCGCGGTCAGCGTCGGCGGCGGGCCCAGCCCTCGATCGACTTGCGGAGGCGCGCCCCGGCGGCCGGATCGGTTGAGCCGTCGGAGGACTGACCGTCGAGCCCGAGGAGCGCTGCGCCGAGCACGGGCGGCGCGGTGAGACGAACGATCGTCGCCCTGGGAGCGACGGCGCGCACGCCCGCCTCGATCCAGGCATAGAACGCCGGGTCGTCGGCGGCGAAGACCCCGCCACCGAGCACGACCTCGGGATCGAGCTCGGTCATGCGCAGGCGGCGGATCAGCGCGCCGGCCATCGCCACCAGCTCGTCGGCGAGCCGGATGAGGATGCCCCGCGCCACCGCGTCGCCGTCGCGCGCGGCGCGGAAGACGACGGGGCAGAGCTCGGTGAGCCGGTCCTCGTCGATCCGATGCAGGTACAGCGCCCGGGTCAGCGCGCTCGTCGAGCGGACCTTGAAATGCGCCGGGACAAGCCGTTCGAGCGTGGTCGCCGGCCCGCGCCCATCGTGCGCACGGACGGCCGCGGCGAGACCCGCCTCACCGACCGAGCCCGCGCCGCCCCAGTCCCCCGAGATCATGCCCAGCCCATCGAACCGGGCCGATCGACCGTCAGGAGCAACCGCCGCCCCGTTGATGCCATGGCCGCAGATCAGCACGACGCCCCACGGCCGGTGCGTGCCCGCGCGCAATGCAGCGAACGTGTCGTTGAGCACCACCGAGCGCTTCGTGAGACCGAGCTCTTCGATGGCCCTGGTGAGCATGCGCACGTCCGAGGGGTAGTCCGCGCCCGCGAGGCAGTAGACACCGAGCTCGGCGAGCGGCGCTGAAGCTCGTGGCGGGCGCGCACGGGGCATTGGCCCACGCGCCGTGCGACCTCGCGTCCTAACACCCGCGACGTCCGCGACCGCCGACCGGTCGATCCCCGGCCAGTGATGGCCGGCCCCTTCCGCGGCCTTCGAGGCGAGCGCCTGCAGGTTGTCCATGCCCGCTCCGAGCCCGACCGCCTGGTGGGAGATCGTCGGGCCGCGCACGGCCGAGAGCAAGCGGCCGGTCGAATCGACCAGCGCGAGCTCGGCCTTCGAGTTCCCGCCATCGACGGCGAGGACCGCCGCAGGACCCTTCGTCACCTCTCGGCGCGGTTGACGAGGGCCGTCACGACGAGGGACCCGACGGTAGGGCGATGATGTTGTCGAGCTGGTCCACGCGAACGAGCTGGGCGCCTGCGTCGCGCAGGCGATCGATGATCCAGGGGAGCGCCTTCTCGGTCCGCTTCGGCCAGGTGTGCAGCAACGCCACCGACTCGTCGCGGGCGGTCACCAGGCCGTCGACGATCGTGTCGACCAGCTCGGCGAGCGGCCGGTCGGGCTCCCAGTCCCACGCTTCGACCGACCAGCCGACGTGGACGTACCCGGCGCGATCGAGCGCCTTGAGCACCCGCCGACTGTCCGAGCCTGCACCGAACGGGTTGCGGAACCACGGCTTCGGGTCGACGCCGGTGGCCGCGATGATCGCCTCCTCGGCGGTCTTGATGTCGAAGTCCAGCCCGTCGCGGCTGAGGTGCGGCATGCGGGCGTGGTAGTGCGAGTGGTTGCCGACGAGATGGCCGGACTTCGCGATTCTCGCCGCCGTGTCCGGGTACGCCTCGGCCCACCGGCCCTGGATGAAGAACGTCGCTTTGACGTCGAGGCGGTCGAGGATGTCCAGCAGACGCTCCTGCACCCCGGGTGTCGAGCGCCGGTCGGGATGCTCGGCGTCAAAGGTCAGCGCCGTGCGGAAGGGCTCGACCGCCGGCTTCTTCGTATGTCGCCGCGCCACGGGCTTGATCGGCGCCTTCGATGCAGCCGCCCTGGACGCCGCAGCTCGCGTTCGAGTCGCCACCTTACTTCTCGACGCCCGTGATCACGATGCCGCGCGTGAACACGCGCTGGAAGATCGCGAACAGGATCACCGGGATGAGCAGGGTCATGATGTTGCCGGCCTGGATCAGGTTCGCCTTCGTGTGGTAGATCCCGTTGAAGTGTGACAGGCCGACCTGGAGCGGCTGGATGTCCTCGTGGCCGGCCAGATAGATCAGCGGCCCGAAGAAGTCGTTCCAGGAGTACACGAAGGTGAAGATCGACACGGCCACGATGACCGGCCAGGCCTGCGGCAGGATCACCGAGCGAAGGATCCGGAACGCACTGGCGCCGTCGATCGCGGCGGCCTCGTCGAGGTCGCGCGGGATCGTCAGCAGGTACTGCCGGATCAGGAACACGTCGTAGGCGTTGGCGAAGAACGCCGGCACGAGGAGAGGTAGCCACGTTCCCACCCAGCCGAGCTTCACGAAGAGCGTATAGGTCGGGATCAGCGTTACCGCGTCGGGCAGGAAGATCGTCGCCAGGAGGAGCGTGAACAGGGCGCCGCGCCCGGGGAATCGGAAGCGTGCGAACCCATACGCCACGAGCGTGCACGAGAGCACCGTGCCGATCGTCCCGATGAGCGCCAGGCCCACGGTGTTGAACAGCAGCCGCGGGAAGTCGATGTCGTTCCAGACCTCGGCGTAGTTGCCCCACTGCGGCGCGAGCTGCCAGGGCTGCGACAGCGTTCGCCACGAGCCCTGCCAGGTGATCGTCCCGGCGGCGGGATTCGCGGGATCGATGAAGTCCGACTGCGTTCGGCCCTTCTTGAAGAGGGCCAGCTCCCTGGTCGACCCGTCGGGTATCGGCACGAAGTACACGCTGTAGGTCTCGCCCTGGAAGTCGAAGGTCCGCGGGTCGGAGGGCAGGATCGGCGAGTTCGGCTGCGAGATCTGCTCCTCCGTCTTGAGCGACAGCAGCGCGCTGTACCCGAGCGGTGACAGGAAGGCGATCACGACGCCGCTCATCGCGACGGTCAGGATCGCCCGACGCACCAGGACCGCCGGGCGGAGTCCTCGAGGTCTGCGAGCTGCGCCGGATGGGGCGGTCGCGGCGTACGCCGTCACCGCTCACCCGCATAGAACACGTACCGTCGGGACAGCCGGAACAGGATCAGCGTGATCACCAATGCGATCCCGAACAGCAGCCAGGCCATGGTCGCGCCGTAGGACAGGTCCTGGAACGTGAAGAACGTCTGGTACAGGTTGAGGTTGTAGAAGAGCGTGGTGCCGCCCGGTTCGCCGGTGCCGTTCTTCAGGACCAGCGGCACGAGAAAGTACTGCAGCACTTCGATGACCCCGAGGATCAGGGTGTAGAAGAGGATCGGCGACATCATCGGGACCGTCACGTTGCGGAGCTGCGCCCACCAGCCCGCGCCGTCGATGCGGGCCGCCTCGTACAGCTCCGTCGGGATGCCGCGCAGCCCGGCCAGGTTGATGATCACCCCCGCGCCGATACCCCAGATACCGATCAGCACGAGGCCGGGATAGATGAACGTGGTGTCGAATAGCCACTGCGGCGGCTTCGACCAGCCGAGGAACTGGAGCGCGGTGTTGAGCCAGCCTTCCTCCCCGAGCATGGCGTTCCAGACCAGCACGCTCGCGACGAAGGGCACCACGTACGGCATGAAGAGCAGGGTTCGCATCACCGCGGAACCCAGCAGGTAGCGGCTGTTGAGTGCCAGCGCGATGACGAACGGCACCAGGATGGACACGGGCAGCCAGATCAACCCGAACTTGAAGGTGTTGCCGAGGGATGCCCAGACCCGTGCGTCGTGGGCGAGCCGCACGTAGTTGTCGAGCCCGACGAAGCGCAGGGGCTCCTCCTGGGCGAGGGTCATGTTGAGGAACGTGAAGACCAGGGTCGCGACCATCGGCACGACCGTGAGGGCGAGGAAACCGACGAGCCACGGGGAGATGAACAGGTAGCCCTGGCGCGCCTCGCGGCGCGCCAGGGCAGAGAGCCGAACGCGGGGCAGCCGCCAGCTGCGTGGCGAGGTCAGCCGCGTCGCTGCAACGGCCGGCAGCTGCTCCATCGGGTCAGCGGGTCACCCAGCAGGTCACCCGGCGTCCCAGGCGGACTGCAGCTCGGCGCGAAGTGCCTCGAACTCCCTGTCCAGGTCGAGACCGCCGGTCGTAAACCACTTGCTCCGATAGGTCTCGAGGATCTTCAGGCTCTTGTTGTACACAGGCATCGGCGCCTCGAAGTTCGGGATGTCCGCGTACTTGATGGCCTCCTTGGCCACATTCCAGTCAACGTCGGGCGGGAAGCCCTCGGTCTTGGCGACCGAGGTGAAGAAGGCATCCTGCTCCGCCGTTCGGGCGGGGACGCCGCCATACAGCGGGAGCAGCGAGCTCGACCTGTCCTGGAGCAGGTAGACCATCGCGGCGAAGGCAGCGTCCTGGTTCTTGCTGTTCTTGATGACTGCGAACGTGTCCGCGTTCAGCGGCGCGGTGATCTTGCCGTTGTTGGCAGGGATCGCGGCGAGGTCCCAGTCCTTGCCGGCGCCCACGACGCCATAGGTCGTCCACAGGAAATTCTCCGCCATCGCGACGCGGCCCGAGAAGAAGCCCTGGTCGACCTGGCGCGCGGTGAACTGGGCCTCGGTCATGATGAAGTGGTCTTTCCAGACACCGTCGTAGATGAACTTCCAGGCCGCCTTCCATGCCTCCGGGATGGTGACGGTCCTGCCATCCGAGCCGACGAGGGTGCCGGCACCCCAGAATGCGCCCATGCCCTCGAGCACGTCACGCTGGGGCTCGAAGCCCCACTGGTCGATCTTGCTCGGGTTGAATCCCGCTTGCGTGGCGTCCTTGCCGGCCTTGTCGACGGTCAGCTTCATTGCGATCTGGCGGAGCGTGTCGTAGTTCCACTCCACCTCGGTGCCGTCGGCCATCTTGTACTTGGCCCCGAACTGGTGCGGCGGCTCCGCGAGGCCCGCCTCGCTGAAGAAGTCGCGCTTGTACCAGAGCATCGAGGGGTACAGGTCGAAGGGCACGCCGATCTGCGCGCCGTCCTGCTTGAAGAAGTCGACCGTGGCCGACTCGTAGACACCCAGGTCGTAGCTCGAGTTCGTCAGGTACGGCGTGAGATCCGTCCACTGGCCCTTGAACGATGCGAGCCCGCCGATCCCGACCGGGCCCGCGATGTCCGGCGGGTTCGGCCCGATCTGCGTCGACAGGGCATCGACCGCGCTGTCGTAGGTCGTGATCTCCAGCTTGAGGCTGCTGCCCGGGTACTTCGTCGCGAAACCGGCAGCCGCATCCTTCTCGGTCGGGAGCTGCGCCGCATCTTCGCCTGTGCCCAGGCAGCAGTACCAGCGGAGCGCCGCCGGGCTGAACTCGGGGATATGGAACGTTTGTTGGGCGACCGGCGGCAACGTTGCGGGGTTGAAGGTGTTCCTGGGCGTCGGCTGCGCGGAGCCGGACGGCTGGCCCGAACAGGCCGACGCGGCGAGGATCACCGTCGCCACGAGGGCAAGCGCGGGCTGGATCGAGCTGCTTCTCCGGTTCATTCCGTTCTCCTCTCCTTCGCTGACGATGACAGGCTGCGGGCGCTAGGCGACGCGCTCCTGCGCGCGGACGACGACGCGCTCGATGTAGTAGCGGGTGCGATCGCCCCGGACGAACGTGCGCCCAAACTCGACGGGGCGCCCGGCGTCGTCGTAGGCGATGCCCTCGACGAGGAGCGCGAGGGCACGCGGCCGGAGGTCCAGCAGGCGCGCCTCTCGCGCGGAGAGCTGCACGGGCTCGAGCGCCTCGCGCACCCGGGTAACGGGCGTGCCGTAGCGGGTCGTGAGGATCTCGTACAGCGAGTTGTGCTCGAGGTCGCTCGCCAGGAGGCCTGGGAAACGTTCCGCCGGGAGGTGGACCATCTCGAGCAGGAGCGGGGTGCCGTTGGCCAGCCGCAGGCGTTCCAGGTACAGGCTGGGGGAGCCGGGTTCGACGTCGAGCGCGGCAGCCACGATCTCGCTGGCGGCCTCGGGCCGGGCGACGAGCAGACGGGTCTGCGGGTCGAGGCCGCGGCGCTGCATCTCCTCGGTGAACGACATGGCGCCGTCCAGGGGTCGCTCGATTCGCGGCTGCAGGACGAAGGTGCCCTTGCCTCGGGAGCGCTGGAGCCGCTTCTCCCGTGAGAGCTCGTCGAGGGCGCGCCGAACCGTGATCAGCGAGCAGCCGTAGCGGCGGGCGAGCTCGCGCTCCGGCGGCAGCTGACTGCCTGGTACCCACTCGCCCTCGTCGAGGGCGGCCTTGAGGTCGAGGTAGACCTGGTGGTGCAGCGGGACCGGTCCGAGCTCCAGACGAAACCGTGCCACGGGTCGCTCGGCTCCTCCTCGAGCTGCCTGGACGTTGCCGGACGTCCTGCTCTCGTGCCCTCTTGCGTCGTGGCCGAGAGTTGATAACGTTATAAGCAATCGCACGCTGCGGTGTCAAGGTTTTTCCGAGGAGCGGAGGGCGCTGTGGGATTGAAGCTGGCGGTGGTCGGCGGCGGAAGCACGTACACGCCCGAGCTCATCGAGGGCATCGCTCGCCGTGCCCAACGGTTGCCGGTCGATGAGCTGGTCCTGCTCGACATCGACCCGGAGCGGCTGGAGATCGTCGGCGGGCTCGCCCAGCGGATGCTCGAACGGCTCGGCTGGCCGGGCCGGCTCGTGCTCACCGGCGACACGGATGCGGCGATCGATGGCGCGAGCTTCGTGCTCATCCAGCTGCGCGTGGGCGGGCAGGCGGCACGGCTCGTGGACGAGACGCTTCCGCCGAAGTTCGGCACGATCGGCCAGGAGACGACCGGCGCGGGCGGCTTTGCCAAGGCGCTTCGGACCGTGCCGGTGGTCCTCGACCTGGCCGAGCGAACGGCGAAGCGAGCCGCCGCGGGGGCGTGGATCGTCGACTTCACGAACCCGGTCGGGATCGTCAGCCAGGCGCTGCTCGACGAGGGCCATCGAGCGATCGGGCTGTGCAACGTCGCGATCGGCTTCCAGCGCCGGTTCGCCGCGCGCTTCGGGGTGACGCCCGAGGAGGTCGAGCTCGAGCACGTGGGGCTCAACCACCTGTCGTGGGCACGCGCGGTGCGCATCGGCGGGGTCGATCGACTGCCGGAGCTGCTCGAGACCGAGGCCGAGCAGCTCGCGGAGGACGTGGGCACGCCGGTCGAGATCGTGCGCCTGACTCGCTCGATCCCGAGCTACTACCTCAAGTACTACTACGCGTTCGACAAGGTGCTCCATGAGCAGCTCGACGGCGTGGAGTCGCGCGCCGAGCAGGTCATCGACATCGAGGGCGAGCTGCTGGACATGTACCGCAACCCGAACCTCGACGAGAAGCCGAAGCTGCTCGAGCGCCGCGGCGGCGCGTACTACAGCGAGGCGGCCGCGCAGCTCATCGCCTCGCTCAACGACGGTCGCGGCGACGCGCAGGTCGTCGACATTCGCAACGGCAACGGGCGAGGGGAGCGGGCCCTGCCAGACCTGCCCGACGCGGCGGTCGTCGAGGTCCCGGCGCGAATCACGCGGGAGGGCGCCGTGACGCTCCCGCAGGCGCCGCTCGATCCGGGCATGCGCGGCCTCGTACAGGCGGTCAAGGCGTACGAGGAGCTCGCGGTCGCGGCGGCGCGCACGGGCGATCGCGACACCGCGCTGAAGGCGCTGCTCGCCAACCCGCTCGTCGCCCGCTGGTCGATCGCCCAGCCGCTGCTCGACGCCCTGCTCGAGGCGAATCGCGCCCACCTGCCGCGCTTCTTTCCGGCGGCTGCCCGGTGACGGCTGCTCGCTGACGCTGCCGCCACCCGTTGTGGCCGGCGCCCGTTGGGTGGCGCGGCGAGGTCGCGGCGACATGACCTTCCGGGCGTTCGAAAATGATGCCCATCCGTGAATAACGAGACAGGCGTCTCCCTTGCCCGTGGCTCACTCGGCCCTCGTCCCGCCCGCACCCGGCCTTCCGCGGTTTCTGTCATATGGTCACCAGGTGGTCCTTCGTCAGCCAGTTCCTGTCATACGGTCACGGGACAACCCGTTTGGCAGAGTCCCGGGCCGATGGGTGGCTGGCGCAAGTACGGAGCTCCATGCCACCGCGTCCACGGCCGTGACGTACGGTCATGGGGTGACCGAATGACGGAAATGGGCGAGCGAGGCGCTCGCGCGCGGGGCGCTCACACTCACGGGATCGGAATCGTCGCAGCGACGATCATTGCCGTTGCGGTGCGCCGTGGCGCGACCCAGGCCTCGACCGTGCCGATCGATCCCCGCCCCATCCACAGGAGGCTCGACATCGAATGACCACCAAGCTCGGCGTGCTCCTGTGGAGCCAGGCGACCGATTGGCCCGCGTTCGAGGCGGCGGCCAAGCGCGTCGACCAGCTCGGCTATGACAGCCTTTGGACGTGGGACCACCTGTACGCGATCTTCGGGGACCCGGACCAGCCGATCTTCGAGGGCTATACCACGCTCGCCGCGTGGTCCAAGGTGACGACGCGAGTACGGCTCGGCCTCCTCGTCGGCGCCAACACGTTCCGTAACCCGGGCGTCGTCGCGAAGATGCTGACGACGATCGACCACGCCAGCGGCGGCCGCGCCGTCGCGGGCCTCGGCGGGGCCTGGATGGAGCCCGAGCACACCGCGACAGGTATCGACTTCGGATCGGGCTTCGGCGAGCGGCTCGATTGGCTGGACGAGTCGATCGCCGCGCTGCGGGCGCTGTTCGACGGCAAGCGCGTGACGTCGCAGCCGGGCGGCCACTACCAGTTCAAGGACCTGGTCCTGCTGCCACCCCCCGTCCAGCCGCACCTGCCGATCCTGATCGGCGGCTCGGGCGAGAAGAAGACCCTTCGGACGGTGGCGAAATACGCCGACAAGTGGAACGCGATGGGCTCGGTCGAGCTGCTGGCGCACAAGGTCGAGGTGCTGCGCCGCCACTGCGACGAGGTCGGGCGGGACATTGCCGAGATCGAGATGACCGTCGGCTGCAAGCCGATCATCCGCTCCAGCGCCGAGGATGGGCAGCGCCTCTGGGAGGCGCAGATGGCGAACAACCGCACGCCGATGTCCGACGTGCTCGATGACGACACCTTCTGGGTCGGCACGCCCGACCTGATCGCGGAGCGCATGGCCGAGCGCAAGGCCCTCGGCTTCCACACATTCCTTGCCGAGGTGGCCGCGCCCTACGACGACGAAACGCTCGACCGCTGGATCAACGAGGTCGTGCCGATGGTCGACGTCGGGTAGCTGGCGCCGGCGCGAGCTCGGCGCGAGGTTGCCTCGTGCGGGCACAATGCCCGCGTGACCCTGATCCTGCTGCTGAAGGTCGTGCACATCCTCGCCGCGATCGTCGCGGTCGGGTCGAACGTGACCTATGCGTTCTGGCTGCGTCGTGCCGGGCTCGATCGCGATCGGCTGATTTTCACGATCGAAGGCATCCGCCTGCTCGACAGTCGGATCGCGAATCCCGCCTACGTGCTGGTGCTGCTGACCGGCCTCGGGATGGTCGCGCTGGGCGCCTTCTCGTTCACGACCGGCTGGATCCTCGCCGCGATCGCGCTCTACGTCGCCCTGGTCGTCGTCGGCCTCGCGTTCTTCTCGCCGGCGATCAAGCGCCAGCTCGAGGAGGCACAGCGCGACTCGACCTCGCGCGCCTACGCGGCGGCCGCGGCGCGCAGCAACCTCTTCGGGATCGGCACGCTTGTCGTCGTCCTGGTCATCGTGTTCCTCATGGTCACGAAGCCGTTCTGAGCCCGGAGCACGCGAGCGCTCGATGCGGGTGATCCGGCGCGACAGCGAGATTCACGACGTCAGCGGCGGCTGGTTCCGGGCGCGCTGGCACTTCTCGTTCGACACGTACCAGGATCCCGAGAACGACAGCTTCGGAGCCATGCGCGTGTTCAACGACGATCGGCTCGTCCCCGGCGCGGTCTGGCCGCTTCACCCGCATCGCGACGTGGAGGGTCTCACCTACGTGGTCGAGGGCCTGTTCGGCCACGAGGACAACGTCGGTGGTCCGTTCGGGCCCCTGCCGGCTGGCGCGGTGCAGCGCATGACGCTCGGGTCGGGCGCGTGGCACTCGGAGCAGAACGCGTCGAAGACCGAGGGCATGCGCTTCATCCAGATCTGGATCCTGCCCGACACGCCGAGCCTGCCGCCGGGCGTCGAGCAGCGCGTCTTCACGAAGGACGACCGATCGAATCGACTCCTTCGAGCGTTCGCGCCGATCGCCGAGGTCGACGGGTCCGACCTCTCGCCGGTCGGCGTCCACCAGGACGCGTCCGTCTACATCGGCTCGCTCGACACTGGGGTTGAGGTTCGGCACGAGATCGCCACGGGTCGAGGTGCCTACCTCTATGTGATCGGCGGACGCGTCACGCTCGGCGCGGGTGCGGCCGCGGGCGCGGGGGCGGGAGATGGCGGCACGGCGGCGGACGAGCTCGCGACCGGCGACGCGGCGAAGGTCACCGACGAGCCCGAGCTCGTCATCCTCGCCGAGGAGCCCTCCGAGCTGATCCTCGTGGACGTGCCGATGCGGTTCGAGCCCGTCGGGATCTGGGCTGCTCGAACCTGAGTGCCGAAGCCGACGGCCAGGCGCGTGTCAGGCCAGCGATCCTCCACCAGATGTGGCTTGCACCCGCTGGCGGCCCGGGAATCACGGCTCACCGTACCTGTGCTCCACCAGATGTGGCGCTCGTAGGCGGAAGGGAGCCTCGACGGCGCGTGCGACGCTTTCGGCGGGTGGTAGCAACCTCTGGTGAACGTCGAACCGCCGCAGCGCGGCGCGCTCGACCTGTCGCAGCGCGCGGCGCCGGCGCCCGATCCGCCGCAGTGCGGGGCGCTCGACCTGCCGCAATGCAGCGCGCTCCATGATCGATCGCGTCGTCTACGACTGGGCGCCGCTGGTGGCGCTCGTCGCCGTCGGGACGTTCGTCCTCGATTGGGGCCTGACCCACATCGGCGCGGCGGCCAGCCAGAAGGTGCGCGAGCGGTGGGCCATCGAAGGTAGCTACGAGCTGAACCCGACGTGGCAGGCCGAGATCGACTCCGGCCCGCGGTTCTCCTGGCGATTGGTCGGGGTCGCGGCCGTCCTCGTCGCGTTGCTGCTGGCCATGCGCTATCTCGTCGAATTCGCCGAGCTCGACCCGGCGTTCTTCGCGGTCGCGGCCGGCGCCGTCCTGCTCCTGCAGGCGCCGACGATCATGGCCCACGCGACGAACCTCCAGATGTTCCGCGATCTCGCCGACCCGACCGCGATCACCGGAAGCGTCACGTTCAGCCGCTGGCTCACCCTCCGAGCGGCCGCTTGGTACCTGGTCCGATTCGCGGTGCTCTGGCTGGCTCTGTGGGTGCTGAGCCAGCAGGCGTTCTTCCTCGGCGGCGCGCTGTCGTGCCTGTTGTTCGGTCGCCGGCTCGCGGTGCTGCCTGCGGCACGACCGGCCGCGGCCAAGCCGAGCGACGAATCCTTGACGATTCCGTGACGTTCTCGCTACGCTGAGATCTTCAAGGAGGCATCGATGGCAGTCACGGGATTCGCGGACGAAGTGCGGCGGGTCCGCGGGCTCGGGGTCGGCACGAACGACATCGCGGTCGCGGTCGGGGCGCAGCCGGCGACGGTCAACGCCTGGGCGCGCGCGACACGGCGGCCGACCGGCGCGAAGCGCGAGCGGTTCATGGAGCTCGTGGCGCTCGTCGACCGGCTCGAGCGGGTGATGTCGCCGCGGTACGTCCCGCTGTGGCTGCTCAAGCCGGTGCCGGCGCTCGATGACCGCCGGCCGCTCGAGCTGCTGTCGAAGGGTCGCTACCGCGACGTCTCGAAGGTGGTCGCGGAGCTCGAGAACGAGTCCTTCTCCTGATCGAGCCGTCCGCGCCGCGCGTCCACATCCAGGGGACCTGGTGGCGCCTGACGCGGGTCGACGCGGAGCCGTTCTTCTGGACCGATGAGCCCGCCGACGGCAGGTGGCAGCGCGGGAGCGTCGTCCGCGCGGTCTACCTCGGCGACTCGGAGGCGACCGTGTGGGCCGAGTGGTACCGCCACTCGTCCGAGGCGGCCGTCCCGCCGGCGCGGCGGATGCCGCGCGCGATCTGGCGGATCGAGGTCGACCTCAACGAGGTCGCCGACCTGACCAGTGAGGGCGCTCTCGCGGCCCACGGCATCGAGCGTCTCGACCCCACTCGGCGCCAGTGGCCGAAGACCCAGCCGATCGGCGAGGCCTACTTCCGCGACGGTGCCCGGGCGGTCCTCGCTCCCTCGGCGGCTCGTCGGGGTGGCCAGGTGCTCGCGGTCTTCCGGCGGGGCAGGGCGCATCGAGGTCTCACCGCCGTGCCGCCACCGCAGCGCTTCGACAAGCTGCCGGCGATCCCGAGGGGCCTGCGCACGTAGACGGAAGGGGCAGTTACGGCGCGGCGATGGGTGCGCCGATCGACCTCTACGCGGTCGAGTCAGACGTGGGCGCTCACCTGCGAGCCCGTGCGATCCGACCGCGGGGGCGTGCTGGCGACACGGGCGAAGAGGGCCTGGTAGGCGGCGCCGACGCGCGTCCAGGCCATCTTGCGACTGTGCTCGTGGGCGCGGGCGCCGATCGTCATACGCAGCTTGTCGTTAGCAAGCAGCCGCAGGACGCCCGCTGCGATCGCGGCCGGTCCGGACGCGACCAGCAGCCCGCGGCCGTCGGCCAGGAGCTCGGCGGCGTAGGGATAGCGCGTCGAGACGATTGCGCGGCCGGCGGCCATCGCGTACGTGAGCGGGCCGGAGACCATCGTTTCGAGGTCGGCGTTCGGAGTCACGAAGATGTCCGCGGCCTGGAGCCAGCGCGTCAGCTCGACCCGACCGACGAACTCGGGGACGAATCGCACGTGCGCACCCATGCCGAGCGCGTCCGCGCGAGCCTTCAACGACGTCCGATAGGCCTCACCCTCGCGCCGGATCACGTCCGGGTGCGTGGCCCCGACGATCACGTACGTCACCTTCGGATGCTCGGCGACGATCGCCGGCAGGGCATCGATGACGCGCTCGTAGCCCTTGCCCGGGTCGAGCAGGCCGAAGCTCAGCAGCACCACCCGACCGTCCAGATCGACGCTCGCCTTGATCGTCTCCGCCGACATGATCGGCAGGTCCGGGATGCCGTATGGAATGACCTCGACCCGGAATGGATCGACGTCGTAGGCCTCGGTCAACAGGCTCGAGGCGGCGTTTGACAGGACGACCGCCGAGACGACCGAGTCGAGGAGCTCGACGAGGATCTCGCGCTGGCGTGGCGTCGGCGAGTGGGGGATGTCATGAAGCGTCACGACCGCGGGGAGCTTGAGCGCGCGTACGAAGTCGAGGACCGCGTCGCCGTCCTCGCCGCCCCAGATCGACGGCTCCCACTGGAGCGAGACCACGTCGGCGCAGTGCTCGAGCGAGCGTGCGGTGCGGGGGTAGTCGGTGCGCTCGTCACGCCGGATCCGGTGATGGACCTCGAAGGCGTACGGCGGGATGGGCTCGACAGGATGGAGCGCGACGATCTCGCGATCGGGCGTGACCCGGCCCAGCTCGCCGGTGAACGCGGCGATACCGCACTGGCGAGGCGGGTAGGTCGAGACGAACGCGATGCGCGTGATGGTGGAGCTCCGATCCGGCAGAAAAATGAAGAACGGCCCGTCACGAATGACGGGCCGTTCGAGGTGCCGCTAGGCCGATGCGGAGACGCTTGCCGCGTGCACGCGCGTGGCGCGAGGGCCCTTGGGGCTCTGCTCGACGTCGAACTCGACCTTCTCACCGCCGGTCAGGCGGTCGAAATCGAGGGACATGTCGAGGGCGCCGCGATGGAAGAAGTATTCCTTGCCATCCTCGGCGGTGATGAAGCCAAATCCGCGATCGGAAATGACCTTCTTGACTGTTCCGGTGGTCACGAGGACCTCCTTCACTTCCCGAACAAGGGAGGTAGAACGCACGGTCCGTTCGAGAAGGTAGGTCGACCACGCGGCTGCGCCACGAGAGGTGACGGACTTCAAGCGTAGCACAAATGTTCGATCGAGTCGAGTGCCCGATCGACCGTCCCTTGCCCGACGGCCGAGAAAAAGGGAAGCCCCGGGCCGAGTGGGCCCAGGACTTCGTTGCGACCTATGGCAGGGTCAGCGAGAGCCGACACCCACCGGCTCGGCGGCGCCAAGGACGCCACGAGTCTTCGCCGGCTGGTCGGTCGCCCAGGCAAGAGTGACCTTGCCCTCGGCCATCGACGTCGGCAGCGCGACCTCGACGTTCACCCCGGCGTTGGCCAGCTTGCGGGCCGTTGCCGCGAGCGAGCCCGGGGTATTCGGGATCGTGGTCGTCACGACCTCGACTTCACGCGGGTGATAGCCCGCATCGGTTAGCGCGCGGCGCGTCCCAGCGTCGTCGCTTGTGAGCAGCGCGATCGTGCCGCTGCCGCCACAGGTGACGCCACTGAACGCCGTGATGTCGATGCCCTTCTGGGCGATCGCCTCGGTGGCTTTCGCGAGCTCACCGGGCTGGTGCTTGAGGTCCACGATGAACAGGTTCATCAGGTACCTCCCTTGCGACAAATGCCGACACGGACGAGGCACGTTGTGTGCGTCGTCGGGGAGCCGGGAGACCCCTATTTTACTACGGGCCCCAATAGCTGACCGCCCACGTTCCCGCCGCGAACTTGGCCTGGCCCTTCAGGGACGGGTGGAAGTAGTCGACATGGAGGACATCGTCCTTCGTGAAGTTGGCGTCGAAGGCGGCATTTCCGTCGGACAGGCACTGGCGGTACAACGCGCAGACCTCGGCGAGGGCGGCGTTGTCGTCGACGATGCGCTGGAGGACGCGCGCCCGACGGTCGACGTCTGACTGGGCTGTCGAGGTCGGGTTGGCGAGCATCGTCCGGCAGACGCCGAAGGTCGACCAGGCGACCTGGGCGAACAGGTCGTCGTGGTACAGCTGCCAGAGGTGGTAGATATTCGGGACGCTGGCCACGAAGACCTTCACGTTCGGCAAGCCGGCCGTGACCCGATCGAGCCCGGCCCGGAACTGGGCGCG
>Ga0066709_100000741_pt1 | contig 19054 bp, 18 predicted proteins | sample GraSoiAngelo_158_FD_79665 | JGI IMG/M metagenome (GOLD analysis project Ga0066709, IMG submission 79665) | Grasslands soil microbial communities from the Angelo Coastal Reserve, California, USA - 14_1009_16_30cm | ecosystem: Environmental > Terrestrial > Soil > Grasslands | place: USA...
ACGGCTGGCATACCGGAAGTCGGCGCCCACGCCGAAGGCGCCGAGGCTGTAATCGCCGCTCAACGTCACGAGGTGGCGCGGCCGGAATGCGAGTGGCCCTGCCGCCGACGTGTCACCGGCGACCTGCCGCCGCGTGCTGAGGTAGGTATAGCTCAACGTCGCGATCAGCCGATCCGGAATGGGCGCGGCCAGAATCGCCGCGTCGAGGCCGGCGATGCGCGCGCGCGTGACGTTCTGGAGCTGGATCTTGGGTACCAGGTTGGGTATCGAGTCGTTGGGTGATTGCTCGATGAGGATCAACCTGGGCTCGATCAGTTCACGTGCCTCGGTCCAGAACAGCGCCGCGTCGAGCCGCAGCATCCGGAACAGCGGTGCGGTGGTGTAGCCGAGTTCCGTCGACCACGCAGTTTCTGGCCGCAGGTTGGGATTGGGAATGACCTCGAGCCCCTCGGCGAAGGTGTGCACGAATCGCTCGGCGATCGTCGGGGCACGGAAGCCGCGGCCGATCGACGCGCGCAGCACTCCTCCACTGTGATCGGTCGGCATGGTGCCGCCGAGCCGGGGACTGACGACCGCACTGAGCGAGCCGCCGTCGACCGCGAGAAAATCGATGCGCGCGCCGACGTTGAAACGGACCACGCCCACCGCCTGGTCACTCTCGCCGTACGCGGCGAACTCGGACTGCGAATGATTCTCGAAGATGTCGCTGGTGACATCCGAGAACGTCACCTCGCCGCCGACCAGCACCGTGCGCGTGGAATCGGGATGCGCCTCCGCCCGGAGCTCGGCGCCGAAGCGGTTGGCGACCCCAAACTCCGAGCCGGTGGGAGGACGCTGATCGAAGAAGTTGGTGCGGAACCACGACGCGCGCGCCTGCCACGCGAATCGCTCCGACACCACCGTCCGCGCCTGCGCGGCGACGTATCCCTTGCGCGAGTCGGTCCACGCGCCCAACGAGGCGGTCGGGATCTTGAACGGCTGAAACGACTGGCCGCGATCGTCGCATTCGCCCTGCCGGCACCACGCGAGCGGCACGTCGTAGTGGTCGACGGCCCAGGCGCCGGACATGTCCACGCGCGTGCGCGGTGCTGCCTGCCAGCGGGCTCGGCCGGCGATCTGCCAGTGATCCCCGTCGTCCTGTTCGCGGTATCCGTCCGAATGACGCGCGCCCGCCGCGAACCGGCCGCCGAACGTCGCGGTGCCGTACGACCCCGACACATCACCGCCGCCTTCCAGGCCGGTGCCGTCGCGGAACCGCCACACTTCGTGCGGCGGATTGCCGTACGCGCCTCCGGTGAGCCGCACGCGCACGTGCAGGCCATCAGGCACGTCACGGGTCGTCAGGTTGACGACGCCCCCCAGCGCCGCCGATCCATACAGCGATGAGCCGGCCCCCTTGAGGATGTCGACGCGCTCGATCTGATCCACCGGCAGCACGTCCCAGTTGATCCCGCCGCGGTCGCCCTGATTCATCGGGACGCCGTCGACCAGCAGCAGCACACGCGAGTTGAGTCCCTGTACGTAGCCCGTCGATCCGCGAATGTTGATCTGCCCGTTCAGCATCTGAATACCGGCCGCCTTATCGACGGCTTCGTCCACGGTGTTGACCGCCCGTTGATCGATGTCGCGCGCGGGGATCTGGACGACGCTCGTCGCGGGGCGGTCGCCAAACCGCGCCACCTTCATGCTCACGACGTCGAGCGGGGGCAGCTCGAGCGGCGAGGGCTCCAACGTGAAGTCGGCGATCGCGGAGTCGGCGGCAGGGACCGAGACGCTGGCGGCAGTGGGCAGGTATCCGATGGCTGCGACGCGCACACGAACGTCGCCTGCCGGCAGCGGTGTCAGGCGATAGTGTCCCTGCGGGTCGGTCTGCGTGAACAGCGTTGTGTTCGGCACACCCACGATCGCCGCCTGAATGGGGACGCCGTGCGTATCACGGACCGTGCCGCGCAGCACCCCTTGAGCAACTGCGGGAAGTGGCGCGACCAACAGCAGCAGCGCCGTTATTGCGCGGTGCATGTGACGAAATCGGTTGCCGGCCGGAGGCTGTCGAACTCAACCCTGAAGTCGATGTTGCCGACCGTACCGCCCGCGGGGATCGTGACGATGCCGGGCTGGGTCGTATCGGCGGGATCGCGGTAATAGCCTGCGACTCGGAGCAGCGCCGTATCCTGCGGCGTGAGCGTCAGGTTTCCCACCTTCTTCCAGACCGCGAGCACCCAACGGTAGGTGGCCGGGTCGAGGGCGACGCTGTAGGCAGCGGCCGAGTCGGTGTAGGTGACTGAGCCGGGAATGGGTGGCTTGCGATTGTTGATGAGGTCGTTGCAGGTCTGCGGGAACGTGACGTAGGCGGCGATGAAGACGTTGTCGGTGCTATCGGGGATCGTACCGCGAAATCGCAGCGTGCCGCACAGGCCCACCAGACTCGGCGGGCAAATACGTTCCGGCTCGAGTCCGCCGTCACAGGCAATGGTGATGGCGGCTGCCGCCAGTGTGACACCGGCGATTCGGACTGCAATCCGGAGCATTCCAGCAATTTGCGCCCCACGCGGGGTGCGTCAACTTGACCGTGGTTTTACGGGGGAATAACGTTTGCGCATGCCATTGTACGAGTACCGTTGTACCGCCTGTCACGCGCTGTTCTCGCGCACCGAAACGATGGCGGAGCACTCCATGCGGCCGCATCCGACCTGCCCGGAGTGCGACTCGCCCGCGGTGGAGCCTGTCTTCTCCGACTTTTTCGCGAAAACCGTCCGCAAGAGCTGAGCGAGGCAACCGACCTGTTCGAGCGTCTGCGGGACGCGTTCCGCGCTGCCCTCGACGCCGCCGAGGGTGCCGTCGATCTCCGATCGCTCGCACGCCAGATGCGCGAAGCGGTCGTGGACGCGAAAGTCGCGGTTGCCGAGGTCCAGGAGGCCGTGGCGCGCACCGAGCGTGAGGTGGGGCTCGAGCGCCAGCGGCTGGCGGATGCCGAGCGGCGCGGCCGTCTCGCTGCGGAGATCCAGGACCAGGAAACGGTCACCGTTGCCGGGCGCTTTGCGACCAAGCACCGCGAGCGCGTCGGCGTGCTCGAGCGCAAGCTCGTCGCGCAGCGCGAGGAGCTGGCGCTGGCGCAACGCGAGCTGGATGAAATGCAGACGCAGCTCAAGAGCGCGGAGCGCGATCGGCCGGCGATGGAAGCTCGGCGCTCCATGGACGAGGCCGGCGCCGCGGGTGCGGAGATGGATCTGCAGGACGAGCTGCTCAAGGCGGACATGGACCGGGCGGCGCGCGAGGCGGCGGCGGCGCGCCAGCTCGATGAGCTCAAGAAGAAAATGAGAAAGGACTAGGCCCGTGCTTCTCTTGTCTCTCCTTCAGATCCTCCACCACCCTCCACACCCTCCACCATCTGATTTTGCCAAACGCGCCCACACCTACAGCATCGTCGCCTACGACTCCGCCACCGGCGATCTCGGTATCGCGGTGCAGTCGAAGTTCCCCAACGTAGGCGGGATCGTGCCGTGGGCCCGGGCCGGCATCGGTGCCGTCGCGACACAATCTCTCAGCAACACCGACTACGGCGACAAGGGCCTGGATCTCCTGGCGCGAGGCGCGACCGCCCCGGAGGCGATGCGGATCATCATGCGCAGCGATCCGCGGCCGTCGCAACGGCAGGTGGGCATGGTGGACGCCCACGGCAACTCGGCGAGCTGGACCGGCGACTCGACGTTCGATTGGGCAGGAGGTCGGACGGGCGGACGGTCGGACGGGCGGACGGGCGGTAAAGGCCAACTCATCACGGGCCGAGACTACGCCGCCCAAGCCAATATCATGGTCTCGGACGCGACGGTGCGAAACATGGCGGAGACGTTTGAGCGCAGTCGTGGATCGCTCGCCGATCGGCTGATCGCCGCGCTGGTCGCCGGCCAGGGGGGCGGCGGAGACAAGCGGGGGATGCAATCGGCCGCATTGCTCGTGGTGCGGGCGAATGCCGGCTACCTCGGCAACAACGACCGCTACATCGACATCCGCGTGTACGATGCGCCCGATCCGATCAAGGAGCTGCAGCGGTTGTACGCGCTGCACAAGCTCTACTTCTTCACGACCGACTCCGCCGACCTCATGCCGATAACGCCGGCACTGCCAAAAGAGCTGGAGACGATTCTGTTGGTCGAGCCCGCGAATCAGCGCGAGAAGTGGCTCGCCGCTCCCCAGCCCTCCCTCAATGACACGTTTCTGACCGCGCTCGCGAACTTCATGTATTGGGAGAACTACGACGTGCGCGTTCGCATGGACGGAAAAATTGATCGCGTTGTGTTAGAAGACATTCGCAAAAACCGGCGTCCGCGGAGGTAACCTATGGATGTGAAACGGGGGCGCATGGTATTCCTCGGCTATGGGAAATATTGGCGCTCGGACCGGATCCTTGGCCTGATGCCGATCGAAGAGGGTCGCGGCCCGGGGCAACGCACCAACGTCTTCATCGAGGGGCGTCCCGAACCGGTCGTCGCCTCACGGACGGAGCAGAGCATCCTCGAGGACATGGCGGCGACGGACGACAGCTTCCGGCTGGAAGCGCTGCGCGCGGCGACCCGCGAGCTGCTCGAGGCGTTTCACGAGTTCTCGCCGGTGCTGCGTCGCGCGCTGCAGAACGAGCACCATTTCGACGTCGAGAAATGGGAAGAGCGGATGGGCACCTTGCTGCGACCCAGCGAACATCCGGACACCGCGCAGCAAGACGATCTCTTCGACTGAAAGGGTTCGCATGACGCAACCGGTGCTCACGGCGTCGCAGGCCGATCGCGGCTGGTTCGGACACCCGCGCGGTCTCTCGACCCTCTTTTTCACGGAGATGTGGGAGCGGTTCAGCTTCTACGGTCTGCGCGCTCTGCTCGTGTTGTACATGACGGCGGCGGTCGCTGATGGCGGGCTCGCATTTACGTCCCAGCAGGCCTCCGGGATCGTGGGATGGTACGGCTTCGGTGTCTATGCAGCGGCGATTCCCGGCGGTTGGATCGCGGATCGCCTGCTCGGTCAATACCGCAGTGTGTTCGTCGGTGGCTGCATCATCGCGTTGGGCCACTTCAGCATGGCGTTCCCCAGCGTGACGACGTTCTACCTGGGACTGTGCCTCATCGTGATCGGCACAGGCCTGCTCAAGCCGAACATCAGCACGATGGTCGGCTCGCTGTACGACAGAGATGACGAGCGTCGGGACGCCGGTTTCTCCATCTTCTACATGGGCATCAATCTCGGCGCGTTCATCGCGCCGTTCGTGGTCGGCACGCTCGGTCAACGAGTGGATTGGCACGTCGGCTTCGGCTGCGCCGGGGTCGGGATGGTTGCCGGACTGATCCAATACGTCGCCGGGCGCCCCCGGCTGGCCCCGGCGCTGCAGCGACTGGGACAATCCGTCACGAGCGCAACGCCGTCGTCCCCCGGCGAACCGTGGTGGCGCTTTAGCCGCGATGAATGGGGTCGCGTGGCTGCCATCGCCGTCCTCTTCGTGTTTTCCTCGATCTTTTGGGGGGCATTCGAGCAGGCGGCATCGAGTCTCAACCTCTTCGCCGACCGACTTACCGACAATCACGCGTTCGGGCACGCGTTTCCGTCAACGTGGTATCAGTCGCTGAATTCGATGTTCATGATCTTTGGCATGGCCCCGCTCCTCGCGTGGCTGTGGATTCGCCTCGGGCCGCGGCAGCCGTCGAGCCCGGTAAAATTCGCGCTGGGGTTGATCTTCGTGGGATTGGGATTTGCGTTGATCATCCCGGCGGCAAAGCTGGCACAGGAACGGGGAGTGCTCGTGAGTCCGTGGTGGCTCATCGGTCTGTACTTCCTGCATACGATCGGCGAGCTGTGCCTGAGCCCCGTCGGCCTCTCGATTGTGACGAAACTCGCGCCGCGGCGAATCGTGGGCGCAATGATGGGCGTGTGGTTCCTCTCCATCGCCACGGGCAATAAGCTCGCTGGATTTGCCGGCGGATTCTTCGATCGCCTGCCGCTGCCGCGGCTCTTCGGCGCGGTCGCACTCACGACATTCGTGGCGGCGGCGATTCTGCTTGCGCTGACGAAGCCGATCCAGCGGCTGATGGGCGGAGTGCGATAAACGAATATCCAATGATCAATGATCATTCAACATTGATCATTGATCATTCCGAAGGTGCCTGCCACGTGATGTCGCCGATTTCTGACGCAGCCCGAGTCTTCAGGCCATCGCTGTCGATGCTTACTCCCACCGACACGATCGGTTTCGGGGCGTTGTTCCAGAGGCGGCGGTAATCGCCGAAGGGGTCCCGGCGCTCCACGTGCCAGGACCCGTCCGCATCTTCCGCGCGCTGCAGCACCACCACCATCCGGTTGCGCCCGGCCCAACTGGCAAAGCTCTCGTTGCGGCTTTCGCGATTGCCCCACGCGTACACGAGGGTGCGGCCATCCTGAAATGTGATGACCACGCGAATCGGACTGTCGTCGCCGGCGCGGCGTTTCAGGTCGGCGCCGCGCAGCGGCGTGCCGGCGCGCCAGCGCCACGTCAACCCTCCCGGCCGCAGCGATGACGGCGGCCGAATCGCGTTGCGCAGGCGGTAGGTGGCCGTCCCGCCCTGGCCGATCGCGATCATACGCAAGGTGTGCACGCGCGTCACTTCGAACGCCGGCGGCTCGACGCCCTGGATCCGGTTGAGGCGCCACCCCGACGGCAAGCCCGATCCGGCCTGCGAGATCACGAGGTTCGTGAGCGTTTGCGCCAGCAGCAGCCCCCCCCCCGCGGTCACATCGGCTCCTCGGCGTAATGACACGCCGCGAGGTGCCCCGGGGGGGGGGCGGGGGGCGTGATTTCCCGCAGCGCTGGCGGCTCGGTGCGGCAGCGCTCGCTCTTGCGCGGATGCGGGCAGCGCGGATGGAACGGGCACCCCGGCGGCGGATGCGCGGGGGACGGGACGTCGCCGGTGAGCACGATGCGGCGCCTGGTCGCGCGGGGATTCGGTTCGGGGACCGCCGAGAGCAAGGCGCGCGTGTAGGGGTGCCGCGGCTGCGCGTAAATCTCCGCGGCGGGCGCGCGCTCCACGATCTTGCCGAGGTACATCACGGCGACGTCGTCGGCGATGTGCCGGACCACGGCGAGATCGTGGGCAATGAACAGATAGGTGAGCCGCCGCCGTGCCTGCAGGTCGGCGAGCAGATTCAGGACCTGTGCCTGCACCGACACATCAAGTGCGCTGACCGGCTCGTCGCATACCACGAACTGCGGCTCGACCGACAGCGCGCGCGCAATGCCCACGCGCTGCCGTTGTCCCCCCGACAGCTCGTGCGGGTAGCGCTTCGCGAACGCGGCGTCGAGGCCGACCTCATCCAGCAGAGCGGCGACCTCACCGCGCAGCCCGTGAATTTGCAGCGGCTCGCGCAGCGTTTCCTCGACGGTCATGCGCGGGTTGAGGGAGCTATACGGATCCTGGAAAACGATCTGCATGCGGCGCCGCAACGCGCGCAGCCGCGCGGGGTCGAGCGCGAACACGTCGTTCTCCTCGAACAGCACCTTTCCCGCCGTCGGCTCCTGGAGACGGAGCATCGTGCGTCCGACGGTCGTCTTCCCCGATCCGGACTCTCCCACCAACCCGAGCGTACGCCCCGACGCGATGCTGAAGGACACACCGTCGACGGCACGCACCGGCGGCTGCGCTCGGCCGAGGCCGAACCAGCTGCGCGCGCCGGCGTAGTGCTTCACCAGCTGACGCACGTCGACGAGCGTCATCGGCTGGCCTGCCGGCGTTCCGGCTCGGTGACGAGCCAGCAGCGCGCGGTGTGTCCGGGAGCGCCGCTCTCGAGCAACGGCGGCTCGGTGAGGCATTTGTCCCAGGCATGAGGGCAGCGCGGGCGGAACCGGCAGCCGGTCGGCCAGGCGGTCGCGGCCGGCACCTGACCGGGGATCGCGTGCAGCCGCGCGCGAGCGGGCAGTGCGTCGATGCGCGGCACGGCCGCGAGCAGCCCCTCGGTATACGGGTGAAGGGGATGCTCGAACAGCTCGTCCGTCTTCGCCGTTTCGACGACGCGGCCCGCGTACATGACGACGACGCGGTCGGCGTGGCCCGCGACCACGCCGAGATCGTGCGTGATCAGGAGCACCGCCATGCCCAGCTCTTGCTGGAGCCGGTCGAGGAGCTCGAGGATCTGCGCCTGGATCGTCACGTCGAGCGCGGTGGTCGGCTCGTCGGCGATCAACACCTTGGGGTGACAGACGAGCGCCATCGCGATCATGACGCGCTGGCGCATGCCGCCCGAGAGCTGATGCGGATAGTGATCGACGCGTTCCTCGGGGTCGGGAATACCGACCAGCCGCAGCATCTCGATCGCGCGCGCCCGCGCGGCGGCGCGCGACAGATGCTGATGGATGATGGCGGCCTCCGCGATCTGGTCCCCGACGGTGAAGACCGGATTCAGCGAGGTCATCGGCTCCTGAAAGATCATCGCGATCTGGTTGCCGCGGACGGCGCGCAGCTCCGGTGCGGGGAGCGCGAGGAGGTTCCGGCCCTCGAATTCGATCAGGCTGCCGGGGAGGATGTGGCCGGGAGGCTCGGGAATCAGCCGCAGGATCGACAGCGAGGTGACGGTTTTCCCGCACCCCGATTCGCCGACGATCCCCAGGGTCTCGCCGGGATACAGGTCGAACGAGACCTCGTCCACCGCCCGTGCCGTTCCCTTGCCGTGTTCCGTCACGAAGTACGTCTTGAGGTCGCGCACGCGCAGTAACGCCGGAGTCTCCGCGGTCACATGGCCTCTTCGCGCGGATCCAGCGCGTCACGCAGCCCGTCCGCCACCGCATTCAGGGACATCACGACCAGAGAGATAGCGAGGCCCGGAAAGAGAGTCGTCCACGGCGCCGTGTAGAGACTGGACGCGCCGTCCGCGATCATGTTGCCCCAGCTCGGCCGTGGCGGGGCGACGCCGATGCCGAGGAAGGACAACGAGGCTTCGAGCAGGAGCACGTTGCCGATGCCCAGGGCCGCGGACACGATGATCGGCGCAGCGGCATTCGGCAGAACGTGGCGAAAGATAACCCGGCCATCGCCGGCGCCCAGCGCCCGTGCGGCGACGACGAAATCCCGCTGTTGCAGCGAGAGGACCTCGGCGCGCACCAGCCGGCTGGTGCCGAACCACGAAGTCAAGCCGATCGCGAGGGCGAGCGTCACGAATGGCAGGCCGTCCCACAGGGCCACCGCCATCAGCAAGATGAAAATGCGGGGGAGCGCGAGGCCCACGTCCACCCCGCGCATCAGCACGGCATCGACGCGACGCCCATAATATCCCGCCACCGCGCCGACCACGGTGCCGAGCGAGACCGCGACGAGCGCGCCCAGCGCGCCGATCCCCAGCGAGACGCGCGCCCCATACACGATCCGGCTCCACACGTCGCGGCTGAAGACATCCGTCCCGAGAATGAACGTCCACGAGGGCGACAGATTCTTGAGGTGGACGGGGTCCGGTTGGACGATCGGATCGAGCGGAGCGACCAGCGGCGCGGCGATGGCGATGGTGACCAGGAATACCAGGATGCTGAGCCCCCACGACGTCGTGCGGTTGCGGAAAAAGCGCCGCCACCGCTCGTGCTTCAGCCCGCGCTGGCGCAGCGCCCGCGCGGTTTCCGCGGCCGCGATGAGTGCGACGAACAGTGCGAGCCAGCTGCCGAGCGTCATGCGGTGACGTTCTCGAGTTCGCCGCCGCCGCGTACCCGCAGGCGCGGATCCGCAATCCCCAACAGGATATCGGCAAGCAGGTTCCCCGCGACGACGACCACGCTCGCGATGAGCGCGGTCGCCGTGACGAGCGCATAGTCACGCGCCAGGATGGCGTCGAACGCCAGCCGTCCCATTCCCGGCCACGCGAAGATGGTTTCGATCAGGACTGCGCCGGTGAGCAGGAACGGGAAGGCGAGGCCGAACCGCGTAATAAAGGAAAGCAAGGCGTTGCGGAGCTGGTGGCGCAGCACGACGCGCCGCTCGGGAACGCCTTTGGCCCGCGCCGTGCGCACGTAGTCCTGACTCGCCACCTCCAGCATCGCCGCGCGCTGGAAGCGGGCCGTCCCCGCCGCGCCGACCAACCCCAGCGTCGCCGCCGGCAACACGAGGTGCCAGAGCCGGTCAAAGAGGCAGTACGCCGAATCGATCACCGGGCAAAAAATCGGATCGTTCGGTCCGCCGACGGGGAACCACCCGAGCTTCTCGCCGAAGACGAGCAGCAGCAGCAACGCCAGCCAGAACGTGGGCAGCGAATAGATGAACAACGTGGCGTTGCCGATGATCACGTCCGGCAGGCGATTGACGCGGCCCGCCTGATAGATGCCGAGGCCAAGGCCGAGGACGAAATCGAGCAGCAGCGCCGCGCCCGCCAGCTGCAGCGTGAAGGGAATCGTCTCTGCGAGCGCATCGCGCACGGGGCGGTGCAGCGAGAACGAATACCCGAAGTCGCCGTGCGCCAGCGCGACCAGGTAGCGCCAGTACTGCTCGTACAGCGGCCGGTCGAGCGCGAACTGCCGGATGAGCTGCTCACAGACGACCGGATCGGCGGCTTCGCCGGGTTGGCCCGCGCAGGGCTTTCCCGGAGCAGCGTGAATCAGGATGAAGACGAACGTGACGACGGCGACGATGATGGCGACGGATGCGACGAGGCGCCGCACGAGCCACATCCCGCCCACCGCCGTCACCTAGCGCTCCACGCGGTCTCGATCGATCAGCCGGTCGGGAGGGATGCGCCAGGTGCGCAGCAGCGCCGCCCACGAGTCGGGGCGGATCTGCACGTTGTCGAAGCGGCTGTGCACGGCGGCGACGTTCTCGAGGGCATACAGGAAGATGCCGGGGGCGTCGGCGTTGATCGTCTCCATCGCGGCCTTCCACAGCGCCCGCGCCCGCTCGCGCGTGGGCGCCGCAATCGCGAGATCGACGACCCGCTCGAACTCGGCATTGTAATAGCGGCCGAAGTTGGAACCGCCAAAGCCGGCGCGCGTCCACGTCTGCGTGATTCCGGAGCCGGGCGACGGATCGTTGCCGCGCGACAGGACCGACGTGTCGAACTTCCCGGAACTGAGTCGCTCGTTGACCACGCTGAACTCGAGCTCGTCGATGTCGGTCTGGACGCCGATCGCGCGGAATTGTTCCTGCAGCAGGCGCGCGTACTGGCGCCGCAACACGCTCGTGGTCGGCACCAGAATGTGGAACGCGAGCGGCTGGCCGTTCTTGTCGCGGATGCCGTCGCCGTCGTGGTCGCGCCAGCCGTGGGCGTTGAGAATCCGCGCGGCCTGCGCCGTATCGTAGGGAAGCTGCCGGATCTCCGGATCCCAGATTCCCAGCAGCGACGACATCGGCCCCGGCGGGACTTTGCCGAGATCGCCGAGCGTACTCTTCACCAGACTGGCGCGGTCCACGGCCATGCTGAGCGCGCGGCGCACGTCGCGGTCCGCAAAGATCGGATTGGGCTTCGAGGTATCGCCGTTGGCCCGCAGGTTGAAGCCGAGATAGGTGTAGACGTTGCCACGGAACGGGTAGATCGTGAGCTGTTTCGCGGCCCGTGCCCGCTCGACGTTGTCCGGCGTGACCAGCTGCTCGCGGACATCCGCCTGATCGGCGATGACTTGCTGGACGGCAACCTGGAGGTTGGGCGTGAAGCGCCAGATCAAACGCCGGATCGGCGGCCGGCCGAGAAAGAACGTCGAATCGGCCACGAGCTCGAGCGACTGCGCCGCCTGCCAGCTGACGAAGCGGTACGGGCCGTCGCCGACCGGCTGCCGGCCGAAGGGCGCCGTTTTCCACTGATCCCGGGGCACCGCTCGCAGCAAATGCGCCGGCAGGATGCGCATGTGGTACACCGCATCGTAGAACATCTCGGGATAGCGCTCGTGGAAGCGGAACACCGCGGTCGACGCATCCCGCTGCGTGACGCTGGCGATGCGCCGCAGCTTGGGGCGGAACGGCGAGCCGACGGCGGAGTCCGTGTACGCGTTGAACGTGAACTCGACGTCCGCCGCGGTCACCGGCTGGCCGTCCTGCCAGCGGGCGCGCGGGTCGAGATGGAACACCAGCGTCAGCGGTCCGTCCCACTCCCAGCGCTGCGCGAGCAGCGGCTGGAAGTCTTCATCGCCGATGGTGTTGGTCGACATCCCCACGTCCGCCAGCTTCAGGAACAGCTGCTCGCCGATGTCGCCCACCACGACGTTTTCGCTCGACGGCGGCAGCAGAGTGGGGGGCTCGGCGACCGCAGCGTTGATCAGCGTCCCGCAGTATGCGCCGGTGCATCCGCCGCGACGTTCGCATCCCGCGAGCGTGACGACGGCAAGAATGACGAGGACTTGGAATGGAGCGCGCCGTGGCATGGCGCTTAACATTTCACTCGGCGGCCAGCGACGCCAGATGGCTCCAGTTTGCCACCACGGCGTCCGCCACTTCGTCGAAGCTCACTGGTCGTTTGAGCACCGCCGCCAGCGTCGTTTCCTCGTTGCACGAAGAAGGTTGGGTCCCGTCGAGCAGAATCGATCCGTGCTGCAGGAACGCGTCGCCGCGGCGCACCTGGGCGGAGCCGACGAGCTTGCGGCCCTGGACGAGGATTTCGCCGCCGACGGAGGATGCGAAGCAGGTGGCCGGACGGCCGGACGGTCGGACGGCCGGAGCGTTGGCCAGCGCTGCCTCGACTCCCAGGGTGCGCAGCGCGATTGCCAGCCGCCCGTGGATCTCGCGGTACGCCCCGCGCAGCGAGCCAAACAACGCTATCGGTGCCGCGACCGCGTAGGTGACTTCGTGTTCGTGCCACACGGCCTGGCCACCGGTCGGTCGCCGGACAACGGGGACGCCCTCGCGGACGAGATTTTCCATCGATTGGTTGCGACCCACTGAGAGCGTCGGGGGATCCCACCGGTACAGTCGAAGAGACGCGCGCTGTGATCGAGCGGCATCGTCGAGGAGTGCCTCGTCAATCGCCATGTTCTCGTCGCCCGTTCGCCCCTGCGCGTCGACGAGCAACTCCCACAGGCCGTCCGGCCGTCCGGCCGTCCGGCCGTCAGACTTCAGCGTACGCTTCCACGGGCGGGCAGGTACACACCAGATTCCGGTCTCCAAACGCGGCATCGATCCGGCCGATCGGGGGCCACACCTTGTGGTCACGCGTCGCCGCCGTCGGGAAGCCGGCGCGCTCGCGCGCGTACGGCCGGTCCCAGGTATCGACCAGCAGGTCGGCGAGCGGATGCGGGGCGTGCTTCAGCAGGTTGCTTTCCCGGTCGGCTTCGCCGTTCTCGATCTCGCGAATTTCACCGCGAATGGCGATCAGCGCGTCCACAAACCGGTCCAGCTCCACCTTCGGCTCGCTCTCCGTCGGCTCGACCATCAGGGTCCCGGCCACAGGGAAGGAGACCGTCGGCGGGTGGAAGCCGTAATCGATGAGCCGCTTGGCAATGTCCTCGACATCCACACCGGCGGACGTCTTGAACGGCCGGGTGTCGATGATGCACTCGTGCGCGACGAGTCCCTGCTGTCCCGCATAGAGCAGCTCGTAATGCCCGCCCTCCTGCAGCCGACGCGCGATGTAATTGGTGCTGAGGATCGCGACTTTTGTCGCGAGCGTCAGGCCGTCGCGTCCCATCATGGCGATATAGGCCCACGAGATCGGCAGGATCGACGGGCTGCCCCACGGGCCCGCCGACACCGTACCGGCGCTTTCGGCGAGCGGCACGCCGACGTCGATCACCGGATGCGTCGGCAAATGCGGCGCCAGATGCTCGGCGACGCCGATGGGCCCCATGCCGGGACCACCGCCGCCGTGCGGGATGCAGAACGTCTTGTGGAGATTCAGGTGGCACACGTCGGCGCCAATGTCGCCCGGCCGGCACAGGCCTACCTGCGCATTCATGTTGGCGCCATCCATGTAGACCTGCCCGCCATGCTGATGCACGATCTTGCAGATCTTCTTGATGGATGCCTCGAACACGCCATGCGTCGATGGATAGGTCACCATCAGCGCGCCCAGCGTGGCGGCGTGCGCTTTCGCCTTGGCTTCGAGATCGGCGACGTTGATGTTCCCCTGCTCGTCGGTCTGCACCACCACGACCTGCATGCCGGCCATGACGGCGCTGGCGGGGTTCGTGCCGTGCGCCGATTGCGGGATCAGGCAGGTCGTGCGATGCGCCTCGCCACGGTGCTGGTGGTAGGCGCGAATCACGAGCAGCCCGGCAAACTCCCCCTGCGAGCCGGCATTGGGTTGCAGCGACACCGTGGCAAAGCCCGTGATCTCGGCCAGCCATGCTTCGAGCTGGCGGAACAGCGTGGCGTAGCCCTGCGCCTGCGCGCGCGGCGCGAAGGGATGCAGGCGATTGAAGCCGCGCCAGGTGATCGGGATCATCTCCGTCGTGGCGTTGAGCTTCATCGTGCACGAGCCGAGCGGGATCATCGCCGCCGTCAACGACAGGTCGCGATCTTCGAGCCGCTTGAGGTAGCGCAGCATCTCCGTCTCGGAGTGATGCGTGTTGAAGACCGGGTGCGTGCAGAACGGCGTGCTGCGCGCCAGCGATTCAGGGATCGCGGACGGCGCGTCGCGCACGGGTCCGGCGGATTTGTCGGACCCCACCGCAAACGCGGTGACGACGTCGGCGACATCGGCGTCGGTCACCGTTTCGTCGAGCGCGACGCCGATCCGGGTCTGCGACAGCGTGCGCAGATTGATCTGCTTCACGCGCGCCGCGTCGATGATCCGCGGCAGCACCTCGGCCGGGACCTCGACCGCGAGCGTGTCGACGAAATGCGGATAGGCGATGCCGTAGCCCAGCTTTTCCAGGGCGGCAGCCAGCGCTGTCGTGTAGGCGTGCACGCGGCGCGCGATGCGGCTCAAGCCCTTGGGCCCGTGGTAGACCGCGTACATCGCGGCAACGACGGCGAGCAGCACCTGCGCGGTGCACACGTTGCTCGTCGCCTTCTCGCGCCGGATGTGCTGCTCGCGCGTCTGCAGCGCCATCCGCAGTCCCGTCCGGCCCGCGCGGTCCTTGGAGACGCCGATGATGCGGCCGGGCAGGTGGCGCTTGAATTCGTCGCGCGTCGCGAAGAACGCGGCATGAGGGCCGCCGTAGCCGAGCGGCACGCCGAAACGCTGCGAGTTACCGACCGCGATGTCGGCGCCCCACTCACCGGGAGGCGCGAGCAGCGTCAGCGCCAGCAGGTCGGTGGCGGCAGTGACGAGGGCACCCGCGGCGTGCGCTTGTTCACACAGCGCCCGAAAGTCACGGATGGCGCCGTCGGTCGCCGGATATTGCAGCAGCGCGCCGATCACATTGCCCTTGTGGAAATCGAATTGGTCGGGCTCGGTAACGACGACGATGTCGAGGCCGCGCGCCGCGGCCCGCGTCCGCACCACCGCGATCGTCTGCGGATGGCAATTCGCGTCGACGAGGTACACGAGCTTCCCCTCGTGCTTGGACACCGCCTCGGTCAGATGCATCGCCTCGGCGGCGGCGGTGCCCTCATCGAGCAGCGACGCATTGGCGATTTCGAGGCCGGTCAGGTCCGACACCATCGTCTGAAAATTGAGCAATGCCTCGAGCCGGCCCTGCGCGATCTCCGCCTGGTACGGCGTGTAGGCCGTGTACCAGCCGGGATTCTCCAGCACGTTCCGTTGAATCACGGTCGGCGTGATGCAGTCGTGGTATCCCATTCCCAGGTAGGAACGGAACACCTGGTTCTGCGCCGCCAGCAGGCGCAGCTCCTCGAGCGTTTCCTCCTCCGTCTTGGCGGCGGGAATCCGCAGCGGATCACGCAGGCGGATATCGGCGGGGACGACCGCGTCGATGAACGCATCGAGCGAGTCGTATCCCAGCGTGCTCAGCATCGCCGCCTGGTCCTCGGGCGACGGGCCGATGTGCCGGTCTTGAAATAGATCCCAGTTGGTCTCGTTCATGTTACGCGAGCGTGTGCGATTCCCCGGGCGACAGGATGGTGACCGCGGCCCTGTTTCCCACCTGACGCCGGAATTCCTCCGGGTCGGCGCGAATCAGGTCCCACGTATTGTAGTGCATTGGAATAACGTCCTTGGGTTTCACGAACTCCACCGCGCGCACGGCGTCCTCGATCCCCATCGTGAAGTTGTCGCCGATCGGCACGAGCATCAGATCGACGCGGCCGGCGAGCAGCTGCATCTCGAGCGTGAGCGCGGTATCACCGGTATGATAGACCGTCCTGCCGCCGATCGTCACGACGACGCCGGCGGGATTGGTCGTGTACCTGCCGGTCTTGTCCCCTTCGACCCGGCCGCCGTGGAAAGCCGGCACCAGCTTCACCCTGCCGAACGGAAACTGGTGCGCTCCCCCGATGTGCATGCCGTGGCTCGTCGCGCCCTGATCGGCGCAGAACTGTGCCAGCTCGTAAGTGGCGACGATCGTCGCTTTATGGCGCTGCGACAGCGCGACGGCGTCGCCGAGGTGATCACCATGACCGTGCGAGAGCAGAATGGCGTCGAGCTTGGGGAGCTTGTCGGGTCCGATGTCGGCGGCGGGATTACCGGTGAGGAATGGATCGATGATGACGCGCTTACCGTCCCGCTCCAAGACGAAACAGGCGTGCCCGTGGAATGTCGCTTTCACTCTCCCACATGCTTCGCGTACGCGTCGGCGCGGAGCAGCCCCTCCAATTCTTTGGGATCCTTGATCTTCACCTTGACCATCCAGCCCTTGCCGTACGGATCGCGGTTCACGAGCGCCGGGTCCTGCTCGAGCGCCTTGTTCGCCTCGACGATGCTCCCGGCGACCGGCGAGTAGAGCTCGGACACTGCCTTCACGGCTTCGATGGTCCCGAAGGTGTCACGTTGCTTGAACGCGGCCGCGGCTTTGGGGAGCTCGACAAATACCACGTCTCCCAGTTCACCCTGCGCGTAGTCGGTAATGCCGACCTCGACGACCTGCGGGTCATCGCTTGCCCGCACCCACTCATGGTCCTTCGTGTAGCGGAGGTCCTTCGGAATGCTGGACATGGGACGGGAGCCTACAACAGGTCCGCTCGGGGCGCCAGCCCCGCGCCATCTTCTTCGCTGAGTGCGACGCGGTCGTAACCCCAGGGCCGCAAATCGAGCCGCACCGCCACCGGATCGGGATCGGGAGAGAGGTGGTAGAGCCGGCAGGGCCGGGGCGGGACGGCTCCCTCCCACGCGGCGCGAGCGCCGCCGGCGGCGGCAGCAGTCGCGACGATCGAGAGCGGCGCCCTCGCCCGCAATGCTTTCGGGAGCGCCTTCACGGTCACGTGCTCGACTCGCATGCCCGCGTCGGAGTAGCGGCCCTCGATGGCGTGCAGCACGGCAGCAGAGTCCCTCCCATCCGTAGCGCACAACAGCAACGTCTGACCGGGTGCCTCGTCCTGGACGCCCGTCCTCGCGGCTCGTTTGCGCAGCTCGACAAACACCGCCTGCGCCCGCGCCTCGAGCTGCGCGAGTGTCCCGGCGTTCTCAATGACGTGCCGGCTCCGGGCGCGCTTCCGCTCGGCCGACATCTGAGCCGCGATCATGCGGTCGGCGTCCTCGTTCGACAGGCCGCGCAGGGTACGTAAGCGCGTGCGCCGCAACGCCACAGGGGCGTCCACGAGCACCACCGCGTCGAACTGCGCGGGATCGAGGACTTCGAACAGCAGCGGAATGTCGTTCACGACGATCGCGTCGCCTCGCTCCCGCGCCGCGCGTTGGAGCTCGAGCCGCCGTTGCTGCACGGCGGGGTGCACGATGGCGTTGAGGGCGGTGAGCGCCGTGTCGTCGCCCATGACCTTGGCGCGCAGCCCGACGCGGTCCAGCGAGCCATCGGGGGCGAGCACATCGGCCCCGAACCGTTTCGCGATGGCCGCCAGGACGGCGCTGCCGGGCGCCTGCGCCTCGCGCGCGAGCGCGTCGGCGTCGATGACGGTGGCTCCCCATTTCTTGAAGAGCTCCACCACTGTCGATTTGCCGGCGGCGATGTTGCCGGTGAGGCCGACGTTTAACACGGAGCAGGGAGCACGGAGCAGGGAGCAACGAAGAACACGGGATCGTACTGCTCCGTGCTCCGTGCTCGGTTACAGAAGGGCAGTCTGATCCTCATCCTGCCTCGGAACCCGATGGCAGTGCCTGCACCGTGCCTCATAGCTCTCCCGCCCCCCCACCATGATGATCGGACTGTCCCACAGCGCGGGCTTGCCGTTGACGAGCCGTTGATTGCGGGTGGCCGGACCGCCACAGACGACGCAGATCGCCTGGAACTTGTCCACCACCTCGGCGATGCACATCAGCGTCGGCATGGGCCCGAACGGCAGCCCGCGGAAATCGACGTCGGTGCCGGCCAGAATCACTCGCACGCCGCGATCGGCGAGGCGGTTTGCCAGGTCGACAATGCCGTCGTCCAGAAACTGGGCTTCGTCCACCGCGACGACTTCCGCGGTGTCGCGCAGCCGGCGCGCGATCTCTTCGGCGGAATCGACCGGCTCCGCTTCCACCGTCACACCGTCGTGCGAGGAGACGGAGAAGAGCCCGGCGTAGCGCGCATCTAGATGCGACTTAAAGACTTGCACTTGCTTACGGGCGATCACGGCGCGGCGCACGCGACGGATCAATTCCTCGGACTTGCCGCTGAACATCACGCCGGCGATGACTTCAACCCACCCTGGACGATTGGCTTGTTGGAACATGGGCCCTCACGTTACACGGCGACCGCCCCGCTCAGCAACGCCGTTCCGGGGTGGGGTGGGTCGAGAAAGTCCAGCAAACTTGCGGATTTCCGGGGGATATCCCATAGTTGTTCAGCATCTATGCGGGTTTCCGCGCCCCCCCTTCAAGGAGATCGCAGTGAACAAGGCAGAGCTCACCTCCGCGTTGGCAATGCGCACGAAGATGTCGAAGGCTGATGCTACGCGCACGGTTGAAGCACTGTTCGACGACAAGGGCATCATCGCCTCGGAGTTGAAGAAGGGCTCCAAGGTGCAGATCACGGGCTTCGGCAATTTCGAGGCACGCAAGCGCGCCGCAAGGATGGGTCGCAACCCGAAGACGGGCGGCGTCATTCAGATCAAGGCGTCGATTGCCCCGGCATTCCGCGCCGGGAAAC
>Ga0066709_100000743_pt1 | contig 19044 bp, 15 predicted proteins | sample GraSoiAngelo_158_FD_79665 | JGI IMG/M metagenome (GOLD analysis project Ga0066709, IMG submission 79665) | Grasslands soil microbial communities from the Angelo Coastal Reserve, California, USA - 14_1009_16_30cm | ecosystem: Environmental > Terrestrial > Soil > Grasslands | place: USA...
AGCGGTGCGCGACGCGTACACGGCTTTCACAGGTGCTCGCGACGCCGACTTGTGGCTGATGCTCGGCGACAACGCGTACAACGACGGCCTCGATCAGGAGTATCAGACAGCCGTTTTCAACATATATCCGGAGATGCTTCGAAAGACGGTGTTGTGGCCGGCGTATGGCAACCATGACGGATACGGGTCAGATTCCGCAACGAATACGGGCCCTTACTACGACATCTTCACGCTGCCAAAGCAGGGTGAAGCGGGAGGTGTTGCGTCCGGCACCGAAGCCTACTATTCGTTCAACTATGCCAACATCCATTTCGTCGAGCTCGAATCGTTCGAGACCGACCGATCGCCAACGGGCCCGATGCTCACCTGGCTTCAGCGCGATCTCGCGGCCAATACGCAGCCGTGGGTCATCGCGTACTGGCATCATCCGCCGTACTCGAAAGGCTCGCACGACTCGGACACGGAGATCGAGCTGATGGAGATGCGGCAGAACGCACTGCCCATTCTCGAGAACTTCGGCGTCGACCTGGTTCTGTGCGGCCACAGCCACGCGTACGAACGCTCGTTCCTGATCGACGGGCACTACGGCGACTCGACGACGTTCGTCGCAGCAATGAAAAAGGACGGCGGCAGCGGCCGCTCGGATGCGGCGGGCGCATACCGCAAGCCGATGTACTCGATGAGCCCCCACGCGGGCGCGGTGTACATGGTTGCCGGCGTCGCGGGACGCACCGGCGGCGGTACGCTGAATCATCCTGCAATGTACTCGTCGCAGGCTGTTCTCGGGTCCGTCGTGCTGGACGTTCAGGGCAACAGGCTCGATGCGACATTCATCGACACCGCAGGCGTGCGGCGCGACTACTTCTCGATCGTCAAGGGTGGCGCTGCGCCCACGCCTCCGTCCGCATCGCCGTTCGGCGGGACTCCGGCGGCCATTCCGGGCAGCATCGAGGCAGAGCGTTTTGATGAAGGCGGGGAAGGCGTCGCGTATCACGACACGACAGCAGGCAACAGAGGCGGCGGCTTTCGGAATACTGACGTCGACATCGAGAGCACCACAGACGCCGGCGGCGGCTACGACGTGGGATGGGTACGAGCGGGCGAATGGCTGCAGTACACCGTCAGCGTTGCAGCCGAAGACACGTACGACTTGACGCTCAGGCTCGCTTCGACCGGCTCGAGTGGCGTGTTGCATCTCGAAGCGGATGGAGTGGACGCGACCGGCGGAATCCAGGTACCCAATACCGGCGGATGGCAAGCGTGGAGGACGATCACGGTTCGACAAGTGCCACTCAAAGCCGGGGCACGAAAACTGCGGCTCGTGTTCGACACGAGCGGGTCCACCGGCGGCGTGGCCAACATCAATTGGTTCGAGCTGAGTCGATCCACCGGAGCAACTCCATATCGCGGCACCGCCGTGACATTACCCGGTACGATCGAAGCCGAGAACTTCGACGAAGGCGGTGCGTCGGTCGCTTACTTCGACACGACGCCGGGCAACCGCGGCGGGGCATATCGGCAGACCGACGTGGACATCGAGGTCACCAGCGATGTCGGCGGCGGATGGGATATCGGCTGGGCACGCGCCGGCGAATGGCTTCAGTACACGGTCGACGTGACCGCGACTGGAATGTATGCCCTGGAACTACGCGTAGCGAGCGCCAGTACCGGCGGCACGATGCGCGTAGACGTCGATGGCGTCGACGTAACGGGTACGTTCGTCGTGCCGAATACCGGCGGATGGCAGGCATGGCAGACCATCCGCAAGGATGGCATCGCTCTACAGGCCGGACAACACCGCATCCGTCTTGTGTTCGTGGCGGCAGGGACCGACGGGATCGCCAACATAAACTTTCTCAGAATCGTGCCCTAGACCGACGCGAACGCCTCAACGCGGCAATCGCCGCATAAGAGCCCGTCAGCGGTCCGCCACACCGCTCGGTGGACTGTGTAATCACCGCACTGAAGGGCACGTGTAGCCGCTGGCCGCGCAGCAACGTTTTTAATCTACTGTGAAAGGGTCGCGGACGCGACGCTTTCGGCTGGCGGCGGACTCGACGCGAGAACGATAAGCCCGAACCAATCGAAATATCGAATCAATGTGGCGCGCCGCACGCTACGCGAGGATCTTGGATCGTAATAAAGCACCACACGATAAATGCGATCACGCAGCCACGTGCCGCCTCGGCGAAACACCTTGCTCCAAGGAACAAATACGGCGTAGAGCCACATGAAACTGAGGAACGGCGCCCGCTGGATGACATAGATCGCGACGTGGAATCCAGCGCCAACCGACAGGATGAGAGGGGCAAGCCGGGGGAGGATCAGAACAACCCAAAACGTTGCCTCGAACAGAATTGAGACCCACGACGCCACCGTCGCGAGCGTGTGATACTGACCGATCGACACGCCGATGCCCGGTTCGGGCGAATATCCACGTCCGACTCCGGAGACATTGCTCCCCCAACGGATTGCGTCCTGGAGCATGTAGTACTGCAGGGTCCATCCATTCATCCAGTCGAGGCCGCTCGCCGTCAGCTTGTGATATGTCGCTGACAGGTAGATCAGCGCGAACATCCACTGCACGACGAGCAGCGGCCAGCGCGCGAAGCGACTTTCGCCCGATAACGGGTCGGATGGGACTCGCAGTCCTCCATCGACCTTCCGCAGCCGCCGCAATAGATCGTCTACGGAGAGCGCTCCTCCAGCGGGTGAAAGCGCGAGCACTGCGAGCGTGATGATGACGATTGCCTCGGCGTGATGGATCTCGTTGAACGAGTACTCGAAGGCCTGCAGGCAGACGCTCCCCGCTGTAAAGAGCAGCAGGCTGAGCGTCGTGAGGTAGCCGACGAACGCGAGTACACCGACTGCCAAGGTCAACCAGTACACGGCCACTATGACGTCGCCGGAAGGTCGGAAGTGCGAGCCGAACGGCAACATCATCGCTCGCAGGACGGGTAGGGGTGCGTACAAGAAATCGGGCAGCGCGGCGAGTTGGCCAAACAAGGCGTGCGGCCGAATCGTTGCCAGGTGATAAAGCTGATACGCGACGGCAACAAGGCGAACGAACCCCAGGTCGAAGAGCGACGCCGATCGAAACCAGTAGTCCTCCCAGAGTCGCCAGGCTCTCATTGGGCTTGAAGCAAGACTGCGGAAAGGCGAACTGGCGGCGCCGGTTGCAGGCCGTCGCGCGTGAGGACGTAGCCGTCTCGCTCCAGGCGCATGGCAACGAGCCGCGTCCCCATCCTTACACGATAGATCTCGGCAAATGCCGCTGCCCGGCGCACGTCACGATCGCGGAGAGCCGCGATCGTCAGGTCCTGAAATTTGCGGAAATTCAGACCGAGGTCGTCGGCAGTCACTTGAACTTCGGATCCATCCGCCGTTCGCCCGAACACGCGATACCGCGCGATCACGGCGCCTTCGTAATGCGCCGAGCTATACATCGGGTAATTCATGACCGGCCAGAGAAAGTGCGAAGGCCGGGAGAGAAACCGAGGAAAGAGGTCGAAGGAGGCTGCCAATTGCAGGGTGAGGATAACTGAGATGACAAAAGACACGACGCGTGTCATTGGGCCGCCTCCCTCGTGCGAGTTGAAGATCCCTTTACGCCACGCCTGACACCATCTTGCGAGGAGCCTTTCGTCCGGGCACGGACATGCCTTTCTTGGCAACGTTCTGTAGCGCCTGCGCCGCGAGCAGCCGATCGCGCGTTAGTTCGCGCGCCGAGACGATGAGCGCAAGCACGTAGTAGAACGTCCAGTTGTACGCGACCGACGCGAACATCGAACAGATGAACCAGCCGACCAGGCCCGCCGTCATCGCGACGGTGTGGTTGTAAACCGCGCTCAGATCTCTCGCGCTCATCACCGACGCGAGCGGGTCGGGTTCACCCCGTTTTCGCGGTCGCCTGAGCATCCGACGCGTGGTCGCAGCCGCCAGCGCGGCGCGGATGATGAGAAAACTGAACGCGACGAGCCCGAGCACGCCGGTTTCGGCGGCCACTTGAATCAGCGCGTTGTGCGTCTCGCGCCAACGCTCCTTGCGCTCGGCCGGGTTGTAATTCTGGAACTGACCCGCGCCCACGCCGGTGAACGGGCGCTCCAGAAACGTGTTGATGCCTTCCTGCATCACGGTCCGTCGCGCTTCGCGCGAGCCGGTGAACTGCTGCCGGTCCTGCTCCTCGTCGAAGATCGACTCCATGCGCGTCCAGAACGAGGAGGGCATGAATGGAGTCGCGACCAATATCGACACGACCGCGATGGTGCCGAAACCTCGCCGGACTTTGCCGCCGAGCAGGATAAGCGCCAGCAGCATCACGCCGAGCCCAAGCGCGCCACCCCGCGACTTCGTGAAGACGACCGTAGCCAGCATCAACGCGACAATGCCGGCTGCCACCAGGCGCCGCCATGCGGGCTGCTGGCGTGAAATCGCGATGATCGCCGCTACCGGCATCCAGGTCACCATGTTCATCGCGAGATCGTTCGGGTTGCCGAACATCCCGCTGACCGCGCCTCGCAGCCGTCCGTTTTCGACCATGTTGATGCCGCGCGCATAATCGAACACGCCGCGCGCGGCGACGTAGCCGACGCACAGGACGATCAGCCATGTGATCCGCTCGAGGCGTTGCGGCGTCGTCAGCGTGTTCATCATCAACACGAACACGATGAGAATCTTCGCATACATGTCGGTGAATTCCCCGAACGCACCCCCCGGCCATATCGAGAACGGTGCGGTCACGAGAATCGCGAGCCCGAGTGAGAGGACGCCGATCGTTTCAGGAGTGATGCGGAATACCGGCAGCCGCCGGGCGAAGCGGTGCAGCAGCATCGGCCCGATGCCGATGAGCGCGCAGATTTCGGCGAGGTGGAGCGGTGGCGAGCCGGGCAGCTGATCTTGCGGTCGAAGCAGCAGAACGGCGGTGAACGCAAACAAGCCGGCGTATCCCCAGTCACGAGGTTCCGCATACGCCGATGTCGCGAAGGTGGGTTCCGCCTCGCTCGCGAGCGCCGCGTCAATCAGTTGACGGCTCGGTACGGAACCGGGACCGTAATTGAACGCGAGGCGTTCGCGCGATGCCTGGGCCCGGTCAGGCGGGCGGACGATGCGAAGCGGGCGCAGGTCGCCTCGGGACTCCATCTAACGCCACACCTTCCTGCCGGTCAGCGTCGACCATAGACCGACGACGGCCGAGCAGTTCATGACCACGAACGTAAACGCGATCCGGGCGGCGCGCTCGACGAGAGGCCGCCGGCCGGACGAGTATTCACGCATTGAGGACTCCTCGCCGTTCGCGTGAAGAAGCCGTCGGCCACGCCGCGGCCAACGCCTCCGCTCGGCCGCCGACGATTCGGTCGCGGCGCTCCAGCCAGGCGCCGTACACGGCAAGCGCGTAGAAAACGGCCTGTGCGATCAGCGCCGTCGCGTAGAGGAATGAACGGTCGGTGATCGCGATGCTCGAAATCACCAGCGCCAGCAGCGCGTACGGCACAACGAGACGGCCCATTTTGTGTGAGACGTACTGGAGCCAGACCGGATTCCGCCATGGCAGCAGCAACCGCGGCTCGAGCCGCAGGATTTGGTAGTTGCCGGCGATCGTCCGAATCTTTCGGTTCATCTCGACGTCGGCATTGGGCGCGGCGCGATCGAATGCATGCGCCCGCTCGCTGAACACCGTGCGGTATCCGGCGAGCACGACGCGCATCGGCGCCAGCACGTCGTCGAGGATTGTTTCGGCCGGCAGCGGCCGCCACAGCGATCGACGAATCGTGTAGATGGCCCCTGTCGCGCCCAGCGTCGATCCGATCATGCTCTCGAAATGCCTGATCCGCTTCTCGTATCGCCAGTACAGTCCGACGCCGTCGGCGATCGTCGAGGCGATCGTGCGCCGCCGCTCGGCGTTGACGCGGCGCTCGCCGCGCCCGTCCGCAACATCGCCGCTGTTCCGGCGCCGATCGATGGCTCCGACGCGGCGGCCCGGAGATTCGGCGTCGAGCAGCAGCTCGCCCGTCACCGCTCCGATTCGTGCGTCACGAAACGGCGCCGTGAGCTCGACGAGCGCATCGGGCGCGAACACCTGTCGCGCATCCGCGAAGACCAGAATGTCGTGTCTCGCGCGCAAGACGCCGGCGTTCAGCGCGAGAGCTTTGCCGCCGGCCTTGACGGCCACGATATCGACAACGCTGCGGTACCGGTTCAGCACGGCGAGCGTGTTGTCAGTCGAGCCATCGGACACGACGATGATCTGCCGCCGGTTGGCGGGATATTCGAGCTGCAACAGATTGTCCAGACGGGCCGCGAGACGGCTTCCCTCGTTCCGCGCCGCGATCACGATCGAGACGCCCGGCCGCTCGGAGGGGAGGAGGGGAGCCGGGAGCGGACGGAGCCGCGCCCATAACGCGAGAAGCGCCGGGTACCCGAGATACACGTAAGCGACAATCGCGCACGAAACCCAGAACAGCGCGACCATGGTTCCTCAAGCCACCACTTTTTCCGCGACCGTCGACGACCGAGGCTCGAGGACCGCGCTCGGAGATCCGAGCTTCAGCACGTGGGGATGACGGCCGGCGATGGCGTTGCGGGTGTCGACGATGAGACGTGAGGATCGCAGTACCATGTCGTAATCGACGACCTGATGGTCCGTCAGGATCGCGACGCAATCGGCTTCGGCCAGCGACGACGGAGTAATCGATTCCGTGCGCAGCTCGACACCGCCGTGCCAGCTGCGCGCCGGCAGCGTCGGCACGTAGGGATCGGCGTATTGCACTCGCGCACCCTTCTGGCGAAGCAGCGTCATGACGTCGAGCGACGGCGATTCGCGCACGTCGTCGATGTCGCGCTTGTACGCGATCCCGAGGACGAGCACCGTGGACCCGTTCAACGGCTTGCGGTCGGCGTTCAGCGCTTCGGCGATCTTGTCCACGACGAAATGCGGCATCGCCCCGTTGACCTGTCCCGCCAGCTCGATGAACCGCGCCTCGAATCCGTTTTGCTTCGCCTTCCACGACAGGTAAAACGGGTCGATCGGAATGCAGTGCCCCCCGAGGCCCGGGCCGGGATAGAAGGGCATGAAGCCGAACGGCTTGGTCGCCGCGGCTCGAACCACTTCCCACACGTCGATGCGCAGCCGGTCGCACATGAGCGCGATCTCGTTCACGAGGCCGATGTTGACCGCGCGGAACGTGTTCTCGAGCAGCTTGACCATCTCGGCGACTTCGGTCGAGCTCACCGGCACGATTCGCTCGATCGCCGCGGAGTACAGCGCGCTGGCCAGTTCCGCCGACTCCGCGTGCACGCCGCCGACGCCTTTGGGCACGTTGCGCGTATTGAATGTGTGGTTGCCCGGGTCGACGCGTTCGGGTGAGAACGCGAGGAAGAAGTCGACGCCGGCTTTCAGGCCGGTCGCCTCGAGCATCGGCCTGACGAGTTCCTCCGTCGTGCCGGGATAGGTAGTCGACTCGAGAACGACGAGCATCCCCGCATGCAGGTGCGCCGCGATCGCCTCGACCGCCGACACGATGAACGACATGTCGGGATCTTTCGTCTTGCGCAGCGGCGTCGGGACGCAGATGTTGATCGTGTCGAGCGCGGCAGCGACGGAGAAATTGGTCGTCGCCTGAAGCTGGCCGTCGCTTACCAGTCGCGCAACTTCGGACGTCGCCACATCGGGGATATAGGAAGTGCCCTGCTGTATCGCTTCGACCTTGCGCGCATCGAGATCGATGCCGGTCGTGGTGAAACCGCTGCGGGCGAACTCGACCGCCAGCGGCAGTCCGACGTACCCGAGGCCGACCACGCCGACGCTGGCGCGGCGAGATTGAATCCGATCGAGCAGCCAACTTCCGCGGGATGACATCGGAATCAATACCTCCAGTCCTCGACGACAGGTTTTCCGGCTCCGAACAATGTGCGGCGCAGCCGAGCCCAGAATGTCTCGGACAGAACGCGCCCTTCGCTGAACCCATGGACCGACGTGGACTCGTCGGCGATCCGCGGCGCCAATGTCCGTCCCGGTGTCTGCTCGCTCGGTGCGGGGCGCGACGGTGGCCACGCGGGTCGTGGGGCCGCGGCGGGCTGCGCCGCGGCGGCCGGTTTCTCGCGAACATCGCGCAGAAGCCGGTAGCTTTCCATCAGGACGCGCTGTTGCTCGGCGATTCGTCGTTCGCTTTCGGCGACACGCGCTTCGCGCGACTGCAGTTCACGGTCGAGCACCGCCGTCACGGTTTGTGATGGCGCCCTCGGTGCCGCCGCAGCCGGTGCGGACGCAGCCGCGGCTGCTGGTGCGGACATGCCTGCGGCGACCGGCATGGAGGCCATCGAGGCAACCAGCTCGCCAGACGCCGCCGAAGTCGCCGCTGGCGAGGCGGATCGATCGGCGATGACGCCGGTGGTGACCAGTTCCTCGACAACTTCCTTGGCGAGGCCGACGTCGATGACGCGTCGCTCTTCACCGTACCCAAACAGCAGGATCGCGTCGGCAATGACGTTGATCTTCCGGGGAATACCCTCGCTGTGCAGGTGAATCACATCGGTCACGTCGCGCGACCACTGGAGCGGCGCGCCGATCGCGGCGCGCCGAAGCCGGTGATTGACATACGCGGCAGTCTCGTCGACGTCGAGCGGTTCAAGGTGATAGCTGACCGTGACGCGCTGCCGGAGCTGTTCGAGCTCGGGCCGGGCAAGGAGATCCCGGAGGGTCGGCTGGCCGACGAGCATGATCTGAATGAGCTTCGATTTCTCGGTCTCCAGGTTCGAGAGCATCCGCACTTCTTCGAGCGCCGTCAGACTGAGGTTCTGCGCTTCATCGATGACGAGCAGCGCTAGGCGCCCCGCCATTCGTTGATCGACGAGGAATCGAGCGAGATCCCGCAGCAGATACGGCTTGCTTCGACCTTGCCCGGGGTCGAGTCCGAAATCGAGCATTACCGCTTCGACCAGCTCGCGCGCGTCGAGCATCGTATTGACCAGGCGCGATACCGCCGTCTGGCGGTCGAGTCCCCGAAGCATCGTCTGCAGCAGCGTCGTTTTTCCGCAGCCGATCTCGCCAGTGATGACGACGAACCCGGCGTGTCCCTCGATGCCGTAACGCAGGTAGCCCAGCGCCTCGCGATGAACTCGGCTCGGGTAGAGGTAGTCGGGATCCGGACTCAGCGAGAAGGGGCGTTCGCGAAGGTTGTAGAAGCGTTCATACATGATGGATGGTTCTCCCGGATGCGGCGTTCGTGACCGCCCGCGCAGTCGCCGGCGCGAGCGATCGAGCGTCGTCGAGCGCTTCGATGGCCGGCAAGACTTCACTGCATGCCCGCCAGTAGTCTTCGGGGAAATCGATTTCAATCCACGGAAACCCGCGGCTCTCGACGGCCCAGAGTGGCCGCCGTCGACAGAACGCGCTGAACGCGGCGGGGAGCCACTCGTGAACTGCGGCCGCGTCCACCACGCGGCGCAGCTCTTCGACGAGCGCAGCGGCGCCAGATCGGCCGAACTTCGCGACGCCGATGTTCTCGCCGTCGGCGGCGGCGGGGTCGATCGTCTTGGCAATGTCCACGATGCGACCACCGCGGATGCACACCTTCATTTCCTCGTCGCAGTACACGCCATCGCCGCGCCCCCCGACGAGGAGCGCATCCTCGTAGCGGGCGGTCAGTAGATCAACGAGCAGCTGCTGGTGGAACAGGACGTCGCAGTTGAGCACGACGAAGCCGTCGGCAAGCAGATCGCGGGCGAGCCAGAGGGAGTACAGGCTGTTGGTGGATGCGAAACGTGTGTTATCGACGAAACCCACCCCGGGCCCGCACACGCGTCGCACGTCGGCTGCATGGTACCCAACGACAACGGTGATCGCGTCGAGACCACAGGACCGCAACGTCGCGAGCTGCCGCTCGAGCAGCGTGCAGTTCCCCACGCGCGCAAGACATTTCGGGTGATCGCCGGTCACCCCAGAGAGCCGGCCGCCTCGGCCCGCGGCAAGCACGATTGCCCTCATGCGCCCACTGACGCCGGCGGCCTCCATCGTCGGACTCACTTCGCGCCTTTCCCCGAGAGGATGACTTTCACTGTGTCGATCACGATCGTCACGTCGAAGACGATCGACAGGTGCTTGACGTAGTAAAGGTCGTACCGCAGCTTCTCCATCGCATCCTCGACCGACGCGCCGTACCGATACTTCACCTGCGCCCAGCCGGTCACGCCCGGTTTGACCGCGTGGCGCTCCATGTAGAAGGGAATCGCGGCGGCAAGCTGCTGGACGAAATACGGACGTTCGGGCCGCGGTCCCACGAAGCTCATGTCGCCGCGGACCACGTTCCAGAGCTGAGGGAGCTCGTCGAGCCGCGTCAGCCGGATGAACCGGCCGACGCGCGTCACGCGATCGTCCCTGTCCTTCGCCCATATCGGCGTGCCCGCCTCCGCATCGGCGCGCATCGAGCGGAACTTGCACAGCGTGAACGTGCGTCCACCCTCTCCGACCCGTTCCTGGCGGTAGAGGACGGGCCCGGGCGAATCGAAGCGAATCGCAATCGCGGTGGCCGCCATCAGCGGCGCTGTGATGACGCCGAGGATGATCGACAGCGCGAGATCGAGCATCCGCTTCACGAAGCGCGTCCAGCGCGACGCCCGAAAGCCATCGGAGAAAATCAGCCAGCTCGGTTTCAGGTCGTCGATGAGGATCTTGCCCGTCAGCCGCTCGTACGTCGTCGTCGCGTCTTCGACGCGAACGCCGCGGAGCTTCGCGCGCAACAGCGCTTCAATCGGCAGGCGGCCGCGGCGATCGGACAGCCCGACGATGATGCGATCGACGCGCCGGCTCGCAACCAGCCGATCGATGTCGGTTGCGGCGCCGATGATCTCGTGGCGGCGAACCTGTATTTCGGCCGCGTCGGACGACCCGCTGCTGCGCGCGTTCAGCGATCCCGACGGTGATTTGTCGCGGGCCTCTTGCGTGAGGAACCCGACGAGCCGGTACGCGAAGTCCTGCTGGGTGGCGATCTGCTGCGCGAGCATGCGCGCGGTGTGGCCCGTGCCGAGGATCAGCACCCGCTCTTCCAGGTGCGGATCGCGCGCGACGTAATTGAACGTGACGCGCCAGGCCAGGACGGCGACGACGAAGACGCCGAGCGCCGTCACGAAGGTGCCGGAATCGAGAATCAGCGACGGAACGGCGACACATGCCGCCGCGAGCACGATTGCCGCCGCGCCCGCGGCCTGCAGCAACCGCACGACGAGCTCGCGATTGGAATGCACGACCGTCAGGTCGTACAAATCGTTGTAATAGAAGCACAGCTGACACAGCGCGGTGACGATGGCGATCTTCCAGCCGGTCGCGACCACGCCGCTCGCTCCGCCGTGCAGGCTCGCCGCAAGCGCCATCGACCCCGAGATCAACACGACCTCGAAGGTGAACACCGTCAGCCCTCTGACGGACACGTTGCGGTTGAAGACCTGCATGGCTCCTTTGCACCCGCTACGCCGCTTCGTTCAGCACGATGCCGAGCAGCTTGCCGGCGTCAATCGCGCCGATCGCGTCATGAATGGCCGGCTTCGACGTCATGCCGGCGCGCACGACCAGAATGACACTGTCGACGAGCGGCGCCAGGATGCTGACGTCGGCCAGCGGCGTGGCGGCGGGCGAATCGATGATGACCCGGTCGAATCGCGAACGAAGCGACTCGATGACGCGGCGCATCGCGGTCGTTCCGAGAAGCTCCGCGGGATGCGCCGAGGGGCTGCCGGCGGGCAGGACGGTTATGTGGTGTTCTTCGACGGTCACGAGCGCCTCTTCGAGAGCCGCGCGGCCGGTGAGGACGTCGGACAGTCCGACGCCCTCCGCCAATCCGAAGAGCCGCTGCTGCAGGGAGGCGCGGAGGTCGGCGTCGACGACGCAGATGCGCTGCTGGTATTCCTGCGCCATCGCGAGCCCGAGGTTCGCGGCCGTCAGGCTCTTGCCGTCGCCGCGTCCCGGACTCGTGACGAGGACGACGTTGACGGCGCCGCCGGTCTCGGTGTGAGCGATCCGCGTGCGGAGCGCGCGATACTGCTCGGCCGCCACGCCCGGCGGCGACATCGCGGTGATCAGCCGTGGATTCAAGTGCGCGTCGGTAACCACACGCGTCGGTGGAACCTCGGGCTCGGCAACGCTTTCGGTCTCGGCGGCAACCCCCGTCGGCGGGATGAATGTCGCCGCCGAATCCATCGTCGAGACGCCGGCCATCGCCTGATCGGCGACCGGCCGTATGCGGCGGACGGCGCCTTCACGCTCCGCCTTATCGAGGATGTTCTGGATTCGGCTCATATCGATCTCCTTCACCTCACACGGGCTGGATCCGCGCAACTTCGCCGAGGACCGGCACTTCGAATTCGTCTTTCAACTCACGCACATCGTGAACGGAGCGATCGAGGTACTCGCGCCCGAGCGTCATCGCGCCACCGAGAAAGACGCCGGCTGCGATCGAAATGAGCATCACGCGCCAGGGGACCGGCTTGGTCGGCTCGTTGGGATACGAAGCCGGATACAGGATCATGAACTGCTCGCCGCTGCGGTTCCGCTCGACGTTCTCGGCAATCGTGGACGCATGCAGCTTCGCCGAAAGGTCGGAATACTGCTGTTTCTCGAGGTCGAAATCGCGCTGCAGCGTCGCCAGCTGCTGTTCGACCATCGGCGCCGCTTCGACGCGCGCCTGATAAACGCCGATCTGTCGCTGCGCGTCGGTGCCGGCGCGCTGCAGCTCGCGAATCCGAAGGCGCGACATCTCGCGATCGGCGGAGAGCTGGCGGTACGCCGGATCCAGCTGCAGCTGCGCGAGGCGATCGGCCTCGGGCCGCTGTCGCTCCGCCAGAACGTCCTTGCGGGCATTGGCGATCTCTTCCTCGAGGCGCTGCACTTCCGGATGCTTATCCGTGTAGACCGCGCGCGCCGTGGCGAGCTCGCGCTGCAGCGTCAGGAGGCGGCTCTCGGGCGGCAGGGCGGCGTCGGACCCACGCGGTACGAACAGCACGTCAGCGTTGCCTTGTTTGAGCCCGTCGATCTGGCGCTCGATCATCGACAGCCGATCCTGTTCGCTGCGCAGCGCTGTCGCGTTCGCTTCGAGCTGCTGGCGGAGCCCGGAGAGGTTCTGAAGGTTCGCTTGCGTCTGCTCCGGCAGCCGCCCCATGTACGCTTCCTTCGCCTTGCGGAGGCGACCCTCGAGGTCGGCGAGGCGCACCTGGCTCGCGTGCAGCTGCGCCGCGATGAACATCGAGGTGTCCTCGGCGCGCTCCGCGCGCGTCTTCGAGTTCTCGTCGACGAACACAGTCGCGAGACGGTTGGTGATTCGCTGCGCGCGGGCGGGATCGGGGTCGCCGTAGGCGACGATGAACGTGTCGAGCCGACGGATCTCATTGGTTTGCGCCACCGGCTCCGGAACCGTGATCGTGATCCGCCGCCGCAAGCCGCCGACTTTTGGATCGTTCGGCGCGCCCGACCCAAGTCCCTCTTCGCGCACGACACGGGCGAGGATCTGCAGACTCAGCAGCTGTTGCGACATCGCGCGCATTCGTTCCTGGTTGTCGAGCGGCGACGCCTGGTTCACCAGATTCGGAGAGACGATCGGCGCCGCAACCCCGAGCGTCGCCGTCGAGGTGTACTCCTTAGGGAGGAATCGAACCAGCAGCAGGCCGACGAGGATCGACAGAGCGATTGGTACGATGAGCCACCACTTCCGGCGGCCGACGACCGACACGTAATCGAGGGCATGAACGTGTGTCTCTTCCATCAACGGATCCTCATGGGTTTGCTCGTAATGACTTGGAACCCGAAACGATTTCGATTGAGCTCGCCGCCCGGACGATCGATCGTCTGGCGCGAGCCGTCATAGAACCCTTCGAGACGCACCCAGGGCTGCACGGTATAGCCGATCGACCCCTGGGCCCACCACGATCGAAGGCTGAGCGCGCCCGGCGTGAGCGGGTCGTTGGTGCGCCACGACATCGATGACTGCGAATAGAGCCTGCGCCACAACGGCAGACGCAGCCGAACCGTGAACTCGCGGTTGTCGGTCGTACCGCCGAAGCCGTACGCAGGAACGAATGAACGGCTATAGCCGACGTCCACCGCAGCGGTGTGGAACTGCCTTGTGAGACGTGCCTTCATCAGCGGTCCCGTGCGCGCCGGGTTCAGCTCGGTGACTCCGAGCCGCGAGAGGCCGAAAAGTCCGGAGACACGGAGCACGTCGCTGATCGCGTGCTCGAGGCCGACTCCGCCGTTCATCACGTCGAACGTTTGGCCCTCGGCTCCGACGCTCGCGTGTTCGACGTCGCCGTCCGCGATGAGCGACGTTCGCGTCGACAGCTTGTAATTGAGGCCGAGCGAACCGCCTTCACTGTGGCCGCCGCGCAGCTGAGGGAATTGCGGCAGCTGATCGAACTCGACCCATTCCCAGTGATAGCTGGTGGTCATCGACAGCCGTTTCGTGAGCACGGCATCGATCCCGCTGCGGAAATCGTTGATGCGCGAACCGGTGCGCAGGAACGGGACGCCGACCAGCAGCGCCAGCTGCGTGGTCGGCATCGCCGCAACGGTGTCGCTCGCGAATACCGAGAAGTGCCGCGAGAGGAGCCGCCGGAACGATGCGGATCCGTGCTGCTCGTAGCTGTCGAGCGCATTCAGGTCGCGGTAGATGAGGAACGCGCCGTCGTAGTTGCCGGCAAACTGGCTGCGCCGGCCGTTGAACTCGACGTCGCCGCGCGGGTTCAGGACCGAGAGGAAATCGCTTCGCGCTGCATCGCCGTTACCGTGGAGCAGCACGTTGTCGTCCCAACTGCCCGAATAGGCCAGCGACGGCGTCGCGGTCCAGCCGCTTGCCGTTCCTTGCGGCGTCGGCGACTCCCCGACGTTGACTCTCGAGTCCTGCGCGGCCGCGGGCCACGCGCCGCTCAACGCGATCGCTGCAAGCGCCGCCAGCCAGCCGGCCGAATGTCGCATCGTCATCGCGGCCTCAGTCCGGAACGACGACCGTGTCGCCCGGCCGCAGGTAAACCGGCGCGCTGCCGCGGATCGCGTCCTTGTAGTTGAACGCGATCGTCTGCACGCCCAGTGAAGACCGCCGGAGGATCCGGATGTTCTTCGCGTTGGCAAAGTCCTTCAAGCCGCCGGCGATCGCGAGCGCCTGCAGAACGGTCAGCTGGCTCTGGATCGTCACGGCGCCGGGATGGTTGACCTCGCCGGTCACGTACGCGACAGCCGGTGTGGCTTCGACGACGATCACGGTGACGACCGGATTCGTCATGTACTCCTTCAACTGTTTCGCGATGACGTCGCGCAGCTCGATCGGCGTGCGGCCGGTCGCCTCGAGATCGCCGAGGAGCGGCAGCGTGATCTTGCCGTCGGGGCGAATCTGGACCGACTGGGACATCTGCGTATCGCGATAGACCTCGATGCGCAGCTTGTCGCCGGGCGCGAGGCGGTAGTCGTCGACCAGCGCCGGCGCAGATTGCGCCGCCTTCTTGTCGTCAGGATCCTTGCCGGCGGCGGACACCGGCGCCGATAAACAGAGCGCGACCGTAGACAACGTGAGGACGGATGAGACGATCCGTGGGTGTGTGGTCATGGATGCTCCCTCAGTTCTTCTCGGCGGAGGAAGAGGTGTGGCTGCCGCCCCGCCAGTTCACAATCGGCCGCGACATGGCCTGGCGCTTCAGCGAATCGGCGTCGACGGCGTGCGTCGGATAGCAGGCGGCGCCCACGGCGATGCGCAGCGCGGTGGGGAACTCGTAGTTCTCGATCCGCGACACGACGCGATCGATCACGCGCGTGGAGTGCTCGAAGTCGGCGTCGAGCAGCACGAGCGCAAGGGCGCCGGTCGCCGTGTGGCCGAGCAGATCCGTGTCGCGCACTTCGCGGCCGATGATCTCGGCGACTTCGTGCAGCGTTCCTTCGTCGGCCGTCACCACCATTCCCTCCCATTCGCGGCTGGCTTCCACCGTCACCAGCGTCAGGAAGTTCTGGGACCGCACCGCGCGCTTGAGCTCCGAATCGAGGACGAACTCGAACGCACCGGGCGTCAGCAGCCTGCCGCCCTCTTCGTAGAACGCACTACTGGCCATGTCGTTATGAAGCCTTGTCGAGGCCGTTTTCTTTGATCTTGTAGAGCAGCGCCTTGTAGCTGATGCCTAGAATTTCTGCGGTTTCTTTGCGGTTCCACCTGGTCTGCTGCAGCATCTTGAGAATGAGCTCTCGCTCGGCCTGCCGCGCCGCCTCGCGCGAGATGTCCTTCAGCGAGTAATTGCCCGCCTCCGTGGCCGCGATCGCGATCTCCGCGGGCGTCGGCCGCGCGGCGGGCGCCGGCGCCGCGCCCGACGCCTGCGATACGTTCGCGCGCGCGGGTACCGTGTGATGACTGCCGGCTGCCTGGTGACCGTTGCCGGACGCGCCGGCGGCCGGATACTGGATGCGGTGCGCGGCCATCGCGATGCCGTGCTGGATCTCCTTGCGGATCGGCGCTTCGCTGCCGAGCACCACGGCCCGCTTGATCAGGTTCTCGAGCTCGCGCACGTTGCCCGGCCAGTCGTGATCCATGAACAGCCGCATGGTGTCGGCCGACACGTCGGTGTGAGGTTTGTTGTATTGAACGGAGTATTTCTTGAGGAAGTACTCCGTGAGGATCGGAATCTCCTCGCGGCGCTCGCGCAGCGGCGGCAGGTTGATCGACACGACGTTGAGCCGGAAGAACAGATCCTCGCGGAACTGTCCTTCGGCGACGGCCTGCTCGACATCGCGGTTGGTGGCCGCAATGACGCGTACGTCGACGCGCATGTCGTGCTTGCCGCCGAGACGCGAGAACTCGCCGTCCTGGAGCACCTGCAGCAGCTTGGCCTGCAGCGGAAAGCTCATGTCGCCGATCTCGTCGAGGAACATCGTGCCGTGGTTGGCGAACTCGAACTTGCCCGGTTTCTGCTGAATCGCGCCGGTGAACGCGCCGCGCTCGAAACCGAATAGCTCCGATTCCAGCAGCTCGGTCGGCAGCGCGGCGCAGTTCACCTTCACGAATGGCTTGTCACGTCGGAGCGAGGAGGCATAGAGCGCTCGCGCAACAAGCTCCTTTCCGGTGCCGCTCTCGCCGCGAATGAGGACGGTGACGTCGGTGTCGGCCACGCGCTCGATCAGATCGCGGACTTCGGCCATCTTCTCGCTGTTGCCGAAGAGCAGGTTGTGCTGCTCCTGCGACTGCAGCTGCTCGCGCAGCGTGGCGACCTCTCGACTGAGCTGCCGCTGCTTCAGCGCGTTGGCGAGCGGCACCTCGAGATCGGTTGCGTCGAATGGCTTGCTCACGAAATCCGAAGCGCCGAGCTTCATCGCCTGCACGACCGTTGTCGTGCGTCCCTGACCCGAGACGACGATGATGGGGACCTCGCGATCGATCTTCTTCAAAGCCGCGAGCGCCTCGAGTCCGTCCATCGTGCCGGGGATCACGACGTCGAGAATCACGGCGGCCGGCCGCTCGGCGTGGTACCGCTTGACCGCCTCTTCGGCGCTGCCGACAGTGATCGCGGAATAGCCACGGTCGGAGAGGAACGATCGCAGGAAGTTACACATCGTCACATCGTCGTCCACGACCATGACTTGGGGTTTGCCGTTGAGATTCATAAGCGACACGTCGGCCGTATTCAGCAATGGCAGTGCCATTGCGGAAAATTAGTCGTGTGATTGGAGATTCCTACGGTTTGCTGTGAGGAAAGCGTTTCAGTGAAAGGATGGCCGGTGACGCAACGGAAGAAAACTTCTCACTGTAGTGTACAACGATACTCTTCCGTGCGCGCTCACTTGCGAGAGATCCCACACTCCTTGATTTTGTTGAGCAGGGTCTTGTAGCTGACGCCGAGCTGCTCCGCGGCGCGGCGGCGGTTCCAGTGCACCTGCCTCAGCGTATCTTCGATGATCGTGCGCTCGGCCTTGATTGCCGCGGCCTTCGCGACGTCCGCGAGCCGCGATCCGACCGGCGCCATCGCCACCGGTTCTTCCGGCTGCACCGCCTCGTCGTCATCTGCAGCGTCGACGAGGTCGGCCGGATCCTCGCGGAGATCGTCGGGCTCCTCGATCGCGACGCCGCCTGCGTGGCCGTGCGGATGCATCGCACCGCCGCCTGCGCCGGCGGCGGCGTACGCCGCGATGCCGCGCGGCGCGCGCGTCATCTCGCGGACGACGAGCTGCTCGTCCTGCAGAATCACGATCCGCTTGATCATGTTCTCCAGCTCGCGGATGTTGCCCGGCCACTCATAGGTCTGAAAGAGGTGCTGAAGCTCGTCGGACAGCTGGCGCTGCGGCCGGTTGTAGCGCCGCGCATAGCGGTCGATGAAGAACTGTGTGAGCTGCGGAATCTCGGCGCGCCGCTCGCGCAGCGGCGGCACCGTCACCTCGATCACCTTCAGGCGATAGTAAAGATCTTCGCGGAACTCACCGTGCTGGAGCATGACTTCGAGGTCGCGGTTCGTCGCCGCGACGACGCGCACGTCGACGTTGATCGATTTGTTGCTGCCGAGCTTCGTGAACTGCGCGTCCTGTAGCACGTGCAGCAGCTTCGCCTGCAGCGCGGCTTTCATCTCCGCGATCTCGTCGAGAAAGATCGTGCCCGTGTCGGCCTGTTCGAACTTGCCGACGCGCGTCGTCGCCGCGCCGGTAAACGCGCCTTTCTCGTGGCCGAACAGTTCGCTCTCGAGGAGCTCGGCCGGCAGCGCCGCGCAGTTGACCTTGACGAACGGCTTGTCGCGCCGGAGCGATCGCTGATGGATGGCGCGGGCGACGAGCTCCTTGCCGACGCCGCTCTCGCCGCGAATCAATACGGTGACGTCACTGTCCGACACCTGCTCGATGACCGATGCGATCGTTTTCATGTCGGGGCTGTCGCCCCAGAACAAGAACGCCCGGTCCTGGTCGTCGCTCAGCTGCCGCCGCAGCTCGGTGATTTCTGACACGAGGCGCGTTTTCTCGATCGCGCTCTTGATCGCGGCGTCGAGCGCGATCTCGCCGAGCCCCTCGGGATCGTCCGGCTTCACAACGTAGTCCGCGGCACCGAGGCG
>Ga0066709_100000744_pt1 | contig 19039 bp, 17 predicted proteins | sample GraSoiAngelo_158_FD_79665 | JGI IMG/M metagenome (GOLD analysis project Ga0066709, IMG submission 79665) | Grasslands soil microbial communities from the Angelo Coastal Reserve, California, USA - 14_1009_16_30cm | ecosystem: Environmental > Terrestrial > Soil > Grasslands | place: USA...
GGAGGCTCGCTAGGTCGGTTCCGGAGCGTAGAGTCGGGAGTTGGCAGCCATCTCCACCAACCGATCGGCGTCCTTCTCGGTGAAGCCGGTCGCCGGGTCGACGAGGATCAGCGGGATGCCGGAAGGATAGCTCACCGGATCGTCGTCGACGACCACCCATGGGCGGCCTTCCGCTGCGGCGCGGCTCCGGTACGCCAGGATCTCCTGATAACGGCCGCCCGGGACGAACGGCGTCACGCCGACGATTCTCTGCGCGACGTCGGGCGAGAAGAGTCTTCGAAGCTCCTTCAATCCGGCGATGTCGCGCCAGCTCGACGTGATGACTATCTCCGCGCCGGGAATGCGACGGACCGCCGACTCGAAGAGGTCGAGCAGAGGCTTCTCGAAACAGCGGGGCGTGGCGTCTTTCCGTCGAAGGACGCCGTCGAAGTCGAGGAAGACGAGGCAGCTACGCTGCGGAGACAAGCCGGGGGTTCACTTTTCCGGAAATGGCGAGACCAAGATACATCCTTCCACGCCGGCGAGCCTGCTATGGTCGGGCCGTGAGCGTGCTCGAGGCGCTCGACAGCCACGGCTACGTGCCCGCGTCCGGAGGCTCGGCCCGCTTCTCCGTGGGCCGCCCCGACCGCGAGACTTTTCCCATGGCGGCCGCGGATGGATCGGACGTCGTGGTCAAGGTCTACGCGGATGGCCGGGGTGAGGCCACCTTCCGGAACATGAACATCCTCTGGCGTTCTTCGTTCGGCGAGGGTCGCCGGCCGCCAGGCCTGCCGAGACCGATCGAATACCTGCGAGATCGTGAAGCGGACGGGGGGGCCCTCGTCATGGAACGCCTCGCAGCGCCGACGCTCCTCGAGCTCGGAACACTGCGGGACGAGCACCTGGAGTTCGCCATGCAGCTCGCCGCGGACCTGCACCGCTCCGGCGTGGCAGCGCCGCGAACACGGAGCGCCAAGAAGATCGTCCGCTCCGTCGAACGCAAGGCCGAGCGCGTCATGGCGCTCGCGCCGCACCTCGGCGCGGACCTGGCGCGGGTGGCGGCGGCTCTGGAAGAACACCGCGGCCGGGACGCCGAGCTCGTCCCCTGCCACGGCGACTTCTCACCGCGCAACGTCCTCGTCGGCGCCACACGAAATGCCGTGATCGACTGGGATCGGCTCCAGCTTGCCGACCCCGCGCGCGACGTGGCGTACTTCGGGACCTGGTGCTGGGTGCAGGGACTCCGCTCGGGCGTCAACGACTGGTCGGTCCTCGACCGCGCCGTGGCGAGCTACCAGAGCCGGCGACCGGAGGTGGAGCTCACTTCCCGGATCGGCTTCCACGTCGCGGCGGGGCTCGCCCGGATTGCGCACGGCCTCGTGGAGCTCTGGCCCGCCCAGGCCCACCTCGTCCCGCGCTTGAGCGCGGAGGCGCTCCGGCGGCTCGCGTGCGAATCACCGTCCTGACCCACAATCTCTCCTCCAACGCGGCCATGCGCGCTCACCGACTCGCGCAGGCCGCGTCCCGATTCTCGGACGTCACGCTCATCGGGCCAGCGGCGCGCGCCGGCCCCTGGCCCGCGCTTCCGCGCGACATACCGATCGTCTCCGTCAAGAAGAGGCGCTTTCCCGATTTCTTCGGAAGATTCGTGGATCTCGTGGAGAAAGCGAGCGGCGACGTTCTCATTGCCGCCAAACCGCACCTCGCCTCCTTCGGCGTCGCATTGCTGGCGGCCGAGAAACGCGAGGTGCCGGTGATCCTGGACGTCGACGACCTGGAAGTCGCCCTGACGCCGCGATCCGAATGGACCGCAGACCCTCTCACGACGGACCTCTCCCGGCCCGGGTCGATTCTCTACGTCTCCCTGCTGACGCGCGCCGCGGGCGCCGCTGCGGCAGTCACCGCATCGTCCTCCGCGCTCGCCCGCCGCTTCGGCGGAGTACTGGTCCCGCACGGCGTCGACACCGACCTCTTCGATCCGGCCCGGATCGATCGTCGAGAGGCGCGCCGCTCCTTCGGCTTCACGGGCCCGACCGTCCTCTTCGCCGGAACGCCGCGCGGACACAAGGGTCTGAAGGAGCTGGCCCTCGCCGTGGATCGCGTCCCCGGATCTCAGCTCGCGGTGGCCTGCCGGCCCACGGACCTCGCGGGACCCGAGTGGGACGCCTTCCCTTTCCACCGCATTCCTCTCCTTCCCTACACCGAGCTCCCGCCGCTCCTCGTTGCAGCGGATGCCGTTGCGATCCCGCAGCTCGACGACGAGGCCGCCGTCTACCAGATGCCGATGAAGGTCTTCGATGCCATGGCGGCGGGCAAGCCCATCGTGGCGAGCGCCATCTCGGACCTGCCGATCGCTCTCGAAGGCTGCGGCCGGATCACTCCGCCCGGAGACGTGGAAGCGCTGTCGGAAGCCATCGCGGACGTCCTGCGCCATCCCGAGGAGAGTCGCGCCATGGGGCGCCGGGCGCGGGAACGCTGCCTGGCGCTCTACACACTCGCCGAGGTGAGCCGCCTTTTGAAGGACGTCGTCGAACGGGTCACGAGCTCGGTCTGACGCGTCCTACCAGACCTCGGTCGTGACCAGCCGCGCCGCAGCCTTCAACTCGAAAAGGTGCTTGTACAAAGGGCTGCGCGCCATGAGGTCCCGGTGCGACCCGGAATCCACGATCCACCCGTCGTCCAGCATGAGCACACGATCGGCCTCGGCCGCGGTCTGCAGATCGTGAGTGATCAGAATGCAGGTCTTCCCGGCCATGAGGTGGTCGAGCGCCTCCTTCAACCTCGCTTCGGCTTCGACGTCGAGACCGGTCATCGGCTCGTCTAAGACCAGGATGGAGGCGGTGCGGACGAATGCCCGCGCGATGGCGAGCCTCTGCCGCTGGCCGCCGGAGAGGGTCGAGCCGCGCTCGCCCAGAATCGTCTCGTAGCCATTCTCCAACTGCTCGATGAATTCGTGCGCGCTGGCTGCTTTCGCGGCCGCGACGATCTCGTCCTCGGTCGCGTCGAGCTTGCCGTATGCGATGTTCTCTTTCACGCTCGTCCCGAAAAGGATGGAGCCCTGGAGGACGAGCCCGATCTCGCTCCGGAGCGACTCGCGCGTGAAGCGCCGGATGTTCACGCCGTCGATCGAGATACTTCCCTTGCTTGGCTCGTAGAGCCGGAGCAGGAGGCTGACCAGCGTGGACTTCCCGGCTCCCGAGGCTCCGACGAAGGCGACGCGCTCGCCGGGCGCAACCCGGAACGAAACGTCGCGGAGCGTCTGACTTCCTTCGTAGCCGAAGGAGACCCCGTCGAAGACGATCTCGCCGCGCAGGCGTCCGGCCTCGATGGCGTCCGGAGCGTCGCGGATCTCGGGCTCCCTCTCCAGGATCTCCGCGATCCGTCCCGCGCTCACCGTGGCTTTCGAAAGCTGCGTCGAGAGCTTGGCCAGGTTGCGGATCGGCCGGTACAGGCCGTTGACGTACGAGAGGAAGACGAGCACGACGCCGATCGTCAGCTCGCCCCGGAGGATCAACAGGGAGCCGAACAGCACGACGATCCAGGTGCCCGCCGAGCTGATGACCTCCACGGCGCGCGCCGCTGCTCCCTCGATCCGATCGTTCCGGATGCTCTGCTCCAGGTACGCCGCGCTCTCGGCGCCGAAGCGCTCCTCTTCGTACCGCTCGCGGCCGAACGCCTGTACGAGCGGCACGCTGGACATCACCTCGCTGATCCGGCTGGCGATCGTCTCTTCCTTCTTCCGCTGCTGGCGGGCGATGCCGCGCGCTTTCCGGTAGAGGACGAGGAGGTTCCCCCCGAGGAGCGGTACCGTGGCGAGGACGACCAGCGTCAGGCGCCAGTTGAGCGCGAACATCAACGCGAGCATTCCCACCAGCGTCAGGAGCTGTGAGAGAACGGTGATGATCGACTCCGCGAAGACGTCCTTCAACGCATTCGTATCGCTGGCGATCTTCGTGAGCAGCTCGCCGGAACGGGCGCGGCTGTGGAAAGACAGCGACAGGCGTTGCAGATGGCTGAACAGCTCGCGCCTCAGCGTGTAGACCATGTGGTTCCCGAGGCGCGCGGTGACGTGAACCTGTGAATACGCAAAGGAGCCGCGCAGAAGAGCGATGACGACGATCAGGCTCGACACGGCGATCACCGAGCCCACCTTGCCGAGCCGGAGCATTCCCTGGAAGAACGACAACGCATGGGGAAGTGGCTTGTCGAGCAGGATGTTGTCGAAGATGACCTTCAGCGGCCACGGCCTGGCGAGCTCGGTCACCGTCAGCCCGAGCGTGCAGACTCCCGCCCAGACCAGGCCCCGCTTCGAGCGAGCCAGCTGGCGCCGGACGATCTGGGCCAGGCGGCTCCGACTCTTCCCGGGCACGCTCATCCCCTCCGAGGATCTCACGCCGAAAGACGCGCCGAGACGCGCTCCTCGGAGAGCGACAGCAGGTCCTTCGTGAACGCACGCCGCTCCGGAAAACGCGTGGAGAGGTAAACGTGGCGGACCAGCGTCAAAGCCGCGTAGGCCTTGACCGAGCCGCGGACCGCTTCCCCCGAGACCTCGACGAACCGTTCCTCCAGCGCCTCCTCGACGTCGTGGAGCGCCGAAGGGTCGCCCCACTGCCGGAGCGCCTCCTCGGTCACGTGCCCGAGGAAGTTCCCGGCGTCGAGACCGGGATCGCCCTCGCAATAAAGGTCGAAATCGATGAGCGCGAGGCGAGAGCCGTCGACGATCACCTGATGGGCGTAGAAGTCGCGGTGGATGCCGGTGTTCGAAGGCGCGGCCACGGCGGCACCGAGGCGTTCGCATGCCTGGAGGAGACGGTCGAGGCGATCCCGCAGGCGAGGCTCGGTCTGGCCCATCCGACCGAGGCACTCGCGGAGAATTCCGAGCTCCTCCTTCATTCCATGCCGGCTCTCGGGCGGCACGCGGCACACGTGGATTTTGTGAGCCGATTCCGCGATGCGCCTCGCGAGAGCCGTCGCGCCGGGCGCGAGCAGTTCCGCGGCGGGACGTCCCGCCACCTTTCGCTGCATCCACATGTGAAAGGCGGGAAGGACGCCGATCGGTTCGGGAACCAGAATGCCGTCCTCGCTCGTGTCATCGAACCCGGCCTTCCAGAGCGCAGAAAGCAGCCTGTAGCCGGACTTGCCGAAGCGGTGGACGCGGAGCTTGCCGATGATCGTGAAGGCCTCTCGAACGCCGTCCCGTTCCACGTCCAGGTCGTACTCCACGAGACAGCGCCTCCCGGGCTTGTGGCGCGTGACACGAATGGCCGTGAGGTCGAACGAGCAGCCACGGCCTCGCGAGAACCGTGGCAGGCGGGCGAACTCGCGCCGAACCGAATCGGGGTCGAGAGCGAGGGACAGCGTCGGAAGCGCGGGATCGCTCGCGGCGCCGAACGGGTCGAGAACCGACAGGCTCACGCCGTTCTCCGGTGCAGGACTTCCTCCCAGAGCGCGAGGAGCGAATCCACGTGCCGTCGGATGGAGAAGCGTTCTACGGCACGGCGCCGGGCGGCCAGTCCCATCTCGCGAGCCGTCTCCGGCTCCAGGAGGAGGCGTTCGAGCGCGTCGGCCAGCGCCGGCGGGTCCCCGGGATTCACGAGCAGTCCCGTCGAGCCCTGTTCCACCAGCTCTGGAACGCCGCCCACGGCCGTGGCCACGACCGGGATTCCGCAGGCCGCCGCCTCCATCAACGCGACGGGCATCCCCTCGCTGACGCTCGACAGGACTCCGATCGAAGCCTCCCGCCATTGCGCGAGTGCTTCCGGCTGCGCGACGGCGCCCGCCATCTCGACAACGTCCTCCAGGCGGAGCTCCGCCCGCAAAGTCTCCACGCTTCCGCGCAGAACGCCGTCTCCGACGAGAACGCACCGGAACTCCCGACCGCGCCGCCTCAAGAGGGCGCAAGCCCGGAGAAGAAGCTCGTGGTTCTTCACCTCCACGAGGCGCGCGACGCAGAGGATCCGTGGAGGCGCTGGCTTCGGACCCGGAGCCGGACGGAATCTCTCCGTGTCGATCCCGCAGGGGATGACCGAGAGACGCGCCGCGGGAACGCCGAACATCCGCTCGATGTATCGCGCATTGGCCTGCGAGACGGTCACGACGGCGCCTGCGGCCGCCGCTCGAGCCGCGAAATCTTCCGGCGGCTTCCGGTAGACGTCATAGCCATGCGCCGTGAACGTGAAGGGACAGTCCAGCTCTGCGGCAATTTCGCGCGCCTTCGCCGTGGCCTGGCGCGCGAAGTGCGCGTGGAGGAGATGTGGGTCGAGCTCCCGCAGGGCTTCCCGGTACGGTCCCTCCTCGTAGAAAACCTGCCCGAGGAGACCCGCGCGACCGATCATGTCGAGCGATGGCCCCTCGGCGGGGGGCTTGAGCGAGAGGATGCGCACCTCCACACCGCGCCGGCGAAGCTCGGCGAGCTCACCGGCGATGAACGTCTCCGAGATCCTGGGGAAGACGTTCAGGACGTAAGCGACGCGAAGGGTGCTCACGTCGGTCGCGGAAAGCGGCCGAGGAGGCCGGCGCCGATCTCGGCGATGCGGCGGGCGTTGGCGTCCCAGGTGTAGCGCTCGCCCACCTCGCGCGCGGCGGCCTCGCCGAGCCGGCGGCGCAGAAGAGGTTCCGACAGGAGCCGGTCGCAGGCCGCCTCCAGGGCGTCGAGGTTCCCCGGCGGACAGAGGAGCCCGGTCTCGCCGTTCTTCACGACCTCCGTGATCTGGCCGATCGCCGAGGCGACGACCGGGGCGCCGCATGCCATGTACTCGAAAAGCTTCAGCGGCGAAAAGTAGAAGGCGTGCTCCGGCCGCGGGTAGGGAGCCAGCGCTGCGGAGAGCTCCCGAAGAAGCGGTGGGACGTCCTCCTGCGGCACCGCGCCGGTGAAAACGGCGCGCGCCGAGAGGCCTCGTTTCGAGATCTCCGAGCGCAGGGTCTCCTGCAGGGGACCATTTCCGACGATCAGGAGCTGCAGCCCTTCATACCGCGCCGACAGCCTCTCGAAAAGCGGCGGAAGGAGCTCCGCGCCATGCCAGGGTCGGAGCCCGCCGACGAAGCCGAGAACCGGTCCTTCGCCGAGTCCCCACCGCCCGCGCGTTCCGGATTCGGGAGGTCCCGGGTAAAAGAGCGCTCTGTCCACGCCGTTCGGCACGACATGGATCCGCTCGGTCGGTACTCCGAGAGAGGCCACGTGCTCGGCCAGCGGCGCCGAAACGGGCAGCACGGCATCCGCCCGCGCGAGCAACCACTTTTCCGCCGCTGCCGCCAGCTCGCTCGACCCGCCGCCCCGATAGGTGGACTGCTCCAGCGACAGAGGCGCATTCAACTCCAGGAGAAACGGACGGCCGAGCTCGTCGGCGAGCCGCGCGCCGGCGGTCGCCAGGACCGAACCGCGCTCATAGATAAGATCCGGCGCGTCGTCTTTGAACCGCCGGAGAAGCCTCGGGAAGAGCTCCTGATCGTAGAGGAGCCGCCGGATCTCGCTCGGCAGCGAGCTTCCTACGCCGAGCCTCCCGACGACCTCTTTCAACGAGGACACAACGGCCGTCGTCACGGTCCCCGGCGGAAGCATGAGAAGCGAGGTTGGAGGCCTCGCAGGCTCCTCCCACGGGGACTTCGTCTTCGTCGGCGCGGCCACGACGACGGTGTGCCCGGCTCGTTCCAGGGCCGCAACCAGGTTACGCACGTGCGTGGCTGCGCCCTTCCTCCCGAGGATAGGGATTCCCAGGTCGGCGCAGATATAGAGCACCCTCATGGAAGGCCTGCCGGACGAAATGTAAACGAAATGTAAACGATGTAAAGACAGTTTGAATAGAATCTAGGTTTCGAACTCGGAAGGGCTGGAAACGCTCCAGAGGAGCCGGCCTGGGAGCTCCGATATGCGGTTTCTTTTCTATTCTCACGACGGGCTCGGGCTGGGGCACACTCGACGAAACCTGGCAGTGGCCGCTGCCCTGACGGAGCTCGAACCGCAGGCCGCCGTCCTGATCGCTACAGGCGTTCAGCCGATCACCTATCTCGGCGTGCCGCGTAACGTCGGCATCCTCAAGCTCCCGGGGATCCAGAAGCTCGACAACGAGGCCTACGCGGGACGTGATCTTCCGATCTCGCTCACGGATCATCTCGTCGTCCGGTCAGCGGTCCTCCGGGCGGCCGTGGAGTCGTTCCGCCCGGACGTCCTCCTCGCCGACAAACACCCGTTCGGCGTGGGCGACGAGCTCGTTCCGGCTCTCGAGGTCGTGCGCGGGAGCGGTGGCCGAACCGTCCTGGGTCTCCGAGACATCCTCGACGACCGGGAAACGGTCCTCGAGGAGTGGGGGCGACGGAACTTTCCGAACCGGGTTCCGATGTACTTCGACCGGGTGCTCGTCTACGGGGAGCGTTCGATCTTCGATCCGATCGACGAGTACGAATTCCCTCCATTGCTCGCGGACAAAACGTTCTTCTGCGGCTACGTCCTCAATCGAACGCGTCGCGAATGGCGCGCCACCGATGCCTTGCCGGAGCTTCCTTTCGACCGGCCGACTGTCCTGGCCACCGCGGGCGGCGGCAAAGACGGAGTCCAACTGCTCCGCTGCTTCTTGAACGCTGCCAGCGGTGCCGGCTGGAACGCCATCGTCGTTTCAGGCCCCGAGACGTCCGAGCGCGACCGGAAAGCTCTAGGAGCTCACGCTCGCGAAGCCGGCGCCATGTTTCGAAGCTTCCAGCCAGGCCTGTCCGAGTGGTTCGAGAGGGTCGACGCGCTCGTTTCCATGGGCGGATACAACACGATCGTGGAGGCCCTGGCGACAGGCACGCCGACCGTCTGCGTCCCCCGCGTCGTCCCGCGGTTCGAGCAGCTCCTTCGAGCGCGCACCTTCGAGAGGCTCGGCCTCCTGCAGGTCCTCGAACCCGACCGCCTTAATCCGCTCGGCTTGCGCCGTGAGATCGAGGCGGCGCTCTCCTGCTCCCGCAAGGATCTCAAGCAGCGGGCGCGAGCTGCCGTCGACTTCGACGGCGCTCATAGCGCGGCACGACATCTCATCCGACTGGCGGCCAGGACGAACGCGACGGTCGGACGTCGGGCGGCTTCCATCGTCCCCGGAGTCGCGTGATGGACCGGCTCCAGCCTGAGTCCGGCGTATGAAGGCCGGGCTGCGCCGGGGCGCTCTCCTCCTGGTGTTCGCTGCGGGCGGCGTGCTCGCCTGGCGATTCATCCGGAAACCGGACGATACGAAGCTCGAGTTCGTTACGGTCTCCATCGGTCGCCGTGACATCACCGCCACCGTGAACGCAACGGGGACGATCGAGCCAATCGTGAAAGTGATGGTGGGTAGCCAGGTGTCCGGTCGGATTCAGACCCTCTCGGCCAACTACAACGATCCCGTCAAGAAGGACCAGATCCTCGCCCAGATCGAGCCCTCGTCCTTCAAGGCGAGGGCGGACCAGGCGGAGGCACAGCTCGGAAAGGCGAGGGCGACGGTCCTGGACGCCGATCGGGCGTTTCGCCGGAGCCAGGAGCTCGCCGCGGCCAAAATCGGGTCGCAGGCCGACCTCGACGCCGCCCGAACGAAGCTCCAACTCGCCCAAGCCGACTCGAAGCAGGCATTCGCGAACTTGAGCCAGGCCCGCGTGGACCTCGCCAATACCCGGATTCTGTCGCCGATCGACGGAGTCGTGATCTCGCGCAGCGTGGAGGAAGGACAGACCGTCGCGGCGAGTCTTTCGGCGCCCACACTTTTCACGATCGCCGACGACCTGGCGAGACTCCAGATCGTCGCGAACGTGGACGAGGCGGACGTCGGTCAGGTGGCCGAGGGTCAGGACGTTTCGTTCACGGTGGACGCCTTTCCCCAGTCGACCTTCAAGGGGACCGTGCAACTGATCCGCAACAGCCCCGAGAACGTGCAGGGCGTGGTCACCTATCAGACCATCATCCAGGTCGCCAACCCCGAGCAGCGCCTCCGGCCGGGCATGACCGCCAACGTCACGATCGTCGTGGCGAAGAAGAAGAACGTGCTGGCGATCTCGAACGCGGCGTTGCGATTCCGCCCCCCGAAGTCGCTCGTGGGCGGGAACCCCAAGGCGGAGGACAAGGCGTCGGCAGAGAAGAAGAAAGGAAAGCGGCAAAAGAGCCGCGTCACCGTCTGGAGTCTGAAGAAGGGCTCGCCGCAACCCGAGAAGGTCCGGATCGGGATCACGGACGGCGCGTACACCGAGGTCAAAGAAGGGCTCGATGAAAAGGACGTCGTCGTGGTGAGCGCGCAGTCCGCCGGATCACCGGGCCCGGGCGCGGAGTCGCCGGAAGGAAAGTCACCGGTGCGATGAATCCGTTTACCTCGCTGCCGGTTGCCTGTCGTGCGCTCTTCCGGAACCGGCTCCGAACCGTACTCACCATGCTGGGCGTGATCATCGGGGTGGGCGCGGTGATCGTGATGGTCGCGATCGGGTCGGGAGCGCGGGCTCAGATCGAGGCGCGGATCGCCACGCTCGGCGAGAACATCATTCTCGTGACGCCGGGTTCGCAGGCGAGCGGCGGCGTGCGCTCCGGTTCGGGCTCGGCGCAGTCACTGACCGTCGAGGATGCGATCTCCCTCCAGGCCGAGTGCGCCTCCGTGAATTCCGTGAGCCCGGTCCTCGAGAAGACTCTCCAGGTCGTCGCGAGCAACCAGAACTGGTACACACACGTCCAGGGCGTCGCGTCCACCTATCTGGAGATCCGTTCCTGGCCGCTTGCAGAAGGCGAGTTCTTCAGCGATCAGCACCAGAAGGCGGCTGCGAAAGTCTGCGTCCTGGGAGCGACGGTCATCGAGAAGCTGTTTGGAGGCGAAAACCCGATTGGCGAGATCGTCCGGATCACCGGCGTCCCGGTGGAGGTGATCGGCGTCCTCTCGCGGAAAGGCCAATCCGCTCGGGGGACCGATCAGGACGACGTCGTTCTCGTCCCCGTGACGACGCAGCTCAAACGCCTCTACAAGAAGGACCGCTTGACCTCGATCATCGCGGTCGCGCGAGACGCGGGCGGTCTGAACGCGGCGGAGGAAGAGATCACCGATCTGCTGCGGCAGCGCCACAAGATCGGCAATCCAGAGGACGACGACTTTACCGTCCGCAGCCAGGAGGAGATCGTGGCCGCCGCGACCGCCACTTCGCGCACACTGGGCGCCCTTCTCGCGAGCGTCGCCGCCGTCTCGCTTCTGGTGGGCGGCATCGGCATCATGAACATCATGCTCGTCTCCGTCACCGAGAGGACACGGGAGATCGGGATCCGGCGCGCGGTGGGCGCGCGGTCCTTCGACATCCTCGTGCAGTTCCTCGTCGAGGCGATCGTACTGGCCTTTCTGGGCGGCCTCGCCGGCATCGCATTGGGCGTGGGCGGTTCGCACGCCGTGGCGAGCGCGGAAGGGTGGCCCGTTCTCGTCTCGCCGACATCAATTCTGCTGGCCTTCCTCTTCGCCGGCCTGGTCGGCGTGTTCTTCGGCTTCTACCCCGCTTACAAGGCGGCGGTACTCCAGACAATCGACGCGTTGCGGTACGAATGAAGGACAAGGAACGGCAAGAGCAGCAGTTTGTTGCGCAGGGGATTGGAGAAACTGGCTCCTCAGGTAGGACTTGAACCTACAACCCTCCGGTTAACAGCCGGATGCTCTGCCATTGAGCTACTGAGGAACAGAGGGCTCATTCGAGCGGCCGATGACGATAGCCGAGCCCGCCGGGGGTGTCAACGGAGGCCGCGGAACCTCCGTCTCCCGACGGGCATAGTTCCCCTCGTACTGGAGGAACCTGATGAAATTCGGAGTACTCGGATCGGGCATGGTCGGATCGGCGATCGCGGGAAAGCTCGTGTCGCGCGGGCACGAGGTCAGGATGGGATCGCGCACCGCGGCCAACGAAAAGGCTGCGGCGTGGGTCTCGTCCGCCGGAAAAGGGGCCTCGCAGGGCACGTTCGCTGACGCGGCCGCTTTCGGCGAGATCGTTTTCAACTGCACCAGCGGCGCTGGATCGCTCGACGCGCTCAAGTCCGCCGGCGCGCAGAACCTTCTCGGCAAGGTCCTCGTCGACGTCGCGAACCCGCTCGACTTTTCCAAGGGAATGCCGCCGACCCTCTTCGTCTCGAACGAAGACTCGCTCGCGGAGCGCATCCAGGCCGCGCTCCCGGACACGAACGTCGTCAAGGCGTTGAACACGATCAATGCCAACGTGATGGTGAACCCGGGCCGCGTTCCCGGCGAGACCGACGTATTCGTGTGCGGCAACGACGCGGGCGCGAAGGCGCAGGTCATCCGGATCCTGAAGCAGGACTTCGGCTGGACGACCGTGATCGACCTGGGCGACCTGACGGCGGCGCGCGGCACCGAGTCCTATCTGCATCTCTGGCTGCGCTTGATGGGCTCTCTCAAGACGGCCGACTTCAACGTCAAGGTGGTCCACTGAGTCACCGGCCCGACGCCTGTTCCCAGCCCGCAGTGGTCACCATCCAGCGCCCGCGCAGATCGGGCGACAGGCGCAGGTCGAACCGGTAGGACGCGGTGCGCGGGAGCCAGCCGTCGAGCCCGGCGATCTGGCGCGGTGTTCCGGACAGGTCCACACGAAACCTGGCTCTCGCCGCGCCGGCGGCGTGCTCGATCGTCAGGTCCGAGATCCGGATGCTCAGCCGGTCATATCCGGCGAAATAGCCGCGCAGAGCCGACTCGATATCGGCGCGGCCCGTGCCGTCGGCGGCTTGGAAATCCGGGGAGAGCCGGCCCATCACGGTCGGGGCGTCTCTCTTTTCGGCGGCGACGGCGATCTCCTCGATCGTCGCGCGGACCGGGTCGGTTCCCCGCCCGCACGCGGTCGAGAGAAACAACAGCGCGAGACAGAGCCAGCGCAAGGCATTATTCTCGTCGATCGGATGAGACGACGGCGCACGGCAACTTCCGCATTCCTTCTTCTTTTTCTTCTCGCGGGAGCTCTCGGCGCGGCCGAGAAGCCGGCGCTCGTCGTCGTCCTCTCGGTCGACCAGATGCGCAACGACTATCTCGACCGATTCCGACCCTGGTTCGGACGCGACGGGTTCAACCGTTTCCTGGAACGCGGCGCGCGGTATCCGGAGGCACGCCTCCGCCACGCCGCGACGCTGACCTGTCCGGGACACACGGCGATCGGCACCGGGCTCGACCCGCGCGAGACCGGAATCGTCGCCAACAACTGGTATGACGCGGGCAAAGCGCGCCGGGAGTATTGCGTCGAAGATCGCGCCGCGCAGTGGGTGGGGGCGCCGCCGAACGCGCCGAAGATCCCAATCCTGCCGGCGTCGCCCGTGCTGATCTCCGGCGATTTCCTGGGCGACCGGCTGAAGGAAAAGTTCCCCGGCGCGCGTGTCGTAGCGGTCTCTCTGAAGGATCGCGCGGCCGTCCCCATGGGTGGCCGGAAAGCGGACGCGGCGCTGTGGTTCGTGCGGGAGTTCGGGCGGTTCGTCACGTCTTCGTTCTATCCGCCCCGCCGTTCGCTCCTCGCCTTCAACGACCGGCTGGCGACTTTCTGGGCGAGCCACAAGAAGTGGGATCTTTCCGGGCGGATTCCGGAGAAGGACCTCTCGCGGGTGGCGTTCGATCCGCCGGAGCTCGCGCGGTACAAGGAATCGGTCCCCGGCACCGGCGACAGGTTTCCCCACTCCCTGCCCGGAATTCCAAACGTGATCGAGTCGCCGTTCGGCGACGAGCTCGTGCTGGAGCTCGCGAAGTACGCGATCCACGACTTCCATCTGGGCCACAATCCGGCGCACGCCCCGGACCTTCTCTTCGTCGGGCTTTCGGCGCTCGACTACTACGGCCACCGTTTCGGACCCGACTCCCGCGAGGTCGCCGACGGCGTCGTCCGGCTCGATGGACAGCTCGAGGCGTTTTTCCGCTGGCTCGACGGCGAGGCCGGCGCTCGCTCGACGCTCGTCTTCCTGACCTCCGATCACGGCATGACGACCATTCCGGAAGTCGCCCGGGCGAAGGAGCGAGCCCGCACCGGAAAGGACCCGAATTCCGCCGGCCGGGTCGACTTCGGAAGCACCGGCGACTCGGCGCCGGTCGCCCAGGATTCGCCGGATCGGCTCGCGCTCGAGAAGCACCTCGCGAAAAAGTTCGGATATTCGCTCGACCCGATGCTTCCGAACGCGCTCGAAGGAGCGATCCTGCGGTTCGAGGAGCCGATCGGCCTCTATTTGAACCGGCCGGTACTCGCGCGGCGGCGGCTCGCGCCGGAGCGCGTTAAGGAAGCGGTGCGGGACTGGCTGCGACCGCGCCCCGGCGTCCGCGCCGCATACACGAACACTGAAGTCGAAGATGGACTGCCGGCGAGCGAGTCTCTCGGCGTCGCGATCGAGCGGTCTTTCCGCGCCGACCGCTCCCCCGATGTCGTCGTCTCTCTGCGCCCGGGCTGGATCTTCCGGAAGGAACCGGGGTCGACCCACGGCGGTCCGAGCGAAGAAAACCAGCGCATACCGCTCCTCGTCTGGGGATCCGGCGTCAAGCCCGGCTCCTGGAACGTCCGGGTCTCGCCGCTCTCGATCGCGCGCAGCGTGGCGGCTCTCTACGGTTTCGAGGCCGGCGCCCGCGACGCGGAAGTCCTGTCCTCGGTGCTCGGTCGCGACGAGGAGGTCCGCTCTCCCGCATCCCGGCCGTGACGGCCGAGCCGTTCCCGCCGCCGCTCGCCGAGCTGCTGGCCCTCGATCATCGCCGGCTGGACGACCTGTTCGGCCGGTTTCTCACGGCGATGGGAGCGAAGGACACGGCTGCGGAGACGGCCGCGATCCGCCGGTTCGATCATGCGCTTCGCCTTCACACGGCTCTCGAAGAGGAGCATCTGTTTCCGGCTGTCCCGGGTCAGAAGCTCGTCGCGGCTCCCGGCGAATCCGACCGGGAACGCCTCTTCCGCGAGCTCCGTCTGGAGCACGTCCAGATCCGCGAGGTGTCCGGAATGATGGCGAGGCTCCTCGTGGAGAAAAACGACGTTCCCGGCGCCCGCGCACTCGCCGGGAACCTCGCGCGGCGCTGGGACGCCCACACGACCCGCGAGGAGAAGGAAGCGTATCCGCTCCTGACCGACCTCGATCCGGCCGGAGAGGCTGCGGTCCGCGACGCGCTCGGGGGACAGGCTTAAGCCTGTCCCTAACCCGCGGCGATCGCGTGAACGCGGACCGTGCGCTCGCGCGGGCCGTCCAGTTCGATCAGGACGATTCCCTGCCACCGGCCGAGCAACGGCTTTCCCTCTTCGAGCGGCACGACGCAGGAAATCCCGATCGCCTCGGACAGGAAGTGAGCGGGCGAGTTGCCCTCGCCATGGTCGAAGCGCACGTCCGGCACCCAGGCGGCGAGCGCGCGCTCGACGTCGGTGACGACGTCCTCGTCCCAGGTCTCGCCGACCGTCACGGCGGCGGTCGTGTGGGGGACCGACACGAGAAGCGCGCCCGACTTCGCGCCCAGCTCCCGCGCGGCCTTCTCGACCTGCTTCGTGACGTCGATCCGCGCGATCTTCTTCTTCGTCCGGACCTGGAACTCCGTGGCCGCCACGCGGGAAGTCTATGCGGAGGCGGTCACGGCGCGGAGGCTGCGCGCTCCGGATAGAGCGCTCGATAAGACTCCGCGTACAGGAGAACCCTCCGCACGTAATCGCGCGTCTCGGCGAATGGGTGCGACTCGATGATCTCGTCCTCCGGTCGTCCGACGTTCTCGTCTAAGACCCGCTGCATCCGCGCCGGCCCGCCGTTGTAGGCGGCGAGCGCATAGGCCGGGTCCCCGCTGAAGCGATCCAGGAGCTGCCGGAAGAACGCCGCGCCGAGTCGCGCGTTGACCCCGGGATCGTAAAGAAACGCGCGCCGATATCGCACCCGCAAGACCGACTTCGCGAGGGGCTTCGCCGTCCCGGGCAGGAGCTGCGTCAGCCCGAGCGCGCCCGCGTGGGATCGGGCCTGCGGGTTGAAAACGCTCTCCTGGCGGACGAGCCCCCGCAGGAGCGACGGATCGAGATGGAACTCGCGCGCGCGGGAGGAGAGAAAGCCGCCCTCCTCGATCGGATAGTGGAGGCGCCGCCAGCCGTCGGGCACGCGACCCTCCTGAGCCGTTCCGATCTCTCGAAACGCGCGCTTCGCCGCGGAAGCGGCGGTCGCGAAGCGCCCGAGCGCGAAGTCGGCTTCCGCGACCCGCAGCTCGCGCCCGCGCGAAGCCGGCAGCACCCTCGCTTCGGCGGCCGCGTCCTCGAACATCCTCAGCCGCAGGAGCTCGTCGGTTCGAAGGAATTCGGCGCCTTCGAGCGCGGGGTCCGGAATCGGCGGAGGCGCCGGTCCGACGGCTCCTCCGGAGCGCGGCCGCGAGAAAGAAGCGTAGATGTCCGGGGGGATCGCCGCGGCGAGCGTCGCGAAGATCCCGCGCGCTTCTTCGCCGCTCCCCTCCTTCTCGAGACAGCGGGCGCGCCAGTAGGACAGCCGCCGGTCCCTCCAGATGTCGTCGTAGGTGGCCGCGAGCGCCTCGAACCGGCGGCGCGCTTCCCGGAAGTCGCCGGCGCGCCACTTCTGCCAGGCGAGCTCGAACACCGGCTCGAACCCGCGGACGGTCCCGCGGGTCTCGCGCGTCAGCTCCTGCGCCTGTTCGAGCGCCGCTTCGAAGTCGTCGGCTTCCGCGAAAAGGCGCACCAGCCGCTCGCGCGCGCTCTCCCGCGCCGACGCCGGCGCCGACGCGACGGCCACGCTCTCGAGCGCCTGGCGCACCGGAATGATCGAAGGACTCTTCGCCACGGGCGTGCCGCGCGATTTCGCTCGAAGCCGCGCGAGCACGAGGTCCGTCCGGAAGAGCGTTGCCTCGAACCACTCGGGCGAACCCTTCGGAACACGGGCCGCGGCCGCTTCGGCGGCGCCGGCGCGCCCGGCAGCCGCCAGAGCCCGGGCAAGCGCGAGCTGATTCGCGGCGCGCTCGGCCGCCGGCCACGCGGACGGGTGCTCGGAGAGAAGCCGCAGGCCGCGCTTCGCGTCGCCCGCGGCGAAGAGCGCGCGGCCCCGGCGCGCGCGATCCGCCGGAGAAAGCCGGCGCTCCTCGAGGCGTATCGCGGCGCGCACCGGCGAGGGGGCGGTGCGGGCCACGTCCATCGTGGGGGCGCGAAGGAGAAGCGATTGCGCCGCGGAAGAGACCGCGTTCCGATCTTTCGCGGCGAGCCCGAGGCGGACGCGCTCGACCTCGATCGCGACCCGCTCGGCGGAGGGCGCGCGCGACGCCGTCCGCTCGAGAATCGTCAGCGCGTCGCGGGGATGACCCAGCTTCTCGAGCGCTTTCGCGAGACGCCGACCCACCGCCGACCGCTGCGCGAACGTCTCCTCCGATTCGAACGCCGCCCTCCACTCCTGCTCCGCCTCCGCCTCCCGGCCCTGGGCCTCGAGGATGCGGGCCAAGCGGTCGCGCCGGTACGGTTCGAGCCCGATCGCGGTTGCCTCCGCCGCGCGCAGGCGGCGCTCCGCAGCAGCGTGGTCCCTGCGCCGTTCGTCGTCGCCGGCGAGGAGAAGCGCGATGCGCGCGTCCCACGCCCGCTGCCGCGCCCGCCGCTGGATCTCCCCGAGAATCGCTTCCGCCTGCCCGCGGTCTCCCCGCTCCAGAAAGTCCGCCGCGCGCGCGAATTCCGCGTCGAAATCCCCCGTGACCGGACGGACGCCGATGTCCGCGCGCGCGACCGACGCCGTCCGGAGCAGAGCGAGGAAGACGACGAGGGCGAGAGACCGGAGCACGAACGGAGAACCGGGGACGAACGTCAGCCTATTCGCGAGCCGGGGGAGGGCCGGCGAAGATCCCCGCTTGCTCGGACCGGCCGTCGCCGAGCACGCCCCTTAGCTCCTCGAGATAGTAGTCGGCGCCCGCGCGCACCTCGGCAGGCACCCTTTCTTCGTAGAGCCGGCGGCCCCGATCGATGTCGTCCCGGAGTCTCGCGGAGAAGGCTCCCCTTTCGCGACCTTCGGCGATCGCGTCCTCGTTGTACAGCTTGATCTCGGAAGCGAGAAGCCGGGCGAAACGGCGCGCCTCGTCGCGGCTCTCACGGGCGTCCGGCGGAGCGAGCGGGCCGCCGAGCTCGCGCGGGCCCGGAGCGGAGGCCTCCGCGGGTCGGAGCGCCGGCGAAGGGATCAGCTTGCGTTTCGCGAGACGGTCCACGACGAGGCCGGCGAGAAACGTCAGGAGCGCGATCGCGTCGGGGTCGAGCTTCGATCGCTCCTCCGGCGCCGCGTCGGCGTACACGGCGCCGGAAACTTTCTCGCCCACCACGAAAGGAACCAGGATCGCCTCGCGAGCGTCGGCAGCTCCGAGCGCTCGCGAGATGTCGTTTCCCGCGTCCAGACGCTGCGGGACCCCTTCTCGAACGCGCTCCAGGGCGTCGGAGCCCGGGAGCAGGACCGCTGCCCCCCGCTCCGCCGGCGCGCCGTCGAATCCGGCCGATTTCCACGGCTGCGCGCGACCGTGCCGCTCGACCAGAAGTACGGCCCGGGAGGCGTGGCGCAGGCACTCTTCGAGAAACCGGGTGAGCGCTTCGACCTGATCCGCCGATGCGTCGAGCCGTCGCGCCGACTCGGCCGAAACGGCCCCACGAACCGGGGCAAGTCCGCCGGTCGCCGGCTGGCTTCGGGCTTCCGCCGAGAAGGTCTCTTCCGGGTTCTCGGCCAGGCGCGACAGGAGCTCGTCCCAGCGGCGGTCGGTCTCGAAGCGCAGCCGTTCGAGCTCGGCACGGATCGCTGCCAGCCGCTCTCCGAAGGACGCGGCTCTTTCCCGATCGGCCATTCCTGCGATTATGAACGGCTTCGACGTCGCGCGAGAATTGAGGGAAGCCCGCGCCGGGCGGCGACGTTCTCTGGAAGCGCGATGGACGCTCCGAGGGCCACGCTCGGACCCATGATACGGATAAACAATTGGAAACAAAGGATTTCGTTGACAGGTCCGGATCGGACCGGATAGAATCGAAAGACGTCAATCCGGGGTGAAGGGGGTGAATGTTCGTGCCTCTCGTCCACGTCAAAGAAGACGAGTCCTTCGAGAACGCGATGCGGCGGTTCAAGCGCAAGTGCGAGAAGTCGGGGATCCTCTCGGAGCTGAAA
>Ga0066709_100000746_pt1 | contig 19027 bp, 10 predicted proteins | sample GraSoiAngelo_158_FD_79665 | JGI IMG/M metagenome (GOLD analysis project Ga0066709, IMG submission 79665) | Grasslands soil microbial communities from the Angelo Coastal Reserve, California, USA - 14_1009_16_30cm | ecosystem: Environmental > Terrestrial > Soil > Grasslands | place: USA...
CGCCGGGCGCCGCTCAGGTGACAGTGGTCAACCCGCCGCCCGGCCGGGGCACCTCGGTCGCGCAAAGCGTGACGATCAGCGTGGCCATAGTCGATCTCGGAGTCTACCGGGCCTCGACCACGAAGTGGTACATCCTGCGCGCCAGTGACGGCTCCGTGCAGCAGGTCCAGTGGGGCGCGGCGGGCGACATTCCGGTCTTCGGCGACTTCGACGGCGACGGCAAGGCCGACCTCGCCGTCTTCCGCCCGAGCAACGGAACCTGGTACGTCCTGCGCTCGAGCGACGGCAAGCTCCAGCAGACCCAGTGGGGCGCGGCGGGCGACGTTCCCGTCCCCCGCGACTACGACGGCGACGGTAAGGCCGACCTCGCCGTCTTCCGCCCGAGCAACGGGACCTGGTACGTCCTGCGCTCGAGCAACGGCACGCTGCAGCAGACCCAGTGGGGCGCGGCCGGCGACGTTCCCGTCCCCCGCGACTACGACGGCGACGGTAAGGCCGACCTCGCCGTCTTCCGCCCCAGCACCGGGATCTGGTACGTCCTGCGCTCCCGTGACGGCTCGGTGCAGCAGGCCCCGTGGGGGCTCGCCGGGGACCAGCCCGTCCCCGCCGACTACGATGGCGACGGTAAGGCCGACCTCGCCGTCTTCCGCCCGAGCAACGGAACCTGGTACGTCCTGCGCTCGAGCGACGGCAAGCTCCAGCAGACCCAGTGGGGCGGGGCGGGCGACACTCCCATCCCCAGCGACTACGACGGCGCCGGAAAGGCCAATCTCGCCGTCTTCCGCCCGACCAACGGCACCTGGTACATCCTGCGCTCCACCGGCACGCTCGGCCAGGTCGTGTGGGGCGCGGCGGGCGACCAGCCCCTGGCGCCGTAGCCGCCGGCCAGAGGGACAGTCCGGGCCGTGGCGGAGGTCGCGCCGGGGTCGGGCGCTTGGCGCTCGGCTCCGGCGCGATCGTTCGTGAGCGGACGGCGGCGAATCGCCGTCTGTCTCGGGTGCACGAGGTCGGCGGATGGGCCGAGGCCCGTCAGGCAAGTCCACGCGCCACCCGCAGGGGCCGCAGGCCTCGATCTCCGTCGGGTCACGGGTGGGGGGCTGAGCCAGGGACCATTCCTCGCGCTCGACGTCCTGCGATCCACCGTCGACACAAGTCACCTCGCCGGCGCCGCGCGCGTGCGCAGGGACTCCCGGTGAGCACGCGGCCGATGCTAGGCCGAACGGTGCCCGCCACGGCGCAGTGGAGGACGGGGGCAGCCGAGGGGCGGCACCCGCCGCCTCGAGCTTCGCCCTCGTGTGACACGGACGCGCTCGCTCGGACGAGCCGAGACGACGGCTGGCTGGCCGGGACTGGCGGTTTCGCCCACCGGCGACAGGGACTGAGGGGGCGGGGCGCGCGGGAGGCCTGAGGCCCTGGGATGACGAGCTGGCTAGCTCACGGAGACCGGACCCGACGAGCCACAGCACAATCGAGACTCGGACGTGGCGCCCCGCCACGACGCGCTCCCCTCACCGTCGCGCGGGAACATCACTCGCGGCCCAGTTCGTCGAACCCCACGAGCGGCTTGGCGGCTGGTCTCTCCACGTCAGCGGGCGAGATCGGGCGCGCCGGGGTGATCAGGCGGAGGCGGTAGTCACGGTACTCGCCGGCATTCCCGGCGTGGCCATCGCAGGCGGCCAAGATTATGTTCACCATCTCGCGGGCGGTGACGAAATGAACGCGGTACCTGCCACCTGCCCGCGCCTCCTCCGTCAGTTCCTGGAGGAACCGCCGCAGGGGCGTCCCGAGCATGGCTTGATCGTCCCCGGGGTCCATCCCGTGGCAATGAAGCTTGATGAAGAGCCACTCGGGGCGATCTCGCACGGCGATCGCCAGACGCCGCCACAGACGTAGCCTCCGCATCGTCGCCGGATTGCGCGTCGTCAGCGCCCCGTTCTCGATGCACGGCGACGGCCACCCGCGCGTCCGCCGAGCGAGGCTCAGGGCGAGGGGGCCCTGGACGACCAACGGGAAGGTCCGCGGCGGTCGCCCGCGCCGAAGATCCCGCCCGCGGCGGTGGGGTGCCCGTTGGGTCAAGGGAAGCGCGGGCTCGTAGAGGGCATTGACCTTCGCCACTTGAGCCGGGTGCGGCGCCGACGGCAGGGTCAGGTCGGCGTAGCACCCCGTCTCCGCCAGGATCTGCATCTCCTCGTCGACGCCGCAGCACGCGCCGCCCGCTGAGTTGGCGAGCGCCCAGTTGCCGTGCACGAACGCGTACCGGGGTTGCCCCCGGCCGTCCCAGCGCGAGAGACATCCGTGGGCGGCCAGATTGTCCCTGAACTCGACGAGCGTCCGTCGCAGCTGAGTCGCCGTGTCCGGGGCCTGGACGCCGTGGTGCAGATGGACCTCGATCTCGCCCCAGCCGGCGTGGCAATGCTCCGCCAAGCGGCCGATCAGGGCCTCGTTGTACTGCTCGGCCGGATAGAAGTAGGTGTGACGGAACGGGTACCCCTCGGCGTCGCGCCAGCGCCCGACCGTCGTGGGGTAGGTCCGGCACCATCGCTCGACGCGACGCTCCTGCTCGTCGGCACTCGCGTAGATCCAGGGCTCGTCGGGCGTGATCGCCGGCTCGAAGTGGTCGGCCACCGCGATGACCAGATGCACGAGACCCGCGCGAGGCGGGCGGCGCACGAGCCGCTGCCAGGTGTAGCCTGGGAGCCAGCGGAAGCTCCGGAGCGCTTTCGCGATCTGTTCTATGGGAGCGCCTCCGCGGGCGTCTCGGCCCGGCGGCCGCGCGCGCGGCACGGGCGGGGCGTGAGGATAGGTCCGGGAGCCGGGTCCCCCGCCGGAGGTTCGCCGCGGTCACCGCCCTCGAGCCGACCTACCCCGCCCGTCGGCCCGTCTCTGAGGACTCGCTCCTTAGTTGCCGCGCCACCCTCGAGCCCCCGCAGGCCATCTTCGTTGTGCGCAGCCTGAGCGGGCCCCACCGCGCCCGACACCGTGGCCCGCGGCGGCGGCGCCGCCCGATGAACAGCGCGGGGTGGCCGCTGCGTTAGCGAGACATTCGTCATGAGTGAGATACGGCGGACACCCTGGGGGCGCGTCGGTGCGCCACTACCGGGCAGGGGCTTGGACCCGGAGCGGCCGGTCCGCCACGGCCGTCGGGCTCCGAAGGAGCGCGGCGCCCACGGCCTCTGCCACCACGGCCGCCCCGGCGGGGGTGAAGTGGACAAAGTCGTAATAGGTCTCGAGGCTCGGCTCGAGCGACGGCCAAAGCGTCAGGCTCTCCACGCGGAGCTCGTCCGCCACGACGGCCGCCCGGGCGTCTACGAGCGCCATCAGCCGGCAGAGGACCTCCGCCGTATAGTAGACGGTCACCTCCTCCTGCATGGGATCCCCGACCCCACCGTGCCAGATGTGGGCAAGCTCCTCAGGCGTGTAATTCTTCTCGAACCAGGGCTGCCGCACGAGGAGAACTCGATTCGCACGGCCCTTGGCTCCTCGGAGGAGTTGCCGAAGCTGCGCCTCGAAGAAGTCTAGCATCGGTGTCGGGTCCGGGGTCGTCGCTCGGATCTCCCTCGCTCGGGCCCGCATGGCCCGAGCCTTGGCCACCCAAGCGCCGGAGCCGCGGCGAACCTTCACGGGACGGAGCCATCGCCACCGGAGTCTTTTGAGGAGCTCGATCACGGCGAGCGCCCCGGGCCTCCAGCCGAACGGCCCCTCGGGGTGGTAGGAGAAGACCTTGGACGCCGGTAGCGGGGGATACTCGGGCGAGGGTGGGGCGCCCTTCCCCAGCCAATGGAAGACGTCGTTGCCGCCGACCATGATGATGATGGCGTCCAGCTGACGGTACCGAGCCAGGACCCGTTCGAGGATCAGATTGAGCGCCTGCGACGTGACGCCCGAGCTCCCGATATTGCCCACGTGCACCGCCGACGCGCCGAGCTTCCAGAGGTGTTCGGGCTTCTGGAGCAGCCGCTCGAGGGCGCCGGGCCAGCTGGTGGCTTGGTCGAGGAGGGCGCACTCGACGGGGCTTCCGCCGCCCACGAGGACCCGATAGAGGCCGTCCCGCGAGCGCGGCACCGCGCCCCCCCGCTCCCCGTCCGCGTTGATCTCGATTCGGGCCAACGGCTCAAGCTCGGGAAACACCGTCCGGTCCAGGTGGAGATAGAGTCTGAGGCCGGGAGGCCACACGTAGTACGCGCCCTGGCGGCGCAGCCACCAGCGCGTACCGAGTTCCACCACGATCCCGAGCAGGACCAGGGCGAGGGCGGCCTCCAGAATCAGTAGCCCGCCGCTCACGCCCGGCTCCACGCACGCAGCCGGGCGAGTCCACCCGGCAGATCGACGTAGGGGTCGTTCCGGTATACGAAGAGGATCCACGTCACCCCGAAGAGGGCGACCATCGCCGCCCCGGCCCCGACGAGGCCGACGATCGTGTGGATCCCCAGGCCCAGCCTAAACCAGAGCAGCAGGGCCAGGACCGGGAGGGCGCCGACGACCGACCGGACGACGACGTAGCGCACGTACTGGGTCACCGGCGTCTCGAGCTCCCGGCACGCGAACACCAGCACCACCAGGGCGAAGAGCACGTTCGGGATCGCGGTCCCCAGCGCCACCCCGGCCAGGCCCAGGGGGCCGACAAAGAGCACGCTGAGCCCCAGGTTGAGGACGCCCGCGACCAGGAAGGCGACCGTCGGAATCCCCGGCCGTCCGAGCCCCATGAGGATCGGTTGGGCCACCCCCCGCACCGGCAGGAAGACCAGGGCGGAGACCGTAAGGATCTGGAGCACTTGCCCCGCCGGCCCCTCGAAGGACTGACCGATCCACCACCCGAGAAACTGCGGCCCGAGGACGATCAGGAAGAGCCCCACCATCAGCGTCAGGGACATCGCGATCTTCGACCACTTCAGAAAAACCTCCCGGAGATCCGCGGCCCTCCCCTCGGTCTTCAGCTTGGTCGCCATGGGCATGACGACGGCGGCGATGGCGATGATGAACTCGATCAGGTAGATCACCAGCGTGTTGGCCACGGTATAGAAGGGAATCCAGCCCACGTTCATGAACGCGCCGATCACGAGGGAGTCGGTCTCAAAGCTGAGCCGGACGCCGGCGTTCAGGATCAGGACGTAGAGGCTGAAGGAGAAGATCCGCCGCACGGTGCTCCACTCGAAATCGACGAAGCTCAGCCGAACTCCCTGGTAGCGCCGACGGACTATGAGCCAGGAGACCGAGAACTCGAAGACGACGCAGGCGATCTGGACGAGGGCGAGGAAAACCAAGGACGCCCGCAGGGTCAGCAGCGCCAGTGTGAACCCGAGACGCAGGACAAGCCGTCCCAGCACGACCAGGTTGCGGAGTACGAAGTCATGGTGGGCGGCCATGATGCCTTCGGGAAGCATGGCGATGAACCCGGCCGCGACACTGAGGACCACCAGGAAGAAGGCGAGGCGCGCCTCCGGCTGCCAGCCCGCGGGGATGTGATAGGTCAGGGTGAAGAACGCGTACAGCCCGACGCCGACCAGAAGCGCCGCCGCGCCCATGATGAGGTAGAGCCCGGTACAGCTTCCGATCGCCGCGTTCAGCTTCCGCGGGTCCCGTTCGGCGACGTGCTCGGCGAAGTATCTTACCGAGGCCATGGGCACGCCCAAGACCAGCAGTCCCAGGTAGCCCGTGATGGAGTTGATCAGGTTCCAGGTTCCGTAGCCGTCTTGCCCGAGGGTGTGGAGGACGAAGGGCATGAGAAAGTAGGTGACCCCGATGGTCACCAGGATCACGGCCCAATTGGATCCGATATTTCGGAACATGCAGGTCGTCTCCAGACTCAGCGGCGTCTATCGGCTGTCCATCGCATCGCGTTCCGACGATCCGGGCACGGCCGGCTCCGGCACGTCGCCTGACCGCCGCAATCGGCGCTGAAGGCCGGACCGCAGGCGCGTTCGCAGGAGGTCGAGCCCCGAAACCGACTGAGCGAAGTGGGCCAAGTCCGCGGCACTGGCGTCGATCCGCTGAAGTTCGAAGATCGGCGTGTCCGCGGTATTCGAGCCGGCGACCGTCGTCACCGCGGCCACGTACCCCGCGCGGGCGACCGCCTCCACGGCCTGGGGCGTGTAGTCCTGTCTCCTGCCGTTGGGGTAGGCGAAGTGGGCCACCGGGGAGCCGAGATTGCGCTCCAGGTGCTCCTTGCACCCGCCGATCTCGTCCTGCAGACGTTCGGGAGGGACACGAGAAAGGACCGGGTGGGTCCGCGTGTGCGCGCCGACGTCAAACCCCTCCGCGGCAAGCGCACGAAGCTGGGCCCAGGTCATCGGCCGGTATTCCCTCGGGGCCGTGGCCGGGATGTCCACGCCGCACGCGTCGGCGATGGCTCCCAAGAGATCGTCCCGCTCGGCGACGGGGATCGTCTTGGCGTACTCCCGCCAGCTCTCCTCCAGTCTCCACCGGTCCTCCTCGTCTCGAATGCGAAGAACGCGGGCGGAGCCGCGGTGTTCGAAGACGACGGGACCGCGGGGCGCGTGCTCGAAGACGAATCGAAAGCGGTCGGTCCACGGCCAGAGGCGGCCGTCGACGAAGTCGCTGATCACAAAGACGGAGGCGGGGATGCCGTACGTCCGCAGCACGGGGACGGCCAGCGAGAAAAACTCTTCATAGCCGTCGTCGACGGTCACGGCGGCGGCGTAGGGCCGCACCTCCCCTTGCCGAAGCTGCCGCGCCAGGTCAGGCAGCGACACCACGCGGCGACAGCGGGCCAAGTATTCCATATACGCCGCGAACTTCGCGACGGGCAGTCCGCTGGGATCGCCCGTTCCCTCGCCGGCGAAGCGGTGAAACGTCAGAATGACCGCCTCCCGGCGGCGGGCGAGCTGCATGAGCCGAAGCAACCCCGCGCGAAACCCTACCTGGAGCGCCGCTTGCTTTGCGCCGAACACCGGACGGACCGCACCCTGCCCGCGTGGCTCCGGCGCCGCTGCCCTGCGCGCCGAGGTCGGCAGACTGTCCATCCCCGGGCGGGCCGGGTCACTTCCGCTTCCGGGCTGAGATGTCGCCAGAGTCAGCGTCCTCGACGCCGAGGACTACGTACACCCGACTTCAGACAGCCGGCGAAGCGCCCTGTCCAGCACCGCCAGTGCCCAGAGCCGTCGGCAGTGCTCCGGCCGCCGCTTCCTCGCGTAGAGTTCCATCAGCGACCGAACCGCAGACGACCTGATCCCGAGCTCGGTGAGGCGGCTCGCGCCCCCGAGCAGGTCGTGAAAGAACCCGGGCAGGCGATCGTTGAACCAGGCTTCCAGCGGCACCGCGAACCCTTGCTTGGGACGGTCGAGGATCTCTCGAGGTATCCGGTCCCGCATCACCCGCTTGAGGAGGTACTTGGTCTGCTCGGATCGGAGCCGCAGGGGAGCGGGAAGGGCGCACGCGAACTCGACCAGGTAGTGATCGAGCAGCGGAACCCGCGCCTCCAGCGAGTTCGCCATGCTCGCCCGGTCGACCTTGGTGAGGATGTCTCCGGGCAGGTAGGTGCGGAGGTCGAGGGCCTGGAGCCGCGACAGTGGATCCAGCCCGACGCTGTCCCCCGTATCGAACGGGGTCGCGCCGTCGGGCACGACCGCGAGATCGAGCAGACCACGAAGGGCCCGAGGCGGGAACAGCGAAATGGAGTCGAGGTATCGCTCCATCCGAGGCAGGGCGAGATTGTAGAGGAAGTTCTTCCCTGGGGTCCCCTCGGGCAAGCTCGCGCTCAGGACGCGCAGCCCCCCGCCGAGCCCCATGTCGCCAAGACGCCCAAGGTGCCGGCGGCGATAGTCCACCACGTAGCGGTCGTAGCCGGCAAACAGCTCGTCGCCCCCGTCGCCCGACAAGACGACCTTTACGTGCTGTCGGGCCAGGCGCGACACCAGGTACGTCGGGATCGACGACGCATCGGCGAACGGTTCGTCGACGGCCCGCAGAAGGTCGTCCAGCAGCCCGAGGTCTTGTGGACCGACGAGCAGCTCGTGGTGCTCCGTCGCGTACCGCTCGGCGACCTGGCGTGCGTAGGGCAGTTCGTTGTAGCCCTTCTCCCGGAATCCCACGGAGAACGTCTTGACCGGCGCGCCGAGCTCGGCCGCCATGATCGCCACCACGGTGGTCGAATCGACCCCCCCGCTCAGGAAGGCGCCGACGGGGACGTCGCTGACGAGGTGCGAGCGAACCGCGTCGCGCAAGAGGGTCCAGAGCCGCTCCGACGCGTCCTCCTCGCTGGGCGGGACCCCGGCGTTGCGGAAGCAGGCCGTCACCTCCCAGTAGCGGCGCGGAACGCCGGCGCGGCCGTCCTGGACGGTCAGCGTGTGCCCGGGGGGGAGCTTGGCCACGCGTTCGACGATGCTGAGCGGATCCGGCACGTACCCGTACTGGAGGTACGCCGCCAGGGCACGCCGATCCACGTGGCCGCGGGCCCAGGGGTTTTGCACGACCGCCTTCAGCTCGGACGCGAACACAAATCCTTTGGGTGTCTCGGCATAGTAGAGCGGCTTGATCCCCAGGCGGTCACGCGCCAGGAACAACGTGCGTCGAGAGTGGTCCCAAATGGCAAAGGCGAACATTCCCCGCAGTCGTTCGACGCCCGCCTCGCCGTACTCCTCGTACAGGTGCACGAGCACTTCCGTGTCCGACGCCGTCGCGAACCGGTGCCCCTTCGCCAGGAGCTCGGCGGTCAGCTCCCGGTAGTTGTAGATCTCGCCGTTGAAGACCACCCAGATGGATCCGTCCTCGTTGGCCAGCGGCTGGTTCCCGGTCTTGAGGTCGATGATACTGAGACGCCGCATCCCGATGCCGAGGGCGCCGTCCGTGTGGAGGCCGCCGCCGTCGGGCCCGCGGTGCGCGAGCACCTCCCCCATCCGGCGAAGCGTCTGCAGATCGGCGGGCCGGGAGGGATCGATGTTGAAGGCGCCGAAGATACCGCACATCGCGAGTCAGTCCCCCTTTCCGCGAGGCGTGGCCGCCGAAGCCCGGCACTCCGCCACGGGTCGTCGGCGCGCGCGGGTCACTCGGCTTGACCGGGCCGCCACGCGTAGCCGAGCTGGCGGCCCGGGTCGTCCTCTGACACGACCGTCCCGAGCGCCAGACCGTTTCCCGAGCCCCCGCCGACGTGGCGCCTCCCCGTCTGCCGCTCGTGCCACAAACTGAACACCAATAACGCCCAGATGTTGCGGCTGTAGTCGGCGGTGCCCTCCAGGTGATCGCTCACCAGGCGCGACACGGTTGTCGGGTTGAAGATTCCCTGCCTGCGGAGCCGGTCGGGGGCGAGGTATTCCTGGAGCAAGGGCCGCAGCTCATGCTTGAGCCAGACGGGGATGGGCACGTTGAACCCCCCCTTTCCTCGCCTCAGCGTCCCCTCGGGCAGCAGGCCCCGCATGGTCCGCTTCAGGAGACGCTTCAATCCGAACCCGGGCATCTTGACGTGGCCCGGCAGTCCGAACACGTACTCGACGACCCGGTAGTCGAGAAGGGGGACCCGCACCTCGAGGGAATGGGCCATGCTCATTCGGTCGACCTTGACCAGGATGTCGTCGGCGAGGTAGACCTTCGTGTCCGCGTAGAGGAACGCGTTGAGCCAGTCGTGATGGCGAACTCTTCCATAGCAGGAGCCGAAGACCTGATAGGTGTCTGAGGCGCCGTCGAGGGCGGCGAGCACGTCGCCGGACAGCACCGCCCGCTTGAGGCCGTCGGCGAAGAACGCCTTCCAGGCGTAGTGCCGCCGCCCCGGTTCCAGCAAGGCGTTCTCCACAAAGCGTCTCGCCTTGAAGTCGAGGCTGACCTTGCCGTCAGAGACGGGCAACCGGCGCGCCAGGGCGGGCGCGAGTCGGCGGGTCAGAAATCCCGGCAGGCGGTCGTAGAGTCGGGCCAGCTTGTCGGCCTGATAGGTGACGTAGCCGGCGAAGACCTCGTCGCCCCCGTCCCCGCCCAGGGCCACCGTGACGTCCCGTCGGGCGAGTTTCGAAAGATAGTACGTCGGGATGGCGGACGAGTCGCCAAATGGCTCGTCGAAGTGGTGCACGAGCCGCGGCAGCACGTCCGCGACGTCCGGGCGGACGGTGAGCTCGGTGTGGTCGGTCTCAAAATGGCGGGCGACGAGGCGCGCGTGCGACCGCTCGTCGTAGGACGGATCGTCAAAGCCGATGGAGAATGTCTTGATCGGGCCGTTGTGAGCTCGGCGCATCACGGCCACGATGGTGCTGGAGTCCAACCCTCCGCTGAGGAAGACCCCGAGGGGGACGTCCGAGATCAGGTGACAACGCACCGCTTCGGTCAGCAGGTCGAGCAGGTCGGCCTCGAGGGTCGCCAACTGGCGACGGTCGACCGCCGACGGTCGCACCTGGCTCAGGTCCCAGTACTGGCGGACGGCACTCTGCCCCGCCTCCCAGACCAGGATGTGGCCGGGTTCGAGCTTGCGGATCTCGCGGTAGATCGTGTAGGGGGCCGGAATGTAGAGCAGGGACAGGTAGTGGCTCAGCGCCTGCCAGTCGAGTGTCGGCTGGAGGTCATCCGCGAGGATGGCTTTGATCTCCGAGCCGAAGAGCAGGCGGTCCGGAAGCTGTGCGTAGAAGAGCGGCTTGATCCCGAGCCGGTCGCGGGCGAGCACGAGCCGGCGCCGCCTCTCGTCCCACAGCGCGATCGCGAACATGCCGTTGAGGTGGCGGACGAAGTCGAGCCCGTAGTCCTCGTAGAGGTGAACGATGACCTCGGTGTCGGTCCGGGTATAGAAGTGATGGCCCCGCGCCTCCAGCTCGCGGCGAAGCTCGGGGAAATTGTAGATCTCGCCGTTGAAGACCGTCCAGACGTCGCGATCCTCGCCGTGGATCGGCTGCTTCCCGGTGTCGACGTCGATGATCGAGAGCCGGCGCATTGCGAGGCCGACGTTGCCCTTGAGATAGTACCCCGCGTCGTCGGGACCCCGGTGGACGAGGGACTCGCACATCGCGCGAAGCGCCTCGGGCTCCACGGGACGATCCGCCTGCGGATAGAGCTTACCGACGATGCCGCACATTGCGAGCTGTCAGTCGCCTTTCTGCCACGCGCCGTCGCTTGTCATGGCCCGGTGTGCTCAGGCGGAGGCCTTCTCCCACGTCACGCGCTGGCGTCGGCTGACGAAGCGGAGGAACGCGAGGACCGTCGCCCAGTTCAGGAGACAGACCGTATAGGGAACGGTCAGGAGGGGGATCTTGCGTCTGGCGTTTCGGCACGCGTAGCCGCCGAGGGCCGCCGCGTAGAAGAGCACCTGCGCCGCAAGCGTCCACCGGTAGAAGGGCGCGTGCAGCATGAAGATGTTGGCGCCGAGGGCGGTGACGAGGGACACCGGAATCAGGAGACGGAAGCCGGTATGCGAGACCGTCTGAAGCCACAGTCGGTTCCGGAACGGGTCGAGGAGCCACCGCTCGCGGCTGAAGAGCTGGAATTTCCCGGCGATCGTGCGAACCTTCCGTCTGAGCTCTTCCTGGGCCGTCGCCGCGGCCCGGTCGTACGCGCGCGCGCCGGGCTCAAAGAGCACCCGGTATCCCTGCGCGGCGATCCGCACGGGGATCAGGACGTCGTCGAGGATCGTATCGTCCGGAATGGGCTCGAAGAGGTCCCGACGGATCGCGTAGATGGCGCCCGTGGCGCCCACCGTCGAGTCCACGCCGGCCTCGTTCCGGCGAATGAACTTCTCGTAGCGCCAGTAGAAGCCGAGCCCCTTCCCGATCGCCGTCGCCTCGGCGTTGTCGGTCATGATCAGCTCGCCACTCACCGCGCCCACGTGCGGGTCGGCAAAGGGAGCGACGAGCGCGCGAAGCGCCCCCGTCTCGAATCGCTGCCGCGCGTCAGCGAACACCACGACCTCACCCCGCGCCTTCGGCACGAGATCGTTCAACACGGCGGCTTTGCCCCGGCGCGCCGGACACGCGACGACCACGACGCCGACCGCCTCGTACTCGCGCGCCCGGTCGACGGTGCCGTCGGTGGAGCCATCGGACCCGACGACAATCTCGAGCTGCTCCCGCGGGTAGTCGAGCGACAGAAGGTTGTCCAGTCGCGTCGCCACCCGGGCGGCTTCGTTGTGCGCCACGACCAGCACGGTGACGGTCGGCTCCGGACCCCGCCCACGGGGTGGCCGCGATCCGCGCGAGGCCAACGCGAACATGAGGACGGGGTAGCCGAGGTACGTGTAGCCCAGAAGGGCCACGGACGCCCAAAATAGGATGTGCTGGGTGGGCATGTTATGGGACCGCCGACTCCCCTACCCGGACCATCTCGGCGCCATCGCACGCGACTGCCGCCGGCGGAGGCTCGGCCGACCACACTCCGTTGTCGCCCGGCCGCGCCCCGCGTGGCCGGGCGTCCGCCCCGACGAGCCGCTCTCCGCATCGTACGACGCTCCGGCGGTCACGGTTGGGTCTCGGCCAGCGGGGCCGTCACGGCCGCCGAGAGCGCCCCGAAGTCAGCGCCCACGTCCTTGCCGTCCGTGCCGGCGGTCCGGTAGCGGCTCGAGGCGGCGAGGCGATAGTCACCCCTCGCCCGATTCACGAAGCCGACGGCGTCGAGTGACGCCGGAAAGAAATTGTCCGGCCGGTCGGAATACATCGACCGCGTCGCGCCGCCCACGGACGGCCACGGACCGAGGAGCACATTCCGCGCGAAGACGAGGCCGGGAAAGTAGGTGCGAAACGTCAGGTTTCCCGCGCTCGTCCCCGACCCGGTGATGCCGTACGCATTATGGGCCACGATGTTATTGCGAAAGACGAAGCCCGGGTTTGGGACGCCGTCGGCCATGATGGCGGTCCCGGTCTGGAAGGCGGTATTGTGGTCGATCACCAGATCGACGGTCCCGTTGAGTATCTGAAAGAGTCGCCCGTCTCCGCCCCAGCTCTTTCCTCCCACGTCGACGAAGAGGTTATTCTGGATCAGAATTCGCTTCGTCTGCTGGCTCGGCCACGTGTTGTCTCGGCCGGAGATGTTCATCGCGGACCCGGTGTGGCGGACGATGTTATTGGCGACCGTCACGTCCTGGACGGCCGACCACGGCGCGGACCCATCTTCGTTGCGCGGGGTGAACCCGATGGCGAACCCCGCATAGTCGCCGGCCTCCCAGTTGCGCTCCAGGAGGTTGCCGTCGATGAGCACGCGTCGGGCGTTTTTCAGTTCCAGAATGTACTTCACCGTCCAGCGCGTGCCGGCGTACGCCGGATCGCCCGGATTCCAGGACAGCGACTTGGCCAAGAGGTTGCGCCGGATCTCGATGTCTGACGGCACGAGGCCGGGAATCCTCGGAGCCGCGCCGCCAAAGAGCAGATTCTCCCCCGCCGCCTCGAGGTAGTTGTTGACGATCTTGAACGGGCCAGGACCATTCCACCCCGCGAGGGCTTGCGCGTCCGCGCCCACCTCTTTGAACTCCGAGAGATACGAATCGATGACCGCGGTCTCCCGCGAGTTCATGGCGATCCCCCGCCGCCCCCCCTTGATCGGATCGCCGTGCACGTAACAGCGGTCGAAGATGATATGGTGCGGAAGCTGCGCGAGCGCGATCTCGCCGCCGCCGAGTAGAACGAGATTATCGACGGACGCGCCCTCGCGCGGCCGGATCTCCACGCCGATGAAGCGATAGTGATGGGCACCCGCCGCGGCCGTGATCACCGGTCCGGACGCCGCGATCAGCTTCGGCATCACCTTGGCGTAGAGCGGGTCGGCGCGCGTTCCGGGCGGCGGCAGGGCGCTCTCGGGGGCGCTGGTGCGGACGACGATCCAGCCGGATCCCGGTTTGTCGGGAAGAGTGAACCGCCCGGTGAACGACGCTCCCGCTTCGAGTGCGACCACATCGCCGCCGCGCGCTTCGTTGACGGCCTTCTGGAAGTCACCCCCCGCGGGCACGGCGATGGTCCGACCGGACGGCAGGGTGTACGTGGTGTCGACGTACAGGCGCGGGCGCTCCGGCGCCGATGACGGCTGCCCACCGGCCCAGACGGGACCCAGCGCGGTGAGCACGGCGGCGCCGACGAGGATCAGGACGGGACGGCCGCCGCCGTGGCTCACGACGTGGCTCCCAGCCGGTGGCGGATGATCGCCGAGATCGTCTCCACCCTCGCCTCCCATGCCTCGGCCCGCATGGCGTCCAGGCGACGCCGGCCCATCGCCTCGGACCTCTCGCGGAGTGCCGACTCGATCCCGGCGATGAATGCCGCGGGTCCGTCCGCGAGGTGCACGAGGCCGTCGTACCGGGCGACTTCCGGCAGCGGAGTCGAGACCACGGGGAGGCCCGCGGCAAGGTATTCGCGGAGCTTGAGCGGGTTCGCCCTGATCGTGAGCTCATCCCGCACGAAGGGAATGATCCCGACGTCGAATCCGCGACAGTACCCGGGAAGCGCCCGATAGGGCTTGTGCCCGAGGAGGTGAACATTCGCCTGTCCGCGAAGGGGCCGGAGATCGGTCGTGGCCTTTCCCACCAGGACGATGGACCAGTCAGGGCGCGCGGCGGCGAGGGCGCGGATCAGTGCCAGGTCCACCCACTCGGCGAGAACCCCGAAAAAGCCGACGATCGGCCGGGGCAGTTCACGGAGGTCCGCGGGCGTCTCCGTCCCCGGATCGAGCGCGCGCGCGAAGTGGGTGACGTCGACGCCATGGGGGATGAAGTGCGTGTGCGGGTTGAGGCGGCGGCGTTCATCGCGAAGTTGCTCCGACGACGTCAGGACGACATGGGCGCGACGGATCAGATCTCGCTCCATCCTGATCAACGCTTCGCGGGGCACGCCCGCGAACGCCGAGTATTCGTCCACGCAGTGGTAGACGACCAGCCGCTCTCCGAGACGCCCGACGAGCTGGTTCACGTGCGGCGGGAAGGTCCACAGAATCGGCCGCTCGAGACCGTGCCGGCGACAGAGGCGCCGCAGCCAAGCCGCCAGAATGGCCGTGTTCAACCGCTGGACCAGCGGCACCCCCGGCAGGGGCAGCACGAGGGGGTTCGCCACGAAGAGGTTCGGCTCGACTTCCACACATCCCCCGAGGCTTCGCCCCAGCTTTGCGGCGATCCGACGCAGATCGCGTCGGGACGCCGTCGGTCGTCGCATCCCGACGGAGTTGACCCAGAGCACCCGGTTGGTCCTCGCCAGGATCCGCATGATGTGGGTCTTGCTGGTCGGATCGCCCTCCCAGTCGTTGGCGAAGCACAGGATGGGCAGCCCCTCAAGCACCGGCGGCGTCGTGACGGGCATGCCAGGCCCCGGGCGCATCACAGATCTGTTCTCGCGCATCCTGGTTCCCTGTCGAAGGAGGGGGAGGCCCGAGACCCCGGCTCGTCCCGACCGGCGGTGCGACACGCGAGCATCGGGTCGCTCACTGACACGAGATGCCGACCATGTCCTCGCCGTCGAGGAAGATTCGTTGCCAGATTTCCAGGTTGGCGAGGAGCCAGAGACGATCGCCATGCTCCGCCGTCCCGCGGCGGTGCTCTTCGGCAAGGCGCTGAAGCACGGGCGGCTTGAACAGTCCTCGGCCGAGCGCGCGGGGGCCGAGCACGAACTCCTCGACGATTGACCAGAACGGCCCCCTGAGCCACCGCCCCACCGGCACCGGGAACCCCATCTTTCGCCGCGTGAGAATCTCGCGCGGCACAAGGTTCCGGAGCGCGGCCCTCAGCACCGCCTTGGTCCGCCAGCCGCGCAACTTCAGATGGCCGGGGAGTGCGACCACATGCTCGACGAACTCGTGGTCCAGGAACGGCACCCGGCTCTCCACCGACGCCGCCATACTCATCTGGTCCTGTTTCATCAGCAGCTCGACGAGGTAGGTTTCGAGATCGGCGTGGCTCATCCACGCCGGGGACCCGCCCGACACCTCGGCGCAGCACCGGAGCGCCTCCGCGTAGGGGTCTCTGGCGGCCAGAAGCCCCGCGTCGGCCACGAGGTGCTGCTGCAGCGCCTCAGGAAACACGGCAAAGGGGTCGAAGAAGAGCCGCCGGGGGTCGGGCGCGAGCGCCAGGAAGGATCGATCAGCGTACCGGCGCATGCTCCGCGGCAGCCGTGTTACAAGTCGTCCGACCGTCCCACGCAACGGCCCGGGAACCAGACCCCAGTACGCGCGCCCCAACCGCTCGTTCCAGGCGGTCACCCGATACCGGTTGTAGCCGAGAAAGAGTTCGTCTGCTCCCTCTCCAGTCAGCACTACCTTCACGTGCTGGCTCGCGAGCCGCGAGACGAAGTGGAGCGGGATGCTCGCCGGGAAGGCGATCGGCTCGTCCTCGTGCCAGACGAGGCGCGGCAGCGCCTCGAAGAACTCCGCGGGCGACACGATCACTTCCCGGTGCTCGGCTCCGACGGAACGGGCCGCGAGCCGGGCGTACGCTAGCTCGTTCGCGTCGGGATCGGTCACACTCACCGCGAAGGTGCGAATCGGCTCCTTCAGCATCGGCGCCATGAGGGCGGCCAGCCCGGTCGAATCGATGCCTCCCGAAAGAAACAGTCCCAGCGGGACATCGGTCATGAGATGGCTCCGGACCGCGGCGGCGAGCCGGTCGTGCACCTCGCGCGCCTGTTCCTTGAGCGTCAGCCGAGCGTCATCCGTCTCGACGGGCAGTCGCCAGTAGCGACGCGCCCGAAATCCCTCGCCCGCCGACCACGAGAGCGTCCGCCCCGGCAGGAGCTTTCGCACCCCTTCGAAGAAGGTCTCCTCTCCGGAGACGAAGCGCGTGGCGAGGAATTCCGGAATGATGGCCGCGTTCAGCCGGGGGCGAACGGGACCCGCCGCCAGAATCGCCTTGATCTCGGAGGCGAACAGCAATTCGTCATCCGTGCGGGCGTAATAGAGCGGCTTGATCCCGAGCCGGTCCCGCGCCAGGAGGAGCCGCCCGCGCCGTCGGTCCCAGAGGGCAAACGCAAACATCCCCTGGAGGCGCTCGACGCACCGCTCTCCTTCTTCCTCGTACGAGTGGAGGATCGTTTCCGTATCGCTTCGAGTCCGATAGCGATGCCCTCGCGCCTCGAGCCCCGGACGGAGGGCGGCATGGTTATAGATTTCGCCGTTGTAGACGATCCAGACAGTCTCGTCCTCGTTCGGCATGGGCTGGTGGCCACCGGCTACGTCAACGATCGCCAGCCGTCGGTGTCCAAGACCGACCGGCCCCTCGACCAGGAGCCCTTCGCCGTCGGGGCCGCGATGGCGGAGTACGTCGCGCATCCGCTTGAGGCGCGTCTCGTCGACGACCTCTCGTGGATTCAGCTTGACGATTCCGGCAATCCCGCACATCGACACTACCCGCGTCCGACGACGACCTCGTGGCCGCCGTCGCACACACGCACGCGCGCCTCCCCACGCCCGACGCGCCCGGCCCCTCCACGACGCCCCCGCGAGACGCCGGGAGCGGACGTGGGCAGGCGCGCCGAACGACACACGCAGGTCGAGCTCCGAGGGAGCCGACGCGCCCCGGCCGAGCGGATCCGCACACGGGCCGGCCGAGACCGACCGTCGGCCGCGGACACCCGGCCCCGGGCTCGACGCCACCTCGCCGTCGAGCCCGTCAGACTCGAGCGGCGCGACGGCAATCGCCGGATCAAGAGTGCGTACTCGCCGGGCCCCGACGCCGGCGCCCCGGGTGTCGCGTCATCTCCGCCGGCGCCAGCCGAGTCGACCCTCGACCCGCAGCAGACGGCCCCTCCCACCTCGTCCACGACCACCCGCTCCCCGCGCGTGACGGTCCCGCTCGCCAGCAGTCAATCACACGCTCGGGAGGGCGGCCGTCGTGGCCGGCAACAACAGAAGCGGCACTCCCTGGAAGGTGGCGGTGACCGACCGGTCCGCCCCCATCGTCACGGTGCAGGTCGAGCCCGAGACCGTATCGCAGCCGCTCCAGCCCGTGAACAAGGAGAGCGTGTCCGGAGTCGCGGTCAGGGTTACCACCGTGCCGTAATTGAAGGGCGCCGAGGCGCCGGAGCACGTGGCCCCGCAGTCGATCTGGGTGGGACTGCCGGGACTGGAAGTCGAGGTCACGGTACCGCGGCCGAGCCCCCCTTTGCTGACCGTGAGGGTGAAGCTCTGCAGGGTGAAGGTCGCGGTGACCGATCTGGACGCACTCATGGTCACGGTGCAGGTCGTGCCCGAGACGGTGTCGCAGCCGCTCCAGCCCCCAAAGGTGGACCCGGTAGCCGGCGCCGCGGTCAGGGTCACCGCGGTGCCGCTGTCGTAGGAGGCGGCGGCGGCCCCGCACGTGGCCTCGCAGTCGATCTTGGGGGGCGTCTCGGAGGACGTCACCGCGCCGCTGCCGGTCCCCGCCTTCATGACCGTGAGGGCGACGCTCTGCGGATTAAAGGTGGCGGTGACCGACCGCGCCGCGCTCATGGTCACGGTACAGGTCGTGTTAGAGACCGTGTCGCAGCCGCTCCAGCCCGCAAAGGTGGAGCCGGCGGCGGCCTGCGCCGTCAGGGTCACCACCGTGCCGGTCGAGTACGACGCCGAGCACGTGGCCCCGCAGTTGATCCGGGGGGGAGTCTCCGAGGAGGTCACGGTGCCGTGGCCCGTGCCCGCCAGGACGACCGAGAGAGTGGCACGGGTCCCCGGCTGGAAGGTGCCGTCGCCGTTGCCGAACAGCACCGTGACGGTGCCGGAATTGAGATTGGCCACCGCCAGGTCCAGGATGCCGTCGCCGTCGACGTCGCCCGCGACCACGAATTCGGGCTTCATGCCCACCGCGAAGACCTGGGCTGCCTGGAAGGTCCCGTCGCTGTTGCCGAGCAGGACCGAGACGGTGTTGGAGCCAGCGTTGGCGACCGCCACGTCCAGCCTGCCGTCGCGGTTGAAGTCGCCCGCGGCCACGGACTCGCTATTACTGCCGCCCGCCTGGTATTTCTGGGCCGGCTTGAAGGTCCCGTCGCCGTTGCCCAGCAGCACCGCGACCGTGCCGGCCGTGTCGTCGTTGGCGACCGCCAGGTCCAGGATGCCGTCGCCGTTGAAGTCCCGAATGGCGATGGACTCGGGATCGCCGGCGAACGTGAAGGTCTGGGGCGACCCGAAGTTCCCGCGGCCGTCGCCCAGCAGCACCGTGACGGCGCTGACG
>Ga0066709_100000747_pt1 | contig 19021 bp, 18 predicted proteins | sample GraSoiAngelo_158_FD_79665 | JGI IMG/M metagenome (GOLD analysis project Ga0066709, IMG submission 79665) | Grasslands soil microbial communities from the Angelo Coastal Reserve, California, USA - 14_1009_16_30cm | ecosystem: Environmental > Terrestrial > Soil > Grasslands | place: USA...
CGCGTTGACCCATCGCGGCGCGACGCAGCCTTTGCGCTGGGCCGTCGCGGGGCGCAACCTCGCGAAACTGCGCGGCATGGTGGCCGAGCTCGTGCCGACCGCGAGCACGCAGCCGGGCATCGTCGTCGCCGACGTCAATGACCTCGATTCCTTGCAGAAGCTCGCTGCCCAGACGAGCGTCTTGCTCAATCTCGCCGGGCCCTATGCGCCGAGCGGCGAAGCGGTCGTGCAGGCTTGTATCGGGCAAGGCACGCACTACCTCGACTTGAGCGGCGAGACCTTCTGGGTTCAGCAGCTTATCGCGCGCCACCATCGCGCCGCGCAAGCAGCGAAGGTGAGGATCATTCCCTGCTGCGGGTATGAGGCCCTGCCCTTCGACCTGACGGCGCTGTGGGCGGCGACGCAGGTGCGCGACCGCTTCGGCGAAGCCTGCAGCGAGGTCAAGCTCGTCGTCTCCTTCACCGGCAAGCGCATCACCCACATCAAGGACGCGGTGAGCGGCGGCACGGTCGCGTCGATGCGCTCACTGCTCGAATTCGACAGCAGCGACTGCGTGCGCAACCCGGCCTGCTTGCTGCCGCTCGATTCGCCCGATGCCGAGAGCGTCGCCAAGCGCAATGCCTATCGCTATGTGCCGCAGTTCGATACCGACGTGAAGGCCGTCACCGCGCCGACGATTCCAGCGCCCTTCGTCAACCCGCCGATCGTGTTGCGCACGCAGGCGCTTGTGGCCGATACGAGCCTGTTCAGCGCCGACTTCCGCTATCTCGAATCGCTGAACATGTCGAGCCTGGTGCCGCGCGTGTCGTTCCTGCCGCCGTCGTCGACGCTGCCGCTGCAGTGGGCCGCGGCGGCGTCGCTCAGCGTGCCGCTGGCGGGCCTGAGCGCGACGGTGGCGGGCACGCTCAAGTTCCAGCGCCAGGGGCTGCGCAAGCTCGTCGAATGGTTCGCGCCGCATTCAGGCGAAGGCCCGAGCGAAGAAGCGCTCGCCGGCAGCGGCTACAGCTTCGACGTCTTCGCGAGCTCGGTAGCCGGCAAGCGCTTGCGCGGCCGCGTCGATGCGAAGGGGCACCCGGGCTACCGGTCGACGCCGGAGATGCTCGTGACCGCAGCGCTCGGCTTGGCGCGCGGCACGCTCGGTCGAACGCCGCATGTCGGCATCGTCACGCCGGCGAGCGGCCTCGGGCTCGACGCGGTGCCGGCGATGCGCGAAGCCGGCGTGACGTTCAGCGTCTTGTCGTGGTCTTGAGCAGCCAGGCCAGCAGGCCGGTCAGCGCGAGGCCGGCGAATGCGAGGCCCGCTGTGGATGCCGCCCAGAAGCCCGGCGCGCCTTGCAATGCAGACGGCGTCAAGCCATTCGCGTTGAACGCGAGCAGATAGCCGCCGCCCAGGCCCACGCCCCACATCGACGACGCGTAGATCAGCAGCGGCAGGGTCGCGATGCGATAGGCGCGCAGGATGAACGCGGCGAGCGTCTGCGCCGCATCGGCGATGTGGAACAGCATCACCCAGGCGAGCAGCGGCATGGCAGCGGCGATGATCACCGGGTCGGGCGTGTAGGCACGCAGCAGCAGCTCACGCAGCAGATACGCGCCGCCGCCCATCGCGGTCGCGATCGCCAAGGCGAGCAGCAGACCGTGCCAGCCGATGCGCCGCGCGTCGCGCGGATCGTCGGCGCCGATGCGTTGCGCGACCAGGGTGCCGGTGGCGTTGGCGAGCGCGAGCGGCATCATGAACATCAGCGACACCATGTTGGCCGCGATCTGATGTCCCGCGACCGGCGTCGCGCCGAGCCGCGAGATGAAGAACGCCATGAAGGTGAAGCCGGTGACTTCGATGCCGATCGCCAGGCCCATCGGCACGCCCAGGCGCAGCAGCTCGGCGAGACTCGCGCGCTGCGGCGGGGCGAGGCGCGACGCGTGCAGTTCGAATGGCGCGTAGAACGCGTCGTGACGCAGCACCCACCAGGCCGCGAGCAGCTGGCAGGCCATCACGATCGCGGTGGCGATGCCGCAGCCGGGCGCGCCGAACGCGGGGATGCGCCACTCGCCGAGCGTGAGACCGAAGATCAGCGCCGCGTTCAGCGGCACCTTCAACGCCAGCGCACCGAGCTGCAAGGCCATCACGATCTTCGGTCGCGACACTGCGGTGTTGAAGCCGCGAAAGGCCGTGAACAGCAGGGCGCTCGGCAGCGCGAATGCGAGCGCGCCGAGGTAGCCTCGAACCTTGGCCGCGACGGCAGGTTGCGTGCGCGCAAGCGCGAGGAACGGCTCCGGAAACAGCAGCACGCTGCAACCGACGACCGACAGGCCGAGCGCAAGCCAGATCGCCTGATGCAGCTGACGGCCGGCTTCGGGCAGCTTGCGCGCGCCGAACAATTGCCCCGCGATCGGGCCGACGGCGAGCACGACGCCCATCAACGCGACGAACACGCTGATGTAGGCGGCGCCGCCGACCGCGAGCGCCGCCAGATCGAGCGCTGAATAGCGCGCGACCATCACCGTATCGACGGTGCTGAACGCGAGCACCGCGAGTTGACCGACAAGCACCGGCCAGGCGAGCGGCACGATCCGGCGCGCGCTGTCGGTGAAACTCGGATGCGCGGTGTCGACGATGGGCAGCGCGGCGCTCAAGCCGCCGCTCCGCCGCTCGGATGGTCCAGACTTTCGGGTGTCGGGTGGTCGACACCGCGCGCGTTTTGGGCACGCTCGGCGTAGCGGTTGAAGCGCCAGGCCTTGGCCTCCATCGTGATGCGCCGCCAGGTGGCGCGCTTCTCGCCCGGCGTCATCACCGGCCAGTGCTGCACTTCATCGAAGCTGCGCCCGCAGCCTTTGCAGACATCGTCGCCCTGGCTCGTCGAGCAGATCGCGATACAAGGTGCGTCGGGTGTCGTCGCGTACCACGCGAGCCAGGCGTCGCGCGCCTTCGCCGGCATCGCGTCTTCGTCGCAGGCGCTGTCGCGGTAGTACACCATCAATGCGTACACCTCGGCCAGTGCGCGCACTTCGGCGCACGCGGTGATGCCGTCGGGCGACGGCATGCGTTCGCGCCACCAGTTGATGGCGGACTCGATGTCAGTGATGTGGATGCCGGCCATAGGTTTTTGAAAAGGGCGGTAAGGATAGCGCCGATCCCAAACCCCCACGGCCGGGCGAGCCGTGGCGTTTCGCGTCAGGCCAGCAAGGCTTCGTCGATCGCGTCGTGGGCTGCAGCCAACGCCTTCTGCTCGGCTTCCGCGCCCATCGCCAGGCCCTCGGCGTAGACGAACTGGACGTCGGTCATGCCGAGGAACGAGAAGACCATTTTCAGGTACGGCACCTGTGTGTCGGCCGGCGTGTTGCGGTACAGGCCGCCACGCGTCAGCGCGACATAGACCTTCTTGTTCTTCAGCAAGCCCTCGGGTCCCTTGTCGGTGTACTGGAAGGTGACCTTCGCACGCGAGATCGCGTCGATCCAATTCTTCAGCGGCGCCGGCACACCGAAGTTGTACATCGGCACGCCGAGCACGACGACGTCCGCGGCCTGCAGCTCGGCGATCAGGGCATCGTCGAGGGCGACGCGTGCGGCCTGCTCGGGCGTGCGCTCGCCGGCCGGCGTGAACAAGGCTTGCAGCGTTGCTTCATCGAGCACCGGATGCGGTGTGCGGCCGAGATCACGAACGTGCAGCGTTGCATCGGGATGCGCGTCGCGCAAGCGCGCCACGATCGCGTTTGCGAGGCGCGTCGAGTGCGAACCTTCGCCGTTGACGAGCGGGCGTGCGCTGGAATTGATTTGCAGGATGTTCATCGTGGTCTCGGGTGGGTTGACGATGAAGCAAATTTAGTTGTGCCGAAACCATTCCGGAAGACCATGAAACGGATAACATTGTTCCATTGATGAGACAGTCTAACGATCATGAACCTCGAGCCGAATGACCTGATGCTGTTCGCCCGCGTCGTCGACGAGGGCAGCTTCAGCCGCGCCGCGACCCGCGTGCGGCTGCCGAAATCGACCGTTTCGCGACGCGTCGCTGCGCTCGAGTCGCAGCTCGGCGAGCGGCTGCTGCTGCGGACGACGCGCAAGCTCACCGTCACCGACTTCGGCCACAGCGTGCTCGAGCATGCGCGCCAAGTCGCGAGCGAGGTCGAAGCCGCCGCATCGCTCGCGCAGCATCGGCAGGTCGAGCCGAGCGGGCGCTTGCGCGTGTCGATGCCGGGTGACTTCGCCAACATCGTGCTGGGCCAGTTGCTCGCCGACTTCATCGCCCGGCATCCGGCGATTTCGCTCGAGATCGACCTGTCGCCGCGCCGTGTCGACCTGATCGGCGAGAACTTCGACCTCGCACTGCGCATGGGTGACTTGCCCGACGATGCGTCGCTCGCGGCGCGGCGCATCGCGGTGTTCGCGCTGGGCCTGTACGCGTCGCCCGACTACTTGAAGCGGCGCGGTATTCCGAGCGAGCCCGAAGCGCTGATGGAGCACGACGCGCTGCGCCTGCTCAAGCGCAGCGGCGAGCCTGCGACCTGGGTGCTCAGCCGCGGCGAGGCGCGCTGGGAAGGCATCCCGCCCGGGCGCGCCACCGCCAATTCGCCCGAGCTGTTGATCCGCTTGGCGCGCTCGGGTGCCGGCATCGGAATCGTCGCCGATCATTTCGTCGAGCCGTATGTGCGCAGCGGCGAGCTGGTGCCGGTGCTGACGGACTGGACCTTGCCGAGCGCGACCGCGTGGGCCGTGTTCCCCGGCCGGCGCCTGATGCCGGCGCGAACGCGCGTGTTCCTCGACGCGCTGCAGGCGGAGTTCTCAGGCCCGCGTTGTCAGGCCGAGCATGCGCGCGTCGAAGCGACCAAGCGCGCACGCAGCGCGGCGCCGAAGTCGCCCAAGGCTCAGTAACGCAGCCCGATCGCTTCGCGCACGTCGCGCATCGTTTCGCGCGCAACGGTGCGCGCCCGCTCGGTGCCGACCTCGACGATCCAGTGCACGTGCTTCGGGTTCGTGAGGTAGGGCTCGGCACGCTCGCGCCACGGCTCCTGCTCTTTCTTGATCGCGTCGATAACCGGCTGCTTGCACTCCAGGCAACCGATGCCGGCAGTGGTGCAGCCCTTGACGACCCAGGTTTGCGTGTCGGCGTTCGAGTAGACCTTGTGGAATTGCCACACCGGGCAGACCTCGGGGTTGCCCGGGTCGTTGCGATGCACGCGCGCCGGGTCGGTCGGCATGCGCCTGACCTTGCGCTCGACTTCGGCGGGATCCTCGCGCATCGCGATCGTGTTGCCGTAGCTCTTGCTCATCTTCTCGCCGTCGAGGCCGGGCAATTTGGTGACCTCGGTGTGCAGCGCCAGCGGCTCGGGCAAGATCGTCTTGCCGGTGCCACGCAGATACGCGTCGAGTCGCTCGCGGTCGGCTTGGCTCAATGCGCCGGATGCCACGATCAATGCGCGAGCCTGTGCGAGCGACGCCTCGCTGCCGGTCTGCTGGTAAGCCTTGCGCGACGCTTCGAACGCCTTGCCATCGCTCTTGCTCATCTTCTTCACGACGGCGAGCGCGAGCTCCTCGAAATTGGCTTCGCGGCCGTACAGGTGATTGAAGCGGCGCGCGACTTCGCGCGTGATCTCGACGTGCGGCGCCTGGTCTTCGCCGACCGGCACGAAGCCGGCCTTGTAGATCAGGATGTCGGCCGCCTGCAAAAGCGGGTAGCCGAGGAAGCCGTAGGTCGAGAGGTCGCGGTCCTTGAGTTTTTCGATCTGATCCTTGTAGCTCGGCACGCGCTCGAGCCATGCGAGCGGCGTCCCCATCGCCAGCAGCGTGAACAGCTCGGCGTGCTCGGGCAAGCGGCTCTGGATGAAGATCGTCGACTTTTCCGGGTCGATGCCGGCGGCGAGCCAGTCGATCACCATGTCGTAGACATTGCGTTCGATGATCTCGCGGTCTTCGTAATGCGTGGTCAGCGCGTGCCAGTCGGCGACGAAGTAGAAGCAGTCGTATTCGGCTTGCAGCCGCACCCAGTTCTTCAGCGCGCCGTGGTAGTGACCGAGGTGCAAGGCGCCGGTCGGGCGCATGCCCGACAGCACGCGAGCGCGCTGCTGGCCGGGCGGAAGGGGTTCGGTGTTCATCGCGGGCTCGAAGGTGAGGGGCACGATTGTAGGTGGCGTGTACGCGACAGATAAACTCGCGGCCGCATGAAGAACATCGTGATCCTGATCTCCGGACGCGGCTCCAACATGGAGGCCATCGTCAAGGCCTGCGCGGCCGAAGCCTGGCCGGCGCGCATTGCGGCGGTGGTCAGCAATCGCCCCGACGCAGCAGGTCTCGCGTTCGCGAAGGCGCACGGGATCGCGACGGCGGTCGTCGATCACAAGGCCTTCGCCGAGCGCACCGATTTCGATTCGGCGCTCGCCGCTGAAGTGCAGGCGTATCAGCCGGACCTCATCGTGCTCGCCGGCTTCATGCGAATCTTGTCGAGCGAATTCGTGCGCCGCTTCGAAGGCCGCATCGTCAACGTGCACCCGTCGCTGCTGCCATCGTTCACGGGGCTTCACACGCATCGCCGCGCAATCGCCGCGGGCTGCAAGCTCGCTGGCGTGACAGTGCACTTCGTCACCGCCGAGCTCGACCACGGGCCGATCATTGCCCAGGCGATCGTGCCGGTCTTGCCCGACGATACCGAAGCGACGTTGTCGGTGCGCGTGCTGGCGCGAGAGCATGTGCTGTATCCGCGCGCCGTGCGCTGGATCGTCGAGGATCGGCTCAAGCGCGACGGCGACATCGTCACGCACACCGGCGGCGAATCGCAGCTGTTCGTCTGATCAGATCAGCCCGGCCGCGATGTTGATCGCGAAGGCCAAGATCGCGGTGTTGAAGATGAACGAGAGCATCGAGTGCACGAGGGCGAGCAACCGCATCGGCTTGCTGGTGATCGCGACATCGGCTGTCTGCAGCGCCACCGCGATCGTGAACGAGAAGTAGACGAAGTCGACGTAGTTCGGCCGAAACGTCTCGGTGCTGCCGGGAAAGTGCAGACCCTCGTGCCGGTCGTCGCGGTAGTACAGGCTCGCGTAGTTGAGCGTGAACAGCATTGGCAGCAGCAGCCATGAGCCGACCACGGTGACCAGCGTCAGCGCGACCTGCGGCCACGCGTGCGGCGCGCCGGCGGCCTTGGCAGACGCGAGCTCCAGCACGATCGCCGCGAGGCTCGCCAGCGCCGCCGCGATCACCACCGCCGATACCGTCGCCGCGCCCTCGGCGTGGGCGAGCGCCGCCTTGCGCAAATGGCCGTGATCGGCGCGGATCATCGTCTGCACGATCAGCAGCAGGTACAGCCACACGCCGATGTTCCAGCCGAGGAGCGCACGCGTGACCGGGCCCGACAGTTCGGGCGCGAAGACGCCGGCAAGCACACCGATGAGCGCAGCGAGCAGCATGCGCGGGCGGGCGTGCAGATGGGTGCGCAAGGAGGCCATGGCGAGTGCGCCAAGGATAATCGCGCCATGCACCCGAACGCGCTTCTCGAGCTCGCCACCGACCTGCTGCACAAGGTGATGCAGTTCGATGCGCCTGCCGATGGCGTCGTCTCCGCCTTCTTTCGCGAGCACCGCGACCTCGGCCCGCGCGAGCGGCACACACTCGCAGAAACGACCTATGCGGTGCTGCGCCAGCGTCTCTTGTTCCAGCATCTGGCGCAATCGGGCAAGGGCGAGATGGAGCGGCGTCTCGCGCTGCTTGCATGGCAGGGCAACGCGGGGTTTCTTCGCGCGGCCCTGAGCGAGGCCGAACAAAAGTGGCTCGAGCAGGTCAGCGCCATCGATCGCAGCACGCTCCCGGCCAAGCTGCGTCACAACCTGCCTGAGTGGCTCGCTGAGCCGCTGCAGGCGTCGCTCGGCGACGAGTTCTGGCCGCTGGTCGAGAGCTTGAATTCAGCGGCACCATTGGACCTGCGGGTCAACACCTTCACGGCGAAGCGCGACGAGGTGCGAACCGCCCTGGCCGCTGCCAACATCGATGCGCAGCCGACACCGTACTCGCCGTGGGGCCTGCGCGTGCAAGGCAAGCCGGCGTTGAACAAGCTCGACGTGTTCACCCGTGGCGATGTCGAAGTGCAAGACGAAGGCAGCCAGTTGCTCGCGCTGCTGACCGATGCGAAGCGCGGCGAAATGGTCGTCGACTTTTGTGCCGGCGCCGGTGGCAAGACGCTGGCACTCGGCGCGGCGATGCGCAACACCGGCCGCCTGTATGCGTTCGACATCTCGGGCCATCGCCTGGCGGCGTTGAAACCGCGGCTCGCGCGAAGCGGGCTGTCGAACGTCTATCCGGTGCAGATTGCTCACGAGCGCGACGAGCGCATCAAGCGCCTCGCCGGCAAGATCGACCGCGTGCTCATCGACGCACCGTGCTCGGGCCTCGGGACCTTGCGCCGCAACCCGGACATGAAATGGCGCCAGTCGCCGCAAGCGATCGCCGAGCTGCGCGAGAAGCAGGCCGCGATCCTCGCCAGCGCGTCACGCTTGCTCAAGCCCGGCGGGCGGCTCGTCTACGCGACCTGCAGCCTGCTCGACGCCGAAAACGAAGCGATTGCGCTGGCGTTCACCGAGTCGCACGGTCCTGACTTTCAGCCTGTTTCAGCCGCGCAAGCCATGGAACACGCGCACGTGAACTCGGCTCAAAGTCTCGTTCGCGGCGACTTTCTGCGCCTATGGCCACACCGCCATGGCACCGATGGGTTCTTCGCGGCAGTGTGGGAACGTCGCTGATTTCTCGCGGGGTGTTCACGAGTTGCATGGTTGATTCTTCGCAAAACTGCGCCAGATAACGTGAACTGAAGCGGCCAAACCCGTTGGTTTTGGCAGGCCATTCGCCAGGGGTGTCGCCTACAATGCGCGACTGGCCGCAAGTGACGGTTTGAAAGAAATTCATGAATGTTTTGACGTCGGTTTGGGATGGTTTGCTCTCGTTGCTGGCCCACGGCCTCGTCGAAAGCACCTGGTGGCAGGTGCTGCTGTTCACCTTGGTGACGACGCATATCACCATCGCCGCAGTGACCATCTTCCTGCACCGCGCCCAGGCGCACCGCGCGCTCGACCTGCACGCGATCCCCGCACATTTCTTCCGCCTGTGGCTGTGGCTCACGACCGGCATGGTGACCAAGGAATGGGTCTCGATTCACCGCAAGCACCACGCCAAGTGCGAGACCGAAGACGATCCGCACAGCCCGCAAACCCGTGGCATCCAAACGGTGTTGCTGACCGGCAGCGAGCTCTATCGCACCGAAGCGAAGAACCAGGAGACGCTCGCCAAGTTCGGCCACGGCACGCCTGACGATTGGATCGAGCGCCACCTCTACAGCCGCTACACCTGGCAAGGTGTCGGACTGACGCTGATCGTGAACGTGATGCTGTTCGGCGCGATCGGCTTGACCGTGTGGGCGGTGCAGATGCTGTGGATCCCGATTACCGCGGCCGGCGTCATCAATGGCATCGGCCACTGGTGGGGCTATCGCAATTTCGAGGCGCCCGACGCGTCGACCAACGTGTCGCCGTGGGGCATCATCATCGGCGGCGAAGAGCTGCATAACAACCACCACACCTATCCGACCTCGGCCAAGCTGTCGGTGAAGTCGTACGAGTTCGACATCGGCTGGATGTACATCCGCGGTCTCGAGATGCTGGGCCTCGCCAAGGTGCGCAAGACGCCACCGATGCTCAAGCTCGGCAGCATCAAGCCGGTGGCCGATTCGAAGACGCTTGAAGCCGTCATCGCCAACCGCTACGAAGTGATGGCCAAGTACGCCAAGCAGTTGCGCGGCGCCTGCCGCTCCGAGCTGACGCGACTGAAGGCCGAGGGCGCACAGAACAGCGCGAAGTGGAAAGACATGCGGCTGGCCAAGCGCTGGCTGCATCGCGATGAAGACAAGATTCCGCAAGAGGTGAAGACGCAGGTCGCCAACGTCTGCGCCCAAAACGCCGTGCTGGCCAAGCTGGTTGCGATGCGTGAAGAGCTGCGTCAACTCTGGACGCGCACGAACGTGTCGGCTGAGCAGCTCGTCGCTGACTTGCAGGCCTGGTGTCGCAAGGCCGAAGAAAGCGGCATCGCTGCACTGCAGGAGTTCGCGCTGAAGCTTCGCGCGGCCCACGCGTAAGGCCGCAACAGCCCCAAGAAAAAGGCCCGCGACAGCGGGCCTTTTTCTTGATAAGAGAAGGGGTCAGCGCGACCCCGCTGTCCGTCTTACTTCAACTTCGTTTCCTTGTACATCACGTGCTTGCGCGCCTTCGGATCGAACTTCATGATCTCGATCTTCTCGGGCGTGGTCTTCTTGTTCTTGTCGGTCGTATAGAAGTGACCGGTGCCGGCAGATGACTCCAGCTTGATCTTTTCGCGTCCACCTTTTGCCATGATCTGAACTCCTTAGATTTCGCCGCGCTCGCGCAGGTCGGCGACGACTTGGTCGATGCCGACCTTGTCGATCAGGCGCAGCGCCGCGTTGGTGATGCGAAGGCGCACCCAGCGGTTTTCGGTTTCGAGCCAGAAGCGGCGGTACTGCAGGTTGGGCAGGAAGCGACGCTTCGTTTTGTTGTTGGCGTGGGAAACATTGTTCCCGACCATCGGGCGCTTGCCCGTGACTTGACAGACGCGTGCCATGACGCTTCTCCGGTGTGAATCTGGAATGAATGGCCAAGTGACCCAAGGCCACCTTTGGCAAAGACCGCGATTATAGCCAGAAAGCTCGCGAGTTCAGCTCGATCAGGTGCTCTCCAAGAACCGCTGCGCATCGAGCGCCGCCATGCAACCGGTTCCGGCGCTCGTGATGGCTTGCCGATAGACGTGGTCCTGCACGTCGCCGGCGGCAAACACGCCCGGCACGCTCGTCATCGTGGCAAAGCCGTTCAAGCCGCTTCGGGTCACGATGTAGCCGTCTTTCATCTCCAGCTGGCTTTTGAAGATGTCGGTGTTCGGCTGGTGGCCGATGGCGATGAAGCAGCCCTTCAGCGTGAGCTGCGAGGTGCTCCCGTCTTTCGTATTGCGCAGCCGCACGCCCGTCACGCCCGACGCGTCGCCGAGCACTTCGTCGAGCGTATTCCACAGGTGCAAGTGCATCTTGCCGGCGGACACTTTCTCCATCATCCGGTCGACCAGGATCGGCTCGGCGCGGAACTTGTCGCGCCGGTGCACGAGGTGAACGCTGCTCGCGATGTTCGACAAGTACAGCGCCTCTTCGACCGCGGTATTTCCGCCGCCGATGACGCACACGTCTTGCTCGCGATAGAAGAAGCCATCGCAGGTTGCGCAGCCGCTCACGCCGCGGCCCATGAACGCCTCTTCCGACGGCAGGCCGATGTACTTGGCGCTCGCGCCGGTGGCGATGACGAGCGCGTCGCAGGTGTAGACGCCGGCGTCGCCGGTCAGCGTGAAAGGCCGCCTCGCGAGGTCGACTTGATTGATGTGGTCGAAGACGACCTCGGTGTTGAAGCGCACGGCGTGCTTCAGAAAGCGCTCCATCAAATCAGGGCCCATCACGCCGTCGACATCGGCCGGCCAGTTGTCGACGTCGGTGGTCGTCATCAGCTGGCCGCCCTGTGCGATGCCGGTGACGAGCATCGGCTTCAGGTTGGCGCGCGCGGCGTAGATGGCGGCGGTGTAGCCGGCCGGGCCGGAGCCGAGAATCAGGACGCGGGCGTGGCGGGGCGCAGTGTTGCTCATGAGGAGTGATGTTGGAAGGCGACAGGATCAGGCCGCCAGTCTGACATGGGGTTCACTCCCGGTGGCGTCAACGCGCGCAATGGTGACAATAGCGAAATTGTAGGGAACGTGAACTTCTGCACGTTCGCGCGCCTGCAAGGCGACAACATACCTAGATGGAGCTCAACGTATGGCAATGCTTTCGAACCTCGATCTGATTCGCCGTGTGCCGTTGTTTTCGATGCTCACCAACGACCAGGCGCAAGGGATCGCCGACAGCGTCGTCAAACGCAGATTCAGGCGCGGCGAGATCATCGTCGAGCACGGCCGCAAATCGAACGCATTGTTCATCCTGCTCACCGGCCGGGCTCGCGTACTCACCGCCGACTCGCGCGGTCGCGAAGTGATCCTCGCCGTGCTGCAACCCGGCGACTACGTCGGCGAGATGAGCCTGATCGATAACGAGCCGCACTCGGCGACTGTGCGCGCCGAGGTGCAGACCGACATGCTGGTGCTCGGCCGCGCCGAATTCGCGCGCTGCCTGCCCGAGAACTCGAGCCTGTCGTACGCGATCCTGCGCGGGCTGGTGCAGCGTCTTCGCAACGCCGACCGGCAGATCGAATCGCTTGCGCTGCTCGACGTTTACGGCCGCGTCGCGCGCACGCTGCTCGACATGTCGGAGAACGATGGCGACGTGAAAATCATCCGCAACAAGGTGTCGCGCCAAGACCTCGCCAAGGTCGTCGGTGCGTCGCGCGAAATGGTCAGCCGCGTGATGAAAGACCTCGAAGAGCGTGGCATCGTCGAGACCCAGGAAAACGGCTCGGTGATCATCAAGGAAAAGCTCACCTGAAGCCTTCTTTGATACAGCGGATGTGGCCGCATCGGCCACAATCCGGCGCATGACGTTTCCGCTTGGTTCGCTTCGCTCCGACGCCGCAGCTTCTCCCGCATCCAGCGCTTCGGCCACTGCCGGCTACGGCAGCACCTACACGCGCAAGAAGTCGCCCGCGCCGATTGAAGTGGCGGCGCACCCCGCCGGCTGGAAGACCCAATTGCTGCTCTTCGCCGGCGGCGTGTTGTGGCTGCTCGCATTGCTCGCGCTCGCCACGCACAGCGCGGCCGACCCGGCGTTTTCCACCTCAGGGACCACGGCGGCGCTGCACAACAAGGCCGGTGCGCTTGGCGCGTGGTCGTCCGACCTCGCGTTTTTTCTGCTCGGCTATTCGGTCTGGTGGCTGATGCTCGTGGGCTTGCGCTCGTGGCTTGGCGCATTGGCGCGCGTGCTGCGCGGCGGCGAGTTCGTCGCCTCTGACAAGGCCCATTGGCCGCGCGGATTGTTCTGGATCGGTATCGTGCTGCTGCTGTGCGCGAGCGCGTCGCTCGAGTGGACGCGCATGTACCAATGGGAGCCGCAACTGCCGGGCGGTCACGCCGGCGGCGTGCTCGGCTACACACTCGGGCCGCTGAGCATGAAGCTGCTCGGCTTCGCCGGCTCGGGCGTGCTGTGGATCGCCGCGCTGGTGGCCGGCGTCGCGATGGCGTTTCGCTTCTCGTGGCTGCGCTTGGCCGAAGGCATCGGGACTTGGGTCGAGTCGCTGAAGGAGCGCCGCGTCGAGCGCATCGAGCGCGCCGAAGACATCCGCCTCGGCGAGCAGGCGCTGCGCGAGCGCGAGCATGTGGTCGGCGTCGAGCATCAGTTGCACGAAGACCATGTGCCGATCGTCATCGAGGCGCCGATGATCGATGTGCCGAGGAGCGAGCGCGTCGTCAAGGAGAGGCAGAAGCCGCTGTTCAGCGAGCTCGCCGACACCAAGCTGCCGCAGGTCGATCTGCTCGATGCCGCGCCGAGCCGCGTCGAGAGCGTCACCCCCGACACACTGGAGATGACCTCGCGCTTGATCGAGAAGAAGCTGAAAGACTTCGGCGTCGAAGTGCGCGTCGTCGCCGCATCGCCGGGCCCGGTGATCACGCGCTACGAGGTCGAGCCCGCCACCGGCGTGAAGGGCGCGCAGATTCTCAATCTCGCGAAAGACCTGGCGCGCTCGCTGAGTCTCGTGAGCATTCGCGTCGTCGAGACGATTCCCGGCAAGACGACGATGGCGCTGGAGCTGCCGAACGCGAAGCGGCAGACGATTCGCCTGTCGGAGATTCTCGGCTCGCAGGTCTACAACGACGCCGCGTCGCAACTGACGATCGGCCTCGGCAAGGACATCATCGGCGCGCCGGTCGTCGCCGACCTCGCGAAGATGCCGCATTGCCTGGTGGCGGGCACGACCGGTTCGGGCAAGTCGGTCGGCATCAACGCGATGATTCTGTCGCTGCTCTACAAGGCCGAGGCGCGCGATGTGCGGCTGATCCTCATCGATCCGAAGATGCTCGAGATGAGCGTCTACGAAGGCATCCCGCATTTGCTTGCACCCGTGGTCACCGACATGAAGCAGGCGGCCAACGCGCTGAACTGGGGCGTCGGCGAAATGGAGCGGCGCTACAAGCTGATGAGCAAGCTCGGCGTGCGCAACCTGTCCGGCTACAACAAGAAGATCGCCGAAGCCATCGAGAAGGGTCAGAAGCTTGCGAACCCGTTCAGCTTGACGCCCGAGGAGCCCGAGCCGCTCGAGCGACTGCCCTACGTCGTCATCGTCATCGACGAGCTCGCCGACCTGATGATGGTCGTCGGCAAGAAGATCGAGGAGCTGATCGCGCGCCTGGCGCAGAAGGCGCGCGCCGCCGGCATCCATTTGATTCTCGCAACGCAGCGGCCGAGCGTCGACGTGATCACCGGCCTCATCAAGGCCAACATTCCGACGCGCCTGTCATTCCAGGTCAGCAGCAAGATCGACAGCCGCACGATCCTCGACCAGATGGGTGCCGAAGCGCTGCTCGGCCAGGGCGACATGCTGTACCTCACGCCGGGCGGCGGCGTGCCGGTGCGAGTGCACGGCGCGTTCGTCAGCGACGACGAGGTGCACCGTGTCGTGAGTTACCTGAAGACGCAGGGGGAGCCGAACTACATCGAGGGCATTCTCGAAGGCGGCACGCTCGACGGCGACGGCGACATCTCCACTGCCGACTTGCCCGGCGGCGGCGCCGGCGGCGAGAGCGACCCGATGTACGACCAGGCAGTGGCCATCGTGCTGCAGCACCGCCGTGCGTCGATCTCGCTGGTGCAACGGCATTTGCGAATCGGCTACAACCGCGCGGCCAGATTGCTGGAACAAATGGAGAAATCGGGGCTCGTATCGGCCATGTCCAATAACGGCAACCGAGACATCATCGTCCCGGTCCGCGCTGAATGAACAAGCTCCTCGCGGCGGTGCTGATCGCTGGCGCGTCGTTCGCGGCGCGCGCCGATGCCGTCGATACGCTGAAAGAATTCGTGCACGACGTGAAGACCGGTCGCGCGGCGTTCACGCAGACTGTCACGTCGCCCGACGGCGCGAAGAAGAAAACGTCGAGCGGGACCTTCGAGTTTTCGCGTCCGAACCGCTTTCGATTCGCCTACGCAAAGCCCTTCGAGCAGCTGATCGTTGCAGATGGTCAAAAGGTTTGGATCCACGATACCGACCTGAACCAGGTCAGCTCGCGCAAGCTCAACCAGGCGCTCGGCGCGACGCCGGCGGCGCTTCTGGCCGGTGGCTCGCTGGAGAAGGACTTCGATCTCGCAAGCTTGCCGGCGAAAGATGGACTGGAGTGGGCGCAGGCCAAGCCGAAGTCGAAGGACGGCGCATTTCAATCGGTGCGAGTCGGCTTTCGCGGCAAGGAGCTCGCAGCCATCGAGATCACCGACGGCTTCGGCCAGCGATCGCTGCTGCAGTTCAGCCAGATGGTCGCCAACGCGCCGGTCGCGCCTGAGCGTTTCAAGTTCACGGTGCCGGCTGGCGCCGACGTGATCGAGCAGTAGCCGCGGCTCAGAACTCGAGATTGAAGCCCGCGCTGGCTTGATGTGCGCGTGGCGTCGCGCGTTGCACGCCGAACGACACGTTGACGCTGAAGTGCTCGCGCACGCCCCACCATAGGCCGGTGCCCCACCACGGCCCGGAGCGATCGTCGCCATAGGTCTCGGCGCTCCACACCCAGCGGGGGGCAAGCGACCATTCGAGCGCTGCCGCCCACGTCGTGCTGTACTGCCGGGCCGACCGGCTGCGCGACCCGCCGAGATTCACATGGCCCAGCAGGTCGGGCCGCAGCTGGCGCGTCGCGATCAGATAGACGAAGCTGTCGTCGTGAGCCCATGAGCCGCCGGCGGGCTTGCTCGCGTCGATGCCGTAGCCGACCGCGATGCCGGTCTGGTCGTCCTTCAACCCGACGACATTGGTCTTGCCACTGAGCCTCACGTTGTCGTCGTGTTGACCCGCGCTCGACGAGCGGGTCGCAGCCAGCCCGAGCTGCGTGCTTGACGACACGCCGCAATTCAATTGCAGGATCGTGTCACGTAGCGATGGCGCACCACTCATGCGCGTGCTGACCGCGTAGGGCTCGAACTGGCAAACGTGTTGCGGAATCGTGTCGGCGGTGTCGGTGTTCAGCGGTCGATTCGCGTGTGCGGTGTCGACGACGCATGCGAACAGAAGTGCGGCGGGCCAAGGTGCGAAGTTCATCGTGTGGATCGATCGCTGAAGTCGTCGCCCGATTCTCCACGCGGGCGCGGCGTGAGCCTGAATCGCTGTCGCCGCGCTGCGACAATCCCCGCATGGGCACCCTGCCGCTGCCGTTGAACGATGCGCCGCCAGCGCCTCTGGCCGACCGCCTGCGCCCGACGACGCTCGACGACGTGGTCGGCCAGCAGCACTTGCTCGGCCCCGGCAAGCCCTTGCGCGCCGCGTTCGAGTCGGGCCGCTTGCATTCGATGATCCTGTGGGGCCCGCCGGGCACCGGCAAGACGACGCTGGCGCGGCTGATGGCCGACGCGTTCGATGCGCAGTTCATCGCCATCTCGGCCGTGCTCGGCGGCGTGAAGGACATTCGCGAAGCGGTCGAGCGCGCGCTCGCGGCGCAGACGAGCGGGCGGCGCACGGTGGTCTTCGTCGATGAAGTACACCGCTTCAACAAGAGCCAGCAGGACGCGTTCCTCCCGCATGTCGAGTCGGGGTTGTTCACCTTCATCGGCGCAACCACCGAGAACCCGTCGTTCGAGGTGAACTCGGCCTTGCTGTCGCGCGCGACGGTGCATGTGCTGAAGAGCCTCAGTCACGACGACTTGGCGCAATTGCTGGAACGAGCCCGCGCGTTGCTCGCCTCGTCGCCGATGACCGACGCCGCGACACAGCGCCTCATCGCCTACGCCGACGGCGACGCGCGGCGCTTGCTCAACGCCTACGAGAACCTGGTCAACATGACAAGCGGCGTCGCGCAGATCGACGAGGCGCAGCTCGAGCGATCGCTCGGCGAGCAACTGCGCCGCTACGACAAGGGCGGCGAGCAGTTCTACGACACGATCTCGGCGCTGCACAAGTCGGTTCGCGGCTCCGACCCCGACGCGGCGCTCTATTGGTTCGTGCGGATGATCGACGGCGGCGTCGACCCGCGCTATGCGGCACGCCGCATGGTGCGAATGGCCAGCGAAGACATTGGCTTGGCGGATCCGCGCGCACTGCGTCTGACGCTCGATGCGGCCGAGACCTACGAGCGGCTCGGCTCGCCTGAGGGGGAGCTCGCGCTGGCGCAGGCAGTGGTCTATCTCGCGATGGCGCCGAAGTCCAACGCGGTCTACGCCGCCTACAACGCGGCGCGCGCGTTCGTGCAGCAGGACGGCACCCGCGCGGTACCGCTGCGCTTACGCAATGCGCCGACGCGCTTGATGAAAGACCTCGATTACGGCCGCGGCTACCGCTACGCGCACGACGAAGAAGGCGGCTTTGCCGCCGGCGAGAGCTATTGGCCTGAGGACATCGCCACGCCGCCGAGCTTCTACGAACCAGTCCCACGCGGGCTCGAGGTTCGCATCGCCGAGCGACTCGACGAGCTGCGCCGACTCAACGACGAGGCGAAGAAAACAACAGAATGACCCGGATGTTTGGTGAGTTGTCGATTTCCAATCGACAGAACTCCGAATGTTTTTTAGTAGGTCTTGGCCCTAGAATTCGCCCCGCTTGATGACGCATTGCTGAAACTCGGGCCCGCCGGCATTCATCGCGGCGGGCTTTTTGCTAATAGCCAGAAAGCCGCGGCTGGGGGACGATGTTCCGAGCCACCGAGGCCGCTGACCGACGACAAGGCGGCCCGATCGATAACCAGGAGACCGCTCGATGGAGACCTTCATCCAACAGATCATCAATGGTCTGGTGCTGGGCAGCGTGTACGCGCTGGTCGCACTGGGCTACACGATGGTCTACGGCATCATCAACCTGATCAACTTCGCGCACGGCGAGGTGTTGATGGTCGGCGCGCTGACGAGCTGGACCGTGGTCACCACGCTGCAGGGCACGATGCCCGGCTGGCTGCTGCTTCTGCTCTCGCTTGTCGCCGCGATCATCGTTTGCGCGGCGCTGAACTTCACGATCGAGAAGATCGCCTACCGGCCGCTGCGCAATGCGCCGCGCCTGGCGCCGCTGATCACCGCGATGGGCATGAGCCTGTTGCTGCAGACGCTGGCGATGATCATCTGGAAGCCGAACTACAAGCCGTACCCGATCCTGTTGCCGAGCGAGCCGTTCGACGTTTTCGGCGCGGTGATCAACGTCACGCAGATCATCATCCTCGTCGTCACCGCGGTGACGCTCGGCGGCCTGATGTATCTCGTCAACAAGACCAAGCTCGGCCGTGCGATGCGTGCCACCGCCGAGAACCCGCGCGTCGCCGGCCTGATGGGCGTGCGCCCCGACATGGTCATCTCGGCGACCTTCATCATCGGTGCGGCGCTCGCTGCGCTGGCCGGCGTGATGTACGCGGCGAACTACGGCTCGGTGCAGCACACGATGGGCTTTCTGCCGGGTCTGAAGGCCTTCACCGCGGCGGTGTTCGGCGGCATCGGCAACCTGCCGGGCGCGATGGTCGGCGGTGTGCTGCTCGGCTTGATCGAGTCGCTCGGCGCCGGCTACATCGGCAAGTTCACCGGCGGCGTGCTGGGCAGCCACTACTCCGACATCTTCGCCTTCATCGTGCTCATTCTCATCCTGACGCTGCGCCCGCAAGGCCTGCTCGGTGAGCGTGTGGCCGACCGTGCCTGACGAGGGACTCATCATGAAGAACAAGCTTGTCGTCTTCCTTCTCGCCGCACTCGCGCTGCTCGTGCTGCCGCTCATCGCCCAGCAGGCGGGCAACTTCTGGGTTCGCATTCTCGACTTCGGCCTGCTGTACGTGCTGCTCGCGCTCGGGCTGAACATCGTCGTCGGTTACGCCGGCCTGCTCGACCTCGGCTATGTTGCGTTCTACG
>Ga0066709_100000751_pt1 | contig 19007 bp, 12 predicted proteins | sample GraSoiAngelo_158_FD_79665 | JGI IMG/M metagenome (GOLD analysis project Ga0066709, IMG submission 79665) | Grasslands soil microbial communities from the Angelo Coastal Reserve, California, USA - 14_1009_16_30cm | ecosystem: Environmental > Terrestrial > Soil > Grasslands | place: USA...
CACACCGCGCTCGTGCCCTGCGCCTGGTCGGCGAGCGTGGCCAGGTTCGTCACGAGCGTGGCTGCCGAGGCGCCGGCGCCGATCACGAGCGTGCGCTTGCCGGCGTAGCGCTCGCGCCTCAAGCCGAGCACGTCGTCCACGTGATACGAGAGCTGCGGTGCCAGGTACAGCTCGCCCCGCGCCGGGATGCCGCCGTCGCCCGCCCAGTTGGGGTTGCCGTACACGCCGGAGGCGTCGATCGCGGCGAACGCCTGCAGGAAATTCTCGCGCCCCGAGGCGTCGCGCACCAGGAGCCGGAACGGCCGCTCGCCGCGCTCCGCCTTGCCGATCATGTCGCCCTTGAGAACGCCGGAGCGCCCCACGAACACCACCTGCGCGTGCGTGTGCACGCGACTGCGCAGCTCCGGAAGCTGGGCGAGCGGCTCGAGGTAGCGTTCCGCGAGCTCGAGCCCGCTCGGGAACGCCTCAGGATCGGGCCTGGTCCACCCCGCGCGCTCCAGGTGCGCGAGCGAGCTTGGACCCCAGTTCATGCGCCACGGCGTGAACATCACGACGTGCCCCCACGCGATCGGGTGGGCGCCGGCCTCGCCGCGCTCGAACACGTGCACGTCGAACCCGGCATCCAGCGCCGCCAGCGCCGCTTCCAGGCCCACCGGACCTGCGCCGATGATCGCGAGCGTGTTGCGAGCGGGGGCGGGCATGGGGTGTAGTCCTCTCCGTGAAGGTGACCTGCGGGACCGACGAATCTACTCCAATCGGGCCGTGTCCGTGACCATGCCCGGCTCCGCAGGGGAAGCGGCCGGCGGGCGCCGCGCTGGGACGGCGGGATCCTTCGCGATCGGTCGCCCGGCGGGCCCGAGCCTGAGCGCCGCGGCCGGGGCGCTCTTCGCCGCGCTTGCTGCGTTGCTCGTCCTCTATCCCGGTGCTCTCTCCGGGCCGTTCTTCAGCGACGACTACATCCTGCTCGACAAGGTCCGCGACGCCTCGCTCGGCGCCATCCTGGCGCCGCGCGCGCTCGCCTACGGCTACTGGCGCCCGTGGTCGCGCGAGCTCCACTTTGCCGCACTCGAGCGTGCGTTCGGGGCGCGCCCCCTGCCGTTCCACGTGGTCTCGGTGGCGCTCGCCGCGGCGGCGCTCGCGCTGTTCTTCACGCTCGCCCGGCGCCTGCTGGGGACGCGCGGCGCGGTGCTGGCCGGCTGCGGGGTCGCGGCTCTCGCCGCGTGGGAGCTGCCGGTGCGCTGGCCCGCGGCCGCGCAAGACCTGTGGATGCTCGTGTGGGGGCTCGCGAGCCTGAATGCGTTCGCGTCGGGCCGCACCGCGCGGGCATGCGCCGCGCTGGCGCTCGCGCTGCTGAGCAAGGAGACCGCCGCGGTGTTGCCCGCGATCGCGCTCGCGTGGGCGGCGGCGATCGAGCGCCTCCCGCCCGCGCGCGCCGCGCGCCGCGCCGTCCCGCTCGCGGCCGTCGTGCTCGCGTGGCTCGCCGTGCATCCCGCGCTCGGCGGGAGGTGGTGGTGGGGGAGCGGCGTGCGTCTCCCCGCAGCGGTCTATCAGTCGCCCGCGACAGCCATGCTGCGGTCGGTGCTGGCTTCGTTCAACCTCGACGCGGTGCTGCGCCCGCGAATCGGCTTCCTGCCGGCGCTCGGATTCGCACTGCCGGGGGTGGCACTGCTCTCGAGCTGCGCGGCGTGGGCGGCGCGCGGCGCGCCGCCCGCCTCGGGCGACCCGCCGCCGCGGAGCGTGGCGCTGTTCGGCGGCGCCTGGGCCGTGCTCGCCTGGTTGCCGCTCGCGCTGCCGTTCCTGATCTGGCAGCCCTACTACGCGCTCATGGGCGCGATGGGCGCGTGGATCGCGATCGCCGCGGGGCTCTTGCGCCGCCCCTGGCTCGTGGTGCTCGTGGTCGCAACCCTCGCGCTGATCCGCGTCGCGCGAATCGAGACGCCGGTCCGCGAGTGGGGGGACGCCGTGCTGCACAGCGAAGGGCGGCGCTTCATGGAGCGTACCCGGGCGTTCCTCGCGCTCCATCATCCCGCGCTGCCGGCCGGCGCCCGCCTGTACTTCGGCGGCGTGCCGCGCGGCATGGTGTTCGTGACCGGCGCCGGCGACGCGCCGGCGCTGCGGGTATGGTACGGCCGCGGCGCGTACGGGGACATCTGGTCGGACTATCACGCCCGCCTGCTCGGTCGGCCGGGCGCCGACTACTTCTTCATCTACGATCCGGATCGGGGCTGGCGGGAGATCATCGCGGGCCGGGAAGACGTCCCCGCCTCCCAGCGGGCCGATCCCGACTGGCGTCCCGATCACGAGCGCCTGGCGCTCACGTTCACGAACGCCGGAGACTCCCGGGCCGCGGGCGCCGAGTACGCGAAGCTCGCGTTCGCCTACCCGACTCGCGCCGACTACGCCTATCTCGCCGGGCTGAGCGCCGAGGCCGCCGGCGACCCGGTGGGCGCCCTGCTGTGGTACGCGGAGGCGGTGAAACGGCCCGGAGCGGACGAGGAGATGCAGCAGCGATGGGAGCGCGCGCGCCGTGGCGCCCGCTGATCCGAGCGGCGCCCACCCCAGGCCTCTCGAGCGCGGGCCCACGCCGCATGCCCGGCGCGGCGACTCGCCGGCCGCGGCGCCCTCCCCCGCCGGCGGCGCGCGCGCGCGCGCCATGCCGCGGCTCACGACCGCGCTCGCGCTCGCGGCGATCGCGATCGGCGTAGTGCACGCCGCTCGGCTCGCCTGGACCAGCGACGACGCCTATATCTCGTTTCGCTACGCCCGCAATCTCGACCAGGGGCTCGGCCTCGTCTACAACGCCGGCGAGCGCGTCGAGGGCTACAGCAATTTCCTGTGGACGCTGTGGTGCGCGCTCGGCCTCGAGCTGGGCCTTGCTCCCGAGTCCTGGGCCAATGCATGGAGCATCGCCTGCTTCGGGACGACGATCGCGCTGCTGGGAGCGCTCACGCGGCGGCGCGCCATTGCGGATGCTGCCGGCGGGATCGTGCCGTTCGCGGCACTGGCGCTCGCTCTCGACCGCGATGCATGCGTGTTCGCTACCGGCGGGCTCGAGACGGCCTTGTTCACGCTGCTGGCCGTGGCCGGCTACGCGGCGCTCGCCCGGCTCGGCGAACAGCCGCTCCGCGGAAGCACGGAGTCCGACGGGTCGCCGGGCGCCGCTACTGCACGGGGTGCCGCGCCCGCGCCCGGGGCCGCACGCCTTTCGTCGCCCGGGGGAGACGTTCGCCGCGCCGGGATCGCCGGGATCCTGCTCGCGCTCGCCTCGCTCGCGCGCCCGGACGGCGTGATCTTCGGCGCGCTCGGCGCCGTCTACGTGATCGCCGTCGCGCGGCCCCGGCTGCGCGCTGCCCTGGCCTACGGCGCCGCGCTCGCCGCGATCGGCGTGCCGTATGCGCTGTGGAAGCTCGCTTACTACGGCGACCTCCTGCCCAACACTTACTACGCCAAGTCGGCGGGGCTCGCATGGTGGGACCAGGGCTTCGCGTACGTGGGCCTCTACTTCCGCAAGTACTGGGTCCTGGCCGCGGGACCGGTCGTGGCGCTGGCACGCGCCGCGTGGGGCGCGTGGCGCATGCGCCGGCCCGGGGCGGACGACCCCGCACGCGAGTCCGCGCGGCGCGCGACAGGGCCGGCGCTGCTCGCGACGGCGTTCGCGGTGGTCTACACGCTGTACGTGGCGCGGGTCGGCGGCGATTTCATGTTCGCCCGCCTGCTGATTCCCGCGACGCCGTTCTTCGCGCTGGCGTTCGAGCTGGGCCTGGGACCGCGGGGCGTTCGCTGGCGCGGCCTCCCGCACGCGGCCGCGGCCGCGATCGCGCTCGTCCTGATCGCGGCGTGGCCCAACCCGTTCAAGGGCGAAGGCTGGGTGCGCGGCATCGTCGACGAGCGCCTGTATTACCTGCACGAAGGCCGCGACGCCGACCGCCGGGTCGCCGCCGAGCTGGAACAGCTCACCCGCGGGCTCGCGGTGCGCGGCGTGATCTCCGGCAAGCAGGCCATGATCGCCTACGGCTCGCGGATGCCGGTCGTGATCGAAGCCAGCACCGGGCTCACCGACGCGTTCATCGCGCACCGGAAGCTAGAGCGGCGCGGGCGCGTCGGCCACGAGAAGAACGCGCCGTTCGCGTACCTGATCGAAACGCGCCGCGCGCACTTCTGCCTGGGGCAGAGCCGGATCCTGTCGGACACGCTGCGCGCCTACATCCCGCTCCTGTTCCTGCGCTACAAGTCGGTGGCGGCCACGCTGCTTAACTGGGACCCGCCGGTGATGGAGGCGATGCGCCGCCGCGGGGCCGAGTGCGACGACTTCACGGTCTACCTGGATCGCTTCATCCGCGACATGCCGCGCGTCCCGGACGCGGTCGTGGCGGACGTGTACGCCAAGAGCAGGCGGTTCTACTTCGACGGCGTGCGGGACTCCGTGCGGGAGGCGCCGTTCAGGGCGCGGCTGCGCCTGTAGTGGTTCGTACCGGAAGCCACAGGGGGCGCGTGAGGTGCGTCCGAGGAGCGCGGGAGCCATGGACGGCGGAGCGCGACTGGATGCAGCGAGCGGAGCCAGGATGGCGGAGCGAGCGGGCCTCACGCGCCCCCTGTGGCCTCCGGTACGAACCACGGGGCCCGGGGCAGGATGGCGGAGCGAGCGTGCCGCGGAGCTCGATGCCCGATGCCCCTCCGCCCACGTCACGTTTCCCCTGCCTACGGTACAAAGCACTACGCAGCGGCCCCGATCACTTCCAGAACTCCGCCACGATCGGGGCGTGGTCGGAGGCGTTGCCGGGGCCGTCGAGGCCGCGCACGGTGTATCCGGTCCCCCCACCCCAGCCGCGTCCCGCGAACCAGTCGAGCCTGAGCGCGGCGCGGCGCTCGGCCCACGTCAGCACGCGCACCAGCGGGGCGGTGGCGATCCGCGGCAGCGCCCGCATCTCCTCCAGCCGCTCGAAGCGGAGCTGCAACGTGGGGGCGCGGTCGACGAACCGGTCCCACTCGAACCCCGCGTCGCGCAGCCCGTCGAACAGCGGCTCCCGCCACTCCCCGCGGTCGGGGAACAGCAGCCGCTTGCGCAGCGACCGGCTCCGGGTCAGCACGAGCGCGCGCGCGCCGTCGAACATGCCGCGCGCGCGGCCGCGATCGAACGTGTGGGTGTTGAAATCCCCCGCCAGCACGACCGGCAGCGACTCGTCCCGGAGTGCTGCGAGCAGGGCGTTCACCTGCGCGGCGCGGTCCCGGCGCGTGCGGTGGACCTCGAGGTGCACGGACACGACGAGGAACGGCGCCGCCGGGCGATCGATCGTGGCGATCAGGCCCACATGGCGGCCGTACATGCGCTCGCGATCGAACTGCAGCCGCTCGGGACTGGGGAGCTCGACGACCTGTACTCCCGTGATCGGCCAGCGCGACAGGATCGCGATGCCGAACAGCGATTCCTGGTTGTCGCCGTTCGCCGCGGTCTTCGCGTCGTCATGGCGGCCGACCGTGGTCTCGAGGAACAGCGGCGCCCACACCGCGTAGCGGTGGAGCGCGGCGGTGAGGTCGCCGGTCACGTCGCGGTTGCCGGCGCGCGCCATGCCGAGATCGATCTCGTTGAACAGGTGGACGTCCGCCTCCGCCAGCTCGGGATGCCCCGCCAGCGCCGCCTCGATCTGCTCGTAGCGGTTGCCGTGCTCGACGTTCCAGTGCACGGCCTTGATCCGATCCGGGTTGGGCGACGGCCTGGGCGGCTGCGGAGGCTGGTAGCGGCGGACCGTGCCCAGCACCGCACGCAGGCAGGGTTCGAGCGCCGGCCATTCGGAGCTCGAACGGAGCTCCTCCAGGGTCGAATACTTCGCGATCGCTCGCGTCAGCGAGCGGCACTGGGCGGTGAAGGACGGGTCTCGACGCACGGACGATCCAGCTTGTCGTGTGAACGTTAGCGCTTCCGGCTCATGTCCGAGTTATCGGTCGGTGAAGGGGAAAGATCGTGCCGCCGAATTGGCCGGCACGTCATCGAATGGTGAAACCACGGCGCCCGTCGCAGGCGGACACTCCCCTTCGTGATTTTGGTGCGGAGGCTTTGCGGTCGTTCCGACAACCTTCTAAACTCCCCTTCGACTCCCTTCCGAGCTCGGGCCGCGACCACTTGGCTGCACGGAGAACCCCCGCGATGTCCCGTCCCTCAACCCTCGGACAGCTCAAGCAATCCGGCTACCGCCCGCGTTCGGTCAAGGACGAGATCCGGGCCAACGCGATCGCGCGCCTGCGCGCGGGCGACAAGCTGTTCCCGGGGATCATCGGGTACGAGCACACCGTCGAGCCCCAGATCGTGAACGCTTTGCTGTCGCGCCACGACTTCATCCTGCTCGGCTTGCGGGGCCAGGCGAAGACCCGCGTGCTGCGCGCGCTGGTCCGGTTCCTCGACGAATGGATCCCGGCGATCGACGGGTGTCCGCTCAACAGCGACCCGTTCCACCCGCTGTCGCATCACGCGAAGGCCCAGGTGGAGGCCCTCGGCGACGCCACCCCGATCGTGTGGATCCATCGCGACCTGCGATACCAGGAGAAGCTTGCCACGCCGGACGTCACGATCGCCGACCTGATCGGCGACATCGATCCGATCAAGGCGGCCACGCTCAAGCTCGACTACTCCGACGAGCGCGTGATCCACTACGGCATCATCCCGCGCACCAACCGCGGCATCTTCGCGATCAACGAGCTGCCCGACCTGCAGCCGCGCATCCAGGTGGGCCTGCTCAACATCCTCGAGGAGAAGGACTTCCAGATCCGCGGCTTCCCGGTGCGCATGCCGCTCGACGTGGTGATGGTGTTCTCGGCCAATCCCGAGGACTACACCAACCGCGGCAACATCATCACCCCGCTGCGCGACCGCATCAATTCCCAGATCCTCACGCACTACCCGCTGCAGCGCGAGCACGGCATGGCGATCACCTCGCAGGAGTCGTGGGTCGATCGCAACGCCGGGATCGAGGTCATGATCCCTCCGTTCATGCGCGAGCTGGTGGAGGAAGTCGCGGTCCAGGCGCGCAAGAGCGAGTACGTGGACCAGAACTCCGGCGTTTCGGCGCGGCTGCCGATCGCGCTGATCGAGAATCTCGTCTCCAACGCCGAGCGGCGCGGGTTCGCCACCGGCGAGTCGCGGGTGATGGCGCGGGTGTGCGACCTGCAGCAGGCGGTGTCCGCGGTGAGCGGCAAGGTGGAGCTGGTGCTGGAAGGCGAGCAAGAGGGCGCGCTGAACGTGGCGCGCGCGCTGCTCGGCCGCGGGATCAAGGCGGTGTTCTCGCAGCGGTTTCCCGACGCCTACAAGCCGCGGCGCGCCCGGCGGGAGCGTCCCGGCACCGAGGGCACGGGCGGCGAAGGCGAGCTGGCGTCGAGCGAGTACCGGCCGGTGCTGGAGTGGTTCGCGTCCGGGAATCACGTCCAGATCGCGGACGACATGCCGCAGGCCGAGTTCACGAAGGTGCTGTCCGCGGTCAAGGGCCTGAAGGAGCTGGCGGTCAAGTACCTCGATCCGCAGGGCCACGAGGAGACCGCGGTGGCCATGGAGTTCGTGCTGGAAGGACTGCACCAGAACTCGATGCTGTCGCGCGAGCGCGCCGACGGCGCCGGCACCTGCTACAAGGACATGCTGAAGAGCATGCTGTCGGGGCTGGGGGAGGACTGACCCGGCGATCGGCGACGCCCGAGCCGGCACGCGCACGATGCGGTTCGACTACTCCAAGTGGCAGGGCCCGCGGCCCGACGATATCCGGTTCATCCGGCAGCTCATGGAGATCTACCGCAACCTGCTGCTGCAGACCGGGGGAGACGTGGAGGAGGCGCTGAGGTGGATGGAGCACTTCGGCGAGCAGTACGGGTTCTTCAACGACAAGTTCGGGATCGAGGACTTCAAGAAGCTGCTGGAGCAGACGGGCGAGGCCGAACGCACGCCCGCCGGCTTCCACATGACCCCGAAGGGCGAGAAGCGCATCCGCCAGGACTCGCTCAACGAGATCTTCTCCACGCTCCAGGCCGGCGGCCCGGGCGACCACCGCACCCCGGCGGCGGGCAAGGGCGGCGAGCGCCTGTCGGAGACGCGCGCCTACCAGTTCGGCGACAACCTGTCCGACCTCGATCCGCTCACCACCATGGGTAACGTGCTCAAGAACCACGGCATCGACGACCTGCAGGTGACCGAGGAGGATCTGGCGGTCTACGAGACCGAGCACCTGTCGGCGTGCGCGACGGTGCTGATGGTCGACGTCAGCCACAGCATGATCCTGTACGGCGAGGACCGCATCACTCCGGCGAAGAAGATCGCGCTGGCGCTGGCGCAGCTGATCCAGACCCGCTACCCGAAGGACACGCTGGACGTGGTGCTGTTCGGCGACGACGCCGTGCAGGTGCCGCTGCGGGAGTTGATGAAGATCCAGGCCGGCCCCCACCACACCAACACCCGCGCGGGGATCCAGCTCGCGCGCCGCATCCTGGAATCGCGGAAGGGCGTGAACAAGCAGATCTTCATGATCACCGACGGCAAGCCTTCGGCCATCCGCGAGTTCGGGCGGCTCTACAAGAACCCGTTCGGGCTCGACCCCAAGATCGTGAACAAGACGCTGGAGGAGGCGTCGTACTGCCGGCGGAAGCGGATCACGATCACCACGTTCATGCTCGCCACGGACGCCCCGTTACTCGATTTCGTGCGGAAGCTCACCGAGCTCAACCACGGCCGCATCTACGAGACCGATCCCAACAACCTCGGCGCTTACGTGTTCCGCGATTTCGTGCGCAACCGGAGGAAGCGCCTGCATTGAGCGCGGTGTCGCCGTGTGGCCCGCGCGCGCTCCGGAACGCACGGGACGGCGGGGTTCGCGGCCGGCCGGGATTGGTACTGGCCTGCCTGCTCGCCGCCGCGGCCGGCGCGTGCTCCGGCGTCCCGGCGCCCGGCCATTACGCGCGCGTGAACGGCATCCGCCTGTACTACGAGATCCACGGCCGTGGCCGGCCGCTGCTGCTGCTCCACGGCGGGGCGGGCGACGGCCGCCAGTTCTCGAACCAGGTGCCGGTGTTCTCGCGTTCGTTCCGCGTCGTCGTGCCCGACGAGCGCGCGCAGGGACGCAGCACCGACGGTCCCGGCCCGCTCACCTACCACACGATGGCCGAGGACGTCGTGGCGCTGATGGATCATCTCCGCATGAAGCGCGCCGACGTGATGGGCTGGAGCGACGGCGGGATCATCGGTCTCGACATCGCGATCCATCACCCGGAGCGGATCGAGCATCTCGTGACGTTCGGCGCGAACTACAATCCCGGCGGACTGAGGTCGGACGAGCAGGCATGGCTGTCGACCGCGAACGCCCAGAGCTTCGGCGATGGCTCACGGACGGAGTACGAGAAGCGGTCACCGGATCCCGGTCACTGGGAGACGGCGATGAACAAGATCCTCGCGATGTGGCGCACGCAGCCCAACTTCACGCTCGCCCAGCTCCGCTCGATCCGCGCGCGCACCATGATCGCGGCAGGGGACCGGGACCTGGTCCAGCCCGCCCACACCGACACGCTGGCGCGCGCGATCCCGGGGGCGCGGCTGTGGATCGTCCCGGACGCGAGCCACGGCGCCATGCTCGAGCGACCCGACCTCGTGAACCGCACCGTGCTCGCGTTCCTCGAGGACCGGCCGCCGCCCTGAGCCACGGGCGCTTGCCGCGAGGGGAGCAACGAGCGACGCGCGGGCGACGCAGCCACCGACCGAAATCGCCCCGTTCCCCGCTGCCTGTGGACCACCGGGCCCGGCACGACGATCGTTTCCGTTGTTCACGCCTCGATGCCGGAGTAACCTCAACCGCCCGACGTGCGCAACGCCGGAGAGAACGACATTCGACACACGAACCCTCGTGCTGCACCCCCTCGACGGAGGCCACCGTGATCGACGCACGTTCGTTGTCGTCGCACCCGCCCCGCGCGCTGGCTGCCGCCGGCCTGCTCCTCGCCGCCCTTGCCGCCGTCCCTGGCGCCGCGCACGCGCAGATTCCCGGCTACCAGTACGTCTCGCCGCTCCCCAATTCGCGCATGATCCGGATCTGGAACGACGTGATCATTCGCAAGGGGCCCGTGATCCGGGCGAGCACCGTATCCCCGAACAAGATCGAGGTGGTCGGCTCCTCGAGCGGGACCCACTCCGGCCTGTTCGAGGTTTCGGACGACAGGAGGACGCTGGTCTTCACGCCCGAAACGCCCTATTTCCCGGGAGAGACGGTCTCGGTGACGCTCCAGTCCGGAATCCAGACCTTGAAGGGAAGCGCGCTCCCGACATTCTCGTACGACTTCTTCGTGTCCCCGGCCCCGACCTCGGTCCAGGCAAGCCGGCGGTTCGACAGCTTCGCGTCGGAGCTGCCGGTCCTGGCGGCGGGGGCGGCGCCGCTCCGTTCCGGGGACCACGCGCCCGCGCAGACCTCCTGCGATCTGCCTTCCGCCTATCCGCCCGTCACCTTGCTCGATTCCAACGAACCCGAGGGCGGAGAGGTGTTCTTCGCGCCGTGGACGATCGCGGGTTTCCCGTTCAACGCTTCCGGTGATCTGCTCATCGTCGACAATCGCGGCAACCCGATCTTCTGGCGCCGGCTCTCGACGCAGCGCCCGTTCGATTTCATGCTGCTCCGCGACGGCCGCCTGGTCTTCATCGGCAGCGACCACGCGTTCATCATGGACAGCTCCTACGCCTACGTCGACAGCTTCACCACCGGCAACGGCTATCCGCTGGACATGCACGAGTTCCAGCTGCTCACGAACGGGCACGTGCTGCTCATGTCCTACGATCCGCAACCGGTGCGGATGGACAGCATCGTCCCGGGAGGGCGGGCCGACGCGGTGGTGGAAGGGCTGGTGGTCCAGGAGCTGGACCGCGCCAGGCGAGTGGTGTTCCAGTGGCGAAGCTGGGACTACATGCAGATCACGGATGTCGCTTCGCTGGGAGTCAGTCTCACCGATTCCGTGGTCGACTACGTGCACGGCAACGCCATCGAGCTCGATCACGACGGCAACCTGCTGATCTCGTCCCGGCACCTCAACGAGATCACCAAGATCAACCGTACCACCGGCGACATCATCTGGCGCATGGGCCTGAACGCGAAGCAGAACCAGTTCACGTTCGTGAACGACACTCGCGGCTTCTCGCACCAGCACGACATTCGCCGCCTCCCGAACGGCCACCTCACGCTGTTCGACAACGGGAATTACCTGAACCCGCCCTACTCGCGAGCGCTCGAGTTCGATGTCGACGAGGCCGCCAGGACCGCGACGCTGGCGTGGAGCTTCGAGACGGCCCCCGAGACGTTCGGAGGCTTCATGGGCAACGTGCAGCGACGCGCGAGCGGCGGCACGATGATCGGGTGGGGCGGGAACGGCTCGACGAACTTCAGGCTCACGGACTTGAACGCGGACGGGACGCCGGCGTTCGAGCTGGGACTGCCGCCGCTCGTCTACTCGTATCGTGCGTACCGCTTCCCGTGGCGCACGAATCGGCTGGTCACTTCCGGCGTCCTGGATTTCGGCCTGGTGCCGGCGCTTGGCGTGCCGATCACGCTGCCGCTGACCGTCACGAACGGCTCGAGAACGCCCGTCACGATCGACTGCGTGACGGCGACGCACCCGGCGTTCTCGGTGGAGGCGGCGCTTCCCGTCACGCTCGACCCCGGGGCGAGCACGGTGCTCGTCGTGGCGTTCAATCCCAACTATCAGGGGGCCTGGAACGAGCGGCTGTACGTTCGGTCCATGAACGATTCCGAGCTCGTGGCCGCCGCGGTGGATCTCAAGGCCACGACGAATCCCGTGAACGCCGTGGGCGGCGATCGTACGGCGTCGTTTGCGTTCCACGAGGTGCGGCCGAATCCCGCCGGCGCGCGCGCGACGTTCGTGTTCGATCTGCCGCGCGCCGCCCGCGTGACGCTCGAGATCTTCAGCCCGTCGGGCCGCCGGGTGCGCACCGTGTATTCGGGGGTGCGCGCGGCCGGCCGCCACGAGCTGCCCTGGAACGCGGCCGGTCTGCCCCGCGGCGTCTACCTGGCCCGGCTCACGGCCGGCGAGCTCGTCGCCGCGCGGAAGTTCGTGCGGATGGATTGACCGGGAGCGCGGCGGGAGGCCGGCGGCGCATCGAGCATGGCGGCGCGGAACGGCCGCCGGGTCGCCTCCCGCTTGCTCACCAGATCCGCACTTGCAGCGAGTCGCCGCGCACCATCGCATCTCCCGCCTTGCAGCCCCAGGCCTGCGCGAACTCCGGCAGGTTCGACAGCGGACCGTTCACCCGCCACTGCGCGGGCGAATGCGGGTTCGTCGCGATCTGCATGCGCAGCGCCTCGGGACGGTACTTGGCGCGCCACACGTTGGCGTACGACAGGAAGAAGCGCTGTTCCGGCGTGAAGCCGTCGATGAGCGGGCGGGGCTTGCCTTCCAGCGCGTGCTCCAGCGCGTGGTAGGCCACCGCCAGCCCGCCCAGGTCGGCGGTGTTCTCGCCCAGCGTGAGCTTGCCGTTCACGTGCATGGTGTCGACGCCGACGTAGCCGTTGAACTGGTCGACGATGCGGTCGGAGCGGCTCTTGTACCGCCGCGCGTCCTCGCCGGTCCACCAGTCGCGCAGGTTGCCCTGGGCGTCGAACTTGCGCCCCTGGTCGTCGAACCCGTGCGTCATCTCGTGGCCGATCACCGCGCCGATGCCGCCGTAGTTCACGGCGTCGTCGGCGTTCGGGTCGTAGAACGGCGACTGCAGGATGCCGGCCGGGAAATTGATGTCGTTGTTGGACGGATTGTAGTAGGCGTTCACCGTCGGCGGCGTCATGCGCCATTCGAGCCGGTCCACCGATTTGCCGATCTGGGCGAGCCGCCGCCGTGACTCGAAGTCGCTCGCGCGGTCGACCATGCCGGGGAACGGCCCCGGCTCGAGCTTGAGCTTCGAGTAGTCGCGCCAGTGGTCGGGATAGCCGATCTTCTCTCCGAACGCCTTGAGCTTGGCGCGGGCCTGCGCCTTGGTGGAATCGCTCATCCAATCCAGCGCCGCGATGCGGTCGCCGAGCGCGGCCTCCAGGTTCTTGACCATCGCGAGCGCACGCTGCTTCGCCTCGGGCGGAAAGCTCCGCTTCACGTACTGCCGGCCGAGCGCTTCGCCCAGATACAGGTCGGTGTACTGCGCGCAACGCTTCCAGCGAGGCAGCAGCTCGTGCACGCCGCTCAGCAGCTTCTGGAACGAGAAATTCTCGTTCACGAACGCGCTGCTCAGGAACGGCGACGCGTCATCGGTGATGTGCCAGCGCAGGTACGCTTTCCAGTCGTCGAGCGGCACGTCCTTCAGCATGCCGTTCAGCGCCTTGAAGAAGTCGGGCTGCGCCACGTTGAGCTCCGCGAGCGAGGCCAGGCCGCGTTCCGCGAGGTAGGCGTTCCACGCGAACGCCGGCGCGAGCGCGCGCAGATCGCCGGTCTTCATCTTGTGATAGACCGCGTTCGGGTCCCGGCGCTGCACATTGGTCATCGACGCGTTCGCGAGCGAGGTCTCGATCGCCATGACGCGCTCGGACTGGCCGCGCGCCGCGTCCGCGGGCGTGCCGATCAACGCGAGCGCGCGCGCGATGTGCGCCATGTATTCCTGGCGCAGCTTCACCGACACCGAATCGTCCCTCGTGTAGTAGTCGCGGTCGGGCAGCCCCAGGCCGCCCTGGGCGGCGGTCGCGATCGTCATGGTGCTGCGCTTGAAGTCGGGGAAAGCGCCGAACCCGAACATCACGCCCACGCCGCGCTGGTGCAGCCGCGCGATCTCGGCGGCCACGTCGGCGGGAGTCTTGAGCGTGTCGATCCGCGCCAGCTCCGGCGCGAGGGGCTTCGCGCCGTCGGCCTCGGCGCGCGCCGAGTCCATGCAGCCGCCGTAGAACGTCCGCAGCAGGCCCGTGGTGCCGTCCGATGCGGTCGTCTTGCGCACCGCGTCCTCGAGCAGCTCGTGCAGCACGTCACGATTCTTGTCGGCGAGGATCTGGAAGCTGCCGTACGACCTGTAGGAGGAGGGGATCTCGGTGCGGTCGACCCAGCCGCCGTTCGCGTACTGGAAGAAGTCGCGACACGGCGAGCACGTCGTGTCGCGGCCGGACAGGTCGATCACGCGAGACTGGGCCTGGGCCTGCATCGCGGCGCACACGGACCACGCGGCCAGCAGAATCACTCGATGCACGGGTTTCATGGCTCGTCCTGAATAAGTTGGGGAGTGGAAGGCGCCTCGACCCCGCCGGTTGCGGCGGCGCCGGCGCCATGCGGATTGCGGCCGCGGACCTTAGCACAGCGCGCCGGATGCGCGCCGCGACGCCGGACGGGGAGGACCGGCGGCCGCGCCCCGGACGGGGCCCCGAGGACTTGTGACCGCGCACCGGCTGGCCTCATCGGGGCGCACGCCGGCGCCGGGGTCGGAGCGTTCACGACCCCTCGCCCGCCGCCATCTTCCGGCCGCGCGCCGCGCGTTTACTTCGTCGTGATCGTGACCGTCACGCTCATCCCGGGCCGCAGCGGGTGCCGGGTGTCCTGGGGTCCATCGAGCCGCACTCGCACCGGCACGCGCTGCACGACCTTCGTGAAGTTGCCGGTCGCATTGTCGGGCGGAAGCAAGGAGAACTTGGCGCCGGTCGCGGGGCTCAGCGATTCGACGTGCGCCGCGAACTTCTTCCCCTGGTACGAGTCCACTCGGATCTCGGCGCGGTCGCCGGGCGTCACGTCCGCGATCTGGGTCTCCTTGAGGTTCGCCACCACCCACACGTCGCCGAGCGGCACGACGCTCATGAGCGGCTGGCCGACCTGAACGAGCTGACCGACCTCGACGCTCTTCCGACTCACGATGCCCTCCGACGGCGCGACCAGCTTTGTCCAGCTCAGGTTGAGCTCGGCCTGATCCTGCGCCGCCCGCGCCGCCGCCACCTTGGCGCTGGCCCCGCCCAGGCCGGCCTCCGCCGCGATCACCTGCTTGCGCGCGGCGTCGAGCTGCGCATCGGCGGCCTTGGCCGCCGCTTCTGCGGCGTCGAGCTGCTGGCGGCTCACGACGCCGCTCGGCGCAAGCGAGCGGTATCGATCGACGTCCTGGTGGGCCCGCTCCGCATTCGCCTGCGCTTGCCGCACTGCCGCGCGCGCCTCGTCGATCTGCGCCTGCGCCTGGCCCGCGCGCCCGCCGCCCGAGGCCAGTGCCGCCGCCAGATCCGCCTCCGCCTGAGCGAGCTTGGCGTTCGGCTCGCGGTCGTCGAGCTGAACCAGCAGCTCCCCCGCTCGCACGTTCTGGTTCTCGTCGACGTTCACGGCCGCAACGAAGCCCGACACCTTGGGCGACACCGGGATGATGTGCCCCTCCACCTGGGCGTCGTCGGTCGAGACGTGCGAGTGCCCCCACGCGAGCTGCCGCGCTCCGAACGCGATTCCACCGAGCGCGAGCAGCGCGATGACGACTCCGACCGCGGTATTGCGCCGCGCGGGCTCCGCGGCCTTGGCCGGGGCGGCGAGCGGTTCGGCCGGGAGCGCTCGGATCGCGGCGCCCTCCGGAGGGGCCCCGCCGGTCCGCGCCTCGGGGGACCGGGGCGGATCGGTCTGCGCGCGATCTCGCGCCGGATGACGATGAACGTCGATGGTCATGCAGCTCCCCTCTAGGACCGGGGTCCCGGATTCAGTGGATGTTGCGGGCGACCCCCGCGGCGTGCGCCACGGCCACCCGCGCCGTGGCCACCGCGAACCGCGCGTCGATGTCCGCGTCGCGCGCCCGCACCAGCGTGGACTGCGCGTTGACGAGCTCGAGGCTGCCGGCGATGCCCGCGGTGAAGCGGGCACGGGCCTGGTCGACTTCCTGCTGCGCCAGCCGCAGCCGCTCCAGCGCGACGTCGCGCTGGTCGCGTCCCGACGCGAGTTCCAGGAGCGCGGCGCTCACGTCGGCCGCGATCTGATCGCGCAGCTCGCGGGCGCGGACCTCGGACTCCTCGAGCACCGAGCTCTGCTCGGCGATGCGGGCCTCGCGCCTCAAGCCGTCGAGCAGCGGAACGTTCCATGCGACGCTCACCTCGCGCGTGGGGATCGCGTCCGAGGACTTGGTGCCGCTCACCCCCCAGTCCGCCGCCGCCTCGATGCGACCCACGCGCTCCCAGCCGATCGCGCTCTTTTGGGAGCGAGCCACGGCGAGGCGCGCGCGCTCCGTCGAGAGATCGGGCCGGCTCGCCGTGGCGAACACCACGGCCCCCGCCGCGTCCTCGGGCACATCGCTCCGCACCAGGTCGGCCGCGAGCGTGTCGGCCAGCTCGAGGCGCGTCATGGGGTCGAGACCGAGGGCCCGCGCGAGCTCGATCGTCGCGAGGTCGAGCTGATTGCGCGCGACGAGCACCGCGCCCTGCGAGGTCGCGACCTGGGTGCGGGCGCGCGTCGCTTCGATGGCCGGCGCGGTGCCGGCCCGCTCCTGCGCCTCCGCCAGCTGCAGCAGGTCGCGCGCCAGCGACAGGTCGGAGGTCCGCGCTTCGACGACGGCCTGTGCGCGGGCGGCGCGCAGGTAGGCGAGTGCCGCGCCTTGCGCCGCGAGCTCCACGCTGTTCGTCCGGTCGGCCTCGGCCTGCTCCACGCCGCGCCGTGCGGCACCGATCCTGGCCCAGCCCGAGGGATCGAACAAGCTCTGGGAGACCTTGAGCCGAGCGTCGATATTGTCGATCGGCCCCACCAGATTGGCGGGAGGCGGCGTGCCCGGCGGCGTCGGGATCTCGAGCCCGAACGTCGCCAGGTTAAACGTGCGGGTCGAATAGGAGGCCGCGCCGCCGAACGAGGGCAGCAGCACGCCTCGCGCTTGCCCCGCTCGCGCCTGGGCTTCCCGTTCACGCAGCCGCGCCAGGTTCACGGGGGGCGTCGCCTCCCGCGCCATCGCCACGGCGTCCGCCAGCGACAGGCGCTTCGCCTGCTGGGCGTGGGCCGGGGCCGCGAGCACCACGCCGACGACGAGCGACAACGCCGAACGACGCACCGCATCACGCATGGCTTTCCTCTCTCTGAGGCCGACTTTCGATGCCGCGCAGGAACGTCTGGATCCAGTTCTCCAGGTAGTCCGCGGGATCGAACGGCGGCTGGACGGCGCGCATGAACGAGCGCTTCCACAGCCCCGCCATCACCGCCGGCGCGAGCGCCAGATACACCGCTTGTTGAATGTCGAGGCGGCGGAACTCTCCGCGTTGGATGCCGAGCTCGAGCGCCTGCTCCAGGCTGGCGTTGGCGCGCACCACGATCTCGTCGTGGTACCAGCGGGCCAGATCGGGGAAGTTGCCGGCCTCGGAAATGAGCAGCTTGAGGATGCCGCCGGCAGGGGAATTGAAGACGCGATCCCACCGGATCCGCAGGATGTCGGTCACGAGCTCGCGCGCAGTGCCGGTATGCGAGCGAACCCGCTCCTCGCCCGCCTCCACGGAGGGCAGCACGGCCGCCCGCGCCGTCGCCTTGAACAGCGCCTCCTTGCCGTCGAAGTAGAGGTACAGCGTGCCCTTGGTGACGCCGGCGCGCCGCGCGACGTCCTCGAGCCGCGCGGCCGCGTAGCCGCGCTCGACGAACTCCACGAGCGCCGCGTCGAGGATCTCGGACGGCCGGGCGTCCTTGCGCCGGCGCCAGCGTGGCCGCCGGCCGCCGGGTGGCGGCGCCGCGCCGCCCGGACCGGAGCGCGCGGCGGAGACGAAAGAATGCTTCAAGAGGGTTCCTCGTTCGGAAACCGCACACAACTGACTCGAAATTCAATTAATGAATACACGTTGGATGCACCCGCCGGCTGATGGGCTCGGTCATGCTGTCAAGTGCATGTGACAAAAGTGAGTTAGGGTGCCTTTCCGGAGCTAGCGTGCCGGCACGAACGCTAGCCGCGATAGCCGAAGCCTCGCGCCATGAACGCCGCGACGAACACGATCGCGACGACGAGCGCGGCCTGGATCCGGCTCACCGCGGAATAGAGCGGAGCCCGCGACAGGTCGGGGCTTGCTCCGCGGCCCAGCGCTCGCCGCCAGCCGATGAGCCCGACCATCGGGGCGATCTCGAGCAGGAACACGGTCAGGAACAGACCCATCTTGATGAAGAACAGGCGCGAGCCGAGATAGAACGCCGGTCCTTTCTCGAGCGGCCCGAACGCACGCACCGGGCCGGTGGCAAGCCACAGCAACGCTGCCACGCCCCATGCCGCGTCCGCGGCGAACACGCGCTTGAGCCCGGCGGGATCGAGCGGCCCGCGCAGCGCCCCGGCGCGCAGCACGATCGCAGGCAGCCCGACGGCCAGCGCGAGCAGGTGAAGCGCGGAGAGGACAGCGGAAACGACCGGCATTGCGGTTGGGATGCTCCACGCAGCGGCGTGATCCACCCTGCCATGTCGCGGGAGCCGCGAACACAAGAGAGCCAGGTGGGATTCCGCGCCGGAAGATGAGCTATGCTGCGCGTTCCAAGAGCTTCCACGACGGCCGGGCCGGATTCGGAGCATCGCATGCGGGTCGTTCGACAGTTCGTCCTGATGGCCGGCACCATCGCCGCCGGTTCCCTCGTCCTCGCGAGCCCTCCCGCGCACCCGGCGGAGGCGCCCGCGCACGCCGCCGCGCCGGATTCCGCGCCGCCGCGCCTCGCTCACGACGCGATTCCTGTCTCCGAGTCGGTCGAGCTCGACCTCGATCCCGATCGGGACGGCTACCACGGCCGAGTCGCGATCGCGCTCGAGATTCGCGACCGCACGCGCGCGCTCCGCTTCCACTCCCGCGCGATGGCGATCGATGGCGTAACGCTGCGCGGTCCGTCGGGCGCCGTTCCCGTCGCGGCGATCGAGCGCCTGGTCCCCGACCAGACGCGGGTGCGGCTCGCGGAGCCGGCTCCTGCGGCCTCCTACACGCTCGAGGTGCGATTCCACAATCGGTTCAACACGCGTGCCGTCTCGCTCTACAAGGTCAAGACCGGCGGCCGCTCCTACCTGTTCACGCAGTTCGAGGACACCGAGGCGCGCGAGGCGTTCCCGTGCTGGGACGAGCCGGAGTTCAAGA
>Ga0066709_100000752_pt1 | contig 18990 bp, 19 predicted proteins | sample GraSoiAngelo_158_FD_79665 | JGI IMG/M metagenome (GOLD analysis project Ga0066709, IMG submission 79665) | Grasslands soil microbial communities from the Angelo Coastal Reserve, California, USA - 14_1009_16_30cm | ecosystem: Environmental > Terrestrial > Soil > Grasslands | place: USA...
AAGGTGTGGATCGCCCACGACGTGGGCCGGTCGATCAACCCGCTCCTGGTCATCGGCCAGGTCGAGGGATCGGTCTACATGGGGCTCGGGGAAGTCCTGATGGAGGAGCAGGCCTTCCGCAAGGGCCGGCACAAGATTCCTTCGATGCTCGACTACAAGAGCCCGACGACGCTCGAGATGCCGCCGGTGGAGTCGATCCTGGTCGAGACGCTGGATCCGGAAGGGCCCTACGGGGCGAAGGAGTGCGGCCAGGGGCCGCTCCTGCCCGTGATCCCGGCGGTGGCCAACGCGCTCTTCGACGCGCTGGGCGTCCGCATCGACGAGGTGCCGATCACGCCGGAGAAGGTGGTGGCGGCGCTCGAGGGCCGGCTGCGCGGGCCGCGGATGCCCGCGTTGACCTACCCCCAGACGGTCGTCGTGCCGCCGCTGGCGCCCGGCGCTCCGGCCGCCCCGCCGGCGCCGGCCGCCTCGCCGGGGGGATCGCGCTGATGCTTCGCTTGCCGCCCTTCCGCTACGTGGCCCCACGCACGGCGGGCGAAGCGGCGCGCATCCTCGCCGGCCACGGTCCCGAGGCGATGGCGGTCGCGGGCGGCACCGACCTGTTCCCCAACATGAAGCGGCGGCAGTTCACGCCGAGGCTGCTCGTCGGCCTGCGCAACCTGGAGGGTGCCTCCGGCGTGCAGGCCAACGGCGGCTTGACGATCGGGGCCCTGGCGACGCTCAGCGCGGTCGCGGCTTCTCCGGTCGTGACCGCTCGCTGGCCCGCAGTGGCGCGCTCGGCCGGGCTCGTGTCGTCGCCGCCGCTGCGCAACGCCGGCACCATGGGCGGCAACCTGTGCGTGGACACGCGCTGCAACTACTACAACCAGTCCGAGTCCTGGCGCGCCTCGATCGGCTACTGCATGAAGAAGGACGGTGAGGTGTGCCTCGTCGCCCCCGGCTCCGACAAGTGCTGGGCGCTGTCGTCGTCCGATACGGCGCCGGTCATGATCGCTCTCGGCGCGGAGGTGACGCTCGTCGGCCCGTCGGGCGAACGGCGCATCGCCGTGAGCGACCTCTACGGTCCCGACGGCATCGCCTATCTCACCAAGCGGCCCGAGGAGGTGCTGACCGCGATCCACGTTCCCGACCGGTCCGGCTGGGCCACGACCTACCGCAAGGTCCGCCGCCGCGGCTCGATCGACTTTCCCGTGCTCGGCGTGGCGGTGGCCGTCCGCCGGGGCGCGTCGCGGCAGGTTGAAGAAGCCCGCATCGTGCTCGGTGCCGTGCACACCGCTCCCGTCGAAGCCGCCGACGCGGAGGAGTTCCTGCGCGGCCGCCCCCTCGACCCGGAGACGATAGAGATGGCGGCCGGCATCGCCTACAAGCCGGCCAAGCCCCTCGACAACGCCGACCTGGCCTACGCCTGGCGCAAGCGCATGGCCCGCATCGAAGTCGCCCGCGCGCTTCGTGAGGTGGCCGGCCTGCCCACGGGGGACTTGCCGGCGATCGCGTCCTAAGGTGTCGTGCGCCGACCCGACGGCGGCAGATTCTTCGACGGAGTCGTCTGGTCGAGCGTGCGGCCCTCCTGGCGCCGCTGCTTGTTGACGGTGCGCGCGGCGATCTCCTTGGACCTGTCCTCGCCCCGGCCGCGCTCCTCTTCGCTCTCCTTGACGTGCTCGTACATGCGCTCGTCCTTGTCCGACCAGCTCCTCGGCATCGGGCACCTCCCTCGTTTCGCTTTTGCAAGGACCGGGCCAGGAGGAGCTTGGGTAATAGAATTCCCCGATTCGTCACGAAGAGGGCGCGATGCTCGAGAAACCGCAGGTCCCCTGGGACGGCAGCTTCGTCGACTGGGTGAGGTCCCAGGTGGCCGGCGAGGGTTATTGGTTCCAGCGCATGGACCTCGGGCCCGGTCTGACCACGCCGGGTTGGTCGGATCCGCAAGCGGAGAAGCTGCCCTACTTCGGCCTGCCCGAGCGAATGCAAGGCATGCGGGTGCTCGACGTCGGCTGCGCCGAGGGATTCTTCTCGTTCGAAGCGGAGCGTCGCGGGGCGAAGGAGGTGATCGCCATCGACGTCCTGCCGGATTCGATACGCCGCTTCGGGATCTGCCGAAGCGCGCTGGCGGCCCGGGCGACGGCCTATCTCTGCAACGTGTATGACCTCGGCCCCAAGGCGTTCGGGACGTTCGACCTCGTGTTCTTCTTCGGCGTGCTCTACCACCTGCGCAATCCGCTCCTGGCCCTGGAAAGGGTCTTCAGCGTCTGCGCCGGGACGCTGCTCCTGCAAACGGCGACCCATGAAGTCGCCGGGGCCGAGCAGGTGCCCCTGGCCCGGTTCCATCCGTCCGGGATCGAGAGCGGGCCGCCGGGAAGCGGCCTCTTCGACCCCACGGTGTTCTGGCTTCCGAACGCGGAGTGCGCCCGGGCGATGACGAGTCATGTCGGATTCGAGGCCATCGAGACGGTCACGAGCGAGGCGGGCCTGGTGCTCCGGGCCCAGTCGCCCCGCCCGGCTCAGGGCCGGCCGCCGGACGAATCGAAGGCGCCGTGGTCCTGAGTGGGACGTCCCCCGGCCGATCAGCCCCCGACGCTCACGAAGAGGAAGGACGTCCTCGCCATCATCGTCTGCTACGACACCTGCGAGTGGACCCGGGACACGATCGCCCGCATCCCCGCCGCACGTGGGTACGACGTGCTCCTCATCGACGACGGCTCGACGGACGGCACGGCCGACGTCCTGAGGAGCGGCGGCCTGCCGGTGCTGCTCCACCGCACGAACCGTGGGCTGGGAGCGGCCCTCAAGTCCGGCATCGCGAGCGCCCTCGACCTCGGCTACGAGGCGGTGGTCGTCCTGGCCGGCAACGGGAAGGACGATCCGGCCGAAATCCCGCGGTTCCTCGATGCCCTGGCGGCGGGGCATGACTACGTGCAGGGATCCCGATTCCGTCCCGGCGGTCGCCACCGGAACCTCCCGCTCGGGCGGCACCTGCTCATCCGGGCCCACGCCCTGCTCGTCCGGCTCCTGACCGGCTTTCCGGCCACCGACGCCGTGAACGGCTTCCGGGCCTATCGCCTGCGCCTGTTCCGAGACGAGCGGATCGACGTCTGGCGGGACTGGCTCGACCGGTACGAGTTCGAGTCGTACCTGCACTGCAAGGTCTTGACGCTGGGCTACCGGGTCACGGAGGTGCCGGTGTCGAAGACCTATCCGAGCCCTCGGCGCGGGCTGCGGTACTCGCACATCCGGCCCGTCGTCGACTGGTGGCGGATCTTGCGTCCCTGGGTGATGCTGAAGCTGGGGCTGCGGCGCTAGCCGGCGGCCACGGCACACGGACGAGCGAGGATGAGCCGCTGGTTGCCGAGGCCGTCCCACGGAGGGAGCGCCCGCGCATGACGATCCGCCCATCGGGCCAACGCGTCCGCCGCGGCGCGGTCGTAAAGCCCGACCCGGTCCAGGTACAGCCGCAAGAGTCTTTCGTCGCCGAGCTCGCCCGCGGCGGCCCGGGTGCGGAACAGGCAGGCGATCTCCATCGCCGCCGCGTTGGCGCCCGACAGGAACGCGCAGCCCTGAGGGCCGCAGGCGGCGGGGTAGACGACCTTGCTCAGCAAGGCGTAGGTATCGAAGCCGAGGACGACCTCCACGCGCCAGCCGGCCCGGGGCCACTCGGCAAGGCGCTCCTCGTCGACGTAGAGGTTGTGCCAGTAGCGTTCGAGGGGAGGCAATCCGAACCGGGCGCGGTAGGCGTCGGTCCGCGCATAGCCCTGGAGCGAGGTCTCCCCGAGCACCAGCAGCCCTTCGTCGCCGGCGAAGCTCCGGAGGCGGCGGAGCGCCGCGAGCTGGTCCTCGAACGTGGGCAGGTTGATCAGCAGCCGCTGGGCGGTGATCACGTCGAAGGGCGGGCCGGCGGGGGAGAGCGTGAGCACGTCGGCCTCCGCGAACTCGATCCCGCCGTCGGCGGCCGGGGGCAGCTCCCACAACGGGCTGAGAGCCCGGGAGACCCGGGAGCGATGGGCGGGGTCGGTGAGCAGGCGCCGGGCCCAGGCCACCATCGTCGGGGAGTAATCGACGCCCAGCGTATAGTGCGACCGGCCGGCGAGGAGCAATGTTCCGAAGCCGGTGCCGCAGCCGGCGTCGAGCAGCCGGGCGCAGCGGGGGACGAGAGGCAGAAGGGTGTGCAGCTCGTGGATGCGGAAGTAGAAGTCGCGGATCGTGACCTCCGGGCTGCCGCCGATCTGCGCGGCCTCCGACTCCCAGAAGGCGCGGACGTTCTCGAGGGTCCGCGGCCGAGTCTCACCCTGCCGCGACATCGCTCGTCTCCCCTGCCGCGTGGCCCATCCCACGGCGCTCCGGCAGCAGTTTTCTATCGCTGAACGCGGTCAGTGGCAAGGAGAGACACCGCCCCCGATGAGAACATGAGCGCGATGTCCGAACGGAGCTACGCGCTCGTCCTCTTCTTCGGGATGCTGTTCTTCTACGTGGGCACTGCGCCGGGACGCATCCCGGAGACCTACGCCACGGAGAACCTCGATTCGGCGCGTGGCTTCGTGGAGCATGGCTCGCTGCGGGTTCCCCAGTCGTGGAGCGGCGGGCGTCCCAGCTATGCACGGCACGGAGCCCTCGAGGCATGTCTGGACGTGCCCTTCGTGCTCGCCGCCAACCTCGTCCGCCCCGGGGATCCCCAGGCCCAGGAGTGGCTGGTGAGCCTGATCCCTTCCCTTTTCACCGCGCTGCTGATCGCGATCCTCTACCGCTGGTGCCGCGACCTGGGCGCGAGTCGGCGGCGCTCGCTGGCGGTCAGCCTCACCGCGGCCGGAGCCACCATCCTGTGGCCGTACACCGCCATCGGTCTCGAGCCGGTGATGTCGGGCAGCGTGCTCGCCGCCGGCTACTCGATCTGCGCCTTCCGGCGCCGCGGCGGAATAGCGTGGACGCTCACGGCCGGGCTGGCGAGCGCGCTGGCGGTCGGGACGAAGGAGACGGGCCTTCTCGCGCTGCCGGCCCTGGGCCTGCTGTTCGCCGAGACGTGGTCGGCCCGGGCCGACCGAAGATGGTGGGTGTGGCCGCTCTTCACGGCGCCGATCGCGGCAAGCCTGTGGCTGTTCTACGTGACGCGCCACGAGGCCTACGTGGCGATCCTGGGTGGCTCGCTGAGCAAGACCATGGCGGCGAGCGGCTGGCAGATGCTGTTCGGGGTCTGGGGCCAGCTCGCCTCACCCAACAAGGGCCTGGTGTTCTACGCGCCGGCCGCGATCCTGGCCCTCGCCGGGTGGCCGGACCTCCATCGGCGGGCCGGTCCGGTCGCCCGGTTCGTCCTGGTCCTCGCGCTCTGTACGATCCTCGGTGTCGGCACCCTCTTCTTCTGGGCCGACGAGACATGGGGCCCGCGCTATGACCACGTCCTCGTCGCCCCGCTGCTGCTGGGTCTGGCCGCGGTCGAGATCGGGCCGGCCCGCCGGCGGATCTGGCCGTCAGCCTGGGCTCTCACGGCGGCGGCCGGAGCCTACGTAGCCCTCGTCGGCGTGCTGTTCTGGTACGGGCATCTCGGAGGCGCGATGCAGCGGGCCCACGCGAACGAGCTGAGCCGGATCGTCTACGACCCGGCCTGGAACCCGATCGAGTTCCACAGCCATCTCCTCGAGTACCGACTGGGCTTGGCCGGGCCGGCGTTCCGTCCGCCGGGTCGCTGGTGGTTCGCGGGTCCCGCGCTCGACAGCTTCAGCATCGTGGACGCGGCCCGATTCGAGCCCCTGATCCTCTACGAAGGGGGACCGCCGTGGAGAGGCGGCCGCGTGGTGCCGGGCGCGCGGCGCCTGCACCTGCTGGCGCTGCTGGCCGGCATCGCCCTCACCGGCGGCGTCGTCGCCTCGGCGGTTCGCGCGAGGAGCCGGCCGCGGCCTGCTTCCCCCGAGCCGAACCCGGGCCCCGCCCGGCTCCTGGCTAGCGCTGGCGCAGACGATAGCCGAGGAAGCCGTCGGGAATAGCCGCCGCGAAGCGCTCTCGCCACTCGGCCGGCCAGCCCGCCCACGATCCGACGCCCCCGGCGCCCGGTGACCAGCCGACCGGGCCCTCGATGCGCCGGAAGCAAGATCGCTGGCCGCCGGACCCGGCCTCCGACAGCCGCCGGCGCAACTCGAAGCGCGCCGCTATGCGCCCCATGATCGCCGCGAACCCTTCGCCGGTCAGGTCCTCGAAGCGGATCCAGAACACGCGCGCACAGTACTCGGAGGAGTGCCGGTACCAGTACCGGATCCGGTCGACGCTCAGGAAGTCGCCGAGAGGCGTGGTGGGAGACTCGAACTGCCAGAGCGACCTCAAGGTGTCGCGCGGATCGCGGACGATGTACAGCATCCGCCCCGGATCGGCCCGCGGGGAGAACGGCTCATGGTCGCCGAACAGCCGGCCCCAGGGCACGATCGCCCGCGACTCCCCCGTGGCGTGCCAGTGCTGGCCGGGCACGTCCGCCTCGATCGACAGGTCGCCGAGCTCGAAGTTGGCGGCCAGGGTCGCCATGAGAAGGTGCGTCCCCGATCGCCGGTGGGAGTGCACCTTCAGCGGGAGGTCCACGGCTCAGCCTCGGGGAGCGCCGTCCCGCCCGGCTCGCGGCCGCTGCTCCCGGTAGTGCCGCAGCAGCGCCTCGGGGAACCGACGGCAGAGGGCACCGACGTAGCGGATGCGCCGGAAGCGGTTCCAGTCCCCGGGCTCCATCAACCGGTGGGCCTCGGCGTCCCAACGAATCTTCTTGAACCAGGAGCGGTAGAGGACGGACGAGGTCGTCACGTGCGAGAACGCGAACTCCGGCGCGTCCTTCACCTGCCAGCGGCCGTCGGGATCTTCGTACCAGAACGGGTGCCAGACGAGATCGCAGTCGTTGTCGCGCACGAAGGAGACCAGCTTCTCGAGGCGATCGGGAAGGTACTCGTCGTCGTCGTCGAGGTGGGTGACGAGCTCTCCCCGCGCCCGGGCCAGGGCCTTGTTCACCGCCCTCGTCCCGGCCACCATCCAACGCCGGAGCGGGTCGTCCGGATACTGGCCGCGCCGGGCCAGGTTGAGGAACCGTACGCGGGGGTCGGCGACCGTCGCCACCTGCTCCGCGGTGTCGTCGGTGCATCCGTCGCCCACGACGACGACCTCCAGATGGGGGTAGGTCTGCGACAGCACGGAAGGCAGGCACCGCTCCCGCAGCAGGCGTGAGCGGTTGTAGGTGGCGATGCACACGCTGACGAGCGGGCGGTCGGAGAGCGGATGGCGGGCCTTCCACTGCTGGAACTCCCCGATCAGCAGGGGGTCGACCTCCAGGCTCGACTTCAGCAGGTCGAGCTGCTCGGCCTGATGGGATACGACGTGGCGAGCGTCCTCGATCGTCACTTCGGCGATCCGGAGATCCGCCCGCGTCGCGGAGACCTGCCGCGAGAGCGCTTCCAGGCCCGAGGTGATCCTCGTCTCCAGCTCCGCGGCGCGCGCCGCCGCGGCGCGCACGGCGGCTTCGAGGGCGGCCAGCCGCTCGTCCAGCAGCCCCTGGCGGGCACGGGCCGCGGTCTCGACGGACGACACGCAGTCCTCGAGGGCCTCCAACCCCGAGGCGATGCCGGCGATCTCGCTCCGCAGCGCGGTCGTGGCGGCCCCCCGTGCCTCCCCCTCCCGCCCCCGGTGCTCGCGCAGCTCCGTTCGGGAAGCGGCAAGAGCGGCCTCGTTCGCGGCGCTCCGATCCGCGGCCGCCTGCGCCGATGCCTCGAGCCGGCCCAGCCTTTCATCGGCGTCCAGCAGTGCCCGAAGCTTCTGCAACAGACGACGCGCGTTCATGGCCGGCGCAGGCTCGGCGCGGGAGGGCGCGGCGAGACGCGCCGCCGGGCCAGCTCTTCCCTGACCGCGCGGCCATGGGTCACCGCCGTCCGGATGGTCGACGTCACCGTGCGGACCTCAGCGGGACCGACCGCGCTTCCGGTGGGCAGCAGGAGGAGCGCGGCCAGGACGCGCTCGGTCACGGGAAGCCGCCGTCCGGCCGCGGGATCCCGCGAGTCGTACGGCTCCATCCGGTGACAGCCGGGGTAGAAGTACCGGCGCGCAAAGATGCCCTCCGCCCAGAGCACCTCGAGCAGCTCCTCGCGCCCGAGGCAGGCTCGATCGCGATCGACCATGAGGACCACGTAGTGGTGGTTCCAGCCGTCCTCCGGGTCGGGTCCCAGGACGGACACTCCCGGTACCGTCGCCAGCGCCTCCCGATAGGCCCCGTAGTTGCGTCGGTTGGCGGCCAGGAACTGGTCCAGGCTCTCCAGCGAGGTCAGGGCCATGGCCGCCGAGACCTCGCTCATCTTGCCGTTGGTGCCGAGGCACACCACCTCGTCGTAGCCGGCGAAGCCGAAGTTGCGCACGAGGCGGGCCCGGGCGGCCAGCTCCGCGTCGCGGGTGGCCAGCGCTCCGCCCTCGAAGGAGTTGACGACCTTGGTCGCGTGGAAGCTGAAGACCGATACGTCGCCGAAGCGGGCGATCCCCCGGCCCGCGTGCGTGCAGCCGAACGCGTGGGCGGCGTCGAAGACCAGCCTCAGCCCGCGGTCGACGGCCAGCCTCTCCAGAGCCTCGACCGCGCAGCTCCGCCCCCAGAGATGCACGCCCAGCAGCGCGCGGGTGCGGGGCGTCACGAGATCCGCGGCGCGGGCGGGGTCGAGGGTGAGCGTGGCCGCGTCGACGTCGCCGAACACCGGCCGGATGCCGAGCCACTCGAGGGCGTGGGCGGTGGCCACGAAGGTCAGGGAAGGCATGATCACCTCCCCTTCCAGACCTAGCGCCCGGGCCGCCACCTGCAGGCCCACGGTGCCGCTGGCGACGGCCACGCAGTGCGGCACGTCGAGCGCGTCGGCCAGCCGCCGCTCCAACTCGCGCACCAGCGGGCCGTCGTTCGTCAGTCGCCTCCGATCGAAGATGCCGGAGACCCGCTCCAGGAAGCGGGCGCGGTCGCCGATGTTGGGCCGGCCGACGTGCAGCGCGTCGCCCTCCCCGAACGCGGGCGGGCCGCCGAAGACGGCCAGCTCGTCCCGCTGCGTCTTCTCGCTCATCGGCCCTCGACGGCAAAGATGCGGGCGGGCACGCCCCGCGCCACGGTCCGGGCGGGCACGTCTTCCAGGACGAGCGCCCCGGCGCCGATCACCGCCCCGGCGCCCACCCGCACCCGCGACATCACGTTGGCGCCCATCCCGACGAGCGCGCCGCGCCCGATCTCGACGTCCCCTCCGACGTGGGCGCCGGCCGAGACGTGGACGTGGTCGGCGAGGTGGCTTCCGTGGTCCACGCTCGCGCTGGTGTTCACGATCACGTTCTGGCCGAGGAGGCAGCCCGGGCTCAGCACGGCGCCCGCCGCCACCAGGCTTCCCGGTCCCACCCCCACGTCGCCCGCCACCGTGGCTCCTGGATGCACCGCCCGCGCAAGGCGGAAGCCCGCCCGGCGCGCGATCTCGGCCCGCTCCAGTCGGGCGGCGATCAGGCCGAACCCGAGGATGAGGTGATCGACTCCGCGCTCGCGGAGGCGGGGGAGCTGGTCGACCCCGCCCAGGATCGTGGCCCCGCAGAACGCCGCGCCTTGACGCTCCGGATCGCAGTCGTCCAGGAAGCCCACGATCTCGAACTCGCCGCCGAGGCGGACGATGTCGGCGACCACGCGGGCGTGCCCCCCGGCGCCCCAGACCACGAGCCCCGGAAGCGTCGCGGCGCGGATGGGGCGGCTCATGGCCCGGCCGCGGGCGACCGGCGCGCGGCGGCCCTCTCGTAGAGGGCGACGGCCTGCGGCCGGACGACCGCCGCGTCCAGGCGCTCCCGGGCCAGGCGTCCATTGAGTCGAGCGGCTTCATCCACCATGCGGTCGTCGCCCAGGGCCCGACCCACGGCGGCGGCCACCCCATCGGCGTCGTTGGGGTGGACGAACAGGGCGTTCACGCCGTCCTGCGTCCACTCCCGAGCGCAGCCCGTATCCGACTGGATGGGGAACGAGCCCATCACCATGGCCTCCAGGAACGACGTGCTGAGGCCGTCGCAGAGGCTGAGGCCGATGGAGATCCGGGCCTGGCCGTGAAGGGCCAACATCTCCAGGTGCGAGCGCTCGCCGGCGATATCGATCGGGATGCCGGTCTCCTGGCTGGCCACCGCCGCCGCCAGGGCGACGTCGTCTGCCGGCGAATAGAGGACGACCCGGTAACCGTCGAGGGCCTCCGCCGTACGCTCCAGCCCGCGGAGGCCGACCAGGGCCCGCCCCGCCCAACCCTGATACCCCTTGAGCAGCACGAGACGCCGGCTCGACGTCGGCTCTCGACGCAACGTCTCGAGCGCGGCCAGATCGAATCCGCCCGCGTTGGGCAGCACGCTCAGCGCCTCGCCCCGCAGTCCCCACGCCCGCGCCAGGGCCACGTCCCGCTCGCACTCGCAGGTGTAGTAATCGCAGGCGGCCACGATCCGGCGCAGCGCCGGGGCGTACTGCGGCAGGCGCCCGAGCAGCGCGATCTCGCTGCCCCAGTTCGTGGCCATCCAGGGCGGCCGCGGCCCGGCCAGGCGCTCGAGGGCCGCCAGCACGAGGCCGCCGGCCTTCAGCAGCTCCAGGGAGTGCACCACGTCCGGGCGGAGGCCCTCGACGACTGCGGTCAGGGCCTCGGCGGCGCGGTCGCGGCCCGCCTCGCGGCCGTCCAGGCAGACGTGTCGCGTGGAGTCAGGCAGGGCCGAGCCGTCACAGCCGAAGGCGTCCTGCACGGTCAGGTCCCGCAGCTCCGGGTGGAGACGCCCGCGCTCGACGGGGAAGAGATGCAGGTCCCAGCCCTGCCCCTGGAGCTGGCGGATCCAGCGGGCGGTGTGGATGCTGTCGGCCATGGCCACGAAGAGCACGCGCACCTCACGCTCCCCGCGGCGGGCGCGCGATCACGTGACACCGTGAATCGGGACGCCCGCCGTCCTCGAGAAGCCTCAGCTCGTAGCCCAGCGCGTCGAGGACCGCCCGGGTGCGGAACATCGTCGTCGCGCTGTGGACCTCGATCAAGAGCAGGGGGTGGGCGGCGGCCAGCACTTCGCCGCACCCCCGGAGCACGCCGACCTCCCCTCCCTCGACGTCGATCTTGATGAGGGTCGGAGCCGGCGCGGATCCCGTTCGCACCAGCGTGTCTCCCCGGGCCGTCGTGACCGGCATCGAGGCCAGGGCGCGAAAGGCCTCCTCGTTGTCACGGGTCAGGGCCGCCTCGAGGCTGGCGCCCGAGCTGGTCCCGTCGTCCACGCTGGCGGTGTGGAACAGGCGGTCCGTGCCGTCCTCGTCGGAAAGCGCGGTGGTCTCGAGGCGGACCCGCGCGCAGAGGAGCGGGTTGCGCGCGAGGTTGCCGCGCAGGCGGGCGACGTTGTGGGGATTCGGTTCGAACGCGATCACCCGGCCATGCGCGCCGACCCGGGCGGCAAAGGCCAGCGTGTAGTAGCCCACGTGCGCGCCCGCGTCCCAGACGGTGCCGCCGGCCAGCTCTTCGTCGCCGACCGCATCGTGGAGGAACGCCTCGAACCGCCCCTCCCGCATCTGCTCCTGCCAGACCGCGGCCCCGGGCCGGAGCAGCATTTCCGCCCCCCGCAGCGGTCCGGCGCTCACTCGCAGCCACCGGGGCTCCGGGGGCCGGTCCCCGATCACGGCGACACGCTCGGCCCCGCCTTCCGCAGGAGGAGGTTGTCGTAGGTCACCCGCCAGGAGCCGTCTCCCGAGTCGGCGAGCCAGCGCTCCACCTGCTCGAACCGCCCGCGGAGAAGGGCGCTCAGCTCGGCGTCCGCGTACGCACGGCCGGTGAAGGTGTCGCGGCCGTCGTCCACCTCGTAGGCCGGCGAGCGGTCCCGGGAGACGACGGAGAAGTAGAAGCGGCCGCCCGGCCGCAGCACCCGGTGGACCTCGCCGAGATAGCTCTCGAACGCCGCCCGGGTCACGTGGTGCATGGTGAGGAGGGAGAACGCGAAATCCACCTTGCCGTCGGCCAGGTGAGCGAGCATGAAGCCGTCGTTCACCTGGAAACGGATCCGGGAGCCCGGCCCGACGTACTCGCGGGCCTGCCGGATCATCTCTTCCGACACGTCGACGGCATGGATCTCGCCGACGTGAGGCTCCAGCTCGCGCGCCACCCGGCCCACGCCGCAGCCGAGGTCCAGCACGACGGCGCCGGGCGGACAGAAGGCCAAGAGGCTCTCGGCCGCCGCCTGGCCGCTGCGGGCGAAGTCGTCCGGCCGGTCCGCGAAGCCGGTGAGGATGTACTCCCGGGCACACGCGCGAGCGCGGGCGTCCCAGTCCCGCCCCATGTCTCCCGTGTTGAACCGCTCGGGGGGCGGCGGCTTGGGACCGCTCACGTGGCCGCGCCCTTTCCCGCATCGTCCAGGATCCGCCGGAGGGACCCGAGAAAGAGACCCGGGGAGCAATCGCTCTCCACGCGCCGGAGGGCGTTCGCCCGCAGCTCCGCCCACAGCGACGCGTCGTTGTAGAGCTGCACGCACGTCTCGGCGAACGCGCGCGGCGTCTCGGCGGTCAGCAGCTCGGCGCCGGCCCGCCAGCCGAGCTGCTCCGCGATGAGCGGCGTGGCCACGACCGGCAGGCCGTGAGCGGCGGCCTCGTGCACCTTGTGGGGAAGGCCGGCCGCGAAGCGCGTCGGCGCCACGAAGATGCGGTGGCTGTCGTAGACGGGCGTCAGGTCCGCCACGGGTCCGAGCATTCTCACCGAGCCGTTGGCCAGGGCGCCGATCTCGCGGGCGTGGTTCTCGCCCGCCACGTCGAACCGCGCGCCCTCGACGCTCGCTTCGATGAGGGGCCACGCCTGGCCGATGAACCACTGCAGCGAATCGGCGTTGGGGCTCGTCGGCTCGTGAACGGACCCTACGAAGAGGAACCCGGTCCGATGGGCGAACGGTCGCGGCGTGGGGACGGGAGCGAGAGCATGACCGAGGATCCCGACGCCGGGAATGCCGTGATCGCGGAACCTCCTCGCCTCGGCCGGGGAGACCGCGATGACCCGGTGGGCCGCGCGGGCCAGGTCCAGCTCTTCCGCCAGCAGCGCCTCCGCCTGGCGGCTCGTGACGGGGTCTCCGCGCAGCCGGCCGCCGGCCAGCTCGCGCAGGGAATAGATCGCCTCCGCGTCGTAGACCACCTTCAGGCCGGAGAAAGCCCCGGGATGCGAGGCCATCAGCTCGCCGATGAACGCCATGTTGTGGGGACGGCTCACCAGCAGCACGTCGTAGTGTCCGCGGCGGCCGGCCAGGAACTCGGCGAACCGGGCCGCGCCGTAACCGAGCATGACCTCCACCTCGCGCGGCAGCGTGCGGCGGACCCGCGTCCAGTCGTCCAGCGGCTCGGTGAGCGGATAGAACGTGACGAAATAGCCGAGGTCGAGCAGGCCGGCCACGATCGAGCGGGTGCGCGGGCTACCGGAGCCGAACGTGGCGCGCGGGATCCGGTCGTCGACGAACAGGACACGCGGCCCGCGATCGCCGTGGGTCCGCGCGGCGAGGACCCGCGCCGGATCGGGGACGTGATGGCAGCCCTCGAGGCGGGCCCGGTGCTTGCGGCGCAGGATCTCCTGGTTGTTCCGCTGCAGCCCGATCGCGTCCGCCATCGAGGAAGAGCTGGCGAACTCGTAGTGGAACATGACCGCGTCGGGGTCGTACACGACCCGCAGGCCCCGGTCCCACAGCCTCAGGCAGTAGTCGGCCTCCTCCCCATAGGCGGGCGAGAACGTCGGATCGAACCCGCCCAGGGCCTCGAAGAGGGACCGCGGAGTGAGAAGGAAGGCCCCGGAGCAGAAATCGACGTCCCGCGCGAACATGAAGGCGGGGTCCTGGGGGTGGCCACCGCGCCCGTAACCCAGGCACGAGCCGTCCCTCCACACGATGCTGCCCGCTTCCTGCAGCGTCCCGTCGAGCAGCACGATCCTGCCTCCGACGGCGCCGATCGACGGCGAGGCCCTGATGGTGCGCAGGGCCGACTCGATGCTGCCCGGCAAGAGCCGGACGTCGTTGTTCAGGAGCAGCAGGAAGCGGCCGCGCGCGTGACGGGCGGCGAGATTGGCGCCGGCCAGGAAGTGAGCGTTCACCTGGTTGCGGCGGATGGTGACGCCGCGCAGGCGGTCGAGGAGCACCGGGGTCCGGTCGATCGACGCGTTGTCGACGATGACCACCTCGTACGAGCGAGGCGGCTGCACGCAGATCGACTGCAGGCACTCGAACGTCAGCTCGGCCCGGTTGAAGGTGACGAGCAGGATGCTCAGCTCGGGATCGGCCTCCGAAGGGAACGACAGCTCGGCGTCCTCGGAGAGGAACGCATCGAGCCGGGCCATGGCCGCGGCGGTCGCCGCCGACTTGACGGGATCTCCGGCCGGCGCGGGGGAGGGCGGCAAGGCGGACGCGATGCGGCTCGATGCGCGCACCTTGAAGCTACGGCCCTGGAGCGCGTCGGCCAGCCGCAGGGTCAGATCGAGAGACCGCTTCCTCCAATCGACGCGCATGAGACAGGTCTGCCCACGGGGCGGGCGGCATGATTCTACACGGCCGATGCCAGCGCACGAAGGCGCAGCGGTGGCGGCCAGGAGGTATCCTAGGCGCCTCATGCTCAGGGTCTCGGTCGTCGTGCCCACGCGCGACCGGCTGTCGTCGCTGCGCCGGGCCCTCGAGAGCCTCCAGAGGCAGCAAGGCGCCGCGCCCGGCGAGCTGATCGTCGTGGACGATGGCAGCACCGACGGCACGGCCGCGTTCCTGCGCGAGCTGGCGAGCGCCGGCGCAATCGTCCATGTCGAGGGCCCGGGCAAGGGCGCGGCGGCCGCCCGGAACGCCGGGATGCGGCATGCGACGGGCGAGGTCGTCGCCTTCACCGACGACGACTGCGAGGCGCCGCCGGACTGGGTGGCCCGGCTGGGCGGCCGGATCGTCGAGACGGGCGCGTCGGCGGTCGGAGGGCGGGTCGTGGCGGCCCCCGACGCGTCGCGGCCGGCGAGGCTCTCCCAGGCCATTACCAACGGCATCGCGCGCGCGCTGAACGCCAAGGGCCCGGGCGCCGCCTTCCTCACCGCGAACAACGTGGCCTACCGCGCCGCTGTCCTGCGCGCGGCGGGAGGGTTCGACGAGCGCTTCGCCGGCGCGGGTGGAGAAGAGCGCGAGCTGCACGAGCGGCTGCGGGCGCGGGGCGAGCGGCTCGTCTATGCGCCGGACATCGTGGTGGAGCATCGGCCCCCACTGGGCTGGGCCGGATTCCTCCGCCAGCAGGTGGGCTACGGCCGCGGCGCGCGGCTCCACTTTCGCACCGGACGAGGGGCGAGGGGGCTCGGGCCGCGCCACCTGTCGGCGGCGCAGTACCTGCGCGCCTTCGCCGCCGCGCTGACCGAAGCGCAGCCGGCCGATCGCGTGGCGCTCGCGGTCGGCCTGCCGCTCTCGCAAGCCGCGGTCGCCTGGGGCTATCTCCGGGGGCCGCGCGCGTGAGGACCGGCGTCCTCTACCTCAACCCCTACGGGGCGATCGGCGGCGCGGAGAGGGCGCTCCTTGAGCTGCTGGGCGAGCTGGACCGGACGCGCTTCGCGCCGGTCGTCGTCCTCGGCGAGGACGGTCCGCTGGCCACGGAGCTGGAGAAGCAGGGAATCGAGACGATCGTCGAGCCGTTCTCCTCGCCGCCGCTGTATCGGCTGGCATGGCCATCGACATTGGCCCGGCTGGCCCGCGCGGCGTGGCGGATCCGCCGGCTGGCCCGCGAGCGCCGGCCGCGCATCCTGCACTGCGGCGACGTGCTGGGCCTGCTGCTGCTCGTCGCCGCCCGCCCCCGGGGGACGCGCATCGTTTGCCAGCTCAACTACCTCGGCGGCGCGCCGCGTCGCTGGGCCCTGGCCGCGCTGGCCCTGCCCGCCGTGCATCGTCTGCTGGCCGTCTCGGCGCAGCAGCCGGAGCAGCTCGGGCCGGCGCCCTCGCTGCTGGCCGGCCGGACCAGCGTCGTGCCGCCCGGGATCCGGGTCGAGTCGTTCGCCGGCGGCAATCCGCGCGAGCTGCGACAGGCGCTCGGCCTGACGGAGGACGTGCCGCTCGTCGGCCTTGTGGCCCGCTACGACACCTGGAAGGGCCACGGCGTGTTCCTGGAGGCGGCGGTGCGGATCCGGAAGTCGCGAGCCGGCGTCCGGTTCGTGATGGTCGGCGGCGACCTCGACGGCCGCCCGCTTCCGCACCTGCGGCGGTACCGCGACCAGGTCCTCCGCCGCCGGCGCGAGCTGCAGCTGGAAGAGGCGGTCGCGGTCCTCGGCCACCGCGACGACGTGCCCGCGGTGCTGGCCGGCCTCGATGTCCTGGTCTGCCCGTCCGACCACGAGCCCTTCGGGATGATCGTCCTCGAAGCCCTGGCCGCCGGCACGCCGGTCGTGGCTTCCGACAGCGGAGGTCCGGCGGAGATCCTCGAGCCCGACCGGAGCGGGCTCCTCTTCCCGACCGGCGACGCGCGAGCGCTGGCCGAGGCCGTGATCAGGGTCCTCGAAGACGACGGCCTGCGAGCGCGCCTCGCGGAAGGAGGCCGGCGCCGCGTGCGCGAGCGGTTCGCCAGCGCCCGCTACGCCCGGGACGTCGAGGCGCTCTATGCCGGCCTCGCCTGACCCGCGCCGCCTCCTCCGCTGGGAGGTGATGCGCGAGCTGGCGGTGAGCGACTTCCGTCTCAAGTACTACGACTCGGCCCTCGGCTACGCCTGGTCGATGCTCAGCCCGCTCCTGATGCTGGCGGTGTTCTACTTCGTGTTCCGCTTCGTCCTCGGCGTGACCACGCCCGGCTACCTCGTCTACCTGCTCGTCGGCCTCGTCTGCTGGACCTTCTTCCAGGACTGCAGCTACTCCGGGCTAACCGCGCTGGCCGGCAAGGCCGGCGTCCTGAAGGCGATCCACGTCCCGGCCGGGCTGGTGGTGGCGGCGGGCGTGCTCTCGACGATGATCACCCTGGCCATCAACGCCACGGTGCTCGTGGTCGCCCTCGGCCTCGCCGGCCGGCTGTCGCTGCTGGCGCCCCTGGCTCTGCTGCCGCTCCTCTGCCTGGCCCTCTTCGCGGCCGGGGTCAGCTTCCTGGTCGCCCTGGCCGGCATCCAGTTCCGCGACGCCAGCCTCATCTGGAGCGTGATGCTGCAGGCCTGCTTCTGGCTGACCCCCATCGTCTACGTCGCCAACCGCGGCCCGGTCGCGGAGCTGCTCTACCTCAACCCGCTCGCTCGCTGCCTGTACCTCATCCGCTGGTTCCTGCTCTACGACTACCTCCCCGCGCTGCGCTTCGTCGCGCTCACCGTGGCCGCGTGCGCCGGCACGTTCGCCCTCGGCGTCGGCCTCTTCCTCCGCCGGCAGGCCCGGATCCCCGAGAGCCTGTGATCGAGGTCCGCTCCGTCTCCAAGGTGTTCGCCATTCCCCACCAGAAGCGGAAGACGGTCTTCGACCGGGTCTTCGGCCGCGGCCATTACACCTACGAGACGTTCCACGCCCTGCGCGACGTGAGCCTGCGCATCGGAGCGGGCGAGTTCGTGGGCCTCATCGGCCGCAACGGCGGAGGCAAGTCCACGCTGCTGCGGATCGTGGCCGGGATCTACCCGCCCACGACCGGCTCGGTGCGGGTCGAAGGGGCGATGGCCCCCATCCTGGAGCTGGGCGTCGGCTTCAACGGCGCGCTCACCGTGCGCGACAACGTCTTCCTCTACGGCGTCCTGCTCGGCGTGCCTCGGAAGAGCCTGGAAGCGCGGCTGGATGAGGTGCTCGACCAGGCCGGGATCGGCCGCTTCGAGGACGCGCGGCTGGAGACGCTGTCGACCGGCATGCGGGCGCGCCTGGCCTTCACGGTGGCCCTGCTGGCCGACGCGCCCATCCTCCTCGTCGACGAGGCGCTGGCGGTCGGGGACGAGGAGTTCCAGCTCCAGTGCGTCTCCGCGCTGGAGCGGCGGCGGAACGAGGGGCGCACCGCGATCCTGGTCAGCCACGACTTCAACCTGCTGCGGCGGCTCTGCCCGCGCCTGGTGCTCCTGGAAGGGGGGGCGGTGCGGGAGGACGGACCGCCGGACCGGGTCATCGAGCGCTACCGCGCGCTCTGAAGCGATGGACGCGCCGGAGATCACCGCCATCGTCGTCGCGTATCGCTCGGCGGCGCACCTGGGCGACGGCCTGCGCGCGCTGGAGGCCGGCTGTCGGGGACAGGCCTGGGAGCTGATCGTCGTCGACAACGCTTCCGGCGACGGCACGCCGGCCCTCGTGCGGAGCGCCGCACCCATGGCGCGGGTCATCGTGAACGAGACCAACGTCGGCTTCGCCGCGGCGGTGAACCAGGCCGCCCGCGCGGCCGGGGGCCGCTACCTGCTGCTCCTGAACCCCGACGCCCGGCCGCAGCGGGGATGCATCGCCCGGCTCGCCGGCGAGCTGGACGCGCATCCCGACGTCGCGCTGGCCGGCCCGCAGCTCGTGGCTCCCGACGGCACCCCCCAGCCCTCCGCCTGGCCGGCGCCGGGCCTGCTCACGCTGGCCTACGACGCGCTGCTCCTCCACAACGTGATGCCGCGCAGCCGGCTGCGGATGGTGGGGGCCCGGAGCGACATGGCGATCGACGTCGAGTGCCTGTCCGGCGCCTGCCTGCTCGTGCGGCGCGCGGCCTTCGAGGCGCTGGGCGGGCTCGACGAGCGCTTCTTCATCTATTACGAGGACACGGACCTAGGCTTGCGCGCCCGGGCGGCCGGCCACCGCGTGCGTCTGGTGCCCGCCGCGCGGGCCGTGCATCTGCTCGGCGGCAGCTCGTTCCAGGACCGGCGTGAGTTCCGGCTGCGCTTCCACGAGAGCCGCCGGCGCTTCCTGGCCAAGCACCACCGGGGAGCGAAAGGGGCCGCCCTGCGCGCGCTCCACTGGGCGGGCTTCGCGGTGAGGACGGCCGTCGACCGCCTGCGCGGCCAGGTTTGACCCCCCTCCCGCGCGGGTGCTAGCCTCCGGAGACCGGCCGCGCAAACCGCCTCGGAGGGTCATGGGGAAGGACACCCTCAGCATCACCGA
>Ga0066709_100000753_pt1 | contig 18984 bp, 16 predicted proteins | sample GraSoiAngelo_158_FD_79665 | JGI IMG/M metagenome (GOLD analysis project Ga0066709, IMG submission 79665) | Grasslands soil microbial communities from the Angelo Coastal Reserve, California, USA - 14_1009_16_30cm | ecosystem: Environmental > Terrestrial > Soil > Grasslands | place: USA...
ACCTGCTCGCCGCTCTGGATCGGCGTCATGCAAGGCTTCAGCGGTCCGCCTTCGGTGGCCAACGGCATCGTGTTCGCGGCTGCCAACGACGGCAAGCTCCACGCGTTCTCGGCTGGCGGTTGTATCGGGGGAGTCTGTCAGCCGTTGTGGACGGGTTCGCTGACGGGGGGCGAGTCACTCACGACGCCGGTCGTGGCCAATGGCAGTGTGCTCGTGGGTACAACGGACCGCAGACTCCACGCTTATCGCTTGCCCGCTCCGTAGCGTTCGCCTGCCACCAGAGCCGGGACTCTCTGGCCGAGTCTGCAGCAAGCCATTCGATCGCCCCGGCGCAGACCTCGGGTCCAGCACACTCCACAACCGTCCACGGAGTCCTAGCTCGCGGTCGAGGGGCGCGCCGCCACCTATTCGTTGCAGGTCTCGAGCAACCCCCACGTCGGACGCCCTTTGCGCACGAAGCCGGTGAGCGTGTCGTCGTCAGGTCACCGAGCACGCTCACACGAAGCACGCGTGTGCCCTGAGTGTGTCCGCGCTGGACACCACTCCCGGCCGCGTCGTCGGCCGTCACGAGGCTCGCGAACTGGCGTCGATAGGCGGAAAGCACCGTGGCGGGATCGCCGTCGATGCGCAGCACCACCACGGCACTCCCGACCGCGCAGTCGGTGCCGATCACCGCGTGTGCAACTGGTCGGCTGTGGCCTTCGACTCTGACTCGTATCCCCTGCGCATCGGGGAGGGCCACCGGGAGTAGCTGGCCCGGACGAGGCAACGACGGCCAGCGGGCCGCAAGGGACGGCGGCGCGGGCCCGAACTGCGTCGCTGGAGTCGGGCCGGATGTCGGTGGTACCTGCGCAGTGCCCTCGCGGTAGGTGAGCGTGACGAAGCTCAGCGGGACGCCACGGGACTCCGACTGGCGGCGCAGCAGCAGTTGAAACGACCGAGTGCGAGACCCGGTGGTCCGAGCGCCCGCCGCCGCGCACAGATAGCCCTCAGCGGCATCGGTCCCGCAGTACACGTCGGGACGGGGAACTTCGGGTATCGACGGCCCTGACCAACGGTCGCCCGAACGGAGGGTGAGGCCGTGGCGCTCGGCCTGCCGCAGGTAATGACGAACAACCTCGCGGGGGTCACCGGTGACGAGGAGCAGCGCGCGCCACCCCCCGTCTCGGAACGGGAGATTGGCGAGCGCCTCATCGGCCCCGAGGGGAAACACGTCGGCCATGAGCGCCGCGCCCGCGGCAACAGTGAAGCCATTCCCCAACTCGGCACCTGGAGGTCGCGTTGCTCCTGTGAGAGTCGGGATGCCGTGGAGCTTCTTGGTGGCGGTGGAGGGCTTCTCCGAGCTACACGCGGCGAGGGCAACCACCACGACGAGGAGGCGGGGGAGCCGGTGGTGCACACGACAAGGATCCCACGAGGGCGTGGCCCGATCGGCGCGTCAGATGCCCTGATCCCAGAGCGCGGAGCAGATCTGGCGCTTGCTCGTCGGGGACAGTTGCGGCGGCATCTCGCCGCGCTGTCACGCGTCGATCTCTCTGTCGAGCTTGCCGAGCAGCATGGCGAGCGACGGGTTGGGGACGCCACCTTCTCCCGGCCCCATCCGGGCGACCCATGCCTGTCGATACGCCAGGTAGAACGACCCCAGCACCGTCAGTCGCTCCGCGACGTCCGGCGCTGGTTCATAGCCCTCGACCACGCGCGGGAACAGGTCCGGTTGCCGCGCGTGGTGGACGCGCAAGATTCCCTCAGAGGGGCTCGCGAGATGGCAACCGGTGATGGCGAGGTCCCACACGGGGTCCCCGACCTGCACATCGCCCCAGTCGACGAACCCGGTGACGCCGCCGTGTTCGGGGTCGACGAAGACGTGCATCCGTCCAAGGTCGCCGTGGAGGAACACTCCCTCGGTGATCGCCTCGGTGGCCCTCCTCGCCAACTCCATCTCGTCACGCATGCTCTGCGCCTGTGCGGGGGTAAGAGCTCCGAGGGACACGAGCTCCTGCAGCGCCGGCTCGAGCTCAGCGCTGATCTCCTCGGGCCAGGACTCGCTCTTCCCTCGGACCTCACCGGTGCGCTCGAAATGCGCCCGGTCCGCCCAGCCGAAGCCGACCAGCTTGAGCTCGTGTAACCGTCGCAACAGCGCGCCGGCCTCACGAGCAGCCTTGACGGCAAGTTCGAGCGGCAGACGATCGTCGATGAGAGGAACTCCGCCAACCTTGCGCAGCGCGAGGTACGGGAACGGCGCGGACCGGTCAATCGCGATGACCTCCGGCGCCGGGACTCCGACTGAACGTGCGCGTTCGCACGCCCAGGCCTCGATACCGAACTCGTCGCGAGTCCCACATTTCACAATGGTGGTTCCGGCATCGAACACGATGTGGTCGTCGGCACGTTGGATCACGACGAGGTCGCCCGCGTCGGCGAAACGTCCGATGGACGCCGCCGCCTCTCGCAAGTCGATCACTCCCGAACAGTAGGAGACCGGCAGGCCGCCGGACCCGCCGGAGCTGCTGCGGCGGCGCCGCCGCGTCGGCGTCACTACAGCTAGTCATCTCCGGCGAGGTTGCCGTAGGTGGGAGCTCCGGCAGTCTCGTAGCTGAGCTGGAGCGTGCCGTTGGGGTAGGTGACGGACTCGGTCAGGAGCAGCCTGGTCGGTACGGTCCCGTCGGCGAACACCTGCTTGCCGTTGCCGAGCAGCAGCGGGTACAGCCACAGGTTCAGTCGGTCGATCAGGCCGAAACGCAGGAGTGACTGCACGAGGTCAAGGCTGCCTATGACATGGACCTCGTCGTGGCGCTCCTTCACGGCGGTGATCCTTTCGACGAAGTCACCAGTGACGAGCGTCGAGCCCTGCCATGTCAGCGGGCCGGTCAGCGTGCGGCTCGCGACGTACTTGGGCACGCGATTGAGCAGGTCGGTGAACGGGATCTCGTCGGGAGCCGTTGGCCAGTAGTCGGCGAAGATCTGATAGGTCTTCCGGCCGAGGAGCAGGGCGTCCATGCTCCTCGCGTGCTCGAACATGGCGCTGCCGGACTCTTGATCCACCAGCGGCGCCTGCCATCCGCCGTGCACGAAGCCGCTGTCGCGATCTTCGTCGGGCCGTCCAGGGGCCTGCGCCACCCCGTCCAGCGTCACGAACTCGGTCACGATGAGCTTGCCCACGATGTCTTCCTCCTCCTGGTGGCGACGACACCAGTTGAGACCTCAATCACGCGCAGGATTCATCGCTGACCCGCCATCGGGTGTGGTGCATCTGTAGCTCTACCGCCAGAACAGGAGGCCCGGTGTGCGTGCCCCGAGCCACAGATGGTGGGGATAGAAGCGACTCGCGGCGGCGACGAGATTGGGATCGTTCGTCGGTTCCACCGCAACCGAGATCTGGCAGTGAGCAAGTTGATCGGAGCGCACGATGTGTTCAACACCGTCCACATACGCAGGAAGCGTCTCCGTCGCGTAGCCGATGCCACAGGCGTGGCCGCCGCGGGTCTGTACTGACTTCACGTAGGGGGCGGCCACTCGGTTGATCAACGCATCACGTCCGTAGCCGTGGACCGAAGGCAGGAGAGCCAGGGGTGCGGCGACAAGGACGAGCGCCGGAAGCCGAATCGACGCCAGGCCGACCGCCGCGGCGAGCGCCACCGCCGGAATGCTCCAGACGAAGAAGCGAGAGTACAGGTCGCGGGGGGCGAGCAGCCAGAGGAGGACGACGATCGCGAGGTACAGCGTGGCCAGCGTCCTCGCCTCGCGACGGGCGCGGAGCGACCACAGCGTCACCGCGACACCAGCCCCGATGATGGCCATCGCCACGGGCTCCCGCCCGAGGAGATCTCCCGCCAGCGTCGCAAGGAACTTCGGGTGGAACACGCGGCCGCGACCCGTCTTGGCCATGAGCGCGACGAGGCCCACGTACACAGTGAGGCCCAGCACGGTCACCACCAGCCAGCGAGTGCGCCACTCGGCGGTGATTCGCCCGCGTGTCCAGAGCCAGGCGACGTGGCCGAGCAGCACCAAGGCCATGTAGAGATGGGTGGCGACCCCCAACGTCGAAACCGCGACATAGCCGATGCTCCTCGCGCGAGACGATGAGCGCTCGAGGTCGAACAGCAGAACCGTGGCGGCAAGCCCGCACAGGCCGACCCAGCTGTAGCCGCGGACCTCACGCCCCGTCCTGACGAAAACGGCGTTGGTGGCGAGGAGCGCGCCGGCGGTCAGCCCGATCCGCGGACCCCATCGCCGCCCTGCGGCGCCGACCAGCAGGCCCACACAGGCGGCGGCGGCCGCGATCGGGAGCAGGCGCATCACCCAGCTGCTGGCACTCCCGGTGACGGAGTAGACGAGATGTTCGAGGAACGAGAACGCGGGGTGGTTGTTGAACACGACCTGCCGGCGAAATGGATCGAGGAGCGACTCCGTGCGCACGAACTTCGCCACGGTGACCGAGCCGTCGTAGTCGAAGGCTCGACCGGAGCCAGGCAGATATGCCGCGGCCGTGACGAGGGCGGCGGTGATGCCGAGCACTGTCGAGCGTCGCGGCGCCGCCACGGCATGGAGCGTACGTGCGTGGAGGCTCAGCCGCGACTTCGCACCGACGCATCGCCCGAGCACACGTCGACCGGCATGGTCGGACCCGGCCTCGGATCGACGGGTGCGTCGAAGCGATAGAGGAGCACGCTTCCACCGATCGTCCCCACGGGGCAATACGCGCGCAGCCATGACAGCGCGTCCCGATCGACCGTTGCGAGTCTCGTCGCGGACACCGCGACCCAACCGAGCACCTTCGCGGTCGGGGCACCGAGCAGTGGGCGGCTCCCGGGTGGCGGGTCGACGCCGCGAGGCAAGAGGAGGTCGACCAGGGGAGCCCGTCCCGCTGCCCAGTCGCGGACGCGACCGGCGTCCTGCCCGTAGTCGACGTTGGAGTCGGTCGCATAGCGGTATGCCGGCTGAAACGGTGGTGGCGTCCATGCGATCGCGTGGGGATAGGCAACGGCGAACGCCGCGAGCTGCGTGACGGCCAATGCAGTCGCGCCGATGCGCCGCCACAGGCGCGTGCCGAGCAACACGACCGGTCCGGTGGCGACGAACCACAGCGCGAGCGACGGAAACGCGTAGCGCAGGCCCAGGTCGAGTGGCTGAGCCGCGACGACCACGTACAACACGAGGGCGGGGAACGCGATCACGGCGATTGCTCGGCGGACATCGGCCCGCGGGACCCGCGACCAACCCAGCGGTCCGATCACCAATGCGACCATCGCAACCAGCGGGACCTTCACGAGCACGGCCCCGAGGAAGTACCACCAGCGTCCGCCGTTCCACGCCTGGCCGAAGAGGTAAGCGGGCCTTGCCGTGGACGTGAGGACGAGATAGGCGAACCCCGCGGCCCACTCCTTGGGCCACGGGATGGCGAGCACCAGCCGGCTCGAGAAGGAGTTGCCGCGACCCGCCTGGATGATGTTGTTGAGCCGTGACCCGCCGGCGCCGCCGGGAGGGGACGCGACGACCCGCACGACGACCCACACCGTGGCCCACGACACGAACGCGACGATCGCCGCCTGCTGCAGGGCGGCGCGGCGAGCTCGCCGGACGCCTTCGACGGCGATGACCACGACCGCGATCGCAACCAGAACGAGCCCGAGATGACGCACGAGCAAGCCGGCGCCGGCGACGAGCCCCACGACGAGGGCCCGCAGTTGCGATGGCGCCTCGAGAAACCTCAGCAGCGCGAAGCTGACCCCGAGCGTCGTGAGCGTGAACGCGACGTCGATGCTGACAATGTGACCGAAGCCGACGAACACCGGTGTGGTGAGCCACAACCCGGCCGCCAAGACCCCTGCCGGCTCGCCGAACAACCTCCGGCCGAGCAGGTAGAGCATCAACGCGATCGCGAGACCCTCGAGCAGCGGGACCAGACGGGACAGGAACACGACGCGGCGGAGGCGGCCTGCTGTCGTGTTGGCGCGCACGAACTCGTCGGTGTTGTCGAACCAGTCGCCGGACTTGTAGCCGGGGCCGTCGGGTACCACGGGATGAGCGAGCAACGCGGGAACCGCGGGCAACACGCGGGTCAGCACACCGTGCTCGGGCATGAGTCGCAGATCGTGGCGGACGATGCTCGTGACGCCCGCGGCGACGTCGATGGCTTCGTCGACCGTCGGTGCATCGCGCCAAGCTTCGATCAAGCCGGTCGCGAGGAAGATCAGCGCCAGCGGGAGGAGCACGAGAGCGGTCCGCCGGCGCACCCGGTCACCGTAGTGCCGGCTCGCGCCCGCTCAAGCGCTCCCGGCGACGGACCGATGACCCCTCCAGGGCCTCTTAGCCGGTTGGCGACGCGGCGACGTGACCGGGAGACGACGTGCAACAGGTCGAGGAGCGAGGGGCCGGTGTCGCACCGGCGCGGACCGCTATCCGCCAAGCCTCTCGCCCGTCCAGCTTCCGCGTGCTCTGCGCGCTCGCGGCCGGGTGGGTCCTCCTGCTGCACGTCGTCGCGACCGGACGGGGGATGAGCGTTTCGGAGGACAGTGCCCTCTACGTGGGTGCGGCGCGCAACCTTCTCGCCGGACACGGGCTCACCCTTCCGTTCGGCACGCCGGAGCCCGTGCTCCTCACCCAGTTCCCGCCGTTCTATGCGGCGCTGCTCGCGGCACACAAGCTGATCGGGCTGCCGATGCTCGAGTTCGCTCGTTGGCTCAATTTGCTCTTCGCGGTGGTGACCGTGCTGCTCGTCATCCGTCTCAGCCGGTCGCTCACGGACGGCGCGCTCGGCACCGCGGCCCTGGCGGCAGTGCTCGTCGTCTCGTCGACCCGAATGATCGCGGTCGACGCGATGGTCATGTCAGAACCGGCGATGATCTGCCTCGGCACGCTCGGGCTTGTCGTGCTCATTCGGTTCCTCGGGCCGCGAAGCGGCGCGTCGCTCACGCTGCTGCTCGTCGCCGCGGGGCTGGCCGGTCTGGCCGCGCTCACGAGGTATGTCGGCGCGGCCTACGGCCTCACCGGGCTCATCGTCCTCGTCGGTGCCGTGCGTCGACGTCGGTGCCGCGTCCGCACCGTCGTCATCTATGGCGTAGTGAGTCTCGGACCGCTCGTCTGCTTCCTCGCCTACAGCGTCCTGCGGGCGGCCCGGCCGGTGAACCGGCCGTTCGGTGTGCATCCCCCGGCGGCGGCAGACCTGCGCGCGCTGATCGACACCTTCGGCTCATGGCTCTGGTCCGCTCCCGGCTCCGCCAGGACGCTTGCGGGCGTCGTGGCCGTCGGACTGACAGTGCTCGCGCTCGTGCAGCTTCGATCGAGGCAGGCGGCGGACCGGGACGCCAGCCGCGACGTGACGTCGACCTTGGGCGTCTTCGCGGTCGTGTACGTGCTGGGGGTGCTCGCGTCCGCCACGTTCGTCGACGCGAGCATCCCGGGTGATGCTCCTCGCATCCTGTTGCCGGTTCTCCCGGTGGTGGCGGTCCTCCTCACGGCCGGTCTGCGCGACGCGGTGCGACGGGCGCGACTCTCGAAGATGGCCCTCGCCGCGTTGCCGATCGTGGTGGTGATCGCCGTCGTCGTGCCGCATGCGACCAACTCGGTTCGCTGGGCGAGGTACGCCCGCCGGAACGGGGTGGCAGTGAGGGCGAGGGAGGAAGGGCGATGGCCTCTGCTCGCGAGGATCCGGGACACACCTCGAGCCATCACGATCTACTCGAATGACGCCCCGCTGCTCTACCTCCTGACTGGTCGCCACGTCGTCGACGTCCCGACGGACGTCAGCGCCTACACGCGCCGACCCGTGCCCGGGTTCTCGCAGGAGCTCGCGCGCATGGACCACGAGCTACGTGGAGGCAGGGCCGAGCTGGTCTACCTGGACAACGGCTTCTCGCCCTCACGAGAGCGACTCCTCGAGCTCGTCGACCTGACGCCCATCTATCGCTCCCGAAGTGCGACGGTCTTCGTGAGCGCGCGGTGTGCACCCCGCTGCGGCGGCTCAACCGTCGTGGACCCACACGCGTAGAGGACCGACCGTCTCGAACCCGTGGTCCCAGGCGGCCGTCAATCCGTCGCCCGACTCGTAGCCGACGAAGGTCGACGTCGGATGGAGTGCGCTGGCGAGCGCGAGACAGCCCGACCAGGCTGCGGCGGTGACACGCGGTGCCGCGAAGAGGTTCGAGATCCCGACGACCGTCGCGCTGCGGTTGAGGACGGCACCCGCCACGACCCGTTCGCCCGCACGCGCCGCCAACACCTCGACGGTGTCGTGGTCGAGCAACTCGGCTCGGAAGACGCCGGTCGGGCCGTCGTCGCCCCGCCAGGCCTGCTCCCACGTCGTTAGGCCGCCGGGGGTCCGCACCAGGTCCCATCTCGGGCCCGCCCCGTCGGGCGGGCGTGCTCGGCTCGTCCGCACGATCCACGCCGCGTCGAAGAGCACCCGAAACCCGTCGCCAGTCAGGTCGAGGGAGCCGAAGCTGTCCTTGATCGAACACCCCGCCGACACGTCGATCCGAGACAACAGGTCGGGCACGGGCGGATCGTCCACCAGCGTGACGGCGTCGGGGAAGTAGGTCGGGGCTCGCGCCTCACTGGTCCACGCGTCGGCGTCGAACCGGGTCCTCGCACCGTGGGACCGGCACACGACGTCGCACCATTCGGCGTTGTTGGCGGCGGCCGTCGCCCGCCAGGAGCTCATGTCGCATGGGACGTGATGTTCACGGCCCCGACGCGTCGACCGGCCCATGTCACCGGAAGTGGAGGTCGAGCTCGTTGCGATAGCGGGTGCCGAGGGACTCCCCGTTCTCGGCCAGCCAGCTCGAGAGGGCGATCCGGCCGGTCGCGGGTCCTTCGGTGTCGGCCAGCCCGTCGGCCATCGCCCGGTACTCGTCCCGGGTGAGCAGCACGTCCCGCAGCACCAGACCGAGGCCGCGAGAGAGAATCGGCACCAGTCCTCCGGGAACGTGCGCGATGCGGGCTCTGCTGTGCACGGCACGCCTGATCCACTCGACCAGCTCGAGGAATGTGGGTCGCTCCGGTCCCACCGCGTCGATCACCGAGTCCTCGCGATGCTGCGCCGCCTCGACACAGAGCCGGGCGAGATCCTCGACATGGATCCCGCGGACGCGGTAGTCGCCACGGCCTCCGACAGCAAACACGGGAAGGTGGCGCAGCAGCCAGGCGATGTTGTTGATCAGGACGCCGCGCTCGCCGAAGAGGATCGCGGGGCGAAGCACCGCGTACGGAACTCCCGTCTCCGCGAGCGATCGTTCCACGCGTGCCTTCCCGCGAAAGTACGGGTAGGGCGAGTCGATCGACGGGTGCGTGATGCTGATGTGCACGATGCGCTGGACGCCTGCGCGACGGGCAGCGTGGAACAGTGTCTGTGAGCACTCCACGGCCTGATCGTGATCCGTCCGGCCCGCGGCGAAGCGCACCCAGTAGGTGTTGTAGAGCGTGGTCGCGCCGCGCAGATGCGCGACCAGCCCCGGAAGGTCGTCGAAGTCCAACGGCCGGACGTCGATCGCCTGCGTGTCGCGTCTCTCGGCGTGACCGGTCAGCGTTCGCACCTCTCGGCCGCCATCGAGCAGCCGTCGTGCGATGGCGCGACCGGAGTAGCTGAAGGCCCCCGTCACCACGTCGAGCCCCGTGTCGCGCCGCGAGTGATGACCGCATTCGTCGCGCCTGGTCGATGGCGTGCTCATGGTTTCTCCTTCGGGTCGGGCACCGTTGCGCTGAGCACCTCGAACAGGGCTGCGAGGCGCTGTGCCTCGGCGAAGAGCGACTCGGCGGGCCGGCGGTCGGCCTCGAGCTGCGTGAGCATGTCGAGGCCGAGGTACAGGGCGACGATCGCGTGGGCGATGGTCGGGCCGGAGAGCAGCGTTCCGAGCGGCGAGTCGACGAGTGCGTCGCGGATTGCCTGTTCCGCGAACGCGGTCCACGGCGCCAACCGCTTTGCCAGCTCCGCGCCGAGCCCCGGCGTGGACGAGGCGCCCGCGATCAGCTCGGCGAGGACCGTGACGTAACCCGCGTCGAGGTCCTCTCTGAAGATGTCGGCTGCCACCCGCACGAGCTCGGACGGTCCGCGCGCACCCCCGACCGCCGTCGAGTAGCGCGCCAGGCGCAGCTCGCTGACCTCGTCCAGTGCGGCCAGGAGAAGTCCGACCACGGATCCGAAGTGGTAGAAGACGAGGCCCTGGTTGCAGCCGGCCCGCGCCGCGATGGAACGGGCACTCGCGCCGGCGAACCCTTCGTCGCGAAGCGCTCCAATGGCTGCCTCGACGAGCGCCTGCCGGGTTGCCGCGGAGCTCGTCGCTTGATCGCTCGACAGTCGGCTGGCAGTTCCCGGTCGGGCCACGGCCGTCTCCTTCGGTCTCTTGCGCGAGTTGCTTGAGCGATTACTTTGAGCACTCGCTCAAATCATGGCGCCGACGCCGTGGGTCTGTCAACCGCAACCGTGATGGGCGCGGGCCGGGCGCGATCGGTGTAAGCAGTCCGGATGCCCGCCGAGCTCGATCTCGTTCGCCGCCTGGTCGCGGCGGACCAAGGCCTCGCGGTGGTCGCCACCACGCGGCCCGACGGAACCGTCCACGCCTCGCTGGTGAACGCGGGCGTGCTCGACGACCCCGGCACCGGGCGACCATGCGTCGGGTTCGTCGCGCGGGGCGACGCCCGCAAGCTCTCGTACCTGCGCCGGGCGGGCCGGGCGGCGGTGGTGTTCCGCTCGGGTTGGGAGTGGGTCAGCGTCGAAGGGCCGGTGCGCATCGTCGGGCCCGACGACGACGAGGCTCCCGACGCGCTGGCCGCGCTCCTGCGCGACATCTTCACCGCGGCCGGCGGCACCCACGACGACTGGGACACCTACGACCGGGTGATGGCCGAGGAACGTCGAACCGCAGTGCTCGTCGACCCCGCACGCATCACCAGCAACGGCTGAGCGGCAGCTCGCCGCCTGTACCGGCACGCCGGTCACCCCAGAATCCCCTCAACGGGCCCGATCGACGGGCCGATGCTACGGGGGATGACCGATCCCGGGGCCGTGGCCTCGCGCGCGAGTCGCGACGGGCATGGCGCACGAGATGTGCGGCCGACCTCTCCGTGGCCGAGCCCCCGCTCGACGGGCGAGGCAACCAGGTCCCGCCGCGCGTCGTTCACCCGCACGCTCTGGCGTCACCTGCCGAAGGGCAGCACGCTGCCCGACGAAGTGTGGGCTCAGCGCCATCGGTGGATCCTGGTGCTGCTGTGGCTCCACGTCCCGGCCCTGTTCGGCTTCTCGCTGATCCGCCACCAGACCGTGGCGCACAGCACCGTCGAGATGAGTGTGATCGCGATCTTCGCGTTCACGGCTACCACGTTGCGGCCGCGCCGGCGGCTCAGCACGGTGATCACCTCGCTCGGGCTCCTCACGTGTTCGGCCACGCTCGTGCACCTCTCCGGGGGTGTAATCGAGATGCACTTCCACTACTTCGTCATGGTAGGTGTCATCACCCTGTACCAGGACTGGTGGCCGTTCCTCATCGCCATCGCGTACGTGGTGTTCCAGCACGGAGCGGGCGGAGTGCTCGCACCGTCGTCCGTCTACAACCATCAGTCCGCCATCGACCACCCCTGGGCGTGGGCCGCGATCCATGGCGGTTTCATCCTCGGGCTGAGCGCGGCGGGCGTGGCCTCCTGGAAGCTGAACGAGTCACTGCTGCAAGCGGCTTCGGACCGCGAGGAGAAGCTCGCCGAAGCGCAGGGGGTCGCCAGGATCGGGAGTTGGGAGTGGGAGGTCGAGACCGGGCGCGTGACCTGGAGCGATGAGCTCTACCGGCTCTTCGGCGTTGCCGACGTCGACTTCACGCCGTCAACGCGAGCCTCCTTCCCCGGTGTGCATCCGGATGATCAAGCCGCCATCGACGACGATGTGCGCGGCGCGCTCGAAGGAGGGCCTCCGCTGGCCCGCGACTTCCGCGTCGCGCTGTCCGACGGCTCGGTGCGGTGGGTGCACGGCCGGGGCGCGGTGACGTCGTGGATGGATGGGCGCCCGATCGCCATGTCGGGGACCGCGCAGGACATTACTGATCGCAAGCGCGCCGAGGCGCACCTGGGCGAGGCGCTCTCGCTGCTCGGCGCGGCGCTCGACTCCACCGCGGACGGGATCCTCGTCGTCGATGGCCATGGGCGCATCTCGAGGTTCAACCGTCAGTTCGCCGAGATGTGGCGTCTGCCCGACGCGGTGCTCGAGTCAGGTGACGACGACCAGGCTCTCGCCTGGGTGGTCGAGCAGCTGTGCGACCCCGAGGCGTTCCTCACCAAGGTCCACGACCTCTACGCCCGACCGGAAGCCGAGAGCTATGACGTGATCGACTTCCTGGACGGACGCACGTTCGACCGTCACTCGAAGCCCCAGTTCGTCGACGGCGAGGTCGTCGGCCGGGTCTGGAGCTTCCGCGACATCACGGAGCACAAGCGGCTCCAGAACGAGCTCACCCACCAGGCGTTCCACGACGCGCTCACCCAGCTCGCCAACCAGGCTCTGTTCCGGGACCGGGTCGAGCACGCGCTCGTCCGGGCGGGCCGCAGCGACAGTCACCTTGCCGTCCTCTTCCTCGACCTCGACAACTTCAAGACCGTGAACGACAGCCTCGGTCACAATGCGGGCGACGAGTTGCTCGTCGCGATGGCGGATCGTCTCGGCAACTGTCTCCGACCCGAAGACACCGCGGCCCGAATGGGAGGCGACGAGTTCGCGGTGCTGCTGGAGGACCTCCCGGACAAGGGAGAGGCGACCGAGCTCGCCGAGCGAGTGCTCGAGACGCTCCAGCGTCCGTTGACGATTGCGGGACTGGAGATGTTCATCGGCGTGAGCGTCGGAATCGCCTTTGGTGTTCCCGGCACGGACAGCGACCAGCTGCTTCGCAACGCCGATCTCGCCATGTACACGGCAAAGAGTCGGGGGAAGGGCCGCTACGAGATCTTCGAGCCGGAGATGCATGCGATTGCCGTGCGCCGCCTCGAGATGGAGGCAGACCTGCGGAGGGCGCTCGACTTCGGCGAGCTCGTCGTCCACTACCAGCCCATCGTCGCGCTCGCGACGCGGCGCATGTCGGGTGTCGAGGCTCTCGTCCGCTGGCAACACCCCGAGCGTGGGCTCCTTCCTCCCTCGATGTTCATCGGCCTGGCCGAGGAGACCGGGCTCATCCACCAGCTCGGCCGGCAGGTGCTCGAAGCCGCGTGCATGCAGGTTCGTCGTTGGCAGCTTGAACACCCGCGTCATGCGACGCTCAGCGTCAGCGTGAACCTGTCTCCTCACCAGCTCACGTCGGACGTCGTGGTCGGAGAGGTGCGCAACGCGTTGGACGTCTCCGGACTTCCCGCCTCCAGCTTGATCCTCGAGATCACCGAGGGCGTGATGATGCACGACACCGACGCGACCATCCAGCGACTGCGCGCTCTCAAGGCGTTCGGTGTCCGGCTCGCGGTGGACGACTTCGGCACGGGGTACTCGTCGCTCAGCTACCTGCAGCGGTTCCCCATCGACATCCTGAAGATCGACCGGTCGTTCGTGGCGGCCATCGACTCGGGGCAGGACGAGCACTCATTGGCGCGACCGATCGTCTCGCTCGCCCGTTCGCTGCACTTGCAAACCGTGGCCGAGGGCGTCGAGACGGGAGCTCAGGCAGACGTCTTGAGGAAGATGCGCTGCGACCTGGCCCAGGGCTTCTACATGGCGGCCCCCGAGGGCGCGGAAGCGATCGGGGCGCTGCTCCGCGACGAGGGGATCCTCCCGGCCGTCGTACCCGAGGTGGGTGTCACCGAGCAGGTGACGTCGCCCATCGGCTGACAGGCCCGGGAAAGGGTGAAGGGGGGCCCTCCGCCCTCGGCGTAACCCCCCTTCCCCGACCAATCTCCGCTGCGCTGACGGCAACGTAACGGGCGGGCGCGCGGCGCTCAATGAGGCGCATGACCCATTCGGCCGCAGTCCTCTTCTGCCGGCCGGTGCCGGTCAGCCGGCCGGACGCAGCGCGGCGAGCCATCCCGCCCATTCCCGGCGGGCGCGGAAGGACCACGTCTTGTCTCCGCTCGGTCCGGCCGACGCCTGCAGGCCCTCGGCGAGCGCGTGGCGCTTGCCGGCGAGGTCCCAGACGTTCGCCATCCCCTGCGGGGACGTGAACGCGACCGCGGCAGTGGAGGAGTTGACCCCGATGCACCCGACGAGCATGGTCATGGGGGTCGTGGTCGTCACCCCGGCGATCGTCCCCGCAGTGGCGATGACCTTCGAGGCGCTCGTGCCGACGGCCTCGATGGGCGAGTTGGTGTCCACGCCCGAGTAACGCGCGATCCCGCCGCTGCTCTGCGCCGCCGAGGAGAGGAGCCAGGTGTAGTCGGCGGGTTCGGAGTCGCCCGTCACCTTGTAGTAGCCGAACACGTGCGGGTTCGGGATGGAGGTCTCCGACGCGATCGGCGCCCAGTCCGGTGGAGCGCCGCCGGCCACCACCCGCCTGGTGTTCAGGGCCAGGCACGCGACCAGCACGTCGCCGGAGACCGTGCCCGCCGGCTTGGCGACCGTCACCGCGCGCGTCGGGGTCGTGTTCACGACGGTCGCTGCGGCTTCCCGCTTGATGAGCGCGCCGGCGGGAAGCGCCCCCCCGGCGGTCGTGATCAACCACTCCCGGTCGTCGGCCATCGGGTTGCCGGACGTGTCGGTGACGCCGGTGGTCAACCTGGCGCTGTAGACGGCGGTCGGGTCGAGGTCGCGCGTCGGGTCGAGCGTCGCCTTCCGGGTCGACGGGTCGTAGCTCACCAGGGCCGACACGGTTGCCAGCGAGCCGGCGCGCACCAGGGTGAACGTGTCGTTGTTGATCGCGGAGGGTTCGATGGGCTTGGAGAAGGTGGCCTCCACGTTGGCGTCGACGGGAACGGCCGTGTAGGGGTCGGGTGGCGAGACGCTCAGCACCACGGGCGCCTTGGAGTCGAGTCGAGCGGTGGCCTCGGATCCGCCGCACCCTGCGACGGACGAGAGGGTCGAGAGGGAGACGAATAGCCACGCCGACAACCGCGCGACACGGGCGCGCTGCCTTCTCACGCGAAGCATCGATCCCCCTGTCCCGTCTCCGTCGACGAGCGCCGCCTGCTCTCTATCCGACGCAACGGTTCAGCACAAGTGTCGCAGTCCGTGTTCACGGTCTCCATGGGTCCATGGGCCCATTCACGTGACAAGGGAACGGCTAAGGGGCACCGGGTGTCGGCTCGTCGCTACGGTCAGTGCTGTGAGACAACCGGGCCCGCTCCTCGCGTCGGGACGCGACTCGGACATCTTCGAGTGCGGCCCCGGGCTGGTGCTGCGACGGTCGCGTCGTGGGCGATCGATGGCCACCGAGGCCCGGACGATGGACTACGCACGAGCCCACGGGTATCCGGTGCCCGCGGTCGAGGAGATCAGCGACGACGGGACCGAGCTGGTGATCGAGCGCCTCGTCGGGCCCTCGATGGTCGCGGCCATCAGTCGACGTCCGTGGACGATCCGCCACCAGGCGACCGTCCTCGCGGACCTGCACCGTCGCCTGCACGAAATTCCGGGCCCCGACTGGCTCCGTCCGGCTCCTTTTGGCGAGGGCGACCGCCTCCTGCATCTCGATCTGCACCCCCTCAACGTCATGCTCACCGCGAACGGGCCGGTGGTGATCGACTGGCCCAACGCCACCCGCGGCGACGGGTCCACCGACGTCGCGTTGACCTGGGTGCTGATGGCGTGTGGCGGGATCCCGTTCGGACGGGTGAAGGCCGCGGTGCTCGGCCGGGGCCGAGCGATCCTCGTCGACAGCTTCCTGCGGGACTTCGATCTCGACACCGTGCGGTGCCATCTGGCCGACGTCGTCGACTGGAAGGTGAAGGACACCAACATGACCGACGTCGAACGACAGGCCATGTGGCACCTGGCCAGAACCCACGGCTCGGCCTGAGCGAGCTCCGTCAGATCGGCCGCGCGCCGGAGGTGTTCCCGTCGCCGGCTGCGAGCAGGTCGTGGGCCTGCAAGTAGGCGGCCTCCACATCGGTCGCTCGCGCCACCGCGCGGTCATGGTGCTCGCGCAGCAGGGCCACGTCGGCTCGGAGCGCCGACTCGGCGTCCGCGCGGGCTGCGAGCCGGGCGACGACGTGGCGGTGCGCGGCGGTGCGCTCGGCGAGGTCGACCCCCGGGCGGCGGCCGAGGACGACCACAGCGGCCACCCGCCTGAGATGTGCTTCGGCGCCGCGGCGCATGCAAGCGATTCGCTTCGCATCGGGTGGGCCGGCGCCGTCGAGCAGCGCGTCGACTGCGGTTGCGATGTCGGCCGGGCGTTCGAGCAGCCACCGCTCGCGCCCCAGCACCCCGGCGAGCGCGTCGTGCTTGGCGGGTCGGTAGGCGGCATGGCGGAACTGCGCTGCGGGGACGCCGAGTGCGGTCGCGAGCAGCACGGCGTGGTAGCTGGTCGACACGACCACGTCACCGTGGGCGAGGACCGCGACCGCCTCTTCGACCGAGGGGTTGGCGACGACGGAGGCCGACGGCCCGACCCGTTCCGCCAGAGATCGCAGGGTCGCGCCGTCGCCGTGCGTCTCCCCCAGCGCGACGAGCACGAACCTGGCCGTCGGTCGCGTGTGTGCGACGGCAGCCAGGGCGGCGGCGGTCGCCTCGAGCACGGCCGGCGTCGCGAAGGAGAGGTGCGCCACGACGAGCGGCTCACCGGGGCCCGGCACGCGTCGGTCGGCGCGGAGCCGCTCGATGGCCTGCGCACGCACCTGCCGGGGAACGACGTCGTCGATGAGCACGGCGGTGTCGGGCACGACGTCGACCGGCCGCTCCACCCCGGCCGCTTCGAGGCGTGACCTGCTGGCTTCGTCGCGCACCGCCAACAGATCGACGGACGCGGTCGCGGCTCGGAGGAGTGGGGCGAGCGCGTCGGGAACGTCGACGGGCACACCCACCCCGTTCCAGGCGACCGGTCGCACCTCGGCCAGCAAGCCGAGGTCGGTGGCGAACGGCGCGAACGCGATGCGATCGGGCGCGCCCGCGCGCTCGATGACGATCTCGGCGTTGTGCACCAGGTCGCCACCGCCGAGGACGAAGGCGTCGACCGTCGACGCCTGTTGCCAGAACCCCTCGTGCTCGAAAGGCAGGGCTCGGGCGACGGCGCGCTCGAGACCCATCGGGGCGGTCCCGCCGAGCGGACCGACCCACTGCACCTCGACCTCGCCGTCGGCGGCACGCAGGTGGTGCTCGAGCACGAGGGGGAACAGGAGATCACCGAGGTTGGCGACCTCGAACGTCCCCCAATGGGCGACCCTCGTCACGTGGGGCCCACTGCGATCTGATCGCTCACCGGCGGTGGATTCGATCGGACAGCCGGCGCATCGGCGCGGTGACCTTCCAGCTGGTCGACGCGAGGAGCTCCTCGACGCGCATGGCGTGCGCGGAAGCACGCGCGTTCGCGGCGGCGAGCTCGGCGTCGTACCGAACGAGCTCGGCGCGACAGGCATCGAGACCGGCGTGGAGGTCGGGCACCGAGTCGATCGCCTGCTCGGCCTCGAGCAGCAGGCGCCGGACGTCGCCGGCGCGCGCCGCGTCGCGCTCGGCGCGGCGAGCGCGCGTGTGGGCCGCCGTCACTCCGTTGACCAGATCGTCGATGCTCGCTCGCAGCGTCGTCGGACCGGTGTCGGGACCGAGCAGCGCCGAAGGGGCGCCCGCGGCGCCGGCGATCAGCACGACGCCTTCCGTGGCCGCCGGCGAGGTGGCCGCCCAGGCGTCGGCCACGACCGGTGCCTCACTCACTCCGATGCACGACACCGCTCGCACCACCTGGTCGAACGCGGTGACGGTCCGTCCCGTTCGTCGGAGCGCGGCGCCGGCATCGGCAGCCAGCCGCGGCGCGGCGACGACGGCGATGGCGCCATCGCGGGCGACGAGATCGTCGGCCGTGTCCACGGCGGTGACACCGCCGTACGCAGACGAGAGGACCACGACTGCACTCGCGAACGACCCCCGGGCCAGGTCGATCTCGTGCGGCGAGCCGTGGAGGACGCGAACGCCCGGCGCCACGACTCGGGAAGCGACCTCGACACGCGCCGCGTTGTGCTCCACGAGCACGACTGCACGACGGCTGTCGGCGGCAAGGGTCGAGGCGAGCGCGGCGCCGCCCGCGACCACCATGCACGGGCCGTGGGGCAGTACCGCGGCGAGCCATCGCGCGCGATGTTCGGCGGCGAGGTCGGCCAGCGCCCCGGCGCGGATCGGCAGCGCGGCTGGCAGCTCGGCGGCAGGCACGGCCCGAGGCTACCGGGATGCCGGGGCACCGATGTCGCGGCGCGAAGCCGCGCGATCGCGGTACGTCAGACGACACCCGGCACCGACCTGGTCACCGAGCCCTGCCGCCGGCGGTAGCCTCGACTGCATGCCCAGCGAACTCACGCCTCACCTCGCGCAGACGCCGACGATCGCCGACCGGTCCAACGACGTGTACGGCCGCCTGCTCAAGGAGCGCATCGTGTTCCTCGGCACGCAGGTCGACGACACCATCGCCAACCTCATCTGCGCCCAGCTCCTCCTCCTGGCCGCGGAGGACGACGACCGCGACGTCTACCTCTACATCAACTCACCGGGCGGCTCGGTCACCGCAGGCATGGCGATCTACGACACCATGCAGTACATCGGGTGTGACGTGGCCACGATCTGCATGGGGCTCGGCGCGTCGATGGGCCAGTTCCTGCTGTGCGCGGGCACGCCGGGCAAACGCTTCGCGCTGCCGCACGCGCGCATCCTCATGCACCAGCCCTCGGCTCAGATGCAGGGGGTGGCCAGCGACATCGCTATCCACGCCGAGCAGATCGTCTACACCAAGCGGATCATGGCCGAGCGCATCGCGCTGCACACCGGCCAGACCGTCGAGCAGGTCGAGGCCGACTCCGACCGCGACCGTTGGTTCACCGCCGAGCAGGCGAAGGAGTACGGCATGATCGACGCGGTCATCGAGCGCGCCAAGCAGGTCGTCAGCTGAGGGTGCGGAG
>Ga0066709_100000754_pt1 | contig 18976 bp, 18 predicted proteins | sample GraSoiAngelo_158_FD_79665 | JGI IMG/M metagenome (GOLD analysis project Ga0066709, IMG submission 79665) | Grasslands soil microbial communities from the Angelo Coastal Reserve, California, USA - 14_1009_16_30cm | ecosystem: Environmental > Terrestrial > Soil > Grasslands | place: USA...
CCAAGGGAACGACTGTGGGAGGAGGAACCGATGACCCTCGACGAGAGCATACTCGCGATGCGGCTGCGCGTCATGCGGCGCGCCCAGGAGTTGCACAGCGTCACGCTGGCCTGCCGAGAGGCCGGCATCTCGCGCACCGTGTTCTATCGGTGGCGGGAGCGGTTCGAGCGCTACGGGGCCGATGGCCTGCATCCTCGGCACCGCCACGCCCGGCTGGGCCGGCCTCGGCAGATCGCGCCCCACGTCGAGCGGCTGATCCTGGGCGTGGCGCTGGCCTGGCCGACCTGGGGCTGTGGCCGTGTCGCCGCCCAGCTGGCCCGCGAGTTCGGGATTCACGTGGCCCCGGCCACCGTCCAACGCTTCCTGCGTCGGGCGGGCCTGCCGCGCCGCCGGGATCGCCTGGGCCTGCTCGAGCACTACAGCGCGGGCACCTGTGGGCTGCTCACCGAGCGGACCCGGTCGGCAGCTCGCGCGCGCCCGCGGCGCCCGGACCCGGCACGTGCACGCCACGCAGCCCGGCGACCTGGTCTGCCTCGACACCTTCTACATCGGCAAGCTCAAGGGAGTCGGCAAAGTCTGGCAGATCACCGCGTGCGATGCGGCCTGCTCCTATGGGGCGGCGTGGCTGCTGCCCGCGCTCTCGGCCGAAGCCACCGCGACGTTCCTGCGCCAGATCCTGGTCCCCCTCTACCAGCGGGCCGACTGGCCGTTGCAGCGGATCCTCACCGACGGCGGCTCGGAGTTCAAGGGCGCCTTCGCCGACGCCTGCCGCGCCCTGGGGATCACGCACACGCGCACCTTGCCCCGCCATGCCTGGACCAACGGCTTCGTGGAACGGTTGCAGGGGACGATCCTGCACGAGCACTGGCGGATCGAGTTTCGCCGCCAGTACTTCACGAGCCGCCGGGCCATGCAGCGCAGCCTCGACGCCTTCATGAAGTTCTACAACGAGCAGCGGCCGCATCAAGGCTATCGCCTGCGCGGTCGCACACCGGCCGAGCTTTTCTCCGGTGTGGCGAGCTGAGGTCATGACCCGCTCTGGGAAGGCCGACATGTCAACACCATTTCGAGTCTTGACAATCTAGAGCTGATCTTCGCCTTCCTGAGGATCGTCGTTGGCGAGGCCTTGCGAATGCCGGCGATTTCTGACACCGGCTGTCAGGAACGCGCCAATCACTGGTTCCGAACCACCACGAATCGCGGGGATCGCGCCTGGCGCTGATGTTGCGCGCGTCATCGGGCTCGGCGGGTGGCTCGTGAAGCAGGCCTCGGAGAAGCGGTCAGGCACGTCGATGGGCAGGCCTCGAGGCGTTCCTCCCGCCGCAGCACCGCGACCAGGCCCCGCAGCCTTCCCGCCGGAGCCGATTGTCCGGGCAACAATGGTTTGTTCAGGCCCGGCCGCGCAGCAGCCCACGGCAGAAGACCAGGCCAAGCACGCCCTCGGGCGCAGGATCCAGTAGGCCAGGCAGCGCCAGTGCCGCGCGGAATGGGAACAATTCCAACAGGCCGAGGCCGAGCTCTGCAAGCAGCGGGTCCGCGGTGTCCGCGAGGTCCGGTGCTCGCTGGACATCCTGGGTCATGAGCCCCTCGACCCGCTGTCGGTAGCGCCTCAAGCGAAGCAGATGAAAGTGACCGCGTGGCCCGCGGGCTCCGTCGCGACCGATGCTTCTACCGCAGGCGCCCAGATCGGCCGGCCTCCGGCATCTCCCACACAGTCCTCCCTACAGCCGCCCATCGTGCGGGCTCGAGCGCCCGTCGTCGTCCTTCTGGCGGCAGCAGGGCCCTGATCTCGCAGCCCGAGTGGCTGGGCCGACCAGGCGGGTCGCAGCGGATGCCGTCGAAGCCTTCCGCGTGTGACGGCGCCTCGAGCCGCCTAGCCGCCACGCGTAGGGCTCGCCCGGTAGCACGGCGCCAGCAGCCGCGGATCGAGTCGCTTGGGAGCTTGCCGGGGTTGCCCGGGCAGGCCGGACGCGTCCCTATGTGACGCGGCCGACCCTGGCCTCGATGCCATGCGGGTATCGAGGCCCTCAGGCGTCGTCACTCAAACCCAATAGAGTGGAGACGGGTCTGCCCTGGGTGAGGGCACGGTCCGCGCTGGCTAGCCTCTCGATTCACCGGTCCCGCCCCCCCGCCAGGCCTCGGCCAGTTTCGGCTCGGCGGCGTCGGCCTCGACCTCCACACGTAGGCGGCTGCCGGGAGGACCCGACGCCCCGCGGGTGTCGCCACGCTCGGCAGCGTCTCGCCCGCCGGGCTGCGACTGCGGGGTTTTCGCTAGCTGAAACCAGGAATTGACCCGATTCAGTCGGTCTCCCGGGGTTCGCATCATGCGCAACGAGAGGGTTTCGCCTAATTCGATCTCAAGGTTTCGCACGACGCCAGGGGGAGAGGATGGGACGTAGCAACGGAGGCCCCGCGACCAGCCCCCACATTGCGCCAATACGAGAACGTGCGCGGTGACAGACGGATCAAGTAGTGCTTCCGGACAGCCCGTACCCTCCTCCCCGTGAGGGGGGGAATTACCTCGAGCTCTGCGGGTTTTCCTTACTCGTAGACTCGTGCCAGGCGCCCAGATGGAACGTGCTCTCGTCGTCGAGCGTAACCCCGATCGCCCGCTAGAGGAGCTTCGAACGAAGGAGGCCGGCCGGGCTTCAGGACGGCAGCTGGATGACTCCTTCTCCCTGAGCGGACTTGTGGGACAGAGCGTGGCGATGTCGAGGCTGCTCAACGACATCCGGAAGGCTGCCTCGGCGGACGCCAACGTACTGATCCTCGGCGAGAGCGGGGCGGGCAAGGAGCTAGTATCCAGGACAGTTCATGGGAGCAGCAGTCGTAAGACTGGACCGTTCATTCCCATCAATTGCGCGGCAATTCCGGAGAATCTGGTCGAGGCCGAGCTCCTCGGCTATGAACGGGGGGCCTTCACCGGAGCCCAGGTCGCGAAGGCTGGCCTCCTCGAGGCCGCTGACGGCGGCACCCTCTTCCTCGACGAGGTGTGCGAGCTGAACCCCGCTCTTCAGGCCAAGCTCCTTCGGGCCCTGGAAGACCGCACCGTACGCCGGGTCGGCGGGATACGACCGATCCCCGTCAACGTCTGTTTTATCGCTTCGACGAATCGCGACATCTACGACGAGATGAGGCGGGGCCGGTTCCGGGAGGACCTTTTCTTCCGGCTTGACGTCATCGAGATCCGGGTTCCTCCCCTCCGGGAACGGCGCCAGGACATTGCCCTCCTGGCGGCCCATTTCCTCGAGTCATGCGTGCGGCGCTACGGCAAGAAGATCGACGGATGTGCCGACGCGACCCTCGGGCTGTTGACGAAGTACGACTGGCCGGGGAACGTGCGGGAGCTGCGGAGCGCAGTCGAACGGGCGGTCGCGTATGCCCAGGGCCCGCTCGTCGAGCCAGAAGACCTACCCGAGGCGGTCCTGACCGGTAGTCAACGTCAAGACGGGTATTGCTTCCACGCCTGGAGGAAGAAGACCCTCGCGCGGCTCGAGAAGGAGTTTCTCAAGAAGGCCATTGAGGAGCATGGCGGATGCGTCAGCGGTGCGGCCAGGGCTCTCGGGATTCACCGTTCGACGCTCCAGCGCCTGATGAGGAGACATAACCTCCCGGCCGGGGCTGAGGCCTAACCTCCCGCTGCAGGGCCCCGCTCGGGTGCCGCATCGCTGCGGCGGCCGTCAAGGTGTGAAAAGCATATGGAAAGAGAAGTCGGAGCCTATCTCTTCTGCACGCTTACTGCCGCGGCCTCGCGGCGGTTCACAGAGGGAGGCTTCGAGTTCGTCATCTCATCTTTACAATCACGACACACCTTTAGGGAGGGGTTCACCGACGGGGGAGCCTGGCAGGCGGTTTGCTCGACCAACCGCGGAAGTCGATGCCGGCGTCGGGGCCGTCTTGAGGGACGACGGACGCCGGAGCGTCCGGGATGAGGGGGGTCTTCAGTGGCCGTATGGAAGTCGGTCAGTGGCCGAGACGGGGAAATACCGAGGGCCCTGTGGGGGGCCCTGGCGGAACCCGACGCCGTCGCCCACCCAGTACTCGCTCACGCCCGACGGCAGGATCGTCATGAGGAAAATCATGACGGCTTCGAGACGACACGGCGGCGATGAGCGAGTTGGCCCCCAGGGGCTCCCGCCGGGGCGAGGCGACGTTCTCAATTGCCAGGAGGTGATCTCTCCGAGTTCGATCGAAACCGTGTACCAAGCTGCCTCAATTGCCAGTACGGCTTGACTGTCCGTACGACTCGAAGGAGGCCTGAGATGAAGGCGTTCAGGGTTTTGTTCTTCGTGGTCCTGGCTCTCGGACTGGCTGCACCGGCGGCCGTATGGGCCCTGCCGGGGAGCCCGACCATCTTTCACCCGCAGGAGCCCGGGAGCGTCCTGGTCTTCCACAAGTTCCTCAGGGGGTTCGTGCATAACGGCGACGGGACCCAGCGCCCCGCGAGCGCATTTGAGATCAGCCTCCAGTGTCCCCCAGAAGGAGAGTTCGCGGCCAGCCAATGCGCCATCATCAGCTCCACCAGCCTCATTCCCACGATTCCGATCCATGCCCACTGGGTCTGCCCAGGGAACCCCACAGCCCCCGACGGATCCAGGAACTGTCCAGACGTCGACTTTGTTCTCAACCTGACGATCAACGGGACGGTCTGGATCAGCCCCGAGGGCAACCTGAGCGGAACGGACGTCGTTCCCCCGCCCCCCTGCAACAAGGGCTTCCTGATCCTCTGGGTGGAATTCCCTGTCGGCACGCCGATCAGCTGGAACGGGCTGACCGGCGATGCCGTCCTCCGGCGCTCCGACGTAACCGAGGTCGAGGCGTATACCCCCGTCGCGATCCAGGCCGTCGATGTAGCCGGCACGAGCACCAGTACTGGCCAGCTGGACTTTGACGGGGTCTTCTACCAGGAGCTCACGTCGGGGATCTCCGGGACCCTCCACTATCACGATTCCAAGACCCAGACGTTTCTGACGCTCCTGAGCCTCGACATCGAACTCGCGAACATTGGGTCGAACAGCGTCATCAACGCCGCGTTCAACTTCTACAACGCGGGTGAGAAGCTGACCTCGGTTAACACACGGTTCGTCTGCTGGGAGGAGGTCGAGCTGACCAAAATCAACGGCGGCCTGACGGCGTGGACTCAGGGTAGTGCCAAAGGGCTCTTCACGGCCCACACGACGAACGGCGAGACCCTCCTCGGGCTCATTGAGACCCGCGAGGTCATCCCGCCTTGGTCTTCTGGCTCGCCGGATCCGTTCCGGAGCTATGCCTCCTCCGTATACTATGACCCATCGTTCGCGACGAGCAGGACTCTCTTTCTGTCGGCCGACCACCTAGCGCTTTGGCTCCCCGGCGCGTCCGTCGGGCCTTCCGCGCCGGCGCCCGCCGGAGTCCCGTCCGTCGCGCCGACCCCGTCGCCGCTCAATCTGCCGTAGCTTGCTAGGACGCCATTCCTGTCACGGGGGCTGGGCGCGGGCCCAGCCCCCGTCTCTCGTATCCGCGCTGGGGGTCCTGTCCGAATTCTGGCCGGGTCGCGCCTGAGTCCATGGAGCAGCACGGACGGGAGGCGAGCGCGCGCGGCCCGGCCCGTAAATGCCAGGGGTCTCGCGACAACCGAGGCGCTCCGTTCGGCTCCGTGAGGAGGTGGCTCGGGCTTCTAACGGCCGCGGGGCTGGTGGCCGGCTCGGCCGGCCTTCTCGGACTCGCGCCGTCGCTCCCCGACTACGTGAAGGCTCTCACGCTCGGGCCCCGGACGGAATGGCGCTTCAATCCGCTCGTCGTCGATCTCAATCGAGACGGGCATCCCGATCTCGTGGCGACCGCCCGCCTCGTGACACCTGCTCTTCATATGTGGCTCGGCGACGGCAAAGGCGGCTTCACCCCGATCACGCCCACCTGGACCGACATTGGCTACGCCGCCCTCGCGACCGGGGATATCAACGGCGACGGGTTCCCCGACATCGTGGCGGCCAGCCACTTTGGCGCCGTGCAGACCCTCCTGAGCGACGGCCGGGGAGGTTTCACGGAAAAGATTCTTCGGCGAGATGACGGTTACGTGGCAGCCGAGCTCGCCGATCTCGACGGGGACGGCCATCTGGACCTGATCCTGGTCGGACAGGCGACGGCCGGCCTCGAGGTCTACCTCGGCGATGGGGCCGGGAACTGGAGGCTCCGCACGACGCTCCCCGAGCCGCGGCCGGGGCAGCCCATGCCGGGTCGGGCCCTTGTGGTGGCGGATCTCAATCGCGACGGTCACGCGGATCTCGTCGCAGCCTTTCAACGCTGGGGGCTCTATCTCTACTACGGCGACGGCCGGGGCGGCTTCACGGGCGGTCCCGTGGATTTCCGTTCGCCGCCCCGGGAGGTTCAATCGCTCGCCGTCGCTGACGTCAACCAGGACGGCCATCCCGATCTTGTCGTCAACGGGACCTTCCTCAGCCGGCACCAGCCCCAGGGGCCCGACGTCTATCTGGGAGACGGCCGCGGAGGCTGGAAGGCCTCGTCCGCCGGGCTACAGGTCCTGAAATTCGCCTCGACCGGGACCGCGCTCGGGGATGTCGATGGAGACGGAAACGTCGATATCGTCACCGGGGGAAACAATACCGGAAGCGTCCGCGACGGGTATGGTCTCTTTTGGTTCAGGGGCGACGGAAGGGGAGGTTGGCGCCTCGTGGAGGCCAGCGGCCTGCCGGCGAGAGGGTTGCCGGTGGTCCACAGCCTCGCGCTCGCCGACCTCGACAACGATGGATTCCTCGAGATCGTCGCCCTCACTGGCGGCAATGAGGGGAGCATCACGGTGTGGAAACGGCGATAGCCGAGGGAACGGAACTGAGCCAGGAATGACCATGAGTGGCCCCTGCAAGACCGTACGCCCGCCTCGTCAGGCAAGCGACCGCGTCGCCGGCTGGCGAGGACCTCGAGGCCGCGACCGTCGCTCTGACGGCGCGCATGTGGCGGCGCGGGAGCGGGAAGCACGAGCCCCACGGCCGTGGGTCGGTGGTCCGTCGGCCGCCGGCGAAGGAGGGTCCCCCGGGTTGCCAGCTGCGCGATCGCGCCGGAACGATTGCTCGTGCAGCGTGCCGTGGCGGTCGATACGCTACGACAACCGCCGTTCGCTCAGATCTGCCGACCCTCTCGTGGAACGATCTGACGTCAGTCGGTCGGCGGGGCCGGGGCTCCCTCCCGATGCGATCGGAGACCGTCATCGGGCGGCTTCGCAGAAGAGACGTTGTCCGGCGGCGGCGCCGGCCCGGCCGGCTGTGTGCCGGGATGAATGCTCGGTGGCGATGAAGAGTCCGTCGCTGAGGGCGACGGGGACGACCTCGGGCTTGGCGTCAGGACCGTCGCGCTACCCGGCTTCACGGGAAGGGGTGGCCTCGTCAAGTAGTGATACCAGCCGATGGCTCCCAATACGACGACGGCGACGACCGCCCAGCCGCCTAACCGACGTCCCCAGCGCGCCTCTTGGAACTTGATCGGCTCATACTGAATCCTCTGAGGATTGCGATAACTTTGACGCGCGCGGGGAGTCGGGGCCGTCGCTCCGCTACTCGGCGGGCTGGGCTGCGCGGGACGCCTGGCTGGATTCATCACCAACTCCGAATGGCACTATCTCAAATCCTAGACTAGTGTCTTGTCAGAGATCTTGTCAAGAAGCGTGCGCTCGTCTGCGCTCGTCGTGCGCCAACGTGCCTGCGTGTGTCGGCCACGAGATCCGGTAGATGTGTCGGGGAGATCGGGCGGCCGCCGTCGCGGCCGTCCCTTCATGCGCACCCCGTCGACCGAAGAGTTGCCATGAGCCGCTCGCTCAACCAAGGTCCACCCGCCCGGCGACAATCGCGGAGTTGACCAAACCGCCAACCGACACGTTCACCGCCGCGGAGGCGACGGTTTCACGGCAAGGAAATACCGGGCGCGAGCGAAGCGTGCGACTCAGAGCTCTCGCCGACTCCGGTCGGAACCCGCCCGAGCGCGAGCCGTTCCTGTCGAGACTGACAGTCCGTTATTATTTCGGCAGTTTGCCGATCTGACAGGCGGTCTAGGGAGTCCGCGACCTGACGAGAAATCAGGGCTTAAGACGAAGTGTCATTCTGACGGACCCCTCTAGAAGGGGCGGCATCGTTTGTGCACCCCCACCGACGCGATGAAGAGTGCGCGGACAGTCCTAGTTCCCATCTCGGGTCTCGGCGGGGCGGCGGCGCCAGCCCGTTCGACGGCCGACGTCCACGACCGCGCGCAGGGTTGGCCCGGGCCAGGATCACTCGCCGGCGCCCCCGGGAGCGCCCGGGGCTACGCCCTGTCGGAACTGGTCGTGGTGGTCGCGGTCATCGGGATCATGGCGTCGGCCGCCGTTCCCTGGCTCTTGAGTGCCCTGCCCGGGGCGACCGTCACGTGGGGGGCGCGGGAGATCCAGGGCTCGCTGATGCGGGCGAAGATGCTCGCGGCCAGCACGCGCCAGGCGATTTGCGTGCAGGTGGTGTCCGGGGGGTATCAGTTCGTGCAAGGCGGGTGCGCGGGGACGGTGTGGACGGGGCCGGGCACGGACTCCACGGGGACCTTCCGCCCCTCTCCGAGTTCCTTCACGGTGACCAACAGCGGGACGAGCCCGATCTTCACCCCGTTCGGCAACGCCAGTCAGACCGGAGTCCTGACGGTGACGGCGAAGGGCGGGGGCAGGCGGACGGTGACAGTGACGGCCTCGGGCCAGGTCACCATTCCCTAGAGGACGATCATGGCGATGATCACGCACGAACGGCGCTCCGGCCTCCTTCGACGTCACCGCGGCCTCGCGGCGGCGTGGCACGACCGCCAGGGGTTCACCCTCACCGAGCTGCTCGTGACGCTGGCGATCATGGGGCTCGTGATGGCGGCGCTGGTCGGGGTCCAGGTGAGCGGCAACACGCTGGTCCTCACCGGCGAGAACCAGGCGCAGGCCCAGCAGGCGGCGCGGACCGCGATGCTGATGGAAGAGGACCTGCGGCTCGTGGGCTATGGCTACCCGCCGGCGCTGACCGCGATCTCGGCGGCGAGCCAGACCTCGATCACCTTCTGGGCCGACCTCAACAATGTGTCGACCACGCTCTCGGCGGCGCTCGCGGCCGGAGGCAAGACCCTCACGGTGGCCGGCGGTCTGGGGATCAACCCGAACGATACGATCTATGTGGTCAACGGCAACACCTCGGATGCCCTGACCGTCAAGACCGTCGTGGGCACGACCATTACCGTCAACACAGGTCCCGCGAACGCCTACCCGGTGGGCGCGCTCGTCGGGCGGCCGCTGGCGGTCAGCTACTCGTGGGCCGGCACCACGCTGTCCAAAGATCCGGGCGACGGGACGGGGGCGCAAGCGCTGGCCACGGGGGTGCAGGTGCAGCAGTTCAGCTATTTCGACACCACGGACACCGCGATCCTCTCGTCGAACCTCGCGGCCAATCTCGCCAACATTCGGCGGGTGGCGATCACGATGACGGCGCAATCGACGGCGCCGAATCCGTCCAACGCCCGCAGCTTCACGGTGACGACCTACGTTCGGCCGAGGAATCTCCCGTGAGGACCACCGGTCGACCGCGGAACCTAGCGTGAGGGAGGGAGCCAGACTATGACGCGAGTTCAGGCACGGCACCTACTGGGAGCCGAACACGGCTACGCTTTGGTCCTCTCCCTCGTCATCCTGCTGGGCTTCTCGGTGTTGGGCCTCACGCTGGTGACCCTGGGCACGACCGAGGTCGCGTCGTCGGCGAGCTGGAAGGATTACAGCAAGGCGTTCTACGCCGCCGACGGCGGGCTCGAGTCGGGGGTGGTCGGGCTGCGGGCGCTCTTGGCGAACACCCCCGCGCCGACCGGTGCGCAGCTCGCCGCGATCACAGCGCCGACGATCTCGACCCCAGGCCTCAGCTTCAACACCTATTCGGTGCAACAGCTCAACGCGACGCCGTTTGCCATGCAGTTCGCGACGGGACCCTATGCGGGCTTGTCCGGCCACTCGACGGACTACCAGGTCGCCGCCCAGGTCGTCGGACAGGGAGGCGCCCGGACGACCCTCACCCAGGTCCTTCAGTATGTCCAGGTGCCCCTCTTCCAGTTCGGGATCTTCTACGGCAAGGGCGTGGACTTGGAACTCCGCCCCGGCCCGGCCATGACCTTTAACGGGAAGATCTTCGCCAACAGCAACATCTACATCGCGGCCGGCACCACCTTGAAGATTACCCAGAGCGTGAAGACGGCCGGCAACATCTACCGCGACATCAAGTCCGAGTCCTCCTATCCGAACTACAACGACCCCCAGATCTCCGATGCCAGTGGGACGTTGCAGACCCTGAACTTCGATCACACGTACAAGCCGGGGTTCGGCTCACAGTGGTCGTCGCCGAGCGCTTGGGCGCAACAGGCGAACACGACCTTCGGAAAACAGGTCCAGGACAGCGCGATGGGGGTGGCTCAGATCATTCCGCCCCTTCCGGGCATGTTCAGTAACCCGTCTAATCCCGATGTCGTGGCCCACCAGCTGGTCGAGCTGCCCCAAGCGGCCGATTCGTCGGCCCTCAAGGCGGCCAAGCTCTACTCCCAGGCCGGCCTTCGGATCGTCGATGGGGTTGCCACGGATGCGGGGAATGTTCCGGTCACCCTGCCGGCGGGCGCGATTACCTCGACGAGCTTCTTCGATTCCCGGGAACAGCGCACCATGACGGTCACCCAGGTCGACATTGCGAAGTTGAAGACCGCCGGGACGCTCCCGGCGAACGGAGTGCTCTACGTCGCCTCGTCCTCGAGCACCCCGGGGCAGGCAGTCCGCCTGGTCAACGGCTCCTCGCTTCCGAGCCAGGGGTTGTCCGTGGTGTCCCAGAACCCGGTCTACATCGCGGGGGATTACAACACGGCGACGACCGGGCCGAACGGGAACCACCCGCCGGCGGCCGTCCTCGGCGATGCCGTCACCGTCCTGTCCAACGCGTGGATGGCGAACAATTACGACACCAAGGGAGACCAAGCCTTCCAAAACCGAGCGGCCTCGGCCACGACCGTGAACGCCGCCATTGCCACCGGACCAAGTTCGGAGTCGACGATGGGCAATGACAACGGCAAGGCGAATAACCTCGTCCGCCACCTTGAGGATTGGACGAACCAGTCCTTCACCTACAGCGGCTCACTGGTCGCCCTCTGGCACAGCCAGCAGGTCACGGGGGCATGGCGATGCTGCGGCGCGACGAGCAATTTCTACTACGCACCGCCGAACCGGGTCTGGAGCTACGACACGCTGTTCGACACCTCCGACCCGCCCGGCACGCCGTCCGGTGTGGTCATGCAAAAGGGCCGCTGGAGCCGAAGCTAGGGGACACCGATGGCATTATTGCACGACGATCGAGGCATGACGCTCATCGAAGTGATGATCGCGATCACGATTCTCGTGGTCGGGATCCTTGCGCTGATGAATACGGTCACGACCGGCTATCTGGACGTGGCGTTCAGCGGAGGCGAGTCGACGGCGACGGCCGCGGCGAGGCAGCTCTTCGAGCAGCTGAAGAATCAGCCGTTCAATCCGGGACCCGCCACCGGTTCGGATAGCCCGGCTCTCGGGGTGACGCGGTCGTGGACGATCACGCCGGTCGGGACGACGACGACGCCCAATGCGCTGGCGCGCATTACCCTGACGGTGACCTGGCCGACCGGGTCGGGTACCACCCAGAGCACCACCTTCGAGACGTTGCGAGCGCAGTGCGCTGGCAACTGCTGAGGCTCCTCACCAGGCGGGCGACCTAGCGGTCCCCTGACGGGGCCGGCGGGTAGTGGCGTCAGGGCGGTCGCGGCGACGCCGCCGCTAACGATGGGACCGGTGGTAGAGGCGACGGGGATAGACGCCGGGACCACGCGCCAAGCGGGTTACGCCGCGGGCGGTACCGTTCTGCACAGGAGCGTCGAGGCCGCCCTTGGCGGTTCCGACGGGCTCCCCTCGCGTAAGACACGACGAGCGCCTCGTTGGGCACGACTGCCAGCTCGTTCAGAACCGCGGCGGCACGGGCCCGCTGGATGCTGCTGACGATCGGTTCGAGCCGCTCCCCCTGAGCGTCGCGAAGGTCATCGCGCCTCGGTCGCCCTCCCCGTTGACTGAGCACCGCCCATCGATCATATCTTCGTGGATACGCACGACGCGTGGCGCCGAGCCGGCGACGGCAACGTGCCAACGAGGAGCCGCCCCGATGAGCCCGAAACGGCTCGTCAGGACCGCGAGATATCTAGTCGTACTCGTCCTGTTCTTGGACCTGGAGCTCAGTAGGCGGCGCGAGGCAGCGGATCTCCGTGTTACGTCTCCGGGCGTTCTCGGGACACGACGTCGGGCCGTGACGCGCGACGTCTCACGCCTCGTCGGGCGCCAGCCGAACCAGACTATACTCGTCCGCCCTCGGGAGTGCTATCATCGGTGGGCGGATGGACGCCCGCGAGATCAAAGGTCGAGCCCACTCCTCGGTCGCCTTTCACTGCTGAGCGCGGGCGCCGCCCATCCCTTCAGTCCAAACGGCGATGGACGACACGGCGCGCTGGGTCCTCCTAGTCGTGGTAGCGTCCGCACTCCCCCTCCTGGGCCTACTCTGGTTCTTCGGTGACAGGGTGAAGCGAGAATGGCGGCTACGCCAGTGGCGGAGGCGATGGAAGGGCACGGGCTACCCGCGCTGGGGTCGGTGAGGACGAATGCCAGAACGCTCCCGCCGAGCCCCCGAGGCCGCCTGAACCCGAGCGATCCCAGAAGTGCCACGACAGCCGGGATGGTCCGAGTCCCGACCACCGAACCGGCCAGAGCCGCCGAGCGGGGGCGTGGACGGAGGCGGATCCCAGCAGGGCGTCTCAGGTGCGAGAGTCGGCCTCGAAGTCTGCTACGTCCGGTGTCGCACCCCGCCTGACGCCTAGAGCAACGCCAACGCCAAGCCGTGAGCCCAGTCGGGTTACCCCCCGCGCGACGCAGGAGAGCCCCGCGCCGCCGGAGGAGGTGGTTTCCTCCGAGAACGGATCCCGGCAGCGTCGGGGCTCGGGGAGAGGTGAGCCCGCGGGCAGTCACCCCCCCGTCCCAAAAGCGTACCGCCCCCGGCATGATGGTGCAAGCCGACGCCGACCTCGACGCTTCCCCGCGCGCGGGCCGACCCACAGGCCGGCCGTGGGCTCGGGCCGTCACTTCCACTCGATGCAGGGGTCGATCTCGCGGTACAACCGCCCGGCCCAGGCGGCTCCCGCCCGGACGTATTCGCACTGCTCCTCCGTCTCGAACGGGCCAACCTCGTACCATGCCTTGTCGAGGAGCTCGGGCAGGGTCGAGACCTGGACCCAGAAGCCCCACGCGAGCAGGATCCGCGCCAGGAATCTCACTGCGCCCTGTCGCCATAGGTGGCGTAACCCGCTGGGATCGCCACTTCGCCGAAGGGCCAGCCACACCCAGGAGCCGCTTGTAATGTCCCGACGCACGTCCTCGACGTCAAGGCCTATGAGCGACAGACCTCTGAGCGAAAATCCCCCGCCGTATGTGAGGCCCAGTTGGTTCACGCGCCGAATCGTCAACCCGTTGCTCATGCGATTCGGCGGGGCCCCTGGCTTGGCCGTGCGCGGTCGCACCAGTGGACAATGGGGCACCGTGCCCGTCAACGTGCTCGAGCTCGAGGGGCCGGCGCTATTTGGTGGCACCACGGGGCGAGACCCAGTGGGCGCGCAACCTGCGGGCGACCGGCCGGGGTGAGATTCGCTGGCGGCTCGCGCACCGAGGCCGTCCGGGCCACCGAGGTTCTCGACAACGGGAAGCCGCGCGTGATCGAGGCCTACCTGGCGCGCTGGGGCCGCCAAGTGAAGGGCTACTTCGACGCGCTGCCGAATCCAGCCGATCACCCGGTGTTCCGTATCGAGCGCCTGTAGGCGGCCGCCGTCGTCGCCGGAGCCCCGGAGCCTTCGGCGGTCTCCCGCAGCCCGGCCGCGGGGGGGACCGATCGCACGGGCACTCGGATTCTTTGCGAAGCAAGCGCGGGCCGCCGCCGGCGCCCCCGCGAGCCGCTCTTGACCGCGAGGGCGCCGGCACGCGGGCGCGGCATGTCGGCCCGTGACCGGCCCCCGGGGAACTCGCGGTCGGCCCCGTCTCTGACCGATCGCCGACGGCCCTCGAGGCCTACGAGAGCCGGTCTTCGAGGATCTGCATGATCTCGAAGGCCAAGCCGCCCGGCGAGCGGAAGAAGGCGAGCTTGCGCCGGCCGAAGCCGGCGCTAATCGCGCGGGGCTCGACGAGGACTCGGGCGCCTAGCGCCTTGATGCGCTGATACTCCGTTTCGAGATCGTCCACTTCGTAGACGGCGTGCGTGAGTCCCGGTCGGACGCCCCCCTCGATCCGATCCTCGAAAATCGTCTTGGGGAAGAGGAGCATCCTCACGCCGCCAAGCCGGAGGATGGCGTACTCGAGCGAGGTGCCCTCGCCCGCGTCGAAACGCTCGCGGAGGACGACTTCGGCGCCGACCCGCCGGAGGAAGTCTACCTCTGCGTCGAGCTCATCGGTCTTGATGCCGATGTTCCAGAGCCCCTTGATCATCCTGGCGCCTCCCCGGCGTCGCTCTCCGCGAGGGGCCCTCCCTCCCCGGATCCTGCGCGATCCGCGACGCGCGCCGAGCGCGCGGGCTTGGCTGACCGACCACCTCTCCGGAGCAGCGGCGATGATATCCCAGATGTCACACGCGTCGCCGCCGAAGTGGGCGCGACACGATCGCCCGCCCCCGCGCTCGCGGAGCAGAGCGACGCCGCTCGGACGGCGTCGCGGAGCGACCAAGGAAGATCGCGGAGGGGCGGTGGGACGCTGAGACAAGACCCGGCTCCCCGCGCCCGGGGCTCGGGACGCAACGCCCGGCCAGCGACCGATCGACCCTCAGCTCTCCCCGGCCGGGGAGCGGCAGGGGTGCGGTTCAGCGACGGAGCGACTGCCACGGAACCGAGCGTCAGGGCGGCACTAGTCAACGATCGCTTGGTAGACGAGCTGCTTGAAGAGCTTCCGGTGATAGACCCGCAGCGGGCCCGGGGCCTGGGTCATGAGGACGCCGATCAGCTCCTCCTTCGGATCAATCCAGAAGTAGGTGCCCGCGAAGCCACCCCACATGTACTCGCCGGCCGACCCGGGGGTCCCGGCGAGGCCCGCCTCCCGCCGGACGGCGAAGCCGAGGCCAAAAGTGTAGCCCGGCGTCCCGAGGAGCAGTTCGCCGGGCTGGAGCACCGTATCAAGCTTGCCCAGGTGATCCGCGGTCATGAGGGCGACGGTGCTGCGGCTCAGCACGCGCACCCCGTCGAGCCGGCCACCATTGAGCAGCATCTGGGCAAAGCGGCCGTAGTCGGCGGCGGTGGAGACCCCGCCCGCGCCACCCGAGTCGTTATTCGGCGTGGCCGTCACGTCGATGAGCTTGATCGGATTGCCCGTCGCCGGATCGGCCGGAGAGGGCTGGGCCAGCCGGGCGAGCTTGTCCTTCGGGACGAGGAAGCCTGAGTCGCTCATCTTGAGCGGCGAGAACAGACGCTCCTGGAGGAACTGCCCGAGCGTCACGCCCGCGATCGCCTCGACCACGCGGCCGAGCACATCCGCGGACAGGCTGTACTCCCAGACCGTCCCGGGCTGGTGCGCGAGCGGGACCGTCGCGAGTCGCTCGACCTCCTCGGCAGGAGTCAGGCTTCTGATGTCGAACGGGAGACCGTCCGACGGGGCGAGTCCGGCCTTCGCGTAGGCCTCCTTCACGGGGGCGTTCGCCGTCAGTTCGCCATACGCGAGACCCGAGGTGTGCCGGAGCAGATCCTGGATCGTCATCTCCCGCTCCGCGGGGACGAGGGTGTAGGTGACCTTGCCGGAGAGGGGATCGACCTTCTGAACGCTGACCTGCAGCTTCCCGAGCGGCGGGAGAAACTTCGAGACCGGGTCCGTGAGGACGGCTCGGCCGTCTTCGAGCAGCATCATCGCCGCCACCGAGACGAAGGGCTTGGTCATCGAGTAGACGCGGAAGATCGTGTCGTTTCTCATCGGGGCACCGGTCGCGGGGTCGCGCAGGCCGAAGCTCTCGAAATACGCGACCCGGCCCTTGCGGGCGACCAGGGCGACCGCGCCGGGGAGCCGCCGTTTCTCGATCTCGCCCCGGAGGATTCGGCCGATGCGATCGAGACGTTCCGCCGAGAATCCGACTTCCTCGGGCGTCGCCGACGGAAGCAGCTGCGCGGGGGCAGTCGTCGCGGCGAGGACAACCACAGTGCACACGATGAGGCTGGCGCGGCGTCTCATGGAGCGCCTCCTGTGAGGAAAACAACCGGGGAATCCTAGCCCCGCCTCTCATCGCCTGTCAATTCGTCTTGCTCGTGCCACGTGCCCGTGCCGGATCAGGGTGTATCCTCGCTCGTCGCGGCGCCTCGGACGTTCGGGCGCCCGCCGGCGTGCGGGGAAGGCCCGCGCGCGGCGCTGCCGCCGGCAGGCCGGCATCGCTCCAGAATCGCGACAGGAGCTCGAGACGGGGTCGCCGGGAGGGATCTCGCCACCCGGGTGGGCCCCAGAAGCCTTGGCCGACACGGACGGTGGTGCCCACCGGCGGGCACGATATCGTGATTGACGCGTGACTCGCACACGGAGGGTCGTCATGCCGAGCGGAGAGATCGACCGTACGGTCCACAAGGTCTGGAAGAGCAAACCGGCCATTGAGGGGGCCGGCGTCCACCTCAAGCGCGCGTTCGGCTTCGCCGAGGTCCCCCAGCTCGATCCCTTCCTCCTGCTGGACGCCTTCCGCTCAGACAACCCCGACGACTACCGGCGCGGATTTCCCTGGCACCCGCACCGGGGCATCCAGACCATCACCTATGTACTCGACGGGGACGTAGAGCACGGGGACAGCCTCGGCAACCGCGGGATCATCTCGGCGGGCGACGTCCAGTGGATGACGGCGGGCAGCGGCATCGTCCACCAGGAAATGCCCAAGGGAGACCGTAAGGGGCAGATGTGGGGGTTCCAGCTTTGGTCGAATCTGCCCGCGAACCACAAGATGATGGACCCCCGCTACCGCGAGGTGAAGCAGGTCGCCGTCCCGCAGGTGAAGACCCCCGAGGGCGCCGAGGTACGCGTCATCAGCGGGGAGGTGGCGGGCCTACGGGGGCCGGTGCGGGAGATCGTCACCGACCCGGAGTTCCTCGACGTGTCGCTTCGGGCCGATGCGACCTTCGCGCACCCGGCGAGAGCGGGGCACACGGTCTTCGCCTACGTCATCGAGGGCGAGGGATACTTCGATCGGGGGCGCGACCCCTTCGCGCGCGAAGCCGTCGGGGAGAACTACTTTGACATGGCGCGCCCGTGCGCGTGCGGCGAGGGCACCCTCGTCCTCTACGGGCCCGGGGACCGCACCGTCGTCACCACCGAGAAGCGACCCGTCCGCTTCCTGCTTGTCGCCGGGAGGCCTCTCAAGGAGCCGATCGCCTGGTACGGGCCGATCGTCATGAACACACAAGAGGAGCTGCGCACCGCGTTCCGGGAGTACGAGCAGGGGACGTTCGTGAAGCCCGCCGGGCGGTAGGCCCGCGCGCGGCTTCGCCCGGAGCCTGGGCGACCTCCGGAAGGGCGAGCGCCGCGTCCGCGAGGCGGGTCCCCCGTCCGTGCCGCGAGTCTCTTCCCTGCGGGATGCCGGATCCGGGCATCCGGAGTCGGCGAGCGCGGGGGGACGCCTAGGGGGAGCCCACGCCCTCGCCGAACGCCCGCCCTCGCGGAGGGCGGGCGATGTCGCCGCCCGGGGGTGAGACCAGCTCACGGAGCGCCGGGGGCGCGGGACGGACGAGAGGGAGGAGCTGAGGGGAGCGGCCGGCAGCCGCGGCGCTCCCCGTCGAGGGGCGCCGGCTCAGAGCCCGCGCGACCGCACGCGGAAGTCGACGTTTTCGCGCACCCACTTCCAGAGGCGCGTCTGGTCGGCCGGCTCCAACCCTGGCGTGAGTTGCTGACGCCAGCCCCGCATCACCTCGGCCTCGACCGTCCAGAACCGGACCCGCTGCCGCGGGACATACTTCCGCCAGTTGTCGTCGACCTTGGGGCTCGCGAAGACCAGCCGCACCGTCAGGTTCTTGGAGAGGAACTCCAACGGGCTCAGATCGATGCCCCGGTACAGCCCTCCGGGGTCGTCTTTGACCGGCTGGACGGCGACGTCAGGAATGCCGTCGCTGACGATCATCACCGTGATGGGGCTCAGGACCAGATTGCGTTCCTTGGCGATCCTGGCCACCTGGGCGAAGAAGACGTTGAAGTCGGTGAGCACGTCGGCGGGGGCAGACCACTTCCGGAGATCCGCCTCGATCTGGGCAATGTCCTTGCCCACGAAGTCGTGGATCGGCCGGAAGGCCTTCGGTTCGCTCATTTCGTGGCCGCCGATGGCGGCGACGAACAACTCTCGCGGCCGGCGAAGGCCGCCGAGTCCGTTGAGGCGGCCGTAGAGGTAGTAGGCGAGAAAGCTCACCGCGTGGTCGTACTCCCGGCGGAATGACCCGCTCGTGTCGACGCCGACGAAGAGCGACTCCCGACCCCTCCCGTCGGGCGCCTGCGCGCCGATGGGCGGGGCCGCGGCCAGGAGCGTGCCGGCGACCAGCGCGGTGGCGACGAGGCGCTGCCCCGGCGTCATAGGTTTCCCTGCTTTCGCGGCTGGAGCTGCAGGCCGGCGAGGACCTCGCGCGTCTCCATCGCCTCCTTGAGTCCCCGGAAGGGCAGGCTGAAGAGGGGGCGTCCCGTCAGCAGCACCATGCCGAAGTTCAGGGCCGCCGCGATGAGATGGAGGATGGGCAGGGCGAGGTACTCGAGCAACTGGTCGCCCTTCTCGTGCAGCCAGCCGATCTCGCGCTTGAAGTCCTCGAGCGGTGCGCGCCACCAGGCGCCGGGCGCGGCGGCCTGCGGCAGGGCGGCGCGAGCGTCCTGCCCCTCCACCGGCGCCCGGGACATAAAGCCGAGCGGCGGCGGCGGCCCCTACCC
>Ga0066709_100000755_pt1 | contig 18955 bp, 18 predicted proteins | sample GraSoiAngelo_158_FD_79665 | JGI IMG/M metagenome (GOLD analysis project Ga0066709, IMG submission 79665) | Grasslands soil microbial communities from the Angelo Coastal Reserve, California, USA - 14_1009_16_30cm | ecosystem: Environmental > Terrestrial > Soil > Grasslands | place: USA...
CAGGCCCGGGCGGGAATTAATCGGTTTCATGCTCATCGGGTTGACGCCCAAGCACATCAGATAATAGCGGCGCCTGTCTGGCCCCTTGCAAAGCGCAGTCTGCTACTCGCTACCTATATATTGATCGGCACCCTCCGTGCCTTTGATGCGCCGCCACTCCGATTGATGACGCCGGGCGATCCAGACGACCGGACTCTTCCGGCCTGCATTCGGGCCAGTCTCGATCGAGACCGTCAGAACACCCTCGCTCCGGCTGCTTATGTCGCACAGTATTGAGTCGGCAGTCGCCCGATCGGGGGCACGAACGAAGACCCAGACGCTCCCTGGTTCAAGGAAATAGCAAACAGAGTATTCGGCCTTCTCGTCCGACGGGTAATCCTCGTAGTCAGCCAAAATCCGCACGAAAGATTCAGGCGCGCTCACTTGTGCCCCCATTTCTGCCGTGGGCGAGCGTGGCGTTCGCACTCGTTGCAATGATCGGCAATCACCCCGGCGAGGACTAAAACCGTCACGGCAAGAGCAATCGCAACGCTATACAACGCCAACGTTAGATGCGGGTCTGCGAATGGGTCCATAAGGCAAAGGCGGCGGCGTTAAAAACGGAAAAATCTACGCCCATACCCGCTCGATAATGTGTGAAGGGCTTCACACATGGCGAAAATTTTTCCCTCGCCACAGGATCGCGCGGCAGTCAACCCCGAGTAAGCGTGCTTAGCGCATCGTATCTGCGAGAAGCCGCCCTTCGGAACGCAACCGCCGCAGATTAGCTGCGAACGCGAGGTGAAGCGTCATGACCGCCTTACAGGCCTACTGATTGGCGCTTCCCCTCTGGTTTTTGCGCCTCATTCAATCGGCGCGCTGAGGCCAAACGATCCGCGACAAGAACAGGCGCGCCTGTGCGCTCTTGCGCGGCTTTATCGACCGCGCGCCAATCCACGACATCGGCATATCGCCCGGCGGCTGCTCTGACGACGTTCCTGGCGCCGCGCGCCGGCTCTAAGCTGACCAGGCGCGCGGTATCGATTTCCTCGGTTTGCGTTTTGCTCGGATAGACTTGCAGATAGAGCCGGTTGCCGGCCCAGCCGGCCGTCGCCGGCTGATTGACGGTGCGCACCGACGCGCCCACGGAGAGCTTGCCGAACAGCCGCTCGACATCCTCGGGGTACATTCTGACGCAGCCGTGACTGACGTTGCGCCCCACCCCGTCCGGCTTGTTGGTTCCATGGATCAAATATCGCGGCCAGCCGAGATACAGCGCGTAATGCCCAAGCGGGTTATCGGGGCCGGGCCGGATAGCCGCCGAGAGTCCGGGTCTTTCGGCACGGATGGAAGGCGGCGGATGCCAGGTCGGATTTGCCTCCTTCCGGACCACCCGCGTCGCGCCGAGCGGCGTCGTCTTGCCGATCTCGCCGAGCCCGACGGGGAAGGTTTCAACCCGGCTGCCGCCGGGCGGGAAGTAAAACAGCCGGTATTGCGCCAGGTTGATGACAACCCCCTGACGTGGCGCCTCGGGCAGGACGTACAGGGAGGGTATGATCAGCCGGCGCCCCACTCCAGGCATAAACTGATCGACCCCGGGGTTTACCGCGGCCAACGCGGTGTACCCGAGACTGAATTTGCGCGCGATATCGTTGAGCCCTTCGCCCGGCTGAACCACATACTCGCGCACCTCGCCGACGACCTTCTGCTCCGGCGTCAGCGTAAATTCCTTGATCGCCCTGGGCGGCCCCTCGGTCGTCTGCAATGAACCTGTGCACGAGACGGTGGGCAACCCAATCAGCAAGCTAAGCGCAGCCAACCGCCATCGTGACAAGAGGTGCGACTTGATTAGGCGGCGCGAGTAATACCAATACCGCGCCGGCTTCCCAGTTTGCCTCATCTCGACGTCCCCACCCCGTGCTCAGCGTGGGCTACGATAAGGGGCCGATTTTCTGTTTAGTTGTGACAAACTTTCGAACGGTGCGCCCGCTGATTGCAGCCCACTGCTCCTGCAGGTCATTGTGTCGCGGGGCGCGGCGGCATGCCGAAGATCCCGGCGAGAAAGCGGCCGTAATCGGCGGTGGCCTGGGCGCGGACCTTGTCGTTGCGGGCGATCGGGTAGGGTCCGGCGCCCAAGGTGCACAGGCCGAGGATGATTTTGCGCATGAACGGCCCGGTCATCGCCAGCCCGGTATTGCGGTCGCGGATCGTCCCGTCGCGCTCGACGACAAACGAGCAGCCGGACAGATTGCGGCCGATCGGGCGGGCGGCGAAGGCGCCGTCCCATTGATGCACCGCGTCGGGATAGACGATCGTCTCGACCCGGCTGCCGCCCGCCCGCAGATCCGCCGCCACTTCGGCGCAGCGCTGCTGATCGACGATCTCGTCCTTGCCGCCGATCAGCATCAATAAGGGCGCGCCGGTCGTCCGGCTGTTCTCGAAACGGGCGATGCACGGGCCGTAAAACGCGACGTGCCCGGCAAAGCGCAAACCGGGTGGCGCCAGCTTGTCGGCGACCTGCGCGTAGAGTGCGTATATCGTCGCCATCGCGCCGTAGGAGAAGCCGGTCAGCACGACGCGGCGCGGGTCGATCTCCGGCCGCGCCGCGAGAAAGCCGAGCCCGGCATAGGCATCGGCCAGCATCATCGTTTCGGTGATGTTGAGGATGCGGTCGATGAAATCGGTGCCGCGGTCGCGCCGCGCCCCGAACGAATCGACGACCAGGGCGGCGACCCCGAGCCGCGCCAGCTGCGGCGCGTAGGTCAATTCGCGCGACGGCAGGATCCCGCCCGAACCGTGCAGCAGGATGACCGCCGGCACCGAGCGCGCCGGCTGCGGCCAGGGCGGCAGATAGAGCCGGCCGACCGCGGTGGTCAGGGTCGCGTCGCGGGTGCCGATGTCCTCCGGGGCAAACGGGCTGGTGCTCGGCCAGCTGACCGGCGCGCCGGGGATATCGGCGAGCGAGGCGGGGTCCGGCCATGGCTCGGCGAGGCGCGACCAGCTCACCGCCGCGGCCATGACCGGTATCGCGACGGTGACGAACAGGAAGATTGCGGATAATCCCCAGGGGGATTGCTTCGTCGCTCCGCTCCTCGCAATGACAACTTTCTTTTGGCCATCATTGCGAGCGGAGCGAAGCAATCTCCCAGCCAATCGCACACCGAACCTGTGCACTCAGAGCGTCTTCTTGAAGACGGCCTGGTAGCTCTGGCCCTGCGGTGTGGTGAACCGGCCGTCGAGATCGGCATAAAGCGGCCGAAACGCGAATTGAGTGCCATCGGAATTCTGGAAGCGCAGCTCGCCGTCGCGGATCACCCCGGTGCCATGCAGAACGCCGCCGGGCCGGCGGGTGTTCGATCCCATCGGACCGAACACATAGAGGATCGAGGCGGTGCCGTCGGGCTGCACGCTCTCGACGACCAGCGCGGCGCAGAGTTGCGGGTTCCACGCGGCATCGCTCCAGATGCCGATGAATTGCCGGTAGGGGTCGGGAATGGCGGCCCGGTCGGTGAGCCGAATGGTGACCGGCTGATCGCAAAACACCCGCTGGGTCGCCGGCCCGGCCGGAGCGGGCGCTGAGGCTGCCGGCGCCGGCGGAAGCGTCGCCGGCAGCGGCACGGGTGTCGGGGGCGGCGGGGCGGAAGGGGCAGGACTCGACACCATCGGCGGCGTCGCCGGGGACGAGGGGAGCGGCGGCAGCGGCTCCGGCTCGATCGAGCGCGGCGCCGCTCCGGGATAAAGCGGTGTCGGCGGCGCCAGCGGCTGCTGCGCGAACGCGGCGGCCGATGCGACTGTCACCAACAGGGCGATGGCGAGGAAGCGGTACACGATGGAGCTCCAACCAAAGGTTCTGCGCCCGCGCTCCTTACCCACGCAAAATGGCATTTGAATGACGCGATCGTTCGCCAGATCAGCGGCGGCCGAAATCGATCCGCGGGTCGATCAGCATGTAGGTCAGATCGCTGACCAGCTTCAACAGCAGCCCGATCAGGGTGAACACGTAAAGCGCGCCGAACATGATCGGATAGTCGCGGTTGATCGCCGCCTCGAAGCCGAGCAGGCCCAGCCCATCGAGCGAGAAGATGACCTCGATCAGCAAGGCGCCGGTGAACAGAATGCCGATAAACGCCGCCGGAAAACCCGCCACCACCAGCAGCATCGCGTTGCGGAAGATGTGGCCGTAAAGGACGCGCCGTTCGCCCAGCCCCTTGGCGCGGGCGGTCAGCACGTACTGCTTGTTGATCTCGTCGAGAAAGCAGTTCTTGGTCAGCATCGTCAGGGTCGCAAAGCCGCCGATCACCAAGGCCGTGATCGGCAGCGCGATATGCCAGAAATAATCGAGAATCTTGTGCGGCCAGTCGAACGACGCCCAATCGTCGCTGACCAGCCCGCGCAATGGAAAGAACGAGAAATAGCTGCCGCCGGCGAACAGCACGATCAGCAGTACCGCGAACAGAAAGCTCGGCACGGCATAACCGAAAATGATCACCGCACTGGTCCACACATCGAAGCGGCTGCCGTCGCGCACCGCCTTCCGGATGCCGAGGGGGATCGAGATCAGATAGGTCAGCAGCGTCGTCCACAGCCCGATCGAGATCGACACCGGCAGCTTGTCGCGGATCAGATCGACGACGCGGCGGTCGCGGAAGAAGCTCGTGCCGAAATCGAAGGTCGCATAGTTCTTCAACATCAGCACAAAGCGTTCGAGCGGCGGCTTGTCGAAGCCGTACTGCTTTTCGAGCTCCTTGATGAAGGCGGGGTCGAGGCCGCGAGCGCCGCGGTATTGGGTTTGGGTGTTGCTCGGCTGGTTGCGCAATTCGCCGCCGGCGCCGCTGACCCGCTCCGTCGCCGCGATGTCGGTGCCCTTCAGCTTCGAGATCATCTGCTGGATCGGCCCGCCCGGCGCCGCCTGCACGATGAAGAAATTGACCACCATGATCGCGAACAGGGTCGGCAGCATCAGCGCGATGCGCCGGATCGCGTACGCCATCATCGCCGGCTATCCACCGAAGGCAGGGCTGTCATTGCGAGGAGTGGAGCGACGAAGCAATCCCCGCCGGACTAGCCGAATGCGGCAGGAGATTGCTTCGCTTCGCTCGCAATGACAGCTCAGGCGATGGGTCATTTGGCGACCTCGCCCTTTTTCGCCTCGATCGTCTGCTCGGCCTTCGGATCGACCCACCAGCTGTCGATGCCGATGCCGTATTTGGGCGAGATTTCCGGGCGGCGGAACTTGTCCCAATAGGCGACCCGGAACGCCGACAGGTGAAAATTCGGGATCATGTAATAGCCGTACTGCAATACTCGATCGAGGGCGCGGGTGCGGGCGACGAGGCCGGCCCGGTCGGGCGCCGTGATCAGCTCCTCGACCAATTCGTCGATGACCGGGTTCTTGATGCCGAGCAGATTGCGGCTGCCTTCCTCATCGGCGGCGTGCGACCCCCAATACTCACGCTGCTCGTTGCCTGGCGACAAGGACTGCCCGAACACCTCGACCGCCATGTCGTAGTCGAACGTTTCCATCCGCTTTTCATATTGCGCGCTGTCGATCGTGCGCACCCGGGCGGTGATCCCCATGCGCTCCAGATTCTTGGCAAAGGGCAGCACAATGCGCTCGAATTGCGGATCCGAGAGCAGGATCTCGAACTCGAAGGCCTGGCCGGTCTTGTCATTGGCCAGCTTCTCATTCTTGAAGCTCCAACCCGCCTCCTTCAGCAGCCTCAGCGCCTCGCGCAGCCCGTCGCGGATGTTGCCTGAGCCGTCGTATTTTGGCGGGTCGTATTCCTTGGTGAAGACCTCGTCGGGGATCTTGCCGCGGTATTTTTCGAGGATTGCCAACTCGGCGCCTTGCGGGGTGCCGGTCGCGGCCAGCTCCGAATTGTCGAAATAACTGCGCGTCCGGGTGTAGGCGCCGTAGAACAAATTCTTGTTCGACCATTCGAAATCGAAGCCGTAGGCCAGGGCCTGCCGCACCCGCGGGTCCTGAAACAGCGGCCGGCGCAGATTATAGCCGAAGCCTTGCATGCCACTCGGCAGCTCATTCGGGATCTGCTCCTTCTTGATCAGCCCCTGCCGCACGGCCGGGCTGTCATAGCCGGTGGCCCAGGATTTCGACGAGTTTTCGAGGCGGATGTCGTATTGCCCGGCCTTGAAGGCTTCCAGCGCGATCGTGCCGTCGCGGTAATAGTCGTAGCGGATCACATCGACATTGCGCCGGCCTTTGTTGACCGGCAGGTTCGCGCCCCAATAATCCGGCACCCGGCGATAGGTGACCGAGCGGCCCGCATCGAAGGATTCCACCTTGTAAGGGCCGCTGCCGAGCGGCGGCTCCAGCGTCGTCTTGCTGAAGTCGCGACCCGACCAATACGCCGTCGACAACACCGGCATCTGGCCTATGATCTGCGGCAATTCGCGGTTCTCCGCCGATTTGAACGTAAAGCGGATGCCGCGCTCGCCGGTCTTTTCGACCTTTGTGACGTCGCCGTAATAGGAGCGGTAGCGCGGATGGCCTTTGTCGCGCAGCGTCTCGAAGGTCCACACGACGTCATCTGCAGTCATCGGCGAGCCGTCGTGAAAGCGCGCTTCCTTGCGCAGCGTGTAGACCACCGACAGTTTGTCGGGGGCGACGTCAATGCTCTCGGCGGCAAGACCGTATTCGCTGCCCGGCTCGTCCTCGGAGGCGACGGTCAGCGTGTCGAAAATCCCGCCGATCCCGGCCGCCGGAAGCCCCTTCACGACATACGGATTGAACGTGTCGTAGGTCCCGATCGCCGAGAACTTCATCGTCCCGCCCTTCGGGGCGTTCGGATTGACGTAGTCGAAATTCTTGAAGTCCGGCCCGTATTTCAATTCGCCGAACAGCGACACGCCGTAGGTCCCGGCGGCCAGCGCGGCGGTGGCAACGGCACAGCCGAGAACCGCGCCGAGCACGGTACCCAGGCGGTTCGGCCGGCGGTGGGGATAGGACATCGGAGGAATCCTCCTGATCGCGCTCACGCCGCTAACAACGCCAGCGCCTCGCGGTGCGCATCAGGATCGCCGGCGACCAGCACGCGGCCATCCGAGGCGAGGGAAAGCGGCTTGCCCTGCCAGTCGGTGGCGATGCCGCCGGCGCCTTCGACGATCGGCACCATCGCGCTGAAATCATAGGGCTTCAGGCTGGCCTCGATGACCAGATCGATAAAGCCATGGGCGAGCAGCCCATAGGCATAGCAATCGGCGCCGAACCGCGCCAGCTTGGCGGCCTTGGCGACGCGTCCGTGCGCCGCGGCATCGGCCCCCTTGAACATGTCGGGGCTGGTCGAGAATACCGTCGCCGCGGCAATCGCGGCGCAGGGCCGGCAGCGGATCGCGGTCCCGTTGAATGTGGTCGGATGGCCGGTCGCGCCGAGCCAGCGCTCGCGCGAGATCGGCTGGTCGATGATGCCGAGGATCGGCCGGCCTTGCCGGGCGAGCGCGATCAGCGTGCCAAACAGCGGCACGCCGCTGATGAAAGATTTGGTGCCGTCGATCGGATCGAGCACCCAGACGAATTCGGAATCGGCGCGCTCGGGCCCGTATTCCTCGCCGATAATGCCGTGCTCGGGAAACCGCGCCGCGATCAGCCGCCGCATCGCCGCCTCGGCGGCGCGATCGGCCACCGTCACCGGCGACAGATCGGGCTTGTCGGTGACCGCAATGGGCTGACGGAAATGCGGGCGGATCGCCCCTCCGGCGGCGTCGGCGAGGTCGCCCGCGAGCGCCAGGAACGCGTCGAGCTCGCCCACGGGCCTCCTATTTCAGCGTTTCGAGATAGGCGACGACATCGGCCCGGTCCTGCACCTTCGGCAGTCCGGGAAAGCTCATCTTGGTGCCCTTGGCAAACTGCTGCGGCTTATAGAGCCAGAGGTTAAGCTTGTCGGGGTCCCATTTCTCGCTCTTATGCTGGGCGAGCGCTGAAGAAAACGGGTAGTTCGGCACCGCCGCGATGTTCTCGGTCATGATGCCGAACAAATTGGGGCCGATCTTGTTGGCGCCGCCCTTCTCGAAGGTGTGGCATTGCAGGCAGACCTTGGCAACCTGCTGTCCGTGCGCAGGATCGGCCTTGGCCATCACCGGTTCGATCGGCTCGGGGCCGGCCGCGGCGCCGCCGGCGGCTGCCGCGCCGGCCGCGGGTCCCGCCTCGCCTTCCGCGCCGGGCGGCAGGTAGGCGGCTTTCTCCAGATGTTTCGGGCGCACGATCGAGCTGGCGAGAATGCCCGCGACCATCGCGACGATCATCGCGGTCAGCACCGATGCAATGATCTTGTTCCACTCGAAAGACGACATCGCGGCCCTTCGGTTGTGCCGGGCGGGAACCTGCAACCGGCCGACGGCGCTGGCCGGCAGAAAATCGGATTCCGGCCGGCAACTCAACCGAATTATCACGCTTCCGGCGCGCCGACGAACCGGGCATCTTGTCGCTCCCCGTTCCGTCCAAAACCTCCGATTCGCCCCCTTGTCCGCCGCCCCGCAAAACCCGATCGTCATGATCCCCGCCCGGCTCGCCGCGAGCCGGCTGCCGAACAAGCCGCTCGCCGACATCGCCGGAGCGCCGATGATCGTTCATGTCTGGCGCCGCGCAGTGGCCGCCGGGGTCGGGCCGGTGGTCGTCGCCTGCGGCGATCGCGAAATCGTCGATATCATCGAGCGGGAAGGCGGCAGGGCGGTGATGACGGACCCGGAGCTGCCGACCGGTTCCGACCGCATCTACGCCGCGATCAGCGCGCTCGACCCCGACCGCGCGCATGACGCCGTCATCAATGTGCAGGGCGACGTGCCGATGCTCGATCCCGCCGCGATCGGCATCGCGCTGGCGGCGCTCGCCGATCCGGAGACCGATATCGCCACCCTCGCCGCCGAGATCACCGATCCGGCGGCGCTTGCCGATACCAGCGTCAACAAGGTGGCCGCCGGCTTCGCCGATCCGGCGCGGCCGGCGCGGGCGTTGTATTTTTCGAAAGGGGTGGTGCCGTGGGGCGAGGGGCCACATTACGAGCATATCGGCCTCTATGCCTATCGCCGCGTCGCGCTCGATCGGTTCGTCCGATTGCCGCGCGGCGTGCTCGAACAGCGCGAGCGGCTCGAACAATTGCGCGCCCTTGAATCCGGTATGCGCATCTCGGTCAGCCTGATCGACATGGCCCGCCTCGGGGTGCAGGTCGACACCCCGGCCGATCTGGAACGCGCCCGGGTCTTGATGCGAAGCTGATGGAACAGATGGCTAAATCAACCGATCCGGCACAGACGATCGCCTTTCAGGGGCAGCCCGGCGCCTATTCCGATCTCGCCTGCCGGCATGTCTTCCCGGCGATGACGACCCTGCCCTGCCACGCCTTCGAGGACGCCTTTGCCGCGGTTCGGGAGAGTCGGGCGGCGCTGGCGATGATCCCGATCGAGAATTCGGTCGCCGGCCGGGTCGCCGACATCCACCATCTGATGCCGGATTCCGGCCTCTATATCATCGGCGAGCATTTCGAGCGGGTGAACCACCATTTGCTCGGTCTGCCGGGCACGAAACTGGAGGCGATCCGCACCGTCAGAAGCCATGTCCACGCACTCGGCCAGTGCCGCAACTTCATCCGCGCGCATCGGCTGACCCCGGTCGTGGCGGCCGATACCGCCGGCAGCGCCGCAGAAATCAAGGAGCGCGGCGACAAATCGATCGCCGCGATCGCCTCGGAGCTGGCCGGGCAGATCTACGGGCTCGTCTCGCTGGCCGAGAATATCGAGGATGCCGACCACAACACGACGCGGTTCATGATCATGTCGCGCGAGCCGCGCTGGGCCCCGCCGGGCGGCCTGACGGTGACGACCTTCGTGTTCAATGTGAAGAACGTGCCGGCGGCGCTCTACAAAGCCATGGGCGGGTTCGCCACCAACGGCGTCAACATGACCAAGCTCGAAAGCTACATGGTCGGCGGAAATTTCACCGCCACCCAGTTCTACGCCGATGTCGAGGCGCACCCCGACGACCGGCCGCTCAAGCTGGCGCTCGAGGAGCTCGCCTTCTTCTCGACCGAGGTCAAGATCCTTGGGGTCTACCCGGCGCACCCGCTGCGCATCGCGGCGCGGCAAGAAGAACGCGGAGAACTCTGATGCTGCTGATCGATGCCGCCGAGCTTACCATGACGACGGGGCGGGTTTTTGCTGCCGCCGGCAGCGCCGAGAGTGAGGCCGAGATCATCGCCGGCCACCTCGTCGAGGCCAATCTGAAGGGCCATGACAGCCATGGTGTCGGTATGATCCCGTCCTATCTGCGCAATCTCGGCGGCGGCAAGGTCAAGCCGAATGAGCCCGGGCGTATCGTCAGCGACAGCGGGTCGATGGTCGTCTATGACGGCGATCGCGGCTATGGGCAGATCGTCGCTCGCGCCGCCACCGAGCTGGCGATCGAGCGCGCCAAGGCGAACGGGGTCGCGGTCGTCGCGTTGCGCAACGCCCACCATATCGGCCGGGTCGGCACCTATGGCGAGCTGTGCGCCGCCGCGGGGCTCGTCTCGCTGCATTTCGTCAACATCACCGATCAGCGGCCGGCGGTCGCGCCATGGCGCGGCAGCGACGGGCGGTTCGGCACCAACCCGTTATGCATCGCGCTGCCCGGCCCGGCGCCCGACCGGCCGATCATCGCCGACATGGCGACGAGCCGCATCGCCATGGGCAAGGTGCGGGTCGCGCGCAACAAGGGCGAGGAGGTGGCGCCCGGCACGTTGCTCGATGCCGAGGGCAAGCCGACGACCGACCCGCATGTCATGTACCGCCGGCCGCGCGGCGCGCTGATGACCTTCGGCGAGCACAAGGGCTACGCCCTCGCCTTCATCTGCGAGATGCTGGCCGGCGCGGTGACCGGCAGCGGCACGATGCGGCCGGAGCGGCAAGATGCCGAGAGCGTCACCAACGGCATGCTGATGATCGTCATCGACCCGAGCCGGCTTGTCGATCCCGCTTGGCTGCTCGACGAGATCGCCGCGATGAGCGGCTATATCACCGCCTCGCCGCCGGGCCCCTCAGGCGAGCCGGTGCTGATCCCGGGCGACCCCGAGCGCGCCAACCGCGCCCGGCGCCTGCGGGAGGGCGTGCCGATCGACGAGGAAACCTGGCGCGAGATCGCCGCCGCGGCGCGCGGTATCAATGTGTTGATCGAGGCTCCGCAGAAATCGGCGTAGAATTGCCTCCAGGTAGACGTTTTGACGGGGAGGTTCCGATGAAACCAGCAGCGATGTTTGCCGCGGCGTTTGCCCTGGCCCTGACGGCCGGCCCGAGCTTTGCGGTCGCGGATTCCGGCGGCAAGGACGACACCGGCACCTGCCCCCGGGGGGAAGTCTGGGACTCCCGCTCGGGACGATGCGTGAAGCAGGGAAGCGCGCTGCCGGACAAGGTCTTGACCGACTATGCCGCCGCGCTGTCCAAGGCCGGGCGGTACGATGAGGCGCTTGCGACCCTCGATCTGTTGCGCAATCCCGATACCGCCGAGGCGCTCAATTATCGCGGCTATGCCACACGCAAGCTCGGCCGGGTCGATGAGGGGATCAGGTATTACCTCAGGTCAGTCTCGATGGATCGGCGCTACGCGCAAGTCCGGGAATATCTCGGCGAGGCCTATGTCGTCAAAGGCGACCTCGCCAGCGCCAAGGCGCAGCTGCACGCGATCAAGGGCATCTGCGGCACGAGCTGCGAGCAGTACAAGCACTTGGCCGAGGCCATCGCCGACCCCTCGAAGATCTAAATAGGTGGGGTCAAGCGCTTCAGTTGAAACACAAAGGGCAGCACCGCTGTTGATTGAACGCGCGGTTTCTCGTCGGCGGGAATAGCCGCTGTCGCTTTCGACCCGAGGGCGAGCGGCAATGACCGCCGGCGAAGAGCCGAACAAACCTCGAGTTCGCGCTTCAACAAGGAGGTGAGTGGTGCCCAAGCAGCTCGTGAGGAATGCTGCGACAGCAATCGTGTGCCTGCTGATCACGACGAGTGTCGGGTTGGCGCAGCAGCGGCCTTATCCGCAGGTTTCGGCGAGGCCGTCGGGATCCTACCAATATTCAGGTCAATATCAGCCCGCCGCGTCGGTGGTCGGCACCTATAGATCGGATGATTTCTACCCCAGCCCGCTGAACCTCAACATCACCGGCATGGATCGGTACGGCAATCTGTCCGGGTCGATATGGGGGATGCGAACCAAGCCGCAGACCGGTGAGGACCCGGCCTGGGAGCATTGGCAGAAGGTGTTCGGCCGCGACGCGCGCGCGGTCTACCGCAACGGTCAGGTCATCATCACCTTTGCCAACGGCGCTACATACACGCTCAATCAGAGCGGCGACATACTCCGCGGCACCTTTGTCGCCAAGGACGAAAACCGCGACATGAAGTTCCTGAAGGCCTACGGCGTCGCCTCGCGCTGAGCCGATTGGTTCAGCCCGCGCGTAAAGCGGAGGATGCGGCCCGCGGCATCGCGGAGCCGCGCCTCCGGGGCGCTGAGCGCGATCCGCAGATGGCCGGCGGCGCTCCGGCCGAACCCGTCGCAGGGCAGCACCGCGACCCGCTCGCTGTCGAGCAACCGGCGCGCGAAATCGGCCGCGCCGAGCCCGGTGCCGCGCACATCCAGCAGCACGAACATGCCGCCCTCCGGCGGGATCGCACGGCACCCCGGCGCCTCGCCCAGGAGTTCCGATATCAACGCCGCCCGCCTGCGGTAATCCTCGCGTAGTGCCGCGACCTCCGGCAGATCCACGCGAAGTGCGGCGAGCGCGCCGTCCTGGATGAAGGCCGGGCTGCCATAGGTCATGCACAGCAACAGATTGGAGACGTGCCGTATCAGCTCCGGCGGGCCAACCATCCAGCCCAGGCGGAAGGCCGGCAGGGCATGCGATTTCGACAGGCTGGAGACGACCGCCGTCCGCTCCGCCATGCCGGGCAATGACCAGGCGCCGATATGCGGCCGGGCGAAGGCGAGATCCTCGTAGACCTCGTCGGACAGCAGCCACAAATCGCGCTCGCGGCACAGCGCGGCGATCCGCTCGATCTCGGTGCGGGTGAAGACGGCGCCGGTCGGATTGTGCGGGCTGTTGATCCAGACCACCCGGGTCCGCGGCGTGATCGCCTCGGCCAGCGCATCGAGATCGGGGTGGAATCCGGTCTCGGGCCGCAGCGGAAAGGTGACCATGCGTGCGTCGCTGGCGCCGATGACCGCCTCGTAGGTCGCGTAGATCGGCTCGGCGACGATGACTTCGTCCCCCGGCCCGGCGAGGCACTGCACCGCACTAAAGACGCCACCCTGCGCTCCGGGCACGACCGCGACGTTGTCCGCCGTGCAGGGCTGGCCGCTCCGGCGCGCCACTCGCGCCGCGATCGCCTCGCGCAACGCCGGAAACCCGACGATCGCGGCATAGCCGGTGCGGTGCTGTCGTAAGGCAGCGACGGTCGCCTCGATGACGACGTCCGGCGGTTCCTGGTCGGGGTCGCCAACCGTCAGGAAGATGATGTCCTCGCCCGCCTGTTGCCGGCGCCGCGCCTCGATATGGATGGACCAGGCGTCGGCGCCATGTCCGGCAAGGCGGTCGACCCGCGACGAAAAACGCATCGCGATACTCCGCTTCAGTATCCGGCGGCCGCGCCGGCCGGCCGCCGCGGGTCGTTGACCCCGAAGAGGCGCCGGCCGGGGCCGATCGCGATCAGCTCGACCGCGCCCCAGGGCGGCTGCTCGGCGAGGCGATGGCCGCGCTCGGCTAGCGCGGCGAGCACCTCAGCCGGCAACCCGCCGCGCTCGTAATACAGCGTATCGGGCAGCCATTGATGGTGAAAGCGTGGCATCGCGACTGCCTGGTCCGGCGCGAGGCGGAAATCGATGATGCCGGTCAGGGTTTCGAGTACGGCGGTCGTGATGCGCGGCCCGCCCGGGCTGCCGAGCACCAGCACCGGCTGGCCGTCCTGCTCGACGATCGTCGGGGTCATCGAGGAGAGCGGCCGTTTGCCCGGCATGATTGCGTTCGCCCTGCCCTGCACTAGGCCGAACAGGTTCGGCGCGCCGGGTTTCGCCGCAAAATCGTCCATCTCGTTATTCAGCAGGAACCCGGTGCCGGGCGCCACGACGGCGGCGCCGAAATTACCGTTTAGCGTATAGGTCACCGCGACCGCGTTGCCGTCGCCATCGGCCACCGAATAATGCGTCGTCTCGGGCCGCTCATGCGGCGGGATGCCGGGCCCGAGCGAAGCCGAGACGGTCGCCTTGTCGGGATCGATCGCGGCGCGGATCGCCGCGGCATGCTCCGATGACAGCAGCCGTTCGAGCGGGTTGGCGACAAAGGCAGGGTCGCCGAGCAGGCTGTTGCGGTCGACATAGGCGTGCCGCATCGTCTCGGCCATCCGGTGCACCGTCATCGCCGAACCGAACCCCGATCCGGCCACATCCCAGCCGGACAGCACATTCAGCATCTCGCACAGGATCGTGCCGCCGGCGCTCGGCGGCGGGGCCGACAGGATTGTGTAACGGCGATAGGCGCAGCTGATCGGCGGCGCCTCGGTGATCGTGTAGGCGGCGAAATCCTCTTTCGTCAGCATACCGCCTTGCCACGACGCGGCGGCAACGGCGGCGGCGATCGGGCCGCGGTAGAACGCGTCCGGGCCGCGCTCGGCGATCAGCGCCAAGGTCGTGGCGAGATCGGGCTGCACGAGGCGGTCGCCGGCCCGGTAGGCGCTGCCGTCCGCGCGCAGGAAGATGCGCGCCGCTTCCGGGTCCTTGGCGAGCCGGTCGGCCCTGGCGGCGATGATCGCCGCGTCGGCCTCGCCGAGTACGAAACCGTCGCGAGCTAGCGCGATCGCCGGCGCCATGACGGCGGCGCGCCCGAGCCGGCCGTATTTGCTCAGAGCATGATCGAGCCCCATTACGGTGCCGGGGACGCCGACCGCCAGATAGCCGTAAAGGCTGCGCTCGCGGCTGAGATTGCCGGCGGCATCGAGAAACATGCCAGGGGTCGCGGCATACGGCGCGGTCTCGCGGAAATTGATGACGCTGTCCCGGCCGTCGGCGCGGTGCACCAGCATGAAGCCACCGCCGCCGATATTGCCGCAGCACGGATCGACGACGGCCAGCGCATAGCCGACCGCCACCGCCGCATCGACCGCATTGCCGCCGGCCTCAAGGATGCGCCGACCGGCCTCGCTGGCCTCGTGCTGCGCCGACACCACCATGCCGCGCTCGCCCTCCGCCGTCGCTGACGGGGCGGCAATCGCGGGGAGGGCCGCCGCGAGCAGGATCTGTGCGGCAAAGCAAAAGAGGCGCATCGTCGAAGTCACGGGCGCAACACTAAACCCCTCTCCCGCACTGCGGGAGAGGGTGCCTGAGGGCGAAGCCCGAAGGCGGGTGAGGGTCTCAGCAACCGAAACACCCTCACCCTCCCAGCGCTTCGCGCCGGGTCCCTCCCTCTCCCGCGGTGCGGGAGAGGGGTTTTACCCTACGCCAGCGCGGGCTCGCGCACCTTGGCGCCTTGGAAGGCTGGCATGACTTCCGTGGCGAAGCGCTCCAGCTGTTCGAGGCAGGCCGATTTCGGCACCCCGACCGACAGGCTGACCGACACCCGGTCGAGCCCGGGATAGCGTTTCTCCAGCGCCTTCAGATGCTCGATGATCTGCTCCGGCGAGCCGCACAAGACGCCGCCGGCGTTGATCGCGTCCTCGATGCGCGGAAGTTTCGCGGTCGGTGCCCGCTTCGGGTCGCGCATGATCTCGATCTGCTCATCGCTGAGAGCCCGCACCAGGCGCAATTCGCCGAACATCTTCATGTTCTCTTCGTAGTATTTGGCGGCCTCGCGGATGCCCTCTTCGCGGCTGTCGGCGATGTAGAAATGAAAGCCGAAGCACATGCGTTCGCCGAGTTCGAGATGCTTGCCGATCTTGGCATGCGCCTCCTGCCATTTCAGGACGACGCTGTGCATCGCGCCGCCTTCGGCCGAGCCGCCACCGACCAGCCCCTGGATGCCGTGCTTGGCCATGAAGTCGAGCGCCCGTTCGCTGCCGCCCTGGATCGGCTGCCAGCACTCGACCGGCCGGCGCAACGGCCGCGGCACCAGGGTCAATTCCTTCAGCTGGTAGCCGCGATACGGCACCTCCGGCGGCAAGGTGTAATGCTTGCCCTTATGGGCGAAGCTCTCCTCGTTGAATGCCTTGAAGATGATGTCGACCTGCTCCTCGAACAGCTCGCGGTTGGCGTTCTGGTCAAGCAAGGGCGCGCCGAAAGTCTCGACCTCGCGGGTGTGATAGCCGCGCCCGACCCCGAAGACGACCCGCCCCTTGGTCAGGATGTCGGCGGTCGCGTAATCCTCGGCGAGGCGCAGCGGGTGCCACATCGGCGTGATGTTGAAGCCGCAGCCGAGGTTGATGTTCTTCGTCACATGCGCGAGGTGCAACGCCGCCATCAGCACGTTCGGGATGCACTCATAGCCCTCGCGCTGGAAATGGTGCTCGGCCATCCAGAAGGTGCTGTAGCCGAGCCGGTCCATCAGCTTGGCCATAGACTCGGCCTTGTCGAATACGGTGGTCAGCTGCTCGTCGGGCAGGCGGCGCTCGTTCACCGGGATCCCGCCATAGCCGACATTGTCCATGTCGACATGACCGGCAAACAGGCTGTCGAATTTCGTGATCATCTGGGGGGCTCCTGGGAACGACGGCCTCTGGCCGGCTGCGGGTATAGTGAACCCCGGCCGGCGTCCCGGTCAAACTAGCCAAACGCATAGGCCCGTCCCATTGAAAGCAGGCCGGGCGCATGCGATTCTTCGGGGATATCAGTACGAGGGCGTTGCCATGGCTGACGATCCGCATTCCCATTCCCATTCCCATTCACACGAACACGGCTCGGAACTTTCCGACCTGCAGCTGCGGATGCGGGCGCTCGAAACGATCCTGACCGAGAAGGGCTATATCGACCCGGCGGCGCTCGACGCGATCGTCGAAGCCTGCGAGACCAAGATCGGGCCGCATAACGGGGCGCGGGTCGTGGCCCGCGCCTGGGTCGACCCGGCCTTCAAGCGCCGCCTGCTCGAAGACGCGAGCGAGGCAGCCAATTCCTTGGGCCATATCAGCCCGGTCGGCGCCCATTTGATCGCGGTCGAGAACACGCCGGAGGTGCATAACCTCGTCGTCTGTACCTTATGCTCCTGCTATCCGTGGGAAGTGCTGGGACTGCCGCCGGTCTGGTACAAATCGGCCCCCTACCGCTCGCGCGCGGTGATCGATCCGAAGGCCGTCCTCAGCGATTTCGGCCTCAAATTGCCGGCCGAGACCCAGATCCGCATCTGGGATTCGACGGCCGAGACCCGTTTCCTGGTCTTGCCGATGCGACCCGAGGGCACCGAGAATTGGAGCGAGGAGCAGCTCGCCGAACTCGTGACCCGCGACAGCATGGTCGGCACCGGCCTGCCGCAATCGCCGACAAGGGCTGGGCGATGAGCAACACGATCCACGACATGGGCGGGATGCACGGCTTCGGCGCAGTCGAGCTCGAGCCGAACGAGCCGGTGTTTCACGAGCCCTGGGAAGGCCGTGTCCTGGCGATGCAGCGTGCGATGGGCTACACGCGGCTGTGGACGATCGACGGCGGGCGCGCCTCGCTGGAAGCGCTGCCGCCGGTGACCTATCTCACCGCATCCTATTACCAGCGCTGGTTTCTCGGGCTCGAAAGGCGCGTCGTCGCGCATGGCTTGGTCGGGGCGGACGAGATCACCGCCGGCAAATCGCTGCGGCCGGGCCGGCGGCTGAACCGCAAGCTGACGGTCGGCGACGTCCCGAACACGACCAGGCGGGGCAATTTCGAGCGGCCGGCGCCAGCGCCGGCGAAGTTCAAGGTGGGCGACAAGGTGCGCACCCGCAACATCAACCCGACGACGCATACGAGGCTGCCGCGCTATGCCCGCGGCAAGCTGGGCACGGTCGAAGCGGTGCGCGGCTGCCATGTCTATCCCGACACGGCAGCGCTCGGCGATCACAACCATGCCGAATGGCTCTACACGGTCGTGTTTGCGGGGCGCGAATTGTGGGGCGAGGAGGCCGACCCGACGGTCAACGTGTCGATCGAGGCGTTCGAACCGTATCTGGAGACCGTGTGAGCGACAGCGACACGGCCGCATTCAATGAACTGACCGCGGCGTTGCCGAGCCTGCCGCGCGACGAGGGCGGGCCGGTATTTCACGAGCCGTGGGAGGCGCAGGCCTTCGCGATGACCCTGGCGCTCTATCGCCGCGGCCTGTTCACCTGGCCGGAATGGGCGGCGGCCCTCTCCGCCGAGATCAGGCGCGCGCAGCAGGAAGGCGATCCCGACCGCGGCGACACCTATTACCGGCACTGGCTGGCCGCCCTCGAACATCTCGTCGCCGAGAAGGGCGTCACCGATAGAACGAGCCTCGCGCGCTACCGCGACGCCTGGGACCACGCCGCCGAGCGCACCCCGCACGGCCAGCCGATCGAACTGAGGCCGGGGGATTTCAACACCTAGCTGTCATTGCGAGGAGCGCAGCGACGAAGCAATCCCCATCGGATTAGCCCACCCGGTGGGAGATTGCTTCGCTCCGCTCGCAATGACAGTGAAGAACGCTAGTCGGCCGTTCCGGCGGTCAGGTTGCCGTGGCGGCGGGCGGCGGCGGTGGCCGTGTCGAAATCATCCTCGCCGAAACCGTAGAGGCGCGCCCCGCCGGACAGGATCTTGCCGGCGATCTCCGGGGTGATGCTCGGATTGGTCAAGACCCGCGTCGAGACCTCCGGGAAGCTCGAGTCGAAATGCGGAAAGTCGCTCGACACGCAGATATTGTCGGCGCCGCCCAGGAGTTCCACGACCGAGCCGACCTCGCGCTCGCCGCTTTCGATCGCCGAGAAGCAATTGCGCTGCCAGTATTCGTTCGGCGTCAGCTTCAGATAGGGCGCGTCGGCCTGATGGTGCTGCCGCAGATCCCATTCGATGCGGCCGAGGAGGCCCGGCACCCAC
>Ga0066709_100000756_pt1 | contig 18948 bp, 16 predicted proteins | sample GraSoiAngelo_158_FD_79665 | JGI IMG/M metagenome (GOLD analysis project Ga0066709, IMG submission 79665) | Grasslands soil microbial communities from the Angelo Coastal Reserve, California, USA - 14_1009_16_30cm | ecosystem: Environmental > Terrestrial > Soil > Grasslands | place: USA...
CCAAACATTCCTCCCCGGCCTTGTGCTAGTCCCGGTCCCAGCCACGTTAACAATTCGGTCCTTTGGACTCCCAGCCTGTCAACCAGGTTACAATCTGCCGTCCCCTTTAAAAAGCGGCCTTTTTTCTTTCCCACCTCGAGACAGTACCCGCCATGTCCTTCATGATGACCCCGTCAGAGATCGTGCACGAGCTGAACAAGCACATCGTCGGTCAGCATGCGGCCAAACGGGCGGTGGCGATTGCGCTCAGAAACCGCTGGCGCCGGCAGCAGGTTGCCGAGCCGCTGCGCCAGGAGATCACGCCCAAGAACATTCTCATGATCGGGCCGACCGGCGTCGGCAAGACCGAGATCGCGCGGCGCCTCGCCCGCCTCGCCGACGCGCCGTTCATCAAGGTCGAAGCGACCAAGTTCACCGAAGTGGGCTACGTCGGCCGCGACGTCGACACCATCATCCGTGATCTCGCCGAGACCGCGATCAAGCAAACCCGTGAAGCCGAGACGCGCAAAGTCAAAGACCGGGCCACCGATGCCGCCGAGGAACGCGTGCTCGATGCGCTGCTGCCGCCGGCGCGGGAGGTGAGCATCCAGGACATGCAACCCACCGATACCGCGGCGCGGCAGAAATTCCGCAAGATGCTGCGCGAAGCGAAACTCGACGACAAGGACGTCGACGTGGAGCTGTCGATCACGCCGACGCAGATGGAGATTCTCGCGCCGCCGGGTATGGAGGACCTTACCAGCCAGATCCAAGGCATGTTTCAGCAGATGTCGGGCGGGCGGCGCAAGGTCAAGCGCATGAAAGTGAGCGATGCGCTGAAGGCACTGATCGACGAGGAAGCGGCCAAGCTCATCAACGACGACGATCTCAAGGCCAAGGCGCTCGCCAACGTCGAGCAGAACGGCATCGTCTTTCTGGACGAGATCGACAAGATCGCCAGCCGACAGGAGACCGTGGGCGTGGACGTCTCGCGTCAGGGAGTGCAACGCGACCTGCTGCCGCTGGTCGAGGGCACGACGGTGGCGACCAAGTACGGCATGATCAAGACCGATCACATCCTCTTCATCGCCAGCGGCGCGTTTCACCTGGCAAAGCCATCCGACTTGATCCCCGAGCTGCAGGGGCGCTTCCCCATTCGGGTCGAGCTCTCGTCCCTCTCCGTGGCCGATTTCGAGCAGATCCTGACCGCCACCGACGCCTGCCTCACCCGCCAATACCAGGCTTTGCTCGCAACCGAACGCGTCGAGCTGGACTTTCAACCCGATGGCATCAAGCGGCTGGCGGAGATCGCTTTCGCGGTCAACGAAAAACAGGAGAACATCGGAGCTCGACGCCTGTACACGGTCATGGAACGCCTCCTCGATGAGGTTTCCTTCGACGCGGTGAAACGCGAAGGTCAGACCATGACGATCGACGCCAAATACGTCGACGAGCGCCTCGCGGACATCGCCGGAGACGACAACTTGTCACAGTACATTCTGTAGCTCAAGCACCCGCCATCCACGATTCCGATGCGCGATCTTCTGTTCAAGAATGCACTGGTCTTCGATGGCAGCGGGCATCCGCCAGCGGTGAACGACGTAGTCGTGGACAATGGCATGATCCAAGACATCGGTCGCGACATTGCCGGGACAGCGCATCACGTAATTTCCGCAGACGGGCTGGCGCTGATGCCCGGCATCATCGACAGCCACACCCATTTCGACGCGCAGATCACTTGGGACCCGTACGTGCGCCCGTCGCCGGCGCTGGGAGTCACCACTGCAGTCATCGGCAATTGCGGCTTCACCATCGCGCCCTGCAAGCCCGAGCACCGTGATCTGACCATGCGCAATCTCACTCAGGTCGAAGGCATGTCGCTCGACGTGCTGCGCCAGGGGATCGCCTGGGATTTCGAAACATTTCCCGAGTACCTGGATCAGCTCCGCCGCAACGGTTGCGTGTTGAACATCGCCGCCTACGTCGGACATAGCAGCGTACGCACCTTCGTCATGGGCGCGGACGCATCCCGCCGCGTCGCCACCGACGGTGAGATCAGTGAGATGCAGGCCATCGTTCGCGACGCAATGCGCTCAGGCGCCGTGGGATTTGCAAGCAGCACGTCACCTGCGCACAACGGCGAGGCCGGTTTGCCGATGCCCTCGCGGCTTGCCGACGATCGCGAGATGCGTGCGCTGGTCGAGGCGATGGGCGACTCGGGCCATGGCGTCACCATGCTTACCAAGGGCGCGCACACCACGATCGCATTTCTTGAATCACTTGCCGCGGACTCTCGCCGGCCCGTGATGATCGCAGCGCTGCTTCACAGCAGTACCAATCCGCAAGTCGTATTCGACGAGCTCGAGGCGATCTCGGTGGCTAACGCGCACAGCCACAAGCTGGTCGGTCAGGTTTCCTGTTGTCCGTTGACGATGGATTTCACTCTCCTCTCGCCGTACCCGGTCGAAGGACTGCGGAGCTGGAAACCGGCGCTGGGCCAACATGGCGATGCGCTAAAGGCAGTGCTTGCCGGCAAGGACTTTCGCGATGCCGTGCGCGCCGAGCTTGCCTCGCCCAGCCATTTTCGGCTGTTCAATGGCGAGTGGAGCAAGGTGCAGGTCGTGGAAACGGCATCCAACGCCAACTCAGTCTATGAGCAGCGAAGCATTGGCGACATTGCAACTGCCCAGCAGCGTGACCCGCTCGATGTCATGCTCGATCTGGCGCTGAACGAGGATCTGAAGACCGTCTTCACGGCATTGCTGCTCAACTCGGACGAGGCAGCGGTCGCGAAGATGCTCAACCACCCGCACAGCCTGGTGAGCTTAAGCGACGCCGGCGCACACCTGACGTTCTTCAACGACGCCGGCTTCGGCTTGCACCTGCTTGGGCACTGGGCCCGTGATCTCGGAGTCATGTCGATGAGCGAGGCCGTGCGACGGCTGACGACTCAGCCAGCCAGCATTCTCGGCTTGCGTAACCGAGGCGTGCTACGCGAGGGCAACGCGGCCGACCTGCTGCTGTTCGATCCCGCCACCATTGGGCGCGGCCCGAAGCGCCGCGTCTTCGATCTGCCCGGAGGCGCGCCGCGTTTGACCACCGATGCGCTCGGCGTGGTCGGCGTCTGGGTCAACGGACGATGCATCGCGGACGCGTCCGGCGTCCACGATTCGGCGCCACTCGCGGGAGAGCTGCTCACGCGCTTCGCGGCGTGATTTCGCGCCATCGTCTTTTCTTCCGAGCCGAGAAATCGCAATGCCCGCTGCAACGATCGAAAGCGCCGCACTTTTCCTGGTCGCGGCAAGGCGAGCTCGGCGTGCGGGCGCTCGCCTGCCGGAATCGTTGCGGCCGCCTGACGTCGAGACTGCGCTCGCCATCCAGCAACGCGTCACGGAGCTGCTGCGCCTGCCGATCGGCGGTTGGAAGTGTTCGCTGCCGGCGGCCGATCGTCCGGTTGCGGTGGCGCCGATCTACGCGCCCACGATCTGCGAGCGCTCGCCCTGCGCCATCCTGCCCATTGGCGGCATGGCCCGCGTCGAGCCTGAAATCGCGTTTGCGATGGCGCACGATCTGCCGCAGCGCACTTCACCGTATACCGAAGCCGAAGTTCTGGACGCGGTGGGCGAGCCGCGTCTGGTGCTGGAGTTGATCGGCCCGCGTTACGCCGATCCAGGCGTCCTCACCTTTCCCGAAGTGCTTGCCGACGCCATCAATAATCAGGGTTTGTACGTCGGACCTCCTGTCATCGATGCGTTGCAGCAGCGTCTGGACGAACTGGCGATCGTGATCGAAGGAGGCGGCACGCGCTTGCACGCTGTGCAGGGCAGGCACGGAGATGGCCATCCGCTGAAGCCGCTGGTATGGCTTGCCAATTTTCTGGCTACGAGAGGAGAGGGTCTGCGCGCCGGACAAATCGTGACCACAGGTTCGTATTGCGGCGTCATCGATGTCCCGCTGAACAAGGCGCTGACGGTGAATTTCGGAACGCTCGGAAAGCTGTCGGTGGAGTTCAATGCGGCGGCGTAGAATTTGCAGATCTCACCCAAGTTGACATTCATGAACCAATACGACCTTTCAGGACGCTCCATGCTGATCACCGGCGGCGCGGGTGGGATCGGCAGAGCGATCGCCCGTTGTGCGCTCGACTTTGGCGCTCTGGTGAGTCTGTGGGATCACACTGAGGAAGGGCTGCATGATGCCCGCAGCGAGCTCCGCGCCGATATCGCGTTGCGCCGCGTAGACGTCACCGATCAGGGCGCTATCGAATCAGCGCTCGCCGCCGACGTCGCCGCATTCGGTCGCATCGATGCCTTTGTCAACAGTGCAGGCATTCTGGGCGAAGTTTTGCCGTTGTGGGAGACGGATCCTGCCGCTTTTCGCCGCGTTCTCGAGGTGAATCTGGTGGGTTCCTATCTGTGTCTTCGCGCAGCGCTTGATGTGATGCGACGGCAGGAGCCAAGGCCGCTTCGCGGCCACATCGTCAATGTGGCGTCGGTGCAGGGCAAGGAAGGCCTGCCGCTGGCAGGCGCCTACGGTGCATCGAAGGCGGGGCTCATCGCGCTCACCAAAACCGCGGGTAAGGAAGCCGCACCGCTCGGCATCATGGTCAACTGCGTGACGCCCGCAGCAACCGACACGGCCATGGTTCGCGGGATGTCGCCGGAGCGGCGCGCCGACGTCGTCAGCCGCATCCCTCTCGGGCGCATGGCGGAAGCGCACGAGATTGCGCGCATGGTGGCGTTCCTGTGCTCCGACGACTGTTCTTTCTCCACAGGTGCGGTCTTCGATCTCTCGGGTGGCCGCGCGACATATTGAGTGTTAATAGGGTTAATCCAGCGTGCTGCGCCAGAAGCGCAGGCCGACCGCGCTCACTGCCAGCATGAACAGCGCAATCGGCCACGCGTCGGGAAACACCTCCGACCAGCCGTTGCCTTTAAGAAGCACCCCGCGCACGATGCGCAGAAAATGCGTCAAAGGCAGCACTTCGCCGACCACCTGAGCCCAGTTCGGCATGCCGCGAAACGGGAACATGAAGCCGGAAAGCAGGATCGATGGCAGGAAAAAGAAGAATGTCATCTGCACCGCTTGCAGCTGATTCTGGGCCAGCGACGAAAAAGTGAGCCCGAGCGTCAGGTTGGCCGCGATGAACAGCAGCACCGCCAGGTACAAGGTCAACAGATTGCCTTGCATCGGAACGGTGAACAGCAGCCACGCGAGAGTCAGAACGATCGTAATCTGCAGCAGGCCGATCACCACGTAGGGAACGATCTTTCCCGTCATCACTTCGAGTGCGGTGGCCGGCGTGGCGAGCAGGTTTTCCATGGTACCGCGCTCGCGCTCGCGGGTGATGGCCAGCCCCGTCATCATCACCATGGTCATCGTCAGAATGACTCCCATCAATCCGGGCACGATGTTGTATTGGGTGACGGCTTCGGGGTTGTAGCGTGGATGAATACGCACTTCAAACGCGCCCGGAGTTGCGGCCAGAGCCGCGAGCGGTCCGGTGAGATCATGTGCCAGTACGGTCTGCGCGAGCTGGTTGACGGCAGCAATCGCGTTGCCGGTTGCCGCCGGGTCGGTCGCATCGGCTTCGAGTAACAGTGCAGGACGCTCCCCTCGAACCAGACGTTGGGAAAAATCCGCCGGGATGGAGACGACGAATTGCGCCTTTCCCTCGGCCAGCATGCGATCGGCTTGCTGTTCGTCGGCGGCCTCGCCGATGAATGCGAAATAATCGCTGTTGCGCAAACCCGCCAGGATGCTGCGAGAAAATTCGCTGCGATCTGCAATCAGCGCCGCAGTGGGCAGATGCTTGGGATCGGAATTGATGGCAAACCCGAACAGCACCAGCTGAATCACGGGGATGCCGACGATCATGCCGAAGGTGAGCCGGTCGCGCTTGAGCTGAATGAATTCCTTGCCAACGATACCCAGCCATCGCGAGAGCGAAAACCAGCGCGCGTTCATGCAGCCGCCGCTGTGGTTTCCTCAGCGCCCGCCGCGCGCATGAGATGAATGAAGACGTCCTCGAGCCCGGGATCGATGCGCTGCCAGTGTCCTCCCTGCTCGGCCTTGAGCGGTGCGAGATCCGCGTCAAGCCGAGCCGCGTCGGCGCCAGTGACATGGAGGGTGCTCCCGAACGCAGCTACCTGCTCGACGGAGGAGAGCTTCCTAAGTCGGTCCGCCAGTGCTGATAGATCGTCGCCGGTGACCGCCCATGTGACGAGGCTCTGGCTCGCAACGATTTCCTTGGCAGTCCCTTGTGCAAGCAGCCTGCCGTCGAGGATGTAGCCAAGCTTGTGACAACGCTCGGCCTCGTCCATATAGTGCGTACTGACCAGAACGGTGATGCCGCGCGCGGCCAGAGCGTGCAGCTCGTCCCAGAAGTCACGCCGCGCCTTGGGATCGACGCCCGCCGTCGGCTCGTCCAGCAGCAGGAGTTGCGGCTCGTGCAGCAGGCACGCCGCGAGCGCGAGACGCTGCTTCCAGCCGCCGGACAATGCCCCTGCAAGCTTGTCGGCACTCTGTATCAGCCCAAGGTGATCGAGGTCGCCCTCGGCTCGGCCGGCGCCATCATTCAACCCGTACATGCGGGCGACGAAGCGTAGATTCTCGCGGATGGTGAGATCTTCCCAGAACGAAAAGCGCTGCGTCATGTAACCGACCTGGCGCTTGATCTCGCGCGTGTCACGCACAATGTCCAGACCAAGGCACGTACCTTCTCCGCTGTCGGGCGTGAGCAGGCCACAGAGCATGCGAATCGAGGTGGTCTTGCCGCTGCCATTCGGGCCCAGAAAACCAAAGATCTCGCCACGACGCACAGTGAGCGCGAGATCCTTGACCGCGTGGTTTGAGCCAAAATGCTTGTTGAGCCCGCGCACGTCGATGACGACGTCTGAGCCAGCAACCCCCTGGTTCATTGGCTCGCGGACAAGGTCACATCGACGGGCTGGCCGGGGTTGAGGCGCGCAGCGACTTCGGCAGCCGGTTTTGCTTCGACGAGAAAAACAAGCTTGGCCCGGTTCTCCTTGGAATAGAGCACGGGGGGCGTAAATTCGGCGCGGTCGGCGACAAAACTGACCGTCGCATTCTGCGCATTGCCACACGCATCGCACGCAAAGCGCACGCTTTCGCCCGGCCTGATCGAACCGAGAAGCGGCTCCGGTACGTAGAAGCGGACCTTGACATTGGCTGGCGGCAGAAGGCTCACCACCACGCCGCCCGCAGGAACCCAGTCGCCGACGACAAAATACGTATCGCTGACGCGACCGGTCGTCGGCGCGGCAACGGCGCGTTGCGACAATCTCCAATCCGCCTGCGCGAGCGCATCGCGCGCCGCGGCGGCGTCGGCCTGCGCGGCGCGAATCTCGTCAGGCCGACCGGGTAGTTTCGCCGACGCGACCGAGGCTTGAAGCTCCTGCACGTGCGCGGTGTCGTTGCGCAGCCGCGTGCGTGCATCATCGAGGGCCGCTTCGCTGATAAAACCCGACTTGGCGAGCGACTCCTGCCGCTTCAAATTGGCCGCCGACAGATCGCGAGCCGCCTGAGTCTGGCGCAGTTGCTCAGCCACAGTCTCGACTTCGACGGGTCGCTTGCCGGTTTGCAAGTTGGCGAGTCGCGCCTCGGCGGCCTGCAACTGCTTTTCCGCCTGACGGCGCGATGCCAGCTCATTCTCGCGCTCGAGCACGAACAACGGAGCACCCTCGGCAACCTGCGTGCCTCGTTGCACCGCAAGCTGCTGAAGGGTTCCAGCGAACGGCGCTGCGACGCGAACGTATTCGCCTTCGATATACCCTTGCAGCGGCCGGTCGCCGCTCTGACCACACGCCGTCACGAGCACGGCGAGCGGTAGAGCGGGAATGCGCCTCAGTATTTTATGGAACAACCGTAGGGAACGGAGTTGGAAGTCGCAACCGGTTTGCCGTCGGTCGCCTGTGCGAGTGCTGCCTGCACGTAGTTCCGCGCATTTGGCGGATCGTCGGGTCTCGTCGACGGCCGATCATCGATCGCACCCGCGTAGATGATGGTGCCTTGAGGGTCGATGACGAACATGTGCGGCGTGGTCTTCGCTTGGTAGAGTCGGGCGGTCGTGCTGTCGTCGTCGACCAGAACCGCTTTTTGCGCGGCACCTTGGCTGTGCATCCATAGGTCAAGCTTGGATGGCTTCATGTACTCCCCACTCGACTTGTTCGAGGAGTCGATCGACAACCACACGACGTCGCGCTCGCCCCAGCGCTGCTGCAGGGCCTGCATGTTCCGGGTGTTGTAGTGATTGCGCACGAAAGGACATTGCGGATTCGTCCACTCCAGCACTACGTAGCGTCCCTTGAAATCGGAGAGTTGGACGGCCTTGCCCTGAGTGTCTACAAGCTGGAAGTTCGGTGCACTCTGGCCTGCCGTTGCGGCGACCACCGCCTGGGCTGCGCCAAGCGCCAGCGCGAAAGCGAAGCTACGAAAGATCATGATTCATCTCCACAGCGCGGGCGAACGGTGCTCGGCTTTAAGTGCTAGAGCGTCGCCAGCGCATCGTTGATCGTACTCTGCTGCAGCACTTCAGGCAAAAGCAGAGGCTTGCGGCCCGGCCGATAGAGCACGTAGGCCGGAACGCCATTCCTGCCGAGCGCCGCGAGCGCCTGCCCGATGGCGGGGTCGCGGCGCGTCCAATCGGCGCGCAGCAAAGCGACATTGCTGCGGGTGAAAGCATCGCGGGTTTCGCTCGAATTGAGAACGAGGCGCTTATTGACTTGACAGGTGACGCACCAGGCGGCGGTGAAATCGATGAACACCGGACGTCCTTGGGCAACCAGCGTTGACAGGCGCTCAGGCGCGTACGCTTGCCAGCCGCCGGAATCGATCGATGTGCTTGGCGAAGCTGCCGTTGGAGTCGATGCCGCAACAACTGGCCAGACGACGGCCGCGGCGGCGGCCACCCCGGCCAGCGCTGCGACCGTCCACCCTCGCAGGGCACCGGCGCTTCGCGATTGCCACGCCCACAATGCGAGCGCAATGAGCAGCAGCGACACGCCCAGCCGCAAAACCGCGTCGTTATCGAGCTGCGCACCGAGAACCCATGCAAGCCACAGCACCGTGCCATAGAGCGGGAATGCGAGCAACTGACGCAAGCGCTGCATCCACGGCCCCGGCCGCGGCAGGCGGGCTCGCCATTTCGGGAAGAATGCGAGCACAAGATAGGGCAACGCCATCCCGAGACCCAGTGAAGTAAACACCGCAAAGGTCACTTCCCGCGGCGCGGCGAGCGCGTAGCCCAGTGCGGCCCCCATGAAAGGCGCCGAGCATGGCGACGCGATCACGACAGCAAGCACACCCGACAGAGCATCGTTGAGGAACGGCTGCTTCGCATCCCACGTCGCGACCGACGAAGGAATCAGGCGGCCAAAGTCAAACACGCCGGACAGGTTCAATGCCATCACGAAAAAGAGGACCGCCAATGCTGCGATCACCGCCGGCGACTGCAGCTGAAAGCCCCAACCGAGCTGCGCTCCGGCGGCCCGAAGTGCAACGAGCGCGCCCGCAAGGAGCCAGAATGAAGCGATGACGCCGGCTGCGAATGCCAACCCGTGCAAGCGCATCGTCGCGCGTCCTCCGCCGTGCGTCGCGAAGCCAAGGACCTTGAGTGAAAGCACCGGGAAGACGCAAGGCATCAGGTTGAGGAGCGCGCCACCGATGAATGCGAAAGCCAACGCGACACCAAGCGATGATGCTGAGGTATCAGCGGGCAGCGCTAAAGGAACCGTGGCGATTGCGGGCGGCGCGGTCCCGGCGACGATGCTTCCTCCGAGCGGCACGTCGAGCGTGGCTGCGCGCTGTCCGGCAAAGCCGCGGCTGCTGGTGATGACTCCGGCAACGCGCGCGAACTCGCCTACGCGTTGATTGGCAACCGCGAGAGTGAGCTTCCATGCGTCGCCGTCGCGCAGCAGCGTTTGTTTTGCGCTCGGCTCGATCAGGCCCGCCTTATACGGAAAGAAGTAGGCTTCGCCCGGATCGCTCGCTTCTTTTCTGGGAGTGAACGTGAGCACGAGCTCCTGCCCGACGCCGACGGCGCTGACAGCAAATCCTTGCAGCGCTTGCGGCAACGCGCCGCGCGCACTGGAGATTGGCGCCGCCCAGCGCGGATCGGCATCGGACACGCTGGCCACCGGCAGCGTCAGAGCGAGATCGGCGCCTTCGGGAATGCATATCTCCTTGCAGACCAGCCAATCGGCGCGCCCGGTGAGGGTCACCAATTTGCTATCGGCGAGGCCGCTGGCTGCAGTCACCTCCGTAAGCAGGAAGGCTTCGCCTTCATAGCCGAAATTCATCAGCGGTCCCACGGGCAGCGCCTGCGGCACAGGCCACTGTATCGGCCCAGCGCTTAGCCCCTGTGGCGGCTTCCATGCGAGCGTCGTCGGCAGTCCGGAGTCTCCGGGATTGCGCCAATACGTGTGCCAGCCGCGTTGCATCGCGAGGCGTAACGCGACCGTCAGCGGCTGACCGGGGACGAGCGCTGTGCGCTCAGACACGAGCTCGGCCTCGACATGCTCGGTGCGCACCGGGGCGGCACGAGCGGCGGCAACCGCCAGCGCCAACAGGGTGGCGGCGACAAAGAGTCTGGTCAGATGGGCTGAGCGCAGCATAGGGCGGAAGAACCTGCAGGTTCTCCTTGGGGTAGCGCCTCGCGGCGAGGTTCCCTGCGTACGGTAGAATTTTAGCAGTCCCGTCCTCTCATGCCGCATCGAGGGCCCGCTTAGCAGCGTCGAGACCGATCACCGGCCGACCAGTGGCTACAGACGGTGGCTACACGGTACGCGGCCTGTTGTTCGACTCACCGACATGGAAGCATTCCTGGTATCGACCGTGGTCGTCGCCGTGGGCGAAATCGGCGACAAGACCCAGCTGTTAGCGCTCGTGCTCGCGGCAAGGCTCAAAAAGCCTCTGCCGATCGTGCTCGGTATTCTGGTCGCGACGCTTTTCAACCACACGCTGGCAGGTCTGGCGGGCGCCTGGGTGCGAACGATGATCCCGGCGCCGTATCTTCGCTGGTTACTGGTCGCCTCGTTCTTCGCGGTCGCGCTGTGGGCGCTCAAGCCCGACAGCATGGATTCCGAGCCGACGCCGCAATCGCGGTGGGGTGCATTCATGGTGACCGCAGTTGCCTTTTTTCTCGCCGAGATCGGAGACAAGACACAGATCGCGACAGTGGTTTTGGCGGCGCGCTTCGCGAACCTCGTCGCGGTCGTCGCAGGCACGACCTTAGGCATGCTGATCGCAGACGTACCCGTTGTACTGCTCGGCAATGCGGCGGCGGCACGCATCCCGATGCGGCTCGTCCGCTATGCCGCGGCGGGATTGTTCGCGCTGCTTGGCGTAGCTGCGTGGCTCGCCCCGGTCTCACTGTGAGCCGTATCGGTATAATCGCCCCGGAGAAAGATGAGTGCCCATGCAGCCGTATCGTCCCGCTGAAATCGAGGCCGCCGCGCAGGCGCACTGGGCCTCCCGCGCCGCATTCCAGGCGTCCGAGACTTCGTCTGCGCCGAAGTTCTTTTGCGTGTCGATGCTGCCCTATCCTTCGGGCAAGCTGCACATGGGGCACGTACGCAATTACACCATCAACGACATGATGTACCGGTTCCTGCGCATGAACGGGTACAACGTGCTGATGCCCATGGGGTGGGATGCGTTTGGCCTGCCGGCGGAAAATGCGGCGATAAGAAACGGCGTGCCGCCCGCGCAGTGGACGTACGACAACATCGCCTACATGAAACGCCAATGCCAGCCGATGGGGTGGGCCATCGACTGGTCGCGCGAATTCGCGACCTGCTCCCCCGAATATTACCGGTGGAACCAGTGGTTCTTTCTCAAGATGCTGGAAGCCGGCATTGCCTATCGCAAGAGCGGCGTGGTGAATTGGGACCCGGTCGACCAGACCGTGCTCGCCAACGAGCAGGTGATCGACGGCAAGGGCTGGCGTTCGGGTGCGCCGGTGGAGAAGCGCGAAATCCCGATGTACTACCTCGCCATCACGCGCTACGCCGAAGAGCTCTTGTCGTACCTCGACCGCATGCCCGGGTGGCCCGATCCGGTGAAGACCATGCAGGCCAACTGGATCGGCAAAAGCGAGGGCGTGCGCTTCGCGTTCACTCACGACATCGTGGGAGACGACGGCACGCCGATCGGTGATGGCCGCCTCTACGTTTTCACCACGCGCGCCGACACCATCATGGGCGTCACCTTCTGCGCGGTCGCTGCCGAGCATCCGCTCGCCGCGCACGCGGCGAAGTCGGACGCGAAGGTCGCGGCGTTCATCGAAGAGTGCAAGCGCGGCACCGTGATCGAGGCCGACCTCGCGACGATGGAAAAGAAGGGCGTGCCGACAGGCCTTTACGTCACCCATCCCCTCACCCGTGAAAAGATCGCGGTGTGGGTCGCCAATTACGTGATGATGAGCTACGGCGAGGGAGCGCTCATGGGCGTGCCCGGCCACGACGAGCGCGACCTCGAATTTGCCAGAAAATACGAGTTGCCCGTGAAGCAGGTCATCGCGGTCGATGGCGAGAACTTCTCGTCCAATACGTGGCAGCCGTGGTACGCGGATGAATCTCGCGGCTACTGCGTCAACTCAGGCAAGTACGACGGGCTCGGACATCAAGCCGCGGTCGATGCAATCGCCGCCGATTTGAAGGCAAAGGGCCTCGGCGACAAGAAGGTTATCTACCGTCTGCGCGACTGGGGCATTTCGCGTCAGCGCTACTGGGGAACGCCGATCCCCATCGTCCATTGCGCCGCATGCGGGCCCGTGCCGGTACCCGAGTCCGATCTACCGGTCATTCTGCCCGAAGACTGTGTTCCGGACGGAAGCGGCAACCCGCTCGCCAAACGCGCCGATTTCGTCGACTGCACATGCCCGAAATGCGGAGGAGAGGGCAAGCGCGAGACGGACACCATGGACACCTTCGTCGATTCGTCCTGGTACTACATGCGCTACGCATGTCCCGGCGCGCCTGCGATGATCGACGAGCGCAACGAATACTGGAACCCGGTGGACCAGTATATCGGCGGCATCAGTCACGCGATCCTGCACCTGTTGTACGCGCGCTTCTGGACCAAGGTGATGCGCGACATGGGACTGGTGAGCTTCGATGAGCCGTTTACGCGTCTGCTCACGCAGGGCATGGTGCTCAATCACATTTACTTTCGCCGCAATGAGCGAGGCAGCATCGACTATGTGGCGCCCGAAGAGGTTGAAGTCATGCACGACGAAACCGGTCGCGTCATCGGCGCGCGGAGGAAGTCCGACGACGCTCCGGTAGAGTACGGTGGCGTGGGCACGATGTCGAAATCCAAGCTGAACGGGGTCGATCCCCAGGGCATCATCGACAGGTACGGCGCCGATGCGGCGCGCCTGTTCGTCATGTTCGGCAGTCCCCCGGAGGACACCATCGAGTGGTCTGACGCGGGCGTCGAAGGCATGTACCGGTTCCTGAAGCGGCTCTGGACCTATTCTCAGCAGCGTGCCGATGGTCTCGCGCGAAGCGCAGCGACGATCGAGTGGCAGAAGGCGCCCGCAGAATTGCGCGCCACTCGCCGCGAGCTCTATCTTCAGCTCAAGCAGGCCGACTATGATTACCGACGGCTGAAATACAATACCGTGGTCTCGGCAGCGATGAAAATGCTCAATGCCCTCGAAGCAGCGCCGTTCGACGGCGCGCTGGCGAGCACTGAGCTCGCGCGCGAAGGCCTCTCGCTCCTGCTGCGAGTGCTCAATCCAGTGGCACCGCACCTCACCCATGCGCTCTGGGAGCAACTAGGTTTTGCATCTTGCTTCGGCGACATCGTCGACGTCGCGTGGCCGCAGGTCGATGCTTCTGCGCTCGAGCAGGAGCAAATCGAACTGGTGCTGCAGATCAACGGCAAGCTGCGGGGGAAACTGACCGTGGCTGCAAGCGCAGACCGAGCCGCGATCGAGGCTGCGGCGATCGCTTCCATGCCCGTCCAGCGCGCGATGGCGGAGAGCAATGGGGACGGCGGCCAGGCAACGCTGACCGCTGCGCGGGTGATCGTCGTTCCCAATCGGCTGGTCAACGTCGTGCTGGCTCCCAAGCTCGCATGAAGTCGATTTTTTCAGAGCGTCGTCCTCGACCTGAGTCTCATCCGCTCGATGCGACGACGGTTTGGAAGGAATACCAAAAAGCCAAGAAATACCAGGCGGCCAAAGCTGGCAGCGCTCGTCGAAAAATGTGGATGATCGGCGTCGCGCTCTCAGCGCTCGCCATCGTGGTGGCGATCATCGTTTTCGCCCCGTTACGCCCGCAACAACAGACGATACCCTCGGACGCCAAAGCGAGGAGCGAATGGGTCGGGGCGCAAGGCGCCAAGTTGAGCGAAGAAGAAAAGAGAGCGCTCTCGCGCTTTCTGGCGCGGGTACAGGCGCAGGAGAGCGCCGGCGGTGCGGTGCCGCGGATCACGCTCGCCGCAGCGCTCGAACGGCAGCGGGCTTACGATTTCGAAGTGGCCGAAGCGCAAAAGCGGATCCAGGATGGGCTCGGGACGGCGAAAGCATCCCTAGGTGTGAACGTTCGTGATCAGGCAGTCGTGAAGTCGGATCCGAGCAAGTCCGCGTCTGCCAAGTCCCTGCGCTATGTCCTTGAAATCGCCAACCGCGACAAGCGCACAGTGGACGGCATGGGATTGCGCGTCGAGTTTCGCGATTCCGCAGGGAAATATGTCGCGGCCATACCGACGCTGGAGCTCAAGGGTCCGCTGCTTAGCGGCGGAACGGGGCGGAGCGTTCAAATGCTGCCGCTCGACGCGAGATATCATCAATACATTATCGACGGAGGCGCTGTGCAGATCAGCGCCTACCCAACGCAAGTTTCCTTCGCGAACGGCGAAGTCGTCGATGCCGAAAAGGAACTCAAACAGCTCGAATCGCTGGCGCGGGCCCGGATCGAGTAGCATGAAGGATAGCCTCCGCCGGTTGGTCGGTGCTCGTTGGACTCGCAGCGCGCGGCTCCTCGCGGCTGCACTCGTTGCGGTGCTCGCCTCGTGCGGATTCCATCTGCGCGGAGAAGCGAGCTACAGCTTTGAATCGCTCTATCTCAACTCGCCGTCCGCTGCGCCGATCACGCCGGAGCTCAAGCGCGCCCTCGAAGGCGCCAGCTCAGCGCAAGTCGTCGCAGCCTCCGACAAGGCGCAAGTTGTCCTGGATTTGAACAGCGTCGAGGACAACAAGCAGATTCTGTCCCTGACCGGCGGTGGCAAGGTTTTCGAATACCTGCTCACCAAGCGCATCCTGTTCCGGGTTCACGACAACGAAGGCAACGACTGGTTACCGACTTCGGAGATCATCGTCCGTCGCACCTACACCTACAGTGACACGGAAGTGCTGGCGAAAACCTACGAGGAGCAGCGCTTGTGGCGCGAGATGCAGACCGACGCCGTGCAGCAACTGGTGCGGCGGCTGCAGACGGCCAAAAGGCCGGTTGCCTGAAGCGAGGCGCATGCAGCTTCGTCTCAATCAACTCGCGGCACATCTCGCCAAAGGCATTGCTCCGCTTTACGTAGTGCACGGCGACGAGCCGCTGCTGGTCATCGAAGGCGCGGATCGTATACGCAACGCAGCGCGCGCTGCCGGATACGACGAGCGCGAAGTGCTCGTCGCCGAGCCGGGCTTCAAGTGGGAGGCGCTTACGGCAGCGGGCCGCAACCTTAGCCTCTTTGGAAGTCGCAAGCTCATCGATTTGCGCATCCCGTCGGGAAAGCCCGGTGTCGAAGGCGCGCGGGCACTCGAGGCCTGCGCTCATAACCCCGGGGCCGATGCAGTCACGCTGATCACGTTGCCGCGCGTTGACCGCGCGGCGCAGGCGAGCGCCTGGTTCACCGCCCTCGAGGAAGCCGCCGTGGTCGTCGCGGTTCAGCCGGTGGAGCGCTCGCAGCTCCCGCAGTGGATCGCAGAGCGTCTCAGGCAAAACGGCCAGCAGGCATCGCAGGACACGCTGCGCCTTATCGCCGATACGACCGAAGGGAACCTGCTGGCCGCGCAGCAGGAGATCGACAAGCTCTCGCTGTTGCTGCCGGAAGGTGAGCTGGATCCCGATGCGGTGGAGCAGGCTGTAGCCGACGTCGCCCGCTTCGACGTTTTTCAACTCTCGGAGGCGTGGCTCGCCGGCGATGCCTCCCGTGCGTTGCGCATCCTCGGCGCGCTGCAGGCAGTCGATGAAGGCGTACCGCTTTTGCTCTGGCAGCTCGGCGAAGACTTGCATGCCATCGCCGCGGTGCTGGCCGCAGCGTCGGAGGGAACTCCGCTTCCGGTGGCAGTGCGTGCGGTGCGCGCCTGGGGCAAGCGCCAGGCGGCACTCGAGCGTGCAGTGCGGCGCGTCAAAGGCGCCGCTCTCCCGCGCCTTCTGCTTCAGCTCGCCAGGCTCGATGCGCTTGCCAAAGGCATCGGTCGCGGCAATGTGTGGGACGAGCTCAGGTCGCTCACGCTCGAGCTGTGCCAGGGTGCCGTGACGGAGCACGCGTGGCGCTTTCGCGTGCCTTCGCAAGGGGCTACTATCCGCGCCATCTGGAAACCTCCCGCACCTTAAGCATCCTTAGGAGGCTGACATGTACCGCAAGATCCTCGTTGCCTACAACGGCTCGCCCGAGTCACGATCGGCACTGGACGAGCTGGTGCGGCTTGCACCGGCCCCATCAGCGGAAGTGCATCTCGCCGGTGTGGTGCACTATCCATCGGCCTACTTGCTCGCCGGCGAGTACGTTCCGGAAGTGGCCCTCACCGACGAGCGCGAGCACATGGAGAGCGACATCAAAGATGCCCACGCGCTGCTCGCCGGCAAGGGCATCAACGTGATCGATCACCTCGTCGTGGGTGAGCCGGCTGATGTTCTGACCAAGCTGACCAACGAGCTCGGAATCGAGCTGCTGATTCTCGGCCACCCGAGAAGCAAGTCGTTCGCGTTGCGATGGTGGCGTGGCTCTGTCGATGCAGTCCTGATCGAGCGTGTCCGCTGCAGTATTCTGGTCGCTGCTGAGGCCTCACGCGGCCAGCCGTAGGAGACCGTCGCGGTCGTAGACGGGAGCAAAAGCCTAACGCGGCGGCCCTACGCTGATGTCGCCATAAAACGCCAACGCGTCGTCGCCCGTGTTGTCGGTGTCGGTCAGCAGCTGGATCGATATCACGTTACCCGGCTCCTCTGCGAATACGCGCTTGTAGTCCTCGACGAGATTGCGCGTAAAACTCTGCCACTTGCCAATACCTTTGTCGTCGACATTGAGCGCCAGCATGCGAATTCGTGACGTGCGACCGCTCACCGTCACCGAATCGGGCGCGACCTTGTTGCCCCAGATGTACATGAGGGTGGCATAAGGCAGCGGTTGTCCCGAGGCGGTCTGGGCCAGCGACGACGCGAACTTGTCCTTGAAGGCCATCTTGGACGTGTCGCCGTCGAAGCCGATCATCAGACGCAGCGGGGAATCCTCCTTGTTGACGTCTGCATTGTTTGCCTCCGGAATTCCCTGCGCCACCTTCCACCGAAACGACAACATGGGAAACTTGTGCGGGTCGAACTGCGTCTTGAATTCCATCGCCGATGCCGAGCCGTGCGCCATCGCCCGAAGAGCCACGACCCCGTCTTCGCTGACCAGCGTGTAGTCGGTGTTCTTCTTGGTCGAAGCCAGGCTGAACGGCTTCCAACCTTGTGGAGGCGCACCGGGAGTCATCTTGGAAAAAAGCGGAATCTCCGGCGGCTGCTGGGCAGACGCGCTCACGGCAATCAGGGCGAACATCAATCCAGGTAGCAGCTTCTTCATGGCAGCGTCTCCGGTTCGCAGCGCGCCTTGGCGTCGCGCAACGTGCACGTGGTAAAGGGCTGTCCGCGAACGTTCAGGGCTTGAATCCGCCAAGTGGCTGCGGGGCGTCGCTCGATGATCATGAATCCGAATTTGCTTGTCGACACGATGCTCTCGATGATCGCTCCTGGAGCCGGCTCGGCCGTTCGAGCGACAGCGACCGGCAACGGCGCATCCGTCCATGCCCCGGCGTTGCCGGAGATAAGCTGCACAGGCTGCGACGTACCGAAGCTTACCATCTCAAACAAGTGATAGTGCCCCGCGATGAGCGCCGCTATATTTTGCGGAAACAGTCGCCGTGCAGTGAGCGGCGCGAGCACCGACTGAAGCGCCTGATTGCCCGGATAGAGCCCGGTCGGGTGCTGCGTCGGATTCGGCGCAAAGCCGAGGATGGGATGGTGGTCCAGAAAAAAGTTGTACTCGACACCGCGGGCCAACACAAAAACGCTTTGCATTTGGTCCGTGTAGGTGCGGTACATCGAATCGCCTGGGCTCAGCGGCGGAATGACGGCCTTGGATGAATCGAAGACTATGAACTGCGTATCGCCGAGCGGTACGGCGTAGGGCTCGCTGTAATCGCCGATGCCGTCGTCAGCGGCGTCGTTGCAGTCGCGGCGGGGTTCCAACGATCGCGGATCAAGAAACCGCCACCAGCCCTGTCCGGCGCGATTGCACGACTCGTGATTGCCGCGCACGAAGATCCATGGCGCGGCGGCGAGCAGATCCCGCCGCGGTGTGAAAAAGTCGGCGTCCCAGGCGTCCCATCCGTAGCCCCATGGCGAGGCCGCGCAGCCGGCCTCGCCCACGGGGCATGCGTTTTCGCGGTAGTGATAGTCGCCGACATGAATGACCAAGTCGGGCCGCATCTTCGCCGCCACTCCTGCGACCTGCTCGAAAGGCCATTCGGCCGAATCGTTGCAGCGCTGGAAAGCGCCGTCGGTGAGCTTGAGCCTGCAACCCGAATCTCCGATCACCACAATGCGCTGCGCCGAAGGCATCGGCAGCGGCAGCGCGTGTCCGCCCACACTGGCACTTCGCGCGCGAGGAGGCACAGGCGCTTCGCATGTCGTCACCGGAAACGCCGGCGGTTTGGAAGCGGCCTGGCCGCTGATCGTTGGCCGC
>Ga0066709_100000757_pt1 | contig 18945 bp, 12 predicted proteins | sample GraSoiAngelo_158_FD_79665 | JGI IMG/M metagenome (GOLD analysis project Ga0066709, IMG submission 79665) | Grasslands soil microbial communities from the Angelo Coastal Reserve, California, USA - 14_1009_16_30cm | ecosystem: Environmental > Terrestrial > Soil > Grasslands | place: USA...
ACGAAACTGCCTGACCTAACTTAGGCTTGGGGTTGGTTGCAGCAGACTCCGTAGGTACGTCGCTCCTTGAAGGGCGATGTCTTCCGGCGACACCTTCAAGTCTCCCCAAAGTGCACCGGGCGAGTCCGCTTCGTCTGGGGAGTAGCCAAAACCTTCGATTATGAGGTAGCCGTCGTAAGCAATTTCTCGCAGGGCGGTGACGATTCCGGGAAAATCCACGTGTCCGGAGCCGAGGAGTCCTCGATCGTTCTCACTGGCGTGAACATGCTTGAGGCGAGGTCCCAGTGACCGTACCGCGTCCGCGATATTCTTTTCCTCGATGTTGGCGTGGAAGGTGTCGATGATTACGCCCACGCGGGGATGATTGACCGCATCAGTAAATGCTTTCGCGTCGGATGCACTCATCAAGAAGAAGGTTTCGGAACGATTCACAGGTTCAATCGCGAGGGTCATCTGTTTTGCGTCGAGCACATCGCCGAGCTCTTGAAAGGCCTCGACGGCCCAGTTCCATTCATCCACATTGCGGCGGCGCCTTGGGAGATAGCCGATAGGGGCAAAGAGAGGACCGCCCATCAAGTGTGCTCCAAGTTCCGCGGATGTTTCGACGCACTGGACTAGATGTGTTAAAGATTTCTTTCTTACGGAAGCATCTGGACTGATGGGATTGATACCGGCGGGGAGGATGGCGCAAATCGTACATTCAAGGTCGTTAGCTTCGAATGCACGGCGGATATCCGACGTGGCAAGACTAGCAGGATCAAACATCGGGATTTCAAAGCCGTCGAGACCTTGTTCGCGGATCTTTGGTAGAAGGCCAAGATGCACTCCGCTAAGTTTTGTTGTCCACGCAAGCGCACTCACACCGATCTTCATTCGATGCTCTTTCGGGAAGGCCTCATGGCGGCCGTGCTACTTCCAAATTGACTTCATGCTCCACACATCCAGAGACTTAAGCCGAGCCACGCCACCTTCGGCAAACACATCTACACCGCGGCTATCGGGCCGTGTTGGATAAATGCGGCTCGTAAATGTCGCCCGTCCGTTCGCGAAGACTTCAACGACGGAGTGATCCAGGAAAATGTGAAGCGCAAGTGACTCATCGGCCCTCAACTCAAGTCTTCCGCCACGGACATTGCGTTCGACAGCAGGATTGACGCTCGAACGGCTGCGATCGATATTTAATGTCTGGTCGAAAGTGTCATAGAAAATTGTTGTCTCCTCCTGTGCGTCGGGCGAACGCCGCAATTTTAGGCCGACGCGCTGGGCCTTACAGTCCACAAATTCTGCAACCATTTCGAGCGACTCGCCTTCGAGTCCATGCAACGCATTAGCGGCATCGGACGAAACCAGGACGTCGTTAAAATGCTGGTGTGACTCTCGCAGCATGGCCAGTTCCGGCAGCGGCTCTTGTCTGAGTTGCCCATCGGACGACAGTGACATCACCCTGGGTAACCCGTATACGTGTGCCCAGCCGGCAGCGAACACCTCCGAGCGATGGCGTGTTTCTGGAATGATGCCGATCGCAACAAGCCGCCCCTGTTGATCCAGTCTGATTGACGGGCTCAAGTAATGATTAACGAGTTCGAGCCTTCTCGGTGTCACCGCGTCGGGGATGAACGTCTCATTCTTCCAAGTTCCAATCCAGTACGAGTCACGCGCAGGCACCTCAGTGACTATGAGGACGTGCTTGTCACCAATCTTCCCAAACACCGGCATTTCCCAGAAAACGCCGGAATCCTTCTTGTCTCCTACCAGGAGTGGCTTTAGAAATTGCCACTGGATCATGTCTTTCGACTTGTACAAGAGTGCCGTGCCGCCGACATCAGCGATACCGGAACCGATGATCATGTAAAACACTTCGCCTTCGTTCCAGACAAAAGGATCGCGAAATTCCTTGGCGTGTAATTCGGGAGGCGGCGAGGCAATCACTGGGTTTCCAGAGTACTTCTTCCAGGTTTTCATGCCATCCTGACTGGTGGCGATGCATATGGTTGCTTTTTGTCCGTCCCCTCCGGTGTAGACAATGGTGGGAATGTCTCGGTTGATCACAGAAGATCCTGACCAGCAGCCTTGCTGGTCTACTCCCGGTTCCGGTACGAGCGCGACTGGCAGGTGAGCCCAATGGGCCAGATCCGAGCTGGCCATATGACCCCACTGGATCTGTCCCCAATATGGACCCGTCGGATTCTTTTGATAGAAGAGGTGATATTCGCCCTTCCAGAAGATCAGGCCATGAGGCTCATTCGTCCATGCCGCCGCCGGAAGAGCATGGTACTGAGGCCTATGTTCATCTCCTTGGAATCTGGCCGCCGGCACACTCAAGTCGGGCGCGCACACAATGCGAGTTGACAGAAAGCGGTCGCGGATCTCTGCTGCGTCCAAGGCGCGGTCATAAATCCTCAGCTCATCGATGATCCCGCCGAACACCCCCGTCGGGAAGGTCTCGTCTAGAACAGGAGTTTGGTTATGTTTACCGATCCAAAGATCCACATCTTCCGCGAGCGCCAAAGAGGCGGCTAGCAGTTTGTGGCTTTGCACTTCATTGCCATTCAGGTAGAGCGCGATTCCAGTGAACCTGTCATAGGTTGCCGCCAGGTGCAGCCATTCGCCTTTTGGTAGGGGGTTCGGAGCCAAGCACTCGTGCCAGCGTAATGAGTCGCGCACGGCAAGACCCAGTCCCCAGAACCCGTACTTGTCCAGAAAGAGTGCGTAACCCGCATCAGGACGGGTGTGTTGATTAACAATCGCGGCGTCGGACACAGGGTAGCTATCGACAACCAGCCAGACTTCCAGGGTTAGTGCGTCGGCCAAGCGCGGCGCCAGTGAAGCCGGGTGCGACAGCCAGGTGGAGTAGCCATCGAATCGGAGGGCAGAGCCAGAAGCACCGCAGGTCCATTCGGGTGAGTTGCTTCGGTGGGACACTACATCCAGAAGCCCGCTGGCGGACTCCAATGTCCTTGCACCAGCGCGTTGATCAAAATGCCAGATTGCTACCGGATCTCTTGAAGCATGAACCTTCTGAAACAGATTGATCGGGTTTCTGATCAACACACACCCGAACGCTCCACAGCTGCGGATAAAGTCTCTTCTTCCTGTGCGAGGTAGCATTCCGTACTCCAACGTGCACCTTTGGAGGTGCAAACATGCCTTCGCCCTTGGTTCGAGCAACCGAGTTCAGGCGATGGTGAGTTTCTTCTGAACTTCCTCTAGAGAGAACCCTTTCGTTTCAGGATAAACAAAAAGAACCACGAAGAACTGGGTCACCATCATCAGCGAAAAAAACACAAAGGGATACGCACCTGAGGACGCCGCCATCAATGGAAATATTCCAGAAATGAGCGCATTCATGAACCAGTGGGAGAAGCTGCCCAGGCTCTGCCCTTTCGCCCTCACTCGGTTGGGGAACACCTCGCTGATGTAGACCCAGATAACTGCTCCTTGCGAGAACGCGAAGAATGCGATGTAGCCGATCAGGAGCCACACCAGGAGGTTCTCGTGGTGACCAGTGAAGAAGATCATGGCAACCCCGGCCAGACACGCAGCCGTACCGACTGAACCCACTAGAAGCAGGATCTTGCGGCCAATCTTGTCAATCACCGACATGGCCAGCATGGTGAACAGCAGGTTCGTCGCCCCGACGGCCACCGCCTGCAGATCCCCCGAGACCTTGCTGAAACCCGCGTGTCCGAAGATGTCGTTGAGGTAGTAAAGAATGGCGTTTATACCCGAGAGCTGATTGAACATGCCGATGGACACAGCCAGGAAGATCGGGAGCCGGTACTTCCAGGAGAACAGGGACTCATTGGCAGCGTGCTCCAGATCAATGGACTCCACAATGTCTTGCAGTTCCTGTTCAAAATTCTCTTCGCCGGTTAGGCGCAGCACTTCTCTTGCTTCCTCCAGCCTCCTCTTCTTCACCAGCCAACGCGGACTTCGCGGTATGCCGAACAGCGTCAGGAAGAAAAACACGGCCGGCACTGCGGCGATGCCCAGCTTCCATCGCCACTCGTGATCGCCAAACTGTAAGAGCCCCACTAGATAGTTGGAAAGGTAAGCCAGAAGAATTCCGAAGACCACATTGAACTGGAAAAAGCCTACCAACCGCCCCCGCCATTTAGCGGGTGCAATCTCCGCGATGTACATGGGACCGAGCACAGACGAGCCGCCTATCCCCAATCCTCCGATGAAGCGGAAGAACACCAATGCGCTCCAACTCCAGGCAAACGCGCACCCCAACGAGGAAATCAGATACAGCACCGCCATAGCCCTCAAGCTGTCGCGCCGGCCATAGCGGTCACCCGGGATGCCGGCCAACATGGCACCGAGTATCGTTCCCCAGAGTGCGGCGGCCACCGTCACTCCCAGGGAACCGGGCGAGAGATGATAGGTCTCGCTCAAGGCGCGAGTTGTACCGGCAATAACTGCTGTGTCGAATCCGAAAAGCAGACCACCGAGAGCGGCAACAACAGTGCTCTTGACCAGATATGAGTTAATCGTCATTGTGCCTGCTATAAAGTTGAGTTTTGCTTCTTTACTCGCTCCCCTGCATCGACCGGCAAAACTGCGTCTATCATTTCCACACAGATGCCAAATTCCAAACATCCAGCTTCAGGATGCGCGCTTGTCCACCCTGCGAGTAGAACTCGATGCCTCCACTGGCGCGCGTCGGAAAGATGCCGTCGGAAATCACGGTCTCTCCATCGTTCACGAATACCTCCACCGACGACCGGTCTACAAAAATCTGAAGCTTCACGCTCTTGCCAACCGCTAGTCGGAGCGGCCCGGCATGACGACCGGGGAATTTCTCGTCAAAGCCGACATTCCCAGATCGAGTCCGGTCCACAAACAATTTGGATTCTTTCGCGTCGAACCCGATGACGGTCTCCTCATCAGGCCCCTTGCGCACTTTAAGCCCAACTTCAGCAGCACCGCCCGGATCGATTTCAGCCACGATCTCAAGCGCCTCTCCGCGGACGCCTTTTTCCTTCAACAGACGGTTGGCTGCGACAACGCTCTGCCTTTCCAGGCTGGTATGCTGCTCGCGCAAATTACGAAGTTCCGCGACGGGTTGCTGCATCAGGCGGATCCCGTCCGCGAACCGTTTTAGTTTCAGCTCGCGCGGAATCGACTGCACACCCCGCCACGGGTCCGTTGGCACTTTGCCCGCGTAATCCCAGTTAACGAGCCAACCCAGCCATATGCGCCTGCCATCCGATTTCGGTATGTCCGAGAATGATGTGGAAGCGTAGAAGTCTTTTCCATAATCAGACCACAAGACCTGATCCTTGGAATTCTCACTAGTGAAGGTCGAACCGTCGAACTTGCCGATGAAATACTGATCGCCGGAGCCACCCGCCACACCACCCGGGTTCAAGTTGACGCTGAGCACCCAGCGCGTTTGGCCTGGCTCGCCTTCGACCGGCAATTCGAACAGGTCAGGGCACTCCCAAACCCCTCCGGTGGCAGCGGCGGGACCAAAATCACTGAGCGGAGTCCAGCGCTTGAGGTCCGTGGAACCGAAAAAGCGAACCTTGTGCTGCGAAGAGAGTACCGTGACCATCACCCACTTGTGCGTTCCTTCGTGCCAGAATACTTTGGGATCGCGAAAATCCTGGAGGTGGAGGTCGATGACTGGATTGCCCGAGTACTTGGTCCAGGTGCGGCCATTGTCATTGCTGTAGGCCACGTTCTGATTCTGCAGCGCGCCGGTGTATCCCGTGTAGATAGCGACCAGGCAGGACGAATCGTCGGCACGCGAACCGCGGCAAAACCCACTGCTGTTATGCCAGTCCACGACAGTGCTTCCGGAGAAAATCATGATCCCATTCTCTTCCGGAATGGCAACCGGCAGATGCTGCCACCGGACCAGATCGCGGCTGACCGCATGTCCCCAACTCATATGGCCCCACTCGTTTCCGAACGGGTTGTATTGATAAAAAAGGTGGTATTCGCCCTTGTAGAAGATGGGGCCGTTGGGATCGTTCATCCAGTTCCTGGCGGGGGTGAAGTGGAACTGAGGGCGATAGGGTTCGTCGTAACTTTGTGAGGCTCTCGTGCCGGCTATAAGCCAGCCGCTGAGCAATAGCCAAGCGCCAGCGAAGAAGACGGTGAACCTACTCCACCCGTGTTGCATTGGTTGTTCCTCTGCGGGCCGAAGTGCATTGGACGCTCGCTGGGCTGCGCCGCGATGGTATACAGAGGGGGCGCATCGTGCGGGCGATGCGCCCCCCATCCCGTCTGTGCACGAGAAACGTACACGCGTGTTCAACTGGGTTTCGATCAGAAGGTGATTCGCGCGCTGAGCCGAATAGTCCTCGCTTGTCGCGAACCCACGGCTTTCCCAAAGTTACCGTCTGCTAGGTTGGTAACCCAGTTTGTCAGATTGACACGGTTAAAGAGGTTGAAGAACTCGCCCCGGATCTGCAAGTTAGCCCCCTCACTCGAGAACCACGGCAGGCGGTTATTCTTCGCCAGCGACAGGTCAACCTGCGCGAAACCGGGCCCACGGAAGGTGTTCCGACCGAGATTTCCCTCAACTCCGCACGGTACGGCAGTCGGACACGGAGAAGGAAAATCGGAGGCGCTGAACACGCCCTTTATGTAATCAGAACGGCTCAACCCGGTCTTTGTATGGCCAAATGATGGGGTATTGGGAAGGTCGTAAGTGTTGCCGTCCAAGTTGTAGTCCGTCGCCGGACCTCCCGCGATAAAGACCGTCTGCGGCGTACCACTTTGGAACGAGGCTAAACTGCTGAGTTCCCATCCCCCCAGGGTTCTGGCCACAAACGCATTGTCGGTCTTCGGCTTCGGAATGTCCCAGTTGAAATTGAAAGACAGCTGCTTTGACACATCCTGATCAGACAGACCCCGCTGGAAGCTAATGTTATAGGCATCAAACACGTTGGCGTTTTCAGAACATTTGTTGCAGCCTGGGGGCGCGCCCATCAGGTCAATGGTCTTGCCTTTGGTAAAGGCGGCTTGGAAGCTATAACCAGCGTCGAACCGCTTGCGAACCAGGAATGTGCCTCCATTAAACGAGGAGTGGTTGCTGTTGTCAGCGTAGTTGATCCGCCCGAAAAATGTATTGGGGCGGGTGACGACCAAGGTCACTGGATCACGGTCTCCCACAACACGGTTACGGTCGATGATCGAATAGAGATGGACGCCAGTGGAACCGGTATAGTCTGCCTCCACGATCCAGCTACGGCCGAAACTTCGCTGCACACCCAGGAACCAATTCTCAGCATATGCCTGCTTCAACCCGGGAGCTGGTCCTCCGATGTCGACCTGTGCACCGAGGGGTCCGCCCCGCTCATTAAATTGACCGGGCGACAAGGGAGGGATTGGACAGTTGAACGGGAATGTGCCGGAAGCACAGAGCCCATAGACTGGCTGGGGCCCTGAGGGATTGTGAATGTCGGCTGTAAGAGACGCGCCAAAGGGCGGGTTATTACGAGTTGTATCGCTCCAGACATCGTTACCGCCGCGGTTAAAGAAGATGCCGAAGCCGCCGCGGACAGACCAGTTCTCAACCGGCTGCCAGGCAAAACCGAAGCGTGGTGCGAAGTAGTATATTTTGTGATCCTGAAAATACTGCTTCGCGGGTCCGACCGAGAGGCCAGTAATTCGTTCCAGCAGGGTTGATCCCGTTCCGGGCTTCAACACGGAAATAAGGCCCTGCGTTTCGGTCGGATTCGAACTGTAGTCCCAACGTAGGCCCAGATTGACCGTCAAGTTCGGCTTCACCTTCACGTCGTCCTGCGCATAGAATCCGTAGGTGCTGCTGACGTTATAGCGGTTGCCGTTCTGCGCGCCTCCCGTACGCGGGTCAAAATTGATGCCGCCCTGCTGTGACGGAGTATCGGCAGCAAAATCAAATACGGTTTCAAAATTGTAATTTGGGCGATCAAACACCGGAGTAAACGGGGCGAAGTCCTGGTTATGGAACATCTCGAATCCCGCTTTGAGAACGTGCTTGCCGTGCACAAAAGACACCATGTCCCGCCAGTGAAAGTCGTTTTGCGCGAACGTGGCCGGGGCAAAACCGTCTCCGAACCCACTGTTGATTCCGTTGATTGACATCGGCAAGATCTCGCAGTGATTGCAGGGGATGAACGCAGTTGTTCTCGTGAATCCGCCGGCCGCTTCATTCAAAAGTGTGGACGAAAACACATGCGTCCAGTTCAGCCCGATAAAGAGCGAGTGTTGAGGGATCACGATGTTGAACGTGGGCCGAACGGATTCTCCGCCGGATTCATCCAGCGTAGTGCGATAGACGTTTCCGTAAATGCGGTCCTTGGAGTTTGCGAAACTGTGATCGATGCGCGTGTTCCATTGCAGGCCATTGTGGATTGTCGAGAACGCGTGGACACCATTCGTCAGCAAATTCATATCGCAGGGCATCCCTAATGGACCCGTACCCGAGCAAACTACACCCGTCTGCGCAAACTCCACCTGTGCCACCGTCTGCGGGTGGTTCAATCCGGTCAGCGCCGGGGTATATTTCGTCAGAAGAGACGTAGAAATATTGTTGGGAAAATTCGTTTTCATGAAGGTCGTGAAATCCGCTGTCTCTGCAGTACTGGAGAATGCGTCAGAATTCGTGGATCGAACCTGGTCCCAACTGAATTGGAAAAACGTCCTGCCCTTCTTGATCGGCCCGCCCAAAGAGCCGCCGAATTCATTGCGGCGGAAAGGATTGATAATGTGCCCCGTGATGGGATTGGGTGTGTTTTGGTTGAAGTTTCGCGAAGTCAGCTTGTTGTCCCCGTGATGCTCATAAAGGGAGCCGTGAAACGCATTCGTACCTGACTTACTGGTGATCAAAGTGATTACACTGCTGCCCTTGCCGTATTGCGCGGAGTAGTTGGTCGTGGAGACCGTTAACTCCTGAACGGAGTCAGCGTTGGGGACAAGTTTGGCGTCCCCCTCTGACGGCGAATCGTTGAGCGAGACTCCGTCCAAATAGTACGAGTTCCCTGAGTTGGGCTGACCATTGGCGTTGACCGCAGGTATCGTGGTCGCAAAAAAAATGTCGGCGGTAGGCTGCCCCATCAAGCCCACGCCCGTCACTCCGGGAGTCTGCGCAAGCACGTTATAAACGTTGCGGCCTTCCAGAGGCAACTCCTGCACTTCGCGTTCGGTCGTAACCGAAGAGATCTTCGCGTCGTCCAGTTCCAGCGGAGTCGGCGCCGCAGTCACCTCGACACTGGTCTGACCGCTCGCGACCTGCATTGTCACCGGTACGGTCTGCACTCGCATGGCCGTCAGGTCGATGTTCTTTTGAGTCACCGAACCAAATCCTTGGGCTGTCACGGTGAGCTTGTACTCTCCCGGCCCGAGGGACGCAAAGCGGAAATACCCTTCGGCACTCGTCACCGTCGAGTGTTCTACGCCCGTCTCGGCTCCGGTCAGGACGACGTTTGCGCCCGCCACTGCGGCACCGGACTGATCGGTTACAGAGCCCTCAATGACGCTGCTGAATTGTGCATACAGGGGCGATGCTATGAACAACACCACCAGTAAACTACAAACTGCTGATGAGACTCGCCCGCGGGTCATGATCCCTCCTCGTAGAGGCCAGTCAACCTCAAGGTCAACTGAACCAGATCAACGGATGCGGGCAGCCTATACATGTTTCGTACTAGTGTCAAGACATTTTGTAACTTTTTTGTTGACAACAATCGCTGAGTTGTATAGCTGCCTAACCAAGAGGCGAGGATCGCCCTGAGAGATAGATTGGTGAGCTGGACAAAATTCATCCTAAGTATATGATACTAATGCTTTATTTTGTTATGGCAGCCGCATCCTCCATCACAGATCCAAAGGGTTGTGACAAAAGGAGCACGACAATATCTGCGCCTTGTATTTACATGTTGCGATGAATGTGATACATAGCTGTCGGGAAAGCTAGCGTCTCTTTTGACGCACCGGTACCAGTCAGGGAGTATCCACCGATATGGGCGCGCGTTCGGACGGAAATGGCGCAAAATACAAGCGCATATACGAAGAATTGCGCGAGGCAGTGGCAGCAGGCCGCTACCGCCAAGGCGACAAACTCCCTAGTGAGGTGGAACTAGTTGAACAGTTCAGTGCCAGTCGACCTACCGTGGCTCGTGCCTTGGCAAAACTGGAATCGGATGGGTTAGTTCAGAGGCGTGCCGGTTCAGGCACTTTCATCACGGACCCAAGTCGTCACAAGGGCTATGTCTTCGGTCTTCTCATTCCCGAACTCGGGCAAACCGAGATCTTCGAGCCAATCTGCCAAGGCCTGTCGCGCGCTCGGATTGGCACTCATCATGAGTTGCTGTGGGGGCCCACCTTACAGCCGGGAGAACCGAAGGAAGTCGAAGCTGAACACCTCTGTGAATCCTACTTGAAACGAGGTGTGACTGGGATTTTCTTTGCACCACTGGAACTCACCGAAGGAAAAGACGAGGTGAACCTGCGTATTACCCGTGCGCTCGATGAGGCGCGTATCCCCGTTGTTCTGCTGGATCGCGACATCTACGAGTATCCGCAACGCAGCTCCTATGACCTGGTGGGGATTGATAACCAGCGTGCTGGGTTCAAGATCACCGAGCATCTCCTGCTCTCAGGCTGCAGACGGATCGTGTTCTTCGCACGTCCAAACTCTGCGCCAACAGTGAAAATGAGGATCTCAGGCTATCGGGCCGCCCTACATGCGTTTTCGCAGATGGGAGCGGCGGAACTTCTGGAAATTGGGGATCCGCGCGATATTTCCTTCATCCGACAACTGCTCTCACGTTTGCGACCCGATGCCTTTGTCTGTGCGAACGACTACACCGCGGCTCAACTGATGACCACGCTTAACGGGATTGGCGTAAGCGTACCTTCAAACATCCGGATCGCCGGCATCGACGACGTCAAGTACGCGAGCCTGCTGCAAGTACCGCTCACTACAATTCATCAGCCCTGCCAGGAGATTGGAGCTACTGCGCTGCTCGCGATGCTGGATCGCATTGCTCACCCGAAAGCGCCGGCTCGCGACTTCCTTGTCGATTTTCAGCTGGTAGTTAGACAATCTTCTGGTTCAAATCCGAGCGTTGTACCTGATGCCAATGAACTTGATCAGCGTAGGTGAGGTGTTGTGGGACGTGATCGGCGAAACCGAGCACTTGGGCGGCGCTCCGCTCAATTTTGCCGCGCATGCGGCCAGGCTTGGGCATGGTTCTTATCTCATTAGCGCTGTCGGCACGGACGAACGGGGCAAGAGAGCGATCAGCAAAATCCGAGCCCTCGGTCTAGACACGGAGTACATTCGTTCCTTACCGGATCACCCCACCGGATACGTCAGCGTCAGTCTTGATCACGGTGGTCAGCCTTGCTTTACGATCCATCGGCCCGCCGCTTACGATTTTGTAGAGTTGACCGCCAGTCAACTCGAACAATTAGTACGCACAAAGCCGGGCTGGGTTTACTTCGGAACCCTCGCGCAGACGAGCTCCATCGTTCGATCAACCACCTCCCGAGTCATCGAGGTCGTTCCCTCTGCGAAGCGCTTCTACGATGTCAATTTGCGAACCGGTTGCTACAACCGAGAAGTTGTCTTTCATCTACTCTCCTTCGCTACGGTTGCCAAGCTTAACGACCTGGAGATCGGGCTTCTTGAGAATCTTTTTGGAGACATCCACCACAACAGAATCGAAGACTTCTGCCGGAAGTGTGTTTTGCGTTTCGGCTGGGAGGCGGCCTGCGTGACTCGCGGTGAGAAGGGCTGCGCTCTCCTGCTTGGAGACGACTATGTAGAATCGGCAGCTTACCCCGTAAGAGTCCTCGATGCGATCGGGGCGGGAGATGCGTTTGCGGCTGGATTGGTGCATGCCCTGAGCGCCGGCTGGGATGCCCCGCGAGCTGCCGACTTCGCGAACCGGCTCGGCGCCCTCGTTGCCAGTCGCGCCGGAGCCATACCGGCATGGAGTCTCCAGGAAGCCGAAACTCTTCCAAGACAATCTGTTCTATGAAGTTCCGATGTTCACCGACGATACGGCACGCAGCCATGTTGGCCATCGCATGCATGCTCGCCCAAACTGCGTTAAGCCGGGCTTCGGACCGATCTACAGACTACGCTCGCGCCGAGGCATTCGTCCGCCAGGGGCACTGGGATCAGGGAATCGTGCTGCTGGTGCCTCTGCTCAGTTCCAGTCCACGAAACCAGAAGGCGCTTAACCTGATTGGCATCGCGCTTACTGGCAAAGGAGAACTGAAAAAAGCAAACCAACGGTTCGAGCAAGCGCTACGGATCAATCCTCAATTTCTCCCCGCGATGAAGAACCTCGCAGTCAATGAGTTCACTCTCAAGGATATTGGTGCCGCGGAACGACATTTATTGGCGGCATCAAAGTTGGCGCCCGAGGATCCTGTCGTTCATGCCTACTTGGGAGAGATCGCCTACAATAGACAAAACTACCGTCAGGCAGTAGACCACCTTCCGCGGGCGGGAAAACTTCTGGCCCAGGATCCGAGTGTCGCCGCACATCTGGTTGTGAGCTATCTTGAGATCGAGCAACAACCGAAGGCGCTCGACTTGCTAGATACGGTGGACACGCAACGTCTCAAGCCACGCACGCAGTTCGAGCTGGGCTTTGCGCTTGCTCGGCACGATTTGTCTAAGCAAGCAATCCCTTATTTCCAGGCAGTTCGGCAGTCTTTTCCTGATTCTTACAACGTGGGCTTTAACTTGGCCGTCTGTTACGTGCAGTCGACGAACTACTCTCAAGCAATCGAGGTGCTGCGGGGACTGGCTGATCGTGGGCACAAAACGAGTGAACAGCAGAACCTTCTTGCGGAAGCTTACGAAGGAAACCAGCAAACGCAAGCGGCTATCGACACACTTCGCGAGGCTACGCTCCTCGCGCCTACGGATGAAGATAACTATCTCGACCTGGCTGCTCTATGCATGAATCATGACTCTTTTGATCTCGGCATGGAAGTCGTCAACGTTGGACTCCACTACCGTCCCCAATCCGGTCGCCTGATCTTCGAGCGCGGCCTGCTTCACGCAATGCTGAACCAGTTCGAACTTGCTGAGCAAGATTTCCAGCAAGCAGCCGAACTCGCCCCCGAGAATAACTTCAGTTACATTGGCCTGGGGGTAAGCTACATGCAGACGGGCGATCTTCCACAAGCGATTACGGTCTTGCGTCAGCGTACACGCCTAAAACCCGACGACTCGGTTTTGCAATACCTGCTTGGCGAAGTCCTGATTCGATCGGGCGCAAAGGCGGGCGATGCGTCCTTCGAAGAAGCGCGAACTGCCCTGGAGAAATCAATCAAACTGAATCCAAACTTCCCGGAATCGCTTGTGGCGCTAGCCAAGATTTACCTCAAGGAGAATCAGATTGAAGACGCGGTTGCACATTTGGAAAAAGCACGTACGCTCGATCCCAAAAACCAGGCCGCTTGCTCACAGCTGGCAATCGCTTATCGGCGCCAGGGAAAGCCTGAGCTAGCGAAGCAGATGCTGAGTTCGTTAAAGGAGCTTAACGAGCAAGAGCGGGCGAACTCCCGAGGGCGTACCCGCATCGTCAGAGCGGGTGCCCCCCAAGATGCAGCAAGCAATCCGCAGCCGCAACACCCCGAATAGACTGCAATCCGCGCGGGCGCTCGCTACAAAAAAAAGCCGTACTACGAGCCGAGTGCCCGGTTCTATATGAGCTATCGGAAAGATTAGACGGATGTACAGTTCACTCTTGGAGGAGTCGTCATGGATCGCCGTAATTTTCTCCAAGCATCTGCAGCCTTTGCGTTGTACAGCGGGCTTCCGGTTCCACTCAAGGAACTCCAGGGCAGCGTGCCTATGCTACTTCCGGACAATTTGCTGAGAGATGAGCTCATGCACGATCCTCTGCGGCCGCAGTACCATCTGCTGCCCCAGGCAGGATCAGTTGGCGATCCATGCGCGCCACGATTCTTTCGCGGGGAGTACCACGCGTTCTTTCACGGTAACTTTGGCGGAAGAGGCTGGGCACATGCCATCAGTTCCGACCTCGTCCATTGGAGACATATGCCCATCGCACTCTCGCCCACGGCTGGCAGTTACGATGCGTATGGCACCTTCACCGGTGGCGTGCTGCCGGGCGGCGAAGGTGCCAGCATCATCTACACCGGCGTGACCAAGGTCCCGAGGGAGCAAGAGACGATCCGGGCGGAGGGTCTACGGGAAGTGCAGTGTATCGCAACATCGATGGACGACGACCTTCGAACCTGGAAGAAACGGGATAAGCCCGTGATCGACGGTCCGCCCCCGGGCTTGAAAATTACGGGCTTTCGCGACCCGTTCTCGTGGAAGGACGGCGACACCTGGTATGTAGGTGTCGGTTCGGGCTTCCCACAGACTGGGGGGGCCGTGCTGCTCTATCGCTCAGTGGACACGCTAAATTGGGAGTACGTCCATCCGCTGGTACAGGGAACATGGAACGGCCAATCATTTTCCAACCCAGTGCCCAGTGGTGAGATGTGGGAATGCCCGGACTTCTTCCCCCTCGGGGACAAACATGTTCTCCTCTACTCCACGGAATACACTACGCGCTGGGAGGTTGGTACCTACGATAAGCTCAACCTCCGCTTCCACTCCGAGAAAAAAGGATTGCTGGACCATGGTGCTTATTACGCACCGAGGAGCATGTCCGATGGCAACAATCGACGAATTCTATGGGGGTGGGTACAGGAGACCCGTTCCCTCACTGATATCGAACAGGCGGGATGGTCCGGGAGCATGTCTCTGCCGCGGGTGCTGACGCTTGGTATGGAGAATGACCTGCAGATGGAAGTCGCTCCAGAGTTTGCATCGTTGCGGCAAAGCACGATTGTGGTCAAAGAGCCGCGTAACTCGACCGAGCTCAGCGATGCACTCTCACATGCGACCATTCACAATCGAGCGGCAGAGATTAGTTGCACCTTCAAAGCACGGGAAGGCATCTGCGGACTTGAACTGCAGCTGCAATCAGGTACAGGCACGACGTCACTATTCACCGTTGCGTACTCACAGGCGAATGGTGCGCCTTTCGTAGCTATTGGAGACAAGTTGCTGCCCCTCAGCCCGGACCGTGATGGACTTTCAACGCTGCATATCTGGATAGACGGATCGGTGATCGAAACCTTTATCGACAAGAGGCAGGTAATCACAACGAGGTGCTACGCGGCACCAGCCGGACCCGCTGAGATCCGCGTGGTGTGGAACGGAGCCTCCAATCTGCTGAAGAATCTCAATGTATCGGCTATAGGGCCAATCTCGAGTGATCGTTTGACGACCTGAGCTTAAGGCACTCACTTGGTTTTGCGCTAAGCGGGCTCAAGCACGCAAGCGGAAGCTCTAACTAAAGTGTTAAGTTGAGCGACTGCCCTTTCGGAAAAGGAGGTGCGTAGGCTTTGAGCGTCTCGGCGAACGGCGGTGGTGCGATCAGCAGGCTGGAGCCGAAGAGGAACTCCGTGCCGATAGTCGCAGATCTGAGTCTGGACCACACTTACGCCGCACACTGAGAAGAACGGGCTAATCATGAATCTGAGGATCTCACTCTCGGCACTCCCAGCCTTTGCGGTGCTGGTCGCGCTCGCAACTTTTTCCCAAGAACGCAGAGTGACCTCGGAGTCCAAAGCTTCTGATCCGGCCCCCCCGAAGGTCGAGTTCGTGGACATCGCCGCGCGCGCTGGGTTGATGGCGAAGACCGAAGATGGCGGCGAGAAGGCGAAGACGTTCATCATCGAGACCACGGGCAGTGGTGCCGCTTTTATCGATTATGACAACGACGGTTGGCCCGACATCTTCCTGGTGAATGGAACCACGCTCGAAGGTTTTCCCAAAGGCCAAGAGCCAACCAGCCATCTTTACCATAACAACCATGACGGTACCTTTACGGACGTGACAAAAAAGGCCGGTGTAGCGCTCACGGGCTGGGGCCAAGGAGTCTGTGCTGGCGATTACGACAATGACGGCTGGGTGGACTTGTACGTCACATTTTGGGGGCACAACATACTGCTTCATAACAATGGCGACAGCACTTTCACCGACGTTACGAAGAAGTCGGGACTGTGGCACGATGACGTACGCTGGAGCACAGGTTGCGCTTTTGTTGATTACGATCGAGACGGTCATTTGGATCTTTTTGTGGCCCACTACGTAGATCTTGATCTTGCCAAGACACCCACGCCTGGAAGTAGGACTTCCTGCCAATGGAAAGGACTTCCCGTTATGTGTGGCCCGCGGGGCTTGAAAGGCACGCACAGTTCGCTGTATCACAATAATGGGGATGGCAGTTTCAGTGATGTCAGTGACAAATCGGGAGTCGCCAACACGGAACCATACTATTGCTTTACGGCCCTGACGGGAGACTTCGACGGCGATGGATGGCCGGATATTTACGTGTCCTGTGATTCCACTCCCGGCATGCTTTTTCATAACAATCGCAATGGCACGTTTAGTGAAATTGGCGTCGCTGCTGGAGTAGCGTTCAACGAAGACGGGCGCGAGCAAGCCGGTATGGGTGCCCATGCCGTGGATTATGATGGCGATGGCTGGCTGGACATCATCAAGACGAACTTCTCTGATGATACCGCTACCCTCTACCACAACAACGGCGATGGCACTTTCACTGACGTAACTCTTGCAGCAGGGCTAGGTGCGAATACGCAGTTTTTGGGGTGGGGCACACTGTTTGTCGACGTTGATAACGATGACTGGCCCGATCTCTTTATGGCCAACGGGCATGTCTATCCTGAAATTGAAGGGAAGAGCTTGAGTGCAAGCTTTCGACAACGCAAGATCCTCTATTGGAATCAGCACAACGGGAAGTTCAAGGATATCTCGCTTGAAGCGGGACCAGGTATCACGACGCCCTTCAATAGTCACGGCGTAGCTGCTGCCGATTTCGATAACGATGGTGCCGTGGAGATCCTTGTAAACAACAGCCACGACGCTCCCAGTCTGTTGAAGAACTACGGGACACACGAAAACTGGATTCTGTTGAAACTCATGGGAACAAAGTCAAACCGAGATGCAATCGGAGCCCGAGTCACGCTTTATGCGGATGGCCATCAACAGCTGCAAGAGGTGCGCAGCGGCGGCGGCTACATCTCCCAAAGTGATTTTCGCTTACACTTCGGCCTTGGCAAGGCAGCTAAAGTTGACAGGCTGGAGATCCGCTGGCCGAGCGGACTCGTCGATAAATTGGAGAATATGCAGGCCAACCAGATCGTCACGATCAAAGAAGGTGCGGGTGCCCTCAGGAGGCACTGCAACTGAGTCGGGAACGCGACGTAGAAATGTCCCTCGTGTCGCTGGGCACAAAAGTTCCCTGCGTCGCGATCAAGCGTGGCCCGCGTCGTGCGATTGGGATTTGGAACGGCGAGAACGCGCTGGCACCGGGCTTTCCTGTACAGGCCGTTGATACCACGGGGCAGGCGACAGCTTTGCTGCTGGCTTCGTCCATGTCGTTAAAGGAAGTGGCGCCATGTCAATTGATCTTTGGCGGACACCTGCGATCCACGACGGACTTCTTCACATTTGATTTGGTTGAAGAAGCTTTTCGTGGTCTAGGACTGCGAGTAGGGGCTTTTCTCGGTGCTTTACTTCCGGATCGTCGGCGACCCTGAAACAAAAACTGAGGGTCTTGTCAGAACTTGCGTTTCGGTTGCGCGACTTTTGTGGTCTGATCCCCTAGAGTAATCCTAGACCGGGATGGAAGTCAGATCGCGTAGGTTATTGCCAACTTCCTCTTCTGGCAATCACGTGGTTCACTCGAAGCTACTTCTGCGGCTGCATTCCGAATCGGCGATACCATGACGCCGAGCAAAGGCCAGCATACCTCCTGAACTGGCTGATCGCACCACACAGCAGGCTCTAATTCCAAGACTTGTGGGGGCAGGCAAGGATGCAGATCCAGGACGAATGCGGCCGTATAAGCCAGATACTTTCCGCCGGGAGAAATCGCGCCGCTTGTGACATTTTCTGACGCATGCCAATCAGATTCGAGGAGATTGAATAAGTTACGCTACGCCCCGGTTCGTTGGCATTGCTGTGAGGTACTCGTATTCCGCACAGCGGACCGCTCTTTAGTCTCGGAATAGGTGGCTCTCGGGTTGCGCTGTCGCAGGAATCCCGGTTTGAATACCGGCCGTTTATCACGGGCCTACTGGTCGGCGGCGACGAACGTCCGGTGAGACGGCTTGTCCTATCGTCCAAGCAGGAAGAAACATTGCGGTTTGACTCTTCTCGCATCAGCTCTTCTGGAAATCTCCGGGCAGCCGGTGCCGCGCTGCTGTGGCTACCCAGAGGTCGAAACCTGACGACCGCCCACGGTTAGTTCTGGTTGGGCTTGTCGTCGTGCTTCATCTGATCGTCGTGTTTCATGCTGTCGTCATGCTTTATTTTGTCTTTGTTTTTCTTGTTCTTTTTCGTCTTTTCGTCGTTCTTCATTTCGTCGTGCTTCATGCCGTCGTCATGTTTCATGCTGTCGTCGTGCTTCATCTGATCTTGCTGGGATTGGTCCGGCTTCATGCTGTCACCAGACTGAGCAAAAGCGGTAAGTGACACTGACAGCAAACACATTGCCATCAATCTGCAAATCATCTTGTTCATAAACTGTTCTCCTATTTTTCGCATTTGGATTTACGCCGACGGAAACTGGCCGCGCAAATGGGATGGTGACGACTTGGAAAAATTACATGACACACCTTCCTATTTCTGAACTACTGGAAAGTCCGGCCGCTAAAGTATCGCGGATCTGTAGGCGTGCCCTGCCCAGCCATACCTCTACCTTGTCCTCCTCAGTGAGACCCAGTACATCCGCGGCTGATATTCCGGCCCGATGCACTCCGGGAGACCGGAATTCCTGAGGCCCTCATTGAGGCAGCAGCCCGATCCAATCCTCCAGGGCTGGTCCTCTTTGAAGACGTTCCGCACTTCAAAGGCTGCGACAATCAACCCAC
>Ga0066709_100000759_pt1 | contig 18932 bp, 13 predicted proteins | sample GraSoiAngelo_158_FD_79665 | JGI IMG/M metagenome (GOLD analysis project Ga0066709, IMG submission 79665) | Grasslands soil microbial communities from the Angelo Coastal Reserve, California, USA - 14_1009_16_30cm | ecosystem: Environmental > Terrestrial > Soil > Grasslands | place: USA...
GACGGTGATGCCGACGGCCCTCCGCCCCGATCAGCTCCGTTGTGTTCCCCGACAAGAAGAAGCTCACGATCGGCTCGTCGACGACGGATCCGTCCGGATCGGCATCGTCCTCGGGCTTGCGCCCACGCGCCGCGCGTACCACCGCATCCGCCCGGAAAGCAAGCGAAATCGTCCCGGCTCGTCCGGCGCGCAGCGATTTGCCCTCGTGGAATCCTTCTGGTACCAGACCGCATTCGTCGCTATCAGGCCCTCATGCGCCGCCGCCAGGCGGGATCGGCCGTAGGAGGCGCGATGGGGCCCTCGTCGCAGCCGCACGTGAGCACTCCAGCCGGGGAGACACGCGTCGCATACCTCGCACCGGGGCAAGCGCCGGCGAGCGGCCCGCGGGCGCCGAGCCGGGACGCGAGCATCGCGGCCGAGGGTGCCGAGGCGCCCGCGCGCGTCCTGTCGGCGGCCCCGCCCCGGCTCGCCACGTACCTCAACCCGCTCGCAATGATCGCGCATCTCCACACGCACCGCGACCTCATCTGGCGCTTCGCGCTACGCGACGTGCAGGGTCGGTACAAGGGCTCGTACCTCGGAATCTTCTGGTCGTTCGTGACGCCGCTCCTCATGCTGGCCGTCTACACGTTCGTCTTCGGCTTCGTCCTCGGCACGCGATGGACCGGCTTCGCCGGCGGCGCGCTCGGCTTCAGCCTCCCCCTGTTCGCCGGGCTCATCGTCTTCGGGGTGCTCTCCGAGTGCCTCTCGAAGGCGCCCGGGCTCATCGTGGGCAACCCGAACTACGTGAAGAAGGTCGTCTTCCCGCTGGAGCTCCTGCCGGTCGCGCTGCTGCTGGCGAGCCTGGTGCACGCGGGCATCAGCACGCTCATTCTCCTCGCCGGTCAGGCCCTCTTCCTGGGGCAGCTGTCCGGGACGCTTCTCTGGTTTCCCCTCGTCGTCGCGGCGCTCGGGATGCTGACACTCGGCGGAACGTGGCTCCTCGCCTCGCTCGGCGTCTTCATCCGCGACATCGGGCCCGCAGTATCGATCGCGCTCACCGTCCTCATGTTCATGTCGGCGATCTTCTACCCGAGCTCGGCGCTTCCCGGGAAAGTGCGCTGGGTGACGGACGCGAACCCGATCGCGCTCATCGTCGATGACGCGCGCCGGACCCTCGTCTTCGGCCAACCGCCGCACTGGGTGCGGCTCGGGCTCGTCGCCGTGGCCTCGGCCGTCGCCATGCAGCTCGGGTACGTCTGGTTCATGCGCAGCAAGCGGTGGTTCGCCGATGTCATATGACGGCGCGGACGTCGCCGTCCGCGTCCAGGACGTCGGCAAGCGCTACACGCTCTACGCCCGACCGCAGGACCGCCTTAAGCAGGCCTTCGCGCGCGGCCGCCGCCAGTACTTCAAGCCGGTCTGGGCCTTGCGGAACGTGTCCTTCGAGGTCCGCCGCGGCGAGAGCCTGGGGATCGTCGGGCGCAACGGCTCGGGGAAGACCACGCTGCTCCAGATCATCGCGGGGACAATGACGCCGACGGAAGGCGAGGTGCACGTGCGGGGCCGGCTCGCCGCGCTGCTCGAGCTCGGCAGCGGGTTCAACCCGGAGTTCACCGGCCGCGACAACGTGTTCCTCACCGCCTCGATCCTCCGCATCCCCCCCGCCGAGATCGCGGCGCGCTTCGACCAGATCGCGGCCTTCGCCGACATCGGCGAGTACATCGACCAGCCCGTGAAGACGTACTCCAGCGGGATGTTCGCCCGGCTCGCGTTCGCGGTGGCAGTCTCGGTCGATCCGGACATTCTGATCGTGGACGAGATCCTCGCGGTCGGCGACATCGGCTTCCAGCAGAAGTGCGTCGCCCGCATGCGGGAGATGCGCGACCGCGGCCTCACGCTCCTCTTCGTCAGCCATTCTCCCGACGCCGTGCGCAGCGTCTGCGAGCGCGGCCTCTTCCTGTCCGAGGGTCATCCGCTCTACTTTGGCCCGGCCGAGCAGGCGATGAACCTCTATCTCAACCACGTTCGCGAGCAGACCAACGCGGAGGCGCTGCGAACCCAAATCGACCTGCGGAGCCGGATCGCGCTTCGCACCGAGGTGCCGGGAACGATGCGCTACGGGACAGGCCACGTGCAGATCGAGTCGGTGGAGCTACTCGACCGCGACGGGCGGCCATGCCGCGCGTTCCGGTTCGGGGACGAGATGACGCTCGAGGCGCAGCTCCGCGCCCACATCCCCACCGAGCACCTCTCTGTCTCCTTCCTCGTGCGCGACATGACGGGGATCGACCTCACCGGCACAACCACCTTCGACGAGCGCGTGGTCCTCCCGCCCGTGCCGCGAGGTGGGTGCCTGCGGGTCCGCTTTCAGTTCCCGAATCTTCTGCGTCAGGGTCACTTCGGGGTAAGCCTCGCCGTGACCCGGCTCACGCAGCGCGACGGGTCCGACAACGTGCTCTTCGACCAGGTCGACGGCTGCGCCGCCTTCACCGTCGTTCCGGACTCCGACCGTCCGGTGCACTACAAATTCCACACGCCCGTCCGCATCACGTTCGAGCTCGAGGAGGACACCGCCCGCCATGAGCGCACATCCTGAGTCGGCCGTGCCGCCGAACTATCGCTACTGGCAGGAGGAGGGGACCGGCTGGGCTGAGGAGTACGACCGCCGCAAGGAGTCGGTCCCGCTCTATCACGCCGAGGAGCTGATGCTCGCCGACTACATGGAGCGCTCCGCTCCCGCGCGCGTGCTCGAGTATGGCTGCGGGGTCGGTCGCCATCTGCGCTACCTGCGCGAGCTGCCCGCCCTCGAGGTCTTCGGCTACGAGCAGAGCACGAGCATGGTCGCCGAGTGCTCGCGCTGGGCGTCCGGCGAATGGATCGCGGACCGCATTCATGTCGGCGCGCCGGTCGATCGGCTGCCGTACCCCGACCGCCACTTCGACATCGTCTTCACCGCCGAGGTCCTGGTCCACGTGCGGCCCGAGGACCTCGACGCGATCCTGAGCGAACTCCTGCGCGTGGGGCGGTGGCAGGTGCTGCACCTCGAGCCGGCGCCCGACCGCCCGGTCGACCGGGACACCCATGGGGGCTGCTGGGCTCACGACCTCGTCGCCGCGTATCGCCGGCTCGGGCAGCGCTGCGAAGTACTTCCCGGCGGTTATGCCGCGCACGCACCGTACCGGGTGCTGCTCGACCCGAGCCGGGCGCTCTACACGTGGTCGCCCGTCATTCTCGGTCTGCTGCGGCGTCTCGAGCGCGACCTGAGCCGCGGGCTCGCGGCGGTCAAGGCGCAGGCGGCTGGCCTTCAGGAGCAACTGGACGCCGAGCGCGGCCGCTGCACGGCGCTCGAGGGCGAGCGGGGGCGCCTAGAAGGCGTCCTCGCCGCCGAGCAGCGCGCGCACCGGCTGGATCAAGTGCGCCTGGACGAGCTCGAGCGCCGGCTCGGGCGGCGCATCGTCACCGAGCGGGCGTTCGTGCGCGAGCTCGACGCCGCGCTCGCGACGGGTCGCTAGCATGGGCACGAGCAACTGGCAGAACATCCCCTTCTGCGTCGAGGCGCTCATGAAGATCGCGCCCACCCGCGTCCTCGACGTGGGGGTCGGCTTCGGCCGCTGGGGGATGATCGTGCGCGAGTTCTGCGACGTCTGGTACGGGCGCGTGGCGCCAGAGAGCTGGGCGGTTCACCTGGAAGGGATCGAGGTCTTCCCGAAGAACATCACGCCGTACCACGAGCAGTTCTACACCCGCGTCCATCTCGGCGACGCGGCCGAATTCCTCCGCCGGGCTGAGGACCCGTACGACGTCGTGATCTTCGGTGACGTCCTCGAGCACTTCCCGAAGGACGTGGGGCGCGAGCTGCTGCACCGAAGTCTCGAGCTGGCGACGTACACGCTCGTCAACATCCCGCTGGGCGAGGAGTGGCACCAGGAGGAGAGCTACGAGAACCCCTACGAACGGCATCTCGCGAGCTGGACAGTGGCGGATTTTGCCGCCCTCCCGGTTGTGCGCAGGGCGCTCTTCACCGACTACGCACTCCGCCCCTTCGCCTCGATCGTCCTCTCCCGAGCCGACCCGAAGCAGCTCGCGGTCGCCCTCTTCTCGCCCACCACCAGCAGAGCCGCGGACGGCGACGGCACCGACCCGATCGAGGAGGAGCGCCAGCGAGTGCTCCGCCGCGTGGCCGAGGTCGCGGGCGAGCTCGACTTCATCAAGCGGCACGCGAGCTACCGCCTGGCGGCGCGCGTGCGCCGGTCCCCGGCGTGGAACGCGCTCCGGTGGCTGCGGACACAGAACGCCGACGTGGTGACGATCCGGGCGCTCGGCACGAGGAACGAGCGGGCCGATGGCGCCGAGGTCTGGCTGCTCGCGGCACGTCCCGCTGGCGACAGGCGGGCGATCCCGTGGGACTTCATGGAGATGCCGGACGGGACATGGGAACGCGTCGACGCGCCGAACGGTGCCTTCGGGGTGGCGCTCAAGGCGGCGCGCGGAACGTTGCGCTTTCCGCTGTACGCTCCCGATCCAGTCCTGGCCTTCATGACGCACCAGTGGGGGGGGCGGGTGGAGATCGCATACCGCGGGCGCCGCCACGTCGTCGACCTGTACTCGCCGGGCCCGGCGACGCTCGAGGTGTCGCCCGGACGTGAGGACCCAGCCGGGACGAGCGGTCCCGGGGCGCGAGCGGTCGCGGACGGCGACGGCGCCAGGTCCGCCGCGCCGGCGGTGATCCGGTTCTCCGATGCCGAGCAGGGATGGATCGCCGAGCTCCGCGCACGGCGCGCCGATATCCTGGCCGTCCACGTTCCGCGCTGGCTCGGCGTCAGCGCCGCCACCCGTATCCTCTTCGAGCACGTGCATGCCTTCCCGCGCTCGCCGGCCATCGACCCGAGCGCAGTCGATGCGATCGAGGTGAAGCGCGAGGCGCGCCTCATCCTCGAGACCGGCATCCGGCACCTCGTGTGCTCGGGCGGAGAGCGCCCGCACTACGACCTCGTCCGCGAGGTCAAGCGCCAGGCGCCCGACGTCCGGTGCGACATCCTCTGGCACGGCACGTACGCGCAGTGCGAGGAGGACTACGTCTGGTCGCTCCTCCAGCTCTGGATCGAGGCGGCGCGCGAGGGCGTCGTGCACACGATCGGGACCGTCAAGAAGGGCATGGACGCCTTCTTCGAACGCCTCGGCTGCCGCTCGCGGTTCGTCATGAACTACGTCCCCGAGGTTCCGGCGCGAGCCGCCGCGCCCGCCCCTGGCGGTCCCCATCTCGGCCTCTGGATCTCTGGCTACTCCTACCGCAAGCTCCCGTTCGCGATGCTCGCCGCGGTGAAGATGGTCCCCGGCGCGGTGCTCCACGGGTCGAACTTCGTGCCCCGCATGCGCGAGGCGGTGGAGGTGTTCGGGATCGACACCGCCACGGTCAGCGATCGGCCGCTGCCCGAGGCTGCTCTGCTCGAGGCGATCGAGCGCACGCACCTCTCGCTCTACGTGACCTTCTCGGAGTGCTGTCCCATGCTACCACTGCAGAGCCTGAGCGTGGGGGTCCCGTGTCTCACCGGCCCGACGAGCCATCTCTTCGAGGACGACGAATTCCTGCATCGCCGGCTGGTTGTCCCGTACCCCGACCGGGCCGATGTCATTGCCGACTACATCCGCGCGGCGCTCGAGGAGCGCGATGGGATCGTCGCCCGGTACGCCGGGTACGTGCCCGGCTACAACGCGCGGGCAGTGGAGTCGGTGCGCAGCTTCCTCGCCGACTGAACCGCGTTTAGAGGCGCACGATGCCGACGCCGCCCCAGACACCGGCGTCCTTGACGAGCCATGGGAAGAAACGGTGCAGGGGGTGGTCCGCGAACACCACGTGCAGCGGGTACGCGCGGTCAATCCACTCGGCCGCCTGCGAGACGCCGAAGCACTCCGCGGCCCCTTGCCAGTAGACGTCGTGGAAGAACATGAAGCCGCCGGGCGCCACCAGCGGGCTGTAGTTGCAGAAGTCGGCCCAGCAGTACGGGGCCGCGTGGTTGCCGTCGATGAAGACGCAGTCGGCCAGCCCTTCGGGCAGCGCGGCTTCCACCTGCTCGCACACGGCCGGCGACGTCGAATCGCCGACGATGCTCACGAGGCGCTGGGGGGGCTGGAGCCGTTGCCGCAGCCGTTCGCTCCCCGTCGGGTTCGCCTCCAGATCGACGTCCACGATCGTCGCCGCCGACGAGAGGAGGCTCGCGACGTACGCCAGGCAGCCCTTGTCGAAGGTACCGATCTCGACGTAGCGTTCCTTGCCGCGAAGCAGGCGAAACGCGCGCACGACATCCACCATGTAGGGCATCGGCTCGCCGGGGGAAATGAACGGCCGGCGGATCTCTTCGGCGGCGGCCATCTCGTCCGGCGAGGGGAGCGGCTTCGCCGGCGCGAGATATCCCGGGACTTCGAGGTAGGCGGCGGGATAGTGTCGCACGCGTCTCCTTCAGCCGCGTAGGCGGCGAGCCAGCCGCCTGAGCGCGATGCGGGCCAGGATGCGACCCCCGAGCTGATCCGCGACGCCCTCGGCGTGCTCGCGCCACCCTTCCGGCGTCGGGGGAGCGAGCACGTGGTGCGCGGACGCGAGCCGCGGCCGTGCCGCGCGTAGCTCGTCGAGCAGCGTCGCCGCGAGGAGCGGGACGCGCGGCCCGAGCAACGCGCCATAGCGGAAAACGAGGCGCTTCAGCAGCCCCAGGTCGAGTACCTCGCCGCCGTCGGCCACCTCGACGGACGGCTCCGGCGCAAGAACGCCGCCGCCCCCCCGAGCGATCGCCTGCCAGACGTACGCGACCTCGCCCAGCGCGCCCATGTCCGGGTCGAGCAGGTCGGCCAGCAGGCGCCCCGGGTCGGTGCGGAGCAGGACGCGGGTCGGCGCGGCACCCTGCTCGAAGGGATGCAGCTCCGGGGCGACGTCGAGCACGAGCGGCACCGGGTGACCGTTCGCCCGCCACCACGTTCCCGCGAAGGCGAGCGACGGCCGACTCTTGAGCGCCCGCGCGGCACGCTCGAGCCACCCGCTGTCGAGCCGGTCGCCGGCGCGGAGGACGAGAAGCGCGTCGCCGGTCAGGATCTCGGAGGGCTCGAGCGGACGGCCGTGGCGGTCGACGGCATGCCATGAGCGGCCGCGCCACCACAGCGTCTCCCGCTCATCGGGAGCGTCGGGAACGAGGCGAACGACGGTCGAGTCGAGCGTCAGCTGGCCCTCGAGCGAGGCGAGCGTCGCCGGCCAGCCGCCGGCCGCGGCGTCGTCCAGGACGACGATGAGGGGCCGAATGGGCGCGCCCGGGCGTCCCGCCCGCACCGGGCGGAGCGCGCGCGGATTGGCGTAGAAGGCACCAAATGGCGCGTCGGCGACCGCGTACGGCCGGCGCAGTCGCTCGCGCAGCGCGCCGTCGTCGATCATGCGCTCCATCGCCTGCAGCAGCCCTTCGGTCGTCCCGTCGTAGACGAGGGCGTTGTCCTCGTGCCGGAAGAAATCGGCGAAGCTCGGCAGGTCGTTCACGATGACCGGCACGCCTGCGTCGTACACCTCGTGGAGAGCGTAGCAGAACGATTCGACCCGGTTCGGAAAGACAGCGAAGAGCGCATGGGCGAGGCGGGCGGCGACTTCGCCGTGCGGGAGCTGCCCGGTGAAGACGAAGCGGTAACGAAGCTCGCCGGGAATGAGGCTACGAAGGTAGGCGCCATAGATCTGCCCCGAGGGCAGGACATCGGTGTCGTGGCCGATCAGCTCCACCGTGAACGGCAGATCGGGCCGCCGCTTCACCAGCCGAACCGCCGCGTGCACGAGCTGCTCGATGCCCTTGAGCACCGAGAGCCGGCCGAGAAAGAGGATCGTGAACGGCCCGGCCGGATCCGGCCGGCGCGCGACGGAGGGAAACTGCTGCCGTGGCGGCGGGGAGACCACGACGCGGTCCGCATCGAGGCCGTACAGCGGGCGATAGTAGCGCTCGAAGTACGTGCGGCTCGGCGTCAGGATCGCTTCCGCCAGTTCGAGGGCGCGGTGCTCGAGCCCGTAGAGCACCGCGTAGTCACGATCGACCCAACCGCCGCCGCCGAACCGGTACAGGATCTCGATCGAGCCGTGCAACCGGACGCCCAGCGGCGGAGGGTCGCGGTCGGCGGCGAAGAGCCGCCGCACCAGCGCATAGTAGCCGGCTCCGCAGTAATCGAAGAACTCCACGAAATCCGGCCGCTCGCGTTCGAGGACCCGATCGAGCGCGTGCGCGAAGCGGAGGCTCTTGCGCTGGAACAGGTAGGGAATCTCCTCGTCAGCGTACGGAAATCCGACGCACAGATCGTCCACCCGGTATGCGCGACACGCCTGCGCGCGCGGGAGCAGCCCGCGGTCGTGGTTCACGAACCGCCGGAAGTCGGGCTCCGGCATGTCGAGGAGGAGCACGACGTCGTGGCCCGCCGCGAGGAGCCGCTCCGCGGCGTGATGGATCAGCACGCCGCAGCCCCCCCTGGTGGTGGGGTGGATCTCGTACGAGACGAAGCAGATCACCGACATTCGCGGGGCGCCTACAATGCCAACCCGACCGGCGGCGGGCAACACGACCGCCGTGGACCCGCTCGCAGCGGACTCACTCTTGCACTGCGGAGTTTGTCTGACGCCCGTTTCACTGGACGTACCCGAGCTGGCGGAGCTTCTGGAACAGACGAGGATCGCGTCCGGCCACCGCCGGTGGCGGGCGCGTCGTCGTCCACCACTCAGCCAGCTCGGCCGCCAGCATCTGGCCCTCCGCCGCGCCGGCGAACCGATCCTCACGCTCCCGGGGATCGCTGCGGAGGTCGTAGAGCTCGAGCCGCCCGAGCGCAGGAGTCTCGATGAGCTTCCATGCGTCGGTCCGCACCGAGCGCATTTCGGTGCTGCCGCAGCTCGGCCCCGTGCCGTAGCGTGTCTCCGAGAAGACGGGTCGCGGCGTGCGCGTGGCCAGGAGGTCCTGGCCGGGCAGCCCCGGAACGACCGGCACGCCGAGCATCACCGCCACCGTGGGAAAGATATCGATCTGCTGCGCCTGCTCCGTGACGCGTCCGCGCGCGACCTCGGGCCCCGCGATGACGAGCGGGACCCGGAGCGTTTCGTCGTAGAGCTGGGTCCCGTGCTCCAGCCGCCCGTGCTCCTGAAATTCCTCGCCGTGGTCCGCCATCACTATGACGATGGTGGAGCCTCGAACCCCGAGACCGTCGAGCCCGCGCAAGAGCTGGGCCAGCTCACGGTCCCAGTAGCGGAGCCCGCCCTGATAGAGCGCCTCTAGGTAGGCGACCTCGTCGTCGCCGAGCAGAGGCCCCCCGCAGCGGATGCTGCCCTGGAGTCGCTCGACGTCGCCGCGCGCCACCGCGCCGCGGACGCCCCCCGGTGTCGGCGGATGGAAGGGCGGCGGCGGGTCGTAAGGGCCGTGCACGTCCATGTAATGGAGGTACGCGAGGAACCGGAGCCCGCGGTTCCGGCGGAGCCAGCGGAGGAACGTGTCGTTGATCTCCGCCGCGCGCACCCAGCGTGTGCGCGTGCGCTCGCCAGCGAGCTCGACGAACGTCTCGAAGCCGCGCGCCACGTTGGTCCCGCGCGAGATGGTCGGGTTGCCGGCGACCCCGACCGTCGTGACGCCAGCGCGGGCCGCTTCCGCTGCGAGCGTAGGGACGACGTCCGAGAGGAAGGCCCAGTCGGCGTCCGCCTCCACGCCAGGCGGCTCTCCCCAAGTCCACGAGCCCCCCACGACGCCGTGCGAGCGCGGGTAGAGTCCGGTCAGGATCGACGTCACCGCGGGCATGGTCCACGACGCCTGCGCGATGGCGTGCTCGAAGACGAGGCCGCCGGCGGCGAGCGCGTCGAGCACCGGGGTCGGGCTCGGGAGAGCGCCGTAGCAGCCGAGTCGATCAGCACGGAGCGCGTCGATGAGTAGGACGAGGACGCTCGGCGCGTCGGGTCGTGCCCGGAGCCGCTCACGCGTCGTCGACCGCACGATGCGGACATTGCTCCAGCCGGACGTGCCGGCGAGCGGGCCGCTCCCGTCGGCGCGCGTCGTGAGCGCGATTTCGACCTCACGTCCGGCCGCGGCGCCGAGATCGAGGCGCTCCTCGAACCAGCGCCGGTGGTGGCGGCTGTGGGCCGGATTGATCGAGCGCGACAGCACCTCGCGGCCGTCGATGTGCACGGCGAAGCGAACGCCGGCGGCGCTCCGGTCGCGCCCGGCATCCTTCGCCACGCCCTCCGCCAGCCTGAGTGCCGCACCCTCCCGTGGCGTCACCCTGAATCGAATGACGGATGGCGGCGGTGCGATGATCGCCCGGCGGTAGCCGCCATGGCCGTCCAGATAGGGGCTCGGTTGTAGCCCACCCAGTCGGACCGGGTGGTCCGGCGGATGCTCGATCGCCGATGCGGCCTCCAGCGAGGCCGAGAGGTCGGCAAGGACGTCCTCGGTCGCGATCTCTCTCGGAAGTGCGAAGTCGTCCCGGACGAGCCAGCGGAGGCCGGCGGCGACCCCCGCCATGGCGGCGACCGCTATTGCCACGCGCGCCCAGCGCCTCATCGAGACCCTACCAGTTGAACGGCCCCTCAACTTCCCGTCCCCGGTCGGCGCCCCGCACGGAGTAGTGGAGGACCATCGACTTGCGCGATGTTCCCGGCCGCGTGACGGGCGCCCCGCCGTGGATCAGCATGCCGTGCCAGAGGAGGACTTGCCCCTTGCGGGCGTAAAGCTCCCGCCGCTCGAACCGGGAGGCCAACTCCTCGACGTATTCCTGGTAGCGCCGAGCGGTCTCGGGATCGGCGGTGCGGAGGTTCGTCTGCGGATAATCCGGGAAGCCCGGGAACATCGCCGTCCGGTGCGACCCGGGGTAGAACACGAGCGGCCCGCTCGCCTCGGTAATGTCCTCGCACGCGATCCAGGCGCCGATCAGGTGGTTGTGGGGATAGATGTGAAACACGGCCATGTCCTGGTGCAACGCCTGCTCGCTGCCCGCCATGAAGTTGATGGCCGCGATCGGAACGGCCCGACGGCCGAGAATACCACTCGCGACGTCGCGCAGCCGACGCCCGAAGTAGATCCGGCGGGCCGCGGCGTTCACGTAGTGGAACCCGTGGATGCGACAGTGAGACACCTCGCGGATGCGCAGGCGAGAGGCGAGCGGGAGGGCGAGCAGCTCGTGGTGAGCGAGGTCGCGCGGCGGGGCGGCCTCTCCCACGCGGAGGTCGAGCAGGACGAGGCCGGGGATCGCAGTAGGCGCCTCCCACAAACCCTCGAGCGTGGCGAGCATCGCATCGATGGCCGCTGGGTCGACGGCGTCCTCGACGACAACATAGCCGTCGCGGATCCACTTCGAGAGAAGGACGGTGTCCGTTTCTGGCCGGGCGTGAGGTGCGCAGCGCGTCAGCGCGTCGGGTTGGTCGAACCACGGCAGCGCGTTCGCATGGCGCCTCCAGCTCGGCGTCGACCCGAACAGCATGCGCCGTACCCGTTTCTCGAGCTGGGACCTGGCCCGCGCGACGCGCGTCCGTACGTCCGCGGAGAGCATCACCGATGGGGCTGGCTTTTGGCACACGGCCCCGTGCCGCGGCAACCGACCGTCGCTCGGCCCGCCGAATGCTACAAACCGAGCTTCAGTCGAGGTAGCCGAGCGCGCGGAGCTTCTCGCGCAGCGCCGGGTCGGCGCCGTCGGGGCGCGGCGGCGGCGGAGCGGTCTCGCGCCAGCGCGCAAGGAGTTCGACGAGGGCCGTGCCCTCCGGCGCGGTCGCGTACCGATCGGCGCGCTCCCCCGGGTCGTGCGCGAGGTCGTAGAGCTGGTAGCGGCCGAGCGTCGGCGCGTGGATCAACTTCCAACCGTCGGTCCGCACCGCGAAGAGCGAGATCCTCGAGCCGTCGGGAGCGATGCCGCCGCTCGTTTCCGAGAACACCGGCCGTGCGGCCCGCGCCGCGAGCAGATCCTGCCCGGGCAGAGCGGGCGGGAGCGGGAGCCCCAGAAGGCGGCTCACGGTCGGGAAGATATCCACGCCCTGGACGACATCGGCCACGCGGCCGACGGGGACACCGGGTCCGGCCACGACGAGTGGAATGCGGACCAGCTCCTCCCACAGGCCGGTGCCGTGGGAGAGGTGCCCGTGTTCCTGGAACTGTTCGCCGTGGTCGGCGGTTACGACGACAACCGTCTGATCGGCGACTCCGAGCTCGGCGAGCCGGGTGAGGAGCGTTTCGAAGGCGCTGTCCCAGGCCCGCACCTCGGCCGCGTAGAGGGCACGGAGATAGGCGACGTCCGCGGGCGAGAGGGGTGCCGCGCGGCCGTAGTTGATGTCGTTGGCAAGGTCGCGCACCTGACCTGTCGCCACCTCACGCCGTAGACCAGGCGGCGGTGGAGGCCGGAGCTCCGGCGGCGGCGTGTACGGCTGGTGGGGATCCATGTAGTGGAGGTACGCGAGGAAACGCCGGGACCGATTCCGCGAGAGCCAGCGGAGGAAGGTGTCGTTGATCTCTTTTGCTGGCGCCCAGTTCGGACGTGCGGGATTGCGCGCGAGGTCGACGAAGGTCTCGAAGCCACGCGCGAGGTTCGTCCCGCGAGAAACGAGCAGGTTGCCAGACACGCCCACCGTCGTGATGCCGGCCGTGGAGGCCTGTGAGGCGATGGTGGTCACGGTGTCGGCAAGGAAGCTGTCCGCCGTGCTGGCACCCGTCACCCCGTGGCTCGTCGGCGGAAGCCCCGTGAGGAGCGTTGTGGTCGCCGGCAGCGTCCAGGACGACTGGGAGACGGCAACCGTGAACACGAGGCCGCGCGCGGCGAGCCGGTCGAGCGCGGGGGTCGGGCTCGGAGTAGCCCCGTAGCAGCCGACCTGATCGGCCCGCAATGTGTCGATGACGAGGATGAGGACGCTCGGAGCGCGGGTGCGAGCCGGCTGCCGGTCGCGCTCGCTCTCCCGCACGACGCGCACGTGCGTCCACCCGGGCGTGCCGGAGAGACGGGCGTGAGGTCCCACGGCGTCCGTCGCCAGCACGATCTCGACGTCCCGATCGGTGGGGGCGCGGAGATCGACCTGGTCGTCGAACCAGTGCCGATCGTGGCGGTTGGCGGCGGGATTGACGACGCGTGTGAGGACGGTCTGGCCGTCCACGGCAACCGAGAAGCGCACGCCGTCGGCCTGCCGGTCGCGCCTGCCGTCGCCTTGCACGCCGACGCTGAACGCGAGCGCCGCGCCAGGCGGCGCGTGTGTACGGAACCGGATCCTGGTTCCCGGGGCAGCCACGATGGCCTGGCGCCGCGTCCCGTCGGGATTGAGATTGTAGGGATCCGGCTGGACGTCGCCCACGCGCGCCGGTGCCTCGGGCGGCTCGGCCACGACGGCGGTCCGGTCGAATCCATCGGAGAGGTCGGTCACGACCTCGCGCACGGCGAGGCGGGAAGGCAGCCGGAACTCGCCATACGAGCCCGCCAGTCGCACGACCACCGCGACCCCGAGCCCTAGAGCCACGGCGATGCCGAGCCCGGTCGGCACCCGGGCAGCACGTGCGAGACGAGTCCGTACGCTGGCGGAGAGCATGACCGTAGGCGGCCTCTTGACACAATGCCCGGGGCCCAGCAAGGCGGCCGGCTACAGGGCGGCGGGCCGAGCCGCGCCCAGCGGAAGATTGGCAAATCTCCTCTCTGCGCTATGTTCCGGCTGGTGGAGAGGCCGTCCGTTCCCCAGGTGAGCGTCGTCATCACCGCCTACAACCAGGCGCGCTGGCTCGGGCAGGCGATCGACGACGTCCGCCGGCAGACCTTCCGCGACTGGGAGCTGGTGGTGGTCGACGATGGGTCCACAGACTCGACCCGCGCGGTCGTCGCGCGCTACGAGGGCGACCCGCGCGTCCGCTATCTCTTCCAACCGAACCAGGAGCGATCCGCCGCCCGCAACCGTGGCGTCGCGGCGACGTCGGGCCGCCTGCTCGCCTTCCTCGACGCCGATGACCGCTGGGTGCCGGACAAGCTCGCGAAGCAGGTGGCGGCGCTCGCCGCGAGCCCGGAGGCGGCCTTCTGCTACACGCCGGCGCGCTTCGTCAACGGCTCGGGCGCGCCGCTCGCCACTCGCAAGCCGCCGCGGTCGGTTGCCGGATGGATCTTCCCGCGCCTCGTGCGCGCTAACCTCATCATCCTCGCCTCCGTCGTCGCGCGCCGCGATCGTGTCGAGGAGGTGGGCGGGTTCGACGCCGCCCTGCCCGTGTATGGCTGCGAAGACTGGGACCTGTGGCTCCGGCTCGCGCGACGCCATCCCGTCGCGGTCGTCGACGAAGAGCTCACGTTCTATCGGGAACATGGCGGCAACACGGCGCCGGAGCAGCTGCTCCGGAGCGCCTTCTGCGTCATCGACAAGATGTACGCAGATCCCGCGATGGCGCGGGAGGCGGGCATCTCGCGCACGGCGGTCCGCGCCCGCCACCTCTGGTATCACGCTGCCGGCGTGGCGGCGGAGCGCCGTTCGGCGGCAGCCCGGCTCGCGCTCCAGGCGCTCGGCGAGTCGCCGTCGGCGGTGTTCAGCCGCCCGGCGGTGGGCGCGCTCGCGGCGCTCGTCCTGCCACAGGTCGCGGTCCGAAGGCTGCGCGGGTTCCCGGGCTGACGCTCAGGCAGCCGTCGGCCGCCGGAGGAGCCCGCGCAGGCGCAGTGCGAGCCGGATCGCACGCCGGTCGTAGAGACGCTCAAGCGCCAGCGACGTCTCGCAGAGATGCTCGTAGAGCCCCGCGAGCGCGTCCTCGAGGTGAGCCTCGTAGAGCGCGCGGTGCTTCCCGACGAGGGTCCGCATCACGCGGGCGCTCGTCCCCGGCTCCCGGGCGCGGCGCTCGCGGCTCGTCGGGCTCCGCTGGTAGTAGGCGAGCACCTCGGGCACGCACTCGGCCTTCCAGCCGCGTGACACGGCGCCGAGCCAGAAGTCCCAGTCCTCCGCGGTGTCGACGAAACGCGGGTCGTAGCCACCCACCGCATCCCACACGGGCCGGCGGTAGAGCGAGCAGACGTGGATCGTGCAGCGGACGAGCAGCGCGTCGAGCGTGAACGGGCCCGTGTGCCAGGTGCCGTGATGGCCGCCGATGAGGCCGATCCAGGTGTGGACGATGCCGACGTCCGGCGTTCGGTCGAGGATCGGAGCCGTCTTCGCGAGGAACGCGGGGTCGAGGTAGTCGTCGGCGTCCAGCGGCAGGACGTAGGTGCCGTGGGCGCGCTCGACCCCGAGATTGCGGGCCGCCGAGGGGCCGCGGTTCGGCGTGCGGTGCACCGTGACGCCTGGTCTTCGGGAGGCGCCCTCGAGGATCGCGAGCGTACGCGCATCGGTCGAGCCGTCGTCGACCACGACGATCTCCACGTCGCGGTAGGTCTGCGCGACGGCGCTCCGGAGCGCCCGCTCGAGGCTCTGGCCGGCGTTATACACCGGCATGACGATCGAGATCCGGGTCGGCACCTCAGCGCTCCGTGAGGCCCGCGATGTCCTTGGCCCAGCCGGGCCGGATGCGGGACGCACGAGGCCCCGCACCCCGGCAACGTCCCGGCCGACGGCTCCCGAGGTGTACGCGGCTCTGCACGCGGGGGCGTGGGTATCATCGTCATGGCTGCTCTTCCAGTCCGCCGCGTCGCGTCCGTGCTGCTGAGCCGTTCACCGGCTCCCAGCAGCCATCGGCCTGGGCCAGGCTGGAGAGACCACCCCGCTCCTCTCGCCGTTCGGTGCCCCTCCGCCGCGTCCGCCCTCAAAGCTCCGAGCCAGCCGATCCCGCTCTCCCGCGCTTGCGTGGCGAGGAAACTTGCGTTAAATCGCGGCCCAACCGACGGCTGGAAGAGTCACGGCGGGAGGCGACCCTGGACGCAATCGTCAGCGCGCATGGCCGTTTCCGTCGGGATGATGTTTGATCCGTGCGAGAGTTGCCCGGGGCGTCGCTCCCAAGCTAGTTTGGCGTCCGCGCCGGGATGGATGGACGGCTCCCGAAGGAGGCGACGATGCAGCGCGATGTCCCGATAGGTTCGGTGGACGGCGAGCCACCAGCGTTCATCGGGCGAGGCGATGGGCTAGAGGCGCCGCGCGAAGGGGGCGAACGGCTGCCTGCGGGCAGCACGGCGAACTACTTCCAGACCCGCGAAAAGCTCCTCACGAGGCGCGCCGTCCTGTGGCTCGGCCAGACGTGCAACATACGCTGTCACTTCTGTTATTTCCTCGACAGGATCGAGAACAAAGACCATCCTGAGCATCAATTCATGGATCTCAAGAAGGCAAAGGAGATTTGCTACGTTCTTCGGCACCGGTACGGCAACACCTCGATCGACATCCAGGGCGGCGAGCCCACTATTTGGAGGCATATCGATGAGCTCGTCGCCTATTGCCACGAGATCGGTCTCTATCCGACGCTGATCACCAACGCGATCGCATTGGCGCGGCGTGAGAAGTGTGAGCAGCTGCAGAAGGCCGGCTTGCGCGACCTACTGATCAGCGTCCAGGGGCTCGGCGCCGTATACGATGAGATCGTCGGCCTGCCCGGGGGTTCCGTGAAGCAGGCGCAGGCATTGCAGAACTGCGTCGAGTTGGGAATCCCGTTCCGCTTCAACTGCGTGCTGAGCCTCAAGGCACTCCCGCAGTACGTGGATATCGCCAGGCTCGCCGTGTCAAAAGGAGCGCTGGCGGTCAACTTTCTAGCGTTCAATCCCTTTGAGGACCAGGCGACGGGCAAGCGATCCACGTTCAACGTCCCGCGGTACAGCGACGTGGCGGTCGAGCTCAACAAGGCGCTCGACGTGCTCGCCGAGGGTGGTGTCGAGGCGAACGTCCGCTACTTCCCCATCTGCATGGTCGAGGAACGGCACCGCAAGAGCATGTACAACTTCTACCAGCTCTCCTACGACGCGCACGAGTGGGACTACGACTCGTGGAGCTGGACCGGCCAGCAACCGCAGCGGATGAAGTGGGGCGGCACCTCGGAGCATAACGCGAGCCTGGCAGCCATAACCTACAACTCGTGGGTATTCGCCAATCGTGTGGGGAGGGTCTCCGGGCGCTTCGTGCACAACGTGAAGATCAGGGTCAACCAAATGCTGGCCCCGTTCCCGGCGACGCGCGAGACGGTGAAGAAGGTCTACCACTCCGTCGTCGCCTACACGCGCCGGATGAAGTATCCCGTTCGGCGGAATGGAAACGTCGGCACTGGCTACATTGTGACCGACGAGCTCAACCGCAATCCTCAGGTCTATCGCGATCACGCGATGGTGCGCGCGCTGGATCATTGCGACTATCAATACTCGACGCGTTGCGATGAGTGCGACGTGAAGTCGATCTGCGATGGATTCCACGGCGACTACGCCTCGCTCTTCGGAAGCGACGAGGCACGGCCGATCCACACCGGCACGAAGGTCACCGATCCACTCTACTTCATCGGGGATCAGATGAAGATCTACGAGCCCGAGGAGGCCTCTCGACCGTTCCGCCGCACCGAGCCGCTCGCGGCGGGCGTGACGCGGGCGCCGCATCTGGCCCTGGGGAGGTAGCTGCTCATTCGACGCGGACACCTTTGCCTCTAGCCGTGTCGCACGTCGTGCCTTCCCCGATGCCGGCGCCGCTCCCGCCGGCGGTATCGTATCCTCTCGTTTCCATCATCGTGACCGCATACAACTACAGCGAATTCGTCGCCGACTGCTTGCGCTCGGTCCAAGCCCAGACTTACAACAAGGTCGAATGCATCGTCGTCGACGATTGCTCGAGCGACAATACGCCGGCCGTCGTCGCTGCGCTCCTTCAGGAATGGCGGGATCCGCGCTTTCGCTACCTCAGGTTGCCGCGCAACGTCGGCCAACTCGGGGCGCAAGTGCATGGCTTCCGGGAAAGCGAGGGACAATTCGTCGTCTTCCTCGATGCCGACGACCTGCTGTTCCCGCGTTTCCTCGACCGCCATCTTTTCGTTCACCACAACATCGAAACGGCCGTTGCCTTCACGAGCTCGAATCAGTGGACCATCTCACGCGACGGTCAGCTACTGTCGAAGTCGCATACCGATCTGGCGAGCCGCGTATACGCGACACAGGGTATCGACCTCGAGGTGAAGGACAGCGAACGGAAGACCGCCCCCGTGGAGGGCATCCTCTTTCCATTCTGGCGCGACAAGAACGAGCCGTCCGCATGGGCGTGGGGCACGCAAAGCACGATGATGTTCCGGCGCGCGCTCCTGGCGCTGATCCTGCCGACGCCGCAGCTCAACGCCGACGGGTTCCGCATCTGTGCGGACTTCTATACCGTGCGTTTCGGCCAATTGATCGGTGGCTCGTTCGTCTTTCGCGAGGCGCTCGGCTGCTATCGCCGACACGGGGGTAACAACTTCTCGAAGAACGGCATCATCGCCGCCCGGATGCAGACGGGAGACATGCGCAGTCATCCGTCCGTCACCGCCTTTCGGGAGCTCGCGCTGCGTGTGCTTTCGGAGCGGAGGGAGGAGTTCCTCGCGGTATTGGGAACCGAGCGGTACCATGACCTGGCTGCCTACTTCAAGTCTTTGAAGAGCAACACGCTCGGTTTCAAGCCACTGCACCGGCGGATCGTTCGCAATGCGCTCGTGGGATTGCTCGGCGAATCCGCCTACGTACGCCTGAGGCTCTCGCTCGGTAGACTCATCGGCTGATCCATGCGACCGGGATGCGACGATCTCTCACCTCCGCACGATGCTCCAGCAGTTGCCGACGGTGCGCCAGACGGAGATATTATTGATAGGCGCCTCGGAGAGATGAGGCGTCGCAACGGCGAGATCCATCGACTGGAGTCCGATCCGGATCACCGCGACGACGAAATTGTCCGCCTCTCAGCGGAGGTCGAGCGGCTGCAAGCGGCGCTAGGTGAGCTCCGGCAGTCGACGTCCTGGAGGATCACCGCGCCCATGCGCGGTCTCAAGAAGGCCGGCCTGCGACTCCGCTCGTATCTGTCCCGCACCATCGTCGCCCCAACGCGCGCTCGA
>Ga0066709_100000760_pt1 | contig 18925 bp, 21 predicted proteins | sample GraSoiAngelo_158_FD_79665 | JGI IMG/M metagenome (GOLD analysis project Ga0066709, IMG submission 79665) | Grasslands soil microbial communities from the Angelo Coastal Reserve, California, USA - 14_1009_16_30cm | ecosystem: Environmental > Terrestrial > Soil > Grasslands | place: USA...
GCGGCGGTCTCACGCATCTCTTCCCCGCGACCACGACCATCGCCGAGGTCGACCCCACCACGCTGGCGATGCCCGGCAGCCGGCGTCGCACGTTCATCGCGCTCGCCCAGGCACTCGCCGACGCAAGGTCGATCTCAGCGTGGGTGGTGAGTGGGGCACCGCGCTCGAACGACTCGCCGACGTTCCGGGAGTCGGACCGTGGACGCGCTCGACCATTGCGATGCGCGCGCTCGGCGATCCCGATGCGTTTCTTCCGACCGATCTGGGTGTCCGGCTCGGGGCGAAGACGCGGCGACTACCGAGCTCGCCTGCTGCCCTGACCGAACGAGCCCGAAGGTGGCGCCCGTGGCGCGCCTACGCGGTCCAGCACCTCTGGGGCGCCGGCCATCACGCGATCAACCAGCTTCCGGCGAGGCCTCGGCGCTCCTGACCCGACGGATCGACCCCGGAATGGGGCTCAGATCATTTCCGTCACCACTCGGTAGAGTGGCCACTGCTAAGGAGTCGAGATGCGGCAGAGGGCAATGACGGCGGTCGGGCGTGCCGGCTGACGCAGAACAGAGCGTGCTCGGCATGGTCGGGTGGGTGACCGTCCCCATCCCGGCCGATGGTCCGGGTGAGGTGCTCCTTCCGGTACGTGGCGGGACGGAGGCATTCGCGGCCTGGTCGGACGAGGAGATCGAGAAGCACACCCGCGTCCTGGTCATCGACTGCACGTCCGCACGTTCGGTCATCGTCACGCCCTTCCCGTAGCCCGTCACCAAAGGAGTCCCCATGTTCTTCTGGCATGTTCCGGCGCCGAACGAGGCCCTGCTGATCTCTGGCTCGAAGCGCCAAGCGCAGGACACGCAGTTCCGCATCGTCACCGGGCACGGAAGCTTCGTCCTCCCGGTCAAGCAGAAGGCTCGAATCCTCGCCTTGGCGTTGCGCGAGGCCGAGATCGTCGAGGACTGCGTCACGAACCAGGGCATCCGCCTCAAGGTTCGGGCCGTCGCCGTGTTCAAGGTCGGCGACGACGCGGTGTCGATCGCCAACGCCGCCCGCCGCTTCCTGTCCGAGCAGAATCGCATGGAGGAGCTCGTCGGTCGGGTCTTCGCGGGCCACCTCCGGTCCATCATCGGCGGCCTCACCGTCGAGCAGATCATCCGGGAGCGCGATCGCGTCGCCCAGGAGATCAAGGACGGCAGTCACGCCGAGATGGAAAAGCTGGGCATCGTCGTCGACGCGCTGCAGATCCAAGAGATCGAAGACGCCTCCGGCTACATCAACAACCTCGCCGCCCCGCATGCCGCCGCAGTGGCCAGCCAGGCGCGCATCGCCCAGGCGAAGGCCGACCAGGAGGCAGCAGAGCGGGAACAGCAGGCCGCGGCCCTGAAGGCCCAGTACGAGCGGGACACCGCCATCAAACGTGCAGGGTTCCAAGCTGAGACCGAGCAAGCCAACGCCCAGGCCGCCCAGGCGGGACTGCTCGCCGAGGCGAAGGCGTCGCAGGACGTCATCGAGCAGCAGACGGCCCTGGCGCAACGCCAAGCCGACCTCGCCGCCCAACGCCTCGAGGCCGACGTCCGCCGGCCCGCCGACGCAGAGGCGTACAAGCAGCGCACCCTGGCCGAGGCTCAGCGCGACCAGGCGAAGTTCGGTGCGGAGGGAGACGCCTACCGCAGGACGACGCTCGCGGAGGCCGAAGCCCAAGCGGTGAAGATCCAAGCGGACGGAACCGCGTACGCCGAGCGGACGACCGCGGACGCGCAAGCCGACGCCAACAAGGCCCGGGCCGGCTCGCTGAGGGACGGCAACCAGGAGCTCATTGCAGCCAACCGCATCATCGAGGCGCTTCCGTCGATCGTGCAGGCCGCGGCCCAGGGGATCGCCGGGTCGAACCTGACCATCCTCAACGGCACCGAGGGGATCAACGAGGTCGTCGCCGGGCTCGTCGGGCAGGGCTTGTCGATTCTCGACACGCTCAAGAAGTCGACGGCTGCCGCGGGGAACAACGCCGCCGGGAACAACGGCATGCTCCCGACCCCACTGGAACGCAGCGGACAAGCCGGCGCTTGACCGTCGTCGCCGAGAGGCGTGGCTGGCGCGCCGTCCCTCGTGTCCGGCAGACTTCCGTGCGCTCGGGGGGACGGGCACTCGGGGGAAGGAATGACGAACCTAGCGAAGGACGGGGCAGGTTGGCCCTCGTCCCGTCCCGCCGCGTGGGCCGCCGCCGTTCGTGCTGCACGGGAGGACCGCCGACGCTCGACCGCGGCGACGCCCGCAGCACGCGAAGGAGCGATGAGCCCAGAGGAACGACGCGCGTACTGGCGACGGCTGGACGCAGAGATAGAAGAGCGGCAAAGAGAAGCCCGCGCCAAGCGAGCCAGGCGAAGGCCAGGCTTCTGACGGGCGCCCGGCGAGACCCTCACGCAGGCTTGGCGCCCACGACGATCTCCGTGTCACCTGGCCAATCCCAGAACAGCCCGTCGGCCGAATGCTCTCGGAGCAGATCTCGAAGGTCGGCTTCGAACTGATCGCGGCTGCTGCCGAACAGGTGCGGCGCGGATGACGACATCGAGAAGTAACCATCCACGATGCTGTCGGTGTCGCGAATGATGTCGGGTCGACCGGGCGCGAAGACCTGACGCGGTCGACCGAACCGAGTGCGCGCCAACGCATCCTCGTAACGATCCGTCGAGTCCGGCGCGCATCCCTGCCCCGCCCGTCGGTTCGATCCGAGATAGCGCGCCACGAGTTCCTTGATCTCGTCGTGCGGGATCAGTGGGTGATCGGGTCTCGGGGGGACGGTCCGACCCTCCACGGTGTGCGCGATCAGCGCGACCGCGCCGCCAGGCTCGAGGATGTCGAAGACCGCCTCCGCGACCCGCTCACGTTCCGTCCAGTGGAAGGACTGGCCAAAGGTGACGAGGCGAAACGGGCCGAGATCCAGCCCGACGATCTCCTCCGCCCGCGCGCGGATCCATCGCGCGTTGCCAACGCCGAGCTCGCGGGCTCGCCGGGCGCCCTCCGCGAGCATGTCCGGGTCGGGGTCGAGGCCGATGGCTTCTGAGAAGTGCGCGGCCAGCTCGAGCGTCAACACCCCCGGGCCGCACCCCACGTCGAGCAGTCTCCCGCCCAGGCCGAGTGCAAGCTCGCGGCCGAGCACGCCGGCGAGGTCGGCCGAGTAGGGCGGTCGGCCGTTGCAGTAGTGCCGCGCTGCTCCTCGATAGATGGTCGGGTCGTACGCCATCTCGCCCATCCTGTCGCGCCGGCAGATGTGCAAGGCTGCGCTCCGACCCAGCCGCACACCACCGGTCGCTTCTCGTGAGCAGGATGGCGATGGCTTCGATCAGCCGTGTCCTGCAGGGCATGGAAGCACGCCTTGCTCGACGCTTCGAGCGCTCCGGCGACCAGCACCGCTTCCCGCCGCCGAACCCGGACGTGCCCGTTGGCTCGGACACGCTGCCCCAGATTCGTCACCTCGTGGTCCTGATGATGGAGAACCATTCCTTCGACAACTACCTGGGTGTGCTCGGTCGCGGTGACGGCTTGCCGGTCGACGCGGACGGCAATCCCGACGCCGTCAATGCGACCGCAGGCGGTCGGCTCCTCGGCTCCAAGCGGTTCGCGACGACGGAGCAGCATGCCCGAGTGCCGTCACAGTCATGGGAGGCGAGCCACGAGCAATGGGCGAACGGGAACAACGATGGCTTCGTTCGCAGCGCCGAACGTCAACGCTCCGACGTCGACCCGAGCGTGGCGATGGGCTGCTGGAACGACGTCGATCTGCCGTTCTACTACGGACTCGCCCGGGCGTTCCCGGTCGCCGACCGATGGTTCTCGTCATGTCTGGGCCCGACGTTCCCGAATCGGCGGTTCCTGGTGGCCGGGACGGCCAACGGTCTGACAACCGACAGCATCGCCCACACCTTCGACCACCCCGCCAACGGGACGGTGTTCGACTTGCTCACGACCCATCGAATCAGTTGGGCGAACTATCACTCGGTCCCCCATCGCGGGCCCGCGCTGAAACGCGGCCTCGGTGTGCACGGCCTCCGCCTCTCGCGCCGCGTCAGAAGCATCCTGAAGGGTCTGAACCGTCGGTTTGGGAACGTCGGAACCGAGGCCAAGTCGTTCCTCCAGTTCACCGCCGACGCCTATCCCGTCGGCATCCTGCGTTACCTCTCTCATGTGCATTCCATCGATCGCTTCATCAGCGATGCCGCGGCCGGGCGACTTCCCTCCGTCAGCATCGTCGACCCCGACTTCCGCAAGAACTCGGAAGAGAACCCGCAGGACATCCAACACGGCGAAGCGTTCGCGGCTCGCATCATCAATGCGGTCATGGCCGGCAAGGGATGGATGGGAACCTTGCTGATCTGGGTGTACGACGAGCACGGTGGCTACTACGACCACGTGCCGCCACCCTCGGCCGTCGAGCCCGACGACCACCCGATCGAGACCGGCGGACCTTGGCGGTTCGACCGCTACGGCTTCCGGGTGCCTGCGGTCCTCGTCTCGCCGTATGCCCGGCCGGACTATGTCTCACACGTCGTTCACGACCACACCTCGATACTCAAGCTCATCGAGACGAAGTGGAACCTGCCTCCGCTGACACGGCGTGACGCCGAAGCCGACGACCTGCTCGACTCGCTCGACCTGTCGGGCCCGCCCGCGTTCGAGAGGCCACCCAACCTGCCGAACCCCGCTCTGAGATCGGACCCCGGCGTGGCGTAAGCGCCGCGATATCGTCTCACTGCTGATCGCGTTCTGGACTGGGGTGGTCGTCGTGTTGTACGCCCTGATGGCGGCGTTGCTGATCTGCATTTGGCTACTGGCACGCAAGACCGTCGTCCCCTCGATCCGTCTTCGACTGAGGGAGCCTCGTGGACCGATCGAGGCTCGCTCGATCCTGCGCCGTTGGTGGCCGATCGCCGCCTTCATCGTGGTCGGCGTGGTCGGGGGACTGGTGATGGATCAGATCTTCCCGGGGCGCAAGGGCCACGGCGCCGGGCATCTGGAATCCGCCGAAGTGGTGCCCCCGGTCGTCGCCCTCGTCGCCGTCATCCTGTTGGCAGTCCCCGGTGGCCGACGCGCCGTAGCCCTGTGGAGTGCGAGTGCGGCTCTGGTCGGTGGTCTGATCATCGTGTTCGTCGGGAACGTTCGAGTGGTGAACGCGATCGGGAAAGACAACTGGAGCGATACGCAGGCCGACGCGCTCGGCACGGCGCGTACGGGATACACGTCGGGCCACAATCTGACCGACAAGGGGATCCTGCTCGTGCTCATCGCGGCGACGTTGGTGGCGATCGTGCTCTTGGCGCTCAAGCGCGTCACGAGGGGAGTCGGAATCGGAGCGCTCGTCGCCAACCTCTTCCCGCCGTGGATCATCCCGGGGGCAGGCATCATCGTGCTTGCCGTCGGCCTCACCCACGCCCGCGACCGACTGCGAACGTCGGCGATTGCACCAACAGATGATCCGTAAGGCGGCGTCGTGTCACGGCGCCGGCGGTTCGGTCGCTCACCCCGACCGCGGGACCTCCGACAGCCGTCGTTGGAGCAGACGCCGCTCGGCGTCGTCGTGGACGAGCGCCAGCGCACGGCTGTAGGCAACGCGGGCCTCTGCGATGCGGCCGATGCGCCGCAACAGCTCGCCTCGCGTCGCGTGTAGGTAGTGGTAGTCCTCGAGGGGGAGGCGATCGATGATCTCGAGCCCCGCCTCGGGACCCTCCTCTTCGGCGACCGCGACGGCTCGGTTCAGCTCGACGATCGGCGAGTCGGTGAGCCGGGTGAGCTCGCCGTAGAGCGCGGCGATCTGGGGCCAGTCGCGCGGCTCCTCGGCGTGCAGGGACGCGATCGCTGCTTGCACGACGTAGGGGCCTCGGCCGTCCAACGCCAGGGCGCGGTCGAGCGCTTCACGGCCCTTTGTGATCTGTGCCGTGTCCCAGAGCGACCGGTCCTGGTCGGCGAGGAGCACGAGGTCGCCGTCCCGGACCCGCGCCTCTCGGCGGGCGTCGAGCAACAGCATCATCGCGAGCAGGCCGTGCACCTCCGGCTCGTCGGCCATCAACTCGGCGAGCGCGCGCCCGAGCCAGAGCGCCTCGCTCGCCAGCTCGTCGCGGCCGCCGTAGCCCGCGTTGAAGATCAGGTAGACGACTGCGAGCACGGCGGCGAGCCGCTCGGGCAACACGTCGTCGGCAGGAACCCGGAACGGGATCGCCGCGGCCTTGATCTTGCGCTTCGCCCGCACGAGCCGCTGGGCCATCGTCGCCTCTCGCACCAGGAAGGCACGGGCGATCTCGTCGGTGGTGAGACCGCCGAGCGTCCGCAGGGTGAGCGCGACCTGCGCGTCGGTGGCGAGTGCCGGGTGACAGCAGGTGAAGATGAGCTCGAGTCGCTCGTCTGGAAATGAGGTGGCGTCCATCGTGTCCTCCGCTTCCTCAGGCACCTGGAGCAGGCGGGTCTTCGTGACCAGGGTGCGGTCGCGGCGAATGCGATTGAGTGCCCGGTTGCGCGCCGTCGTCAGCAACCAGGCACCGGGGTTCCGCGGGACTCCGTCGAGCGGCCAGCGCTCCGCGGCGATCGCAAACGCCTCCTGCGCGACTTCCTCGGCGAGGTCGAAGTCGCCGAGGAAGCCGATGAGCGCAGCGAGGACACGGCCCCACTGCTCGCGGAAGGCCTGCTCGATCGTCGCTACCACGCGACGATCGGGCGGACCTCGATCGCGCCGCCCATGCGAGCCGCAGGGACCCGCGAGGCGACCTCGATCGCTGCGTCGAGGTCGTCGGCCTCGAAGAAGAAGTACCCCCCGATCGCCTCCTTGATCTCGACGAACGGGCCGTCGGTGGTCAGCGTCTTGCCGTCCTGTACCCGGACCGTGGTCGCGGTTTCGGCGGGCTGCATCTGGAGGCCGGCGGTGACGCCGGGCGTCTCGTTGAGCGCCTTGTACGCGGCGTACACCGCCTTCTTCTCGTCCTCCGGGAGCCTGTCCCACTCTTCCGACGGAGGCGTCGGAGTCGTGCCCTGATAGATCAGCATCATGTACTTCATCGCTTCCTCCTGCTCGGCATGGTCACCTCTAAGACAAACGAGGAGCGACGAAATCGACAGCTCAGGCGGGCTCTTTTCGGCGGGACCGCCAGGCATCCGCGCGGAACGCCACATCGACGGTCACCTCGCCCTCGACACCCAGCAGGTCCCGGAGGAGTCGTCGGGCCTCAGCGATCACGCGGTGGCGCGTCTCCTCGGGCATGGTGATGATCCAGCTGAACGTGCCCAGCAGACCGATCAGCTCGTCGGCGTCGAGCGCGACATCCCATGTGAACACCTCGTGCTCGGGCTGGTCGAACGGGACTCCGGGAGGGATCTCGAGACTCGGTAGAGGGCGACGCGCGTCACCCATGATGAGGCCCGCGACCCCGCTTTCGCGCGGGTCGCGCTCGTCACCCGCTGCCACGCTGGCGCCGGCCCGCGACTGTTCGGCGAGAAGCGCCTGCGCCTGGACGACGAACGGGCCCTCGGGGTCGGGCCCCGACCACAGGGCGCCGAGGATGCCGCCCGGCACCAGGATGCGGCCCACTTCGTGGAGGGTCGGGACCGGATCCATCCAGTGCCATGACGAGGAGGCCAGCACGGCGTCTGCGCTCCTGTCGGGGATGGGCATCGACTCGCCGCGACCCATCATCGCCCGGACGCCGGGGACCTGTGCGGTGAGTACCGACCGCATCCGGTCGTCCGGTTCGATCGCGATCACTTCTTCGGCCCTCCCGATCAAGAGCCTGGTCAATGCTCCGGTGCCGGCCCCGAGGTCGACGACCGTGCCGACCTTCGTCGGGAGGATCCAGTCCACGGCGGCAGCGGGCGGTCCGGGACGGTAGCGCTCGTAGTGCGAGGCCGCCTCGCCGAAGCTTCCCGCGCGCGCTGCCTTCTCCTGCGGTCGTAGGTGCGACAGTGGTACGTCGAAGTCGAGCGGGTCCGCGTCGGTCACGATCCGACCCTAATGGAGAGGCCGCAGTCGTTCAGAGGGACTGAGCTCGAACCCGTGACTCTCACCTCGGCCGTGAGATCCTAAGATCACCTGGCACACACGCAGCACCGCACCGACACGGGGGTCATCCGATGGGGTGGGACTTCTCCACTGATCCGCAGTTCCAGAAGAAGCTCGACTGGGTCGAGGAGTTCTGCCGCGAGGAGGTGGAGCCGCTCGAGTTCGTCTTCCCTTACGCGGTGCGATCGAAGGATCAGAGGATCAAGGCCCTCGTGAAGCGGTTGCAGGACGAGATCAAGGCGCAGGGCCTGTGGGCGATCTTCCTCGACGAAGAGCTCGGGGGGCCGGGCTACGGGCAGCTGAAGCTGGGGCTGCTCAACGAGATCCTTGGTCGCTACCCGTCGGCGCCGCAGATGTTCGGCGCCGCGGCACCCGACACGGGGAACATGGAGATGCTCGCGGCGTACGGCACCGAGGAGCAGAAGGAGCGCTGGCTCAAGCCCATGCTCAACCAGGAGCTGTGGTCGGCCTACTCGATGACCGAACCGCAGGGCGGTTCCGATCCCAACCTGTTCCGGACGCACGCGACACGTGACGGCGACGAGTGGGTCATCAACGGCGAGAAGTGGTTCACGAGCGCGGGCCGGGTGGCCGACATCCTGTTCGTGATGTGCACAAACGGCATGTTCGTGGTGCCGCGGGAGACGCCGGGCGTCGAAATCCAGCCCGAGCCGCGCAACCACAACCACATCATCTACCGCGACGTCCGCATTCCTGCCGACCACCTGCTCGGACCCGAGGACGGCGCCAAGGTGCTGGCCCAGCGGCGCCTCGGGGGTGGCCGCATCCACCACGCGATGCGCACGATCGCGCAGTGCAAGCTGGCCTTCGACATGATGTGCGAGCGGGCGCTCAGCCGCGAGTCACACGGCAAGATCATCGCCGATCACCAGATGGTGCAGGAGAAGATCGCCGATTCCTACGCGTCGATCCGGATGCTGCGGCTGTTCGTGCTCGAGACTGCGTGGAAGATCGACAACACGAGCACGCAGGAGACACGCACCGACATCGCCGCGGTGAAGTACACCATGGCGAAGGTGCTGCGCGAGGTGTCGTTCAACGCGCTGCACATCCTGGGCTCGCTCGGCACCACCAACCTCACGCCGCTCCAGGCGATGTACGCGGGCGCGCCGACGATGGGCATCGCCGACGGCGTCGACGAAGTGCACAAGGCCACCGTCGCCCGCAACGTGCTCAAGAGCTACCGGCCCCATGAGGGCTACTGGCCGACCGAGTACTTCCCGGCGAAGCGGGCGAAGGCCCGCGAGAAGTTCGAGCCGCTGTTCGCGAAGGACCCGGAGCTACGTGCCCTCGCCGACGGCTATGCCAAGTACTTCGCCGGTCGCAGCTGACTGAAGCGCTCCACCTGCGGACGCGAACCGGTGGTCGCGCCCTAGCCTCAGCCGCCAGTGCAGAGCCTCGTTCTCGCTTCGTTCAACATCCACTGGGGCCGTCATCCGCGCTCGTACGAGCCGTTCGACGTCCTCGAGGCGTGTCGCCGGCTCGACGCCGACGTGCTGGCGCTGCAGGAGGTGTGGCGGCCCGACCACGAGACGAGCGTCCCCGAGGAGGTGGCCGACAAGCTCGGCTACGAGATCCACGAGATGTGGACCGGCCGCGCGGTCGTGGAGCCGACGTGCCGCACCGTCGGGCACACCGGCGATCCGGTCGGTACCGGCGACTGGGGCCAAGCGCTGCTGACGCGTGTGCCTCGGGGGCCGGTGATCGAGCACCGGCTGGACGGGTTCCTCTTCGATCCCAACGACCGCGCGGTCATGACGACCGACATCGAGCTCGACGGCGCGAGCCTCACGGTGTGCGCGTCCCACTTCCCGCACCTCGAGCACATCTCGCCGCTGCTCCGCTGGCGCCTGCGGGGCGTGCTGCCGGAGACCCACCACCCCGCCGTGCTCATGGGCGACTTCAACATGTGGCGGTGGGTGGCACGCTTCATCGTGCCAGGCTGGCGCGACACCGTGCGCGGCCCGACGTGGCCGTCCCGACAGCCGGTGTTCCAGCTCGATCATCTGCTCGCGACGCCGCCGATCGTCGCAACCGATGCCGAGGTCGTTCGCGTGGGCGAGTCGGACCACCTGCCGATCCGAGCCCGCGTGTCGCTCAGACAACGGCCTCCTGAGCGCTAGGACCGCTCCATCGACTGGACGTCGAAGTAGATCGGTAGCAGGTACTTCACGTAGAACGCATGCACGGTGAGTTGCGGGTACACCAGGTCCTCGTACTCCTGGATCTGAACGCGGTCGTCCTTGTCCCGGTAGCGCTTGCATGCCTCGAGGAGATCGTCGACCTCGGCTCGGGTGTCCTGGAGCAACCCGAGGTGATCGAAACCCGGTGAGCTCATCGGCTTGCCACTTTCGGCCAGCAGGATGAACTGGTCGGCGTCGGGGAGCAGGATGTGGCAGAGCTGGCCCACGACCTCGGTGTCGGTTGCCTTCCAGCCGAACACGGAGCCGTAGAAGGCGTCGACCTCCTCCCGGAACTCGTCGGTCAGCGTTCCCCGCTCGAAGGTGAGCTCCATGTGGTTGAACCGCATGAGCACACCGTAGATCCCGTTCCGGTCACGTGGCGAGGGCAGCGCCGGGATCGGGTCGGGGCGATCTCTACGGTCGGCGCTGGGCGATCCGGCGGTAGCGAATGTTGAGCCTGCGGAGCTTGGCGTTGTGGTCGTTCACCAGCTTCCGTCGCCGCGCGGGATCGTGCTCACCGGCGAGCTGCGTCTCGAGCTCTCTCTCGAGCTCGGCGATGGCGTCCGAGGTGCTCCTGGGCCGCCGCGGTGTCGTCGGCTTCCTGAAGCGAAGGCCGAGCGAGCCCGGCCCCGCGTCGATCGAGCTCTCCGTGATGTGCTTCGGCAGGCGGAGATGCTCGCGGAGGACGTACTGGTCGGCCGCCTTGTTGACCGACACCGCCACGACGTTCAGCGGCTCCAGGCACGCTTCGACGCATTCCGGCTTCGTGCAGTAGTCGTATCCCAGCTCGGCCCGTTCCGCGGAGAACTCGCCTCCGCAGTTCCTGCAGCTCAACAGCCCCTCCGTCGTCGTTCAGATCGCGGGCTTCCGTCGCGTTCTCGGCACAATTCTATCGACGCGGGCCGCCAACCTGAGACGGTCAGCCGACGGTTTCGCCGGGTGCTTCGGCGCTGACCATCCAGGGCGTCCCGAACCGGTCGACGCACATGCCGAACATCGGCGACCAGAACGTCGCGCCGATCGGCAGCGTGATCTCGCCGCCGTCCGCGAGCGCCTCGAAAGCCCGCTTCGCCTCGTCGACGTCGGCGACTGCATAGTTGACCTGCATCCCCTGCACCGGGCCGAAGCTGTCGGTGGTCGGGTCGTCGGAGGCCATGAGCAGGTTGTCGTCGAACTTCAACGCGGCGTGCATGATCAGATCCGCCTGAGCGGCGGGCACCGGCTCGTCCGATGGCGCGTCCTTCAGCGCCAGCAGCACGAGATCGCCACCGAAGATCTCCTGGTACCGGGTGAAGGCCTCGCGACAGTTGCCACCGAAGTACAGGTACGGGTGAAAGGGCATCGGTTCCTCCAGGGAGTGGATGAGGTGAGTCTCTCCCATCTGACGGCTCGAGCGACCAGGACTCATCGCCGGCGCTTGAGGCAGGATGGGCCGATGGCACCTGTGCGGATCGGCGTGCTCGGCGCCGCGAAGATCGCGCCGGCGGCGCTGATCAAGCCCGCCCGCAAGCTCGACGAGATCGACGTCCGTGCGATCGCGGCGCGCGATCGGGCGAAGGCCGAGAGCTTCGCCGCCAAGCACGGGATCCCCAACGTGCACGACGGCTATCAGGCCCTGATCGACGACCCGAGCATCGACGCGATCTACAACCCGCTGCCGAACGGGCTGCACGGCAGGTGGACGATCGCCGCGCTCGAGGCGGGCAAGCACGTGCTCTGCGAGAAGCCGTTCACCGCGAACGCCGACGAGGCCGAGGCGGTCGCGGCCGTGGCCGACCGCTCCCGACGCGTCGTGATGGAGGCGTTCCACTACCGATACCACCCGTTGATCGACCGCATCCTCGAGATCGTTCGCGCCGAGCTGGGCACGGTCCGCCACGTCGAGACGTGGATGATCATTCCGTTGCCGTCGCGCCGCGACATCCGCTGGCAGCTCGACCTCGCGGGCGGGTCGACCATGGACGTCGGGTGTTACACGATCCACCTGTTGCGCACCCTCGCCGGTGAGGAGCCAACGGTCGTCGGAGCCTCCGCCCGCGAGCGCTCGATCGGGATCGACAGATGGATGGAAGCCGACATGCGCTTCGCCGGCGGGGCGACGGGCAAGGTGACCGCGTCGATGCTGTCGCCGAGGCTGTTGTCGCTCGGCGCCCGCGTCGAGGGTGACAAGGGCGAGTTGCGAGTCTTGAATCCCTACGCGCCGCACTACTTCAGCCGCGTGACCGTCAGCACCAACGGCAAGAAGCGCACCGAGCCGCGCGCCTCGCGGGAGCCGACATACATGTTCCAGCTGCGCGCCTTTGCCGGCGCGGTGCTCCGCGGGGAGCCGATCCTCACCGGTCCCGCCGACTCGATCGCCAACATGCGGGTGATCGACGCCGCGTACCGCGCTGCCGGGCTCGAGCCTCGCCGCCCGAGTCTGCAGTGACGAGCGCCTCGACGACTCGGACGACCGGAACGACGGACTAGACGGAGCTCAGGAGCTCGAGGGCGCGCGCGGTGGTCGCCAGCGCCTCGAGATGGCCGTCGACCGAGCCGAGGCCGGCATTCATGGTGTTGATCGACACGTGCGTCGCGCCCGCGTCGCGCCACCTGCCGACTTGCTCGACGACCTTCTCCAGTCCCGCGTCGGTCCAGCTGACCCGTCCTTCCATCCCGAGCGTGGATGGATCCCGGCCCGCGTCGCGCGCGGCCTGGTCGACGATGGCTCGGGCCTCGTCGAGCTTCGGGCCGGGAGGCACCTGCGGGAACCAGCCGTCGGCGAGTCGACCGACGCGCTCGTAGGCGCGCTTCGACTGCGCGCCGAGCCAGGTCGGGATCGGTCGCTGGACCGGCAACGGAGCGATGCCGGCCGCGGTCACTCGCTCGAAGGCACCGTCATGCGTCACCGCCGGCTCGGTCCACAGGCGGCGGAGCAACGCGATCTGCTCCTCCATCCGTACGCCGCGGTTGGTGAACTCCTTGCCGAGCGCCTCGTATTCGACGGCGTTCCAGCCGAGGCCGACGCCGAGCCGGAACTTGCCGTTGGTCAGCAGATCCACCTCCGCCGCCTGCTTGGCCACGAGCGCGGTTTGGCGCTGGGGAAGGATGATGATGCCGGTCACCAACTCGAGCGACGTGATCGCGGCGTAGTAGCCGAACAGCACGAACGGTTCGTGGAACGTCGTGTGCACGTTGTACGGGCCGTTCCACGGCTTGTGCACCTCTGGATCGGCGCCGAGCACGTGATCGTACACGAGCACGTGCGCGAACCCGAGCTCCTCGACCCGCAACCCGTACGCGCGCACACCCTCGACCGCGGCTCCGATCTCGGTCTGAGGGAACACGACTCCGATCTGCATGTCGTCTTTCTAGCGCTGCACCGACAAGTAGAGAAGATCTGCCTCGACGGGCCGGCGAGGCAAGCGTCGAGCGCCGAGCGCCGAGTGCCGTCGACGGCCTACGCGGCCGTCGCTCGCGCAAAGCCGTCGAGCAGACCCTGCCAGCCGCCGGGTGAGTCGAACGCGGCGCGGACCGGCTCCTGCGCATCACCGAAGCGCTCCAGATCGCGGTGTTCGAGCTCGACCCGGGTGCGGCTCGGCGTCTCGGCCACGAAGCGCACCTCGACCTCCGTCACGAGGGTCGGGTCGAAGGTCCAGCTTCCGTCGATTTGCCAGGCGAGCACGAGCCGGCTCGGTGGCTCCCAGTGCAGGACGCGTCCCCACTCGCACTCAGTCCCGTCGACGCCGATCTCGTACCAGCGACCGCCCTCCCGAGGCTCGAGCACGGCCCGCTCGAGGTCGGCCTTCCCGATGTGGTGCTCGCGCGACCACCACCGATCGATGCCCTCGGTGAACACACGGAAGGCCTTGTCCATCGACGCCTCGACGGTCACGCGCTTGTGAACGGCCCGATCGGTCACGGTCATGTCCCTTCTCCTTGTTCGCTCTCTGCTTGTTCGGCCTCTGCTTCTTCGGCCTCTGCCGCCGCCTTGAAGGCGGCCAGCGCCTGATCCCAGAACCGGTCCAGGTAGGCGCGCAGCGCGCCCAACCCGTCCGGGTTGAGTTGATAGAGCCGGCGGGCACCGGCCTGCCGGTCGACCACGAGACCGGCCCCTTTCAGCACCCGCAGATGCTGGGAGACCGCGGGGCGACTCACCGGGAGCCCCCGGGCGAGCTCGACGACAGGCCGAGGGCCGGCGGCCAGGCGTTCGAAGATGCTCCGCCTGGTTGGGTCGGCAAGCGCCGTAAGCGCCTTCTGGTAAGTAGCCACTTACGGTAAGTTACGACTTACATCTACGTTCGTCAAGCGCGTCCGAGCGGGCGTCTCGGCCGCGGCAGCCAGGGTGTCATCTCCAGGCAGCGCGGGGGACGGCGTCGCCGGAGCGCCGGCGGGTGAGTACGTGGGAGATGCCGTCCCACGATCGGGCGTCGTCCGCGTTGTTCGCATGTGGAGCGCAGAGGCGTGCGAGGTCGACACCGAGATCGGCGAGGTCCCAGCGGAGCCGGAACAGCGCGAGTCGATCCGGCAGGACCTCGACCCCGGTTGCCGCGGCGTAGGCGGCGCTGGCCAGTCCGTCTCCTGGTTCGAGGAGCCACATGTCGCGTTCTGGTGCGGCGAGGAGGGCGGTGTCCCAGTCGACCAGCATCCAACCGCTCGGCGTGCGCACGCTGTTGCCGGCGTGCGGTTCTCCGTGCGTCAAGACGGTGCGATCGTTGTGTGCTCGCGCCGCGCCCGCCAGGTCGTCGTACTCCGCGAGCATGTCGACGATCAGCTGTCGATGCTCCGCCAGGAGGCCGGCCAGGGGCCGCGAGTACGGGCCGGCATCGGCGTGCCCGTCGGGGTCTGCGATCGCGGCTTCGAGATCGGCCCGGTTCTGCAGCTGATAGTCGTCGGATCGGGCGTGCAACGGAGTCGGCAGCGATGCGGTGTGGAGTCGAGCGATCACATCGACCACGGCCAGCCGGTCGGCAACCGGCAGGGCCTGGCCGCCGCGGAACGTCTCGCCATCGATCATCGGATAGACGGCAAGTGCCCACTCGTCGCCGAGACGATGGAGCACGCCGCCGGTCCGCTCCGCGATCGGTGCAACGACGTAGTCGGCGCCGTCGGCTTTGAGCGCGTGCGCGGTGGCGAGCGCCGCCACCAGACGATCGAACACGTCGGCCCGCGACTCTCGGGGGCCGGAGCGCCGCCCATCCAGGTCGTCGACGGTGACGAACCACGTCTGGTGGTGGCGATCTTCCACCCGCCAGTGATGACTGCCGGCACCCACGGCGAAATACGACACGGCGGTCGCCGGGATGTCCCAACCGCGCTCGAGGGCCGCGACGAGGTCGGCCTCGGCGAGTCGCGCAGGCTGTGAGCGCACTATCGCTCGAGGTACTTCATGGCGAGGTCGGGTGGCGCGCACGCCAGCCAGGCGTCGACGAGCGCCTCGCGCAGCGGCCGCTTGGTGACGGTCTTCAGCTGAACGAGCACTGCGGCGTAACCGTCGAAGTGAGGGATCGTGAAGAAGCCCCTGGGACTTGCCGCGAGCACGGCCTCCTTCTCGCCGAGGTCCTCGACCCGAACGGCGAGGATCGGCCCATCCGGCGGAGTCTGGTCGCCGAACCGCTTGATGTCGGCCTTGCTGAAAGGTCTCTCCCAAGCGAAGGCCTTGCCGGCGACGTTCCAGGTCCGCGTGCCGCGGCGCTCGCCCTCAGTGACCTCGGGCAACGCCAATGCGAGCCGAGCGACCTCCTCGAGAGTCACCACGCTCGGCACCCTATCGTCGACCACTACCCGGCCCGGGCCGACTAGGCGGCGCGTTCTCTCACTGCGTGTCTGTGCGACCGGAGTGGGTGCAACGCACGGGCGCTACGGTTCCCCGGCGTGACCGCGGCCGAGATCAGCACGAGGGTGTCGGACCTCCTCGGCGTCCGGTACCCGATCGTGCAGGCCCCGATGGGTTACATCGCCCGGTCGCCGCTGGCCTCGGCCGTGTCCAACGCCGGCGGTCTCGGGATCATCGAGACCTCGTCGGGTCAGCTCGAGGACGTGCGCGAGGAGATCCGCCGGATGCGGGATCTCACCGACAAGCCGTTCGGGGTGAACATCGCCCAGCTGTTCGTGCGCGACCCCGTCGAGATCGTGGCCTTCGTCGCGGAGCAGGGTGTCCGGTTCGTGACGACGTCTGCAGGCGACCCGAGCGTTCTCACCGCGCGCCTGCACGACGTCGGCATCACCGTGTTCCACGTCGTCCCCCACCTGCGTGGCGCAATGAAGGCGATCGCCGCCGGTGTCGACGGGTTGGTGGTCGAAGGCGGTGAGGGCGGTGGCTTCAAGCAGTCGCGCGACGTCGCCACGATGGTCTTGCTGCCCTTGATATGCGGTGCGGTCGACGTTCCGGTGATCGCCGCCGGCGGCATTGTCGACGGCCGGTCGATGGCGGCCGCGTTCGTGCTCGGCGCCGAGGGCGTGCAGATGGGAACCCGCATGGTGTCGGCCGCCGAGTCGCCGGTGCACTCGAACTGGAAGGAGCTGATCGTACGCTCGTCCGAGACCGACAGCGTGATGCTCAACCGATGGGGAAAGCCGGCGTTCCGCGTCCTTGCGACGCCGTACTCCGAGGCCCGCGAACGTGACGAACGGGTCGCGTTTCCCGCGCTCGATCAGCTCCTGAAGGTGTACTTCGAGGGCGACCTCGATGCCGGTTTCGTGTTCGGCGGACAGGTCGCCGGTCGGATCCGCTCGATCGAACCCGTCGCGACGATCATCGACCGCACGGTCACCGAGTTCCACGAGGTGATGATCGAGGTCGCCGGGCGATGGGCCGGCAGGTCGTCGTAGACGTGCTTCACAGGGAGACCTCGTGCGACAGCTGATGCTCGATGGGCCAGGCGCGGTGCGGTGGGACGAGGTGCCCGACGTGCAGCTGTCGGGCGCGGACGCCGCCGTGGTCCGGCCCGTCGCAGTGGCGACGTGCGACCTCGACGTCGCCGTCCTGCGGGGCCGGTTCCCGCTCGAAGGCCCCTACCCCTTCGGCCACGAGGGCGTGGCAGAGGTCGTCGAGGTTGGCGCCGGAGTTCGTTCGGTCGCGGTCGGCGACATCGTCGTCGTGCCGTTCCAGATCTCCTGCGGGCGATGCCCGCCGTGTGCGCGCGGCCGCACCGGTAACTGTGCGGCACACCCACCGCTGTCGACCTTCGGGCTCGGGCCGATGGGCGGGCTCGGGTGGGGCGGTCTGCTCGCCGACCTGACGCTCGTTCCCCACGCCGACGCCATGCTCGTGCGGCTACCTGAGGGCGTCGACCCCGCCGCGGCGGCAAGCGTCAGCGACAACATCTCGGATGCATGGCGTACCGTCGGCCCGCAGCTCGAACAAGAGCCACACGGAGACGTCCTCGTCATCGGCGGCGACGGCGGCCCGAACTCGATTGGTCTCTACGCCGTCGGGATCGCCGTCGCCCTCGACGCCTCACGAGTCGTCTACGCCGATCATAACGCCGAGCGCCTCGCGATCGCGGCCCGGCTGGGCGCCGAGACACGCGAAGGTTCCCTGCCGCGCAAGATCGGCGCCTTCCCCATCACCGTGGATGCCAGCGGTGACCACGACGGCGTGCGCTGTGCACTGAACAGCACCGCGTTCGACGGCACTTGCACCAGCCCATCCGTCTACCTGACAGACCCGCCGTTGCCCCTCTTGTCGATGTACTCGCGTTGTTGCACCTTCCACACCGGACGGGTCCACGCGCGGCCCGCCATCGACCGCGTCCTCGCGCTCATCGCCGGCGGGTTCGATCCGTCCATCGTGACCAGCGCCATTGTGATGTGGGAAGACGCGCCCGCCGCCCTCGCCGACCCGCCGATGAAGCTCGTCGTGACGAGGTGATGCGACGGCCGGCGCCCGTTACGCCACGGGGACACCATCCACGAAGGTCAACGGCAGCACGAACAGGTTGCGGGCCCCGCCGGGATAGCCGACGTGCCCGCGGATCCACGCGTGCAGCGCGAGCCACAGGCGCCCCGCGCTGTCACTGAACACCTCCTGGCCACCGGGGCCCTTGGCATCGGCACTCGAGCCCAGCCAGGGCCCGGGCGCCTTCCTGCACGGCCCGAAAGGTGTCTCGCAGGTGGCGTAGCCGATCGCATAGTTCGCAGTCGCAAAGTCGTTGCCCGAGTAGAAGAGGTAGTAGCGACCCGCGTGGGCCACCATGCTCGGGCCCTCGACGTTCCCGCCCTCCCAGGGTTGGTCTGCCCGCAACAGAAGCCGCCTCGGCCCTACCAGGCCGAGCCCGTCGGGGGTGAGCTGTTGGGCGACGATGCCGGTCATGCCCGGCGCGGCGTGCTTCCAGATGAGGACGGCACGGCCGTCAGCGTCGACGAAGGGGCTGGCGTCGATGGCGCCACCCCTCGGACAGACCAGGGGCGCAGCAGAGTTGTCGACGAACGGTCCCTTGGGATTCGATCCCACCGCCCGCGACAGGCACTGGCGGTCGGGGTTTGGCGCGCGAGTGGTGTAGTACAGGACGAAGCCGCCCGGGCGGACGAGCACCGCGGGTGCCCAGACCCTGCCGGGTGAGGACCACGGCGCGAGTTTGGCGAGCGCCTCCGAGCGTCGTCCCGTCCCGAACAGCCCATCCGATGTCAGCACCGGCACCCGCCGATGCTCGGTGTTCGTCGAATAGGCGTAGTAGGTGTCGCCCACGCGCAGCACGTAGGGATCGGCGAA
>Ga0066709_100000761_pt1 | contig 18907 bp, 14 predicted proteins | sample GraSoiAngelo_158_FD_79665 | JGI IMG/M metagenome (GOLD analysis project Ga0066709, IMG submission 79665) | Grasslands soil microbial communities from the Angelo Coastal Reserve, California, USA - 14_1009_16_30cm | ecosystem: Environmental > Terrestrial > Soil > Grasslands | place: USA...
CCAGACGCTCAGGCTCACAAAGCCGATGCAAACCGTGGCCGCCACCATAACCGGATACCCGAAGATCGGTTTGCGCGAAAAAACCGGAATGATTTCCGACATGAAGGCGAAGCACGGAATGATGAGCACGTACACTTCAGGGTGGCCAAATATCCAAAAGAAGTGCATCCAAAGCACAGCTGAGCCACCGGCCTGCACGTCGAAGAAATGCCCTCCCAAATACCGATCGATCAGCAGCATGATCTGGGCTGCGGATAGGGGGGTGATGGCAATCAGAACCATTCCCGCCATCACGAGATTTAGCCACGCCAACAGGGGCATGCGGTTGAGCTTCATGCCCGGGCATCGCAGGCAAAGAATGGTCGCGAGAATATTGATCGCGGTTCCGATGCTGCCAAATCCCGAGACCAGCAGCGAAAGCGTCCAATAGTCTGAGCTATGACCCGGTGAAAACGCGCGCGCTGTTAAGGGCGCGTACGCCCACCATCCAACGTCAGGTGCATTTCCTGCCCCATAAAGTCCGCTTCCTCCAAGGAAACTGAAGTACAGCAGAAAGCCGCCAAACGCCGACAGCCAGAAGCTGAAGGCATTCAGCCGCGGAAAAGCCATATCGCGCGCGCCGATCATCAATGGGACCAGGTAGTTCGCAAACCCGAACAGGATAGGCATAGCCACGAAAAAGATCATGGTTGTGCCGTGCATGGTGAACATGCGATTGAACACTTGCGGAGAGACAAAATTGTTATGCGAATGCATCAACTGGATGCGAATGATCAGCGCTTCGATCCCGCCGATGACGAGGAACAACAAAGCGTAGGCGATATAGAGAATGCCCAGCCGCTTGTGATCAACCGTGGTCAGCCATCCGTGGAGCGTCTCGACCCACGGCCGGCTCTCAATCTCGACGTTTCGAATGGCCATCGCATCCGATGACATAGCTTCGTCTCTCCCAAATCCGTCCACTACTGAAGTGTTTCCAAATAGTTCACAAGTGCATCCAGGTCCGTGTCGCTCAGTTGCATCGCCGGCATTAACGATCCTGGCTTGATGGCGTCCGGCTTCTGGATCCACAGACGCAGGTTTTCTTTTGTGTTCTCGGCCGCACCGGACGCGATGGTTTCACGGCTCATCAAGTGCGTCAGATCCGGGCCGAAGCGTCCGTTCGCCGCGCTGCCGCCGACCGCATGACAGTTGATGCAGGCGGTCGTTTCGAAAACACGCCTGCCGGCGGCAACCTTTTCATCTTGAATCGCGGGCTGCTGCTGCTCGCGGACCCATGCGCCAAAGTCTTCAGGGGTGTCCACGGAGACGCGCAAGAGCATCTTCGCGTGCTGCGTCCCGCAATATTGCGCGCACTGTCCGAGAAAGACGCCGGTGCGATGAGGATCCATCCACATGCTGTTGGGGTGGTTCGGTATCAAATCAGTCTTACCAGCAAGCTGGGGAATCCAGAAACTATGATCGGTGTCGGCGGAAAGCAACTTCAAGAATGTCGGAGTAGGGTGGGACGGATCACTCACCGGAATGTGCAGTTCATTCGCAGTTACGATCCCGAGCCCTGGATAGCGGAACTCCCACCAGAACTGGTGCCCGATGGCAGTGACTTCGACAGCCCCGGGGGGCTTGGGAGCGTCCTGTACAGCATGGATCACCCGGGCCGTGGCTAGAAACAATACGACCACGATGAGAATCGGAATAATGGTCCATGCCAGCTCAATTTGTGTGCTCCCGTAAACCTGGGCTGGCTCGCGGTCGGCATTTGCCGCATTGCCGCGAAACCTCGTCACGGAGTAAACCAGCAATGTAAAGACGACGACGAATATGATTCCGGTGATCACCAGCACGAACACAGACAAATTAGCTATGGTCTTGGCTGGTGTCGACTCCGGCGCGAAGATATTGGTGAGGCCAGTTGACGAGCTTGCGGTCTTGGCAGCGGCCCTAGCCAGGAAACAGAAGAAAAACGCGAGTATCTGAAGCGCGTTCACCATGATCGAGTTTCTTGTCCGGCGCATTTTCGATCGTTCGCTTCTGTTTGAATTTCAAGTCTTTGATCAGCTGTAAGCTCGTGCGGCTTCGGACAATGACCCTTTAGAGCACCCGATTCGACTCGCAACCTTATTGCTTGCACTATGCCGCGTTAAGCAATGGAAAGCATCACGAGAATGAAGGAATTTTTTATGCCCCTTTTGGGGTATGTGCCTTCATCTCATTCTGTTTCAGTCAGTCAACTTGCAGTGTCCGAGCAGCGCAACGTTCTACTGCTTACGGCCCAAATCCCTTCGACTATGAGAATTGCAACCAGCTAGCTGGTCTTGCGCCCAGCGACAAACTGGCCGGCGAGCTCCGTGACACGCCTCCCTTGAAAGCGCGCTGCCTCGAGCGCGGTCTCGTCCGGCTTAAGAGTTCCATTGTTGCTTGTAAAAGATGCGCCGTAGGGATTTCCGGCTTTGAACTGAATCGGGTCGGCATAACCCGGGCCCACAATAATCGCTCCCCAGTGATAGAACGTCATGTTCAGGCTGACAATTGTCGTTTCCTGGCCGCCGTGCTGAGTGGCGCTACTGGTAAATGACGAGCAGACCTTGTTAAGTAGCGCGCCTTCCACCCAGAGTTTGCCGGTAGTATCGAGGAACTGTTTTAGTTGTGCTGTCGGCAGGCCGTATCGCGTAGGCGTGCCGAATATGATCGCATCAGCCCACACGAGATCATCGTTACTTGCTTCCTGGAGTTGCTGTGACTCGAGGCGATGCGCAGCCCACCCTTGGTTCGACGCAATCGCTTCATCAGGCGCCAGTTCAGGTACTTTGCGAAAACGCACTTCGGCGCCGGCTTCACTGGCACCCTGTTCTACTGCGCGCGCCAATTGATAAGTGGTTCCGGTGGCGCTGTAATAAATGATCGCAACTTTTGTCGCCATAAGATTTCCTTACGCTGAAAGTCTGGACGAGCCTAACCGCGGTTTGATCGCCAGCCGCTCCAACGGACTAGGGATCAATCATGGGCGTTTGAGCTAATTGCAGGTTGAGTATGAGATCGAGCCGCCAGTCGATCTGAAAGAACAACGCTGTTTCCCGCCCGGTTAGGACTTTGCGAAATTCGGGCGCGTACTTCAGTCTTAACTGCATGATGTTCTCTTCCACGGCAGCCCGGCGGCGAATGTAGCTCTCCGCATCGTCTCCACTCATAGTTCTGTAGTTCTCGAAATATTCCTGTATGAGCGCCAGCTTGGTGTCGTAGATGTTCGCCTGATCGGCTGCGTACCGGTCGTACACCGGCCAGAACTTTTCCGCCTCGGCGTCGGTGAGGCCCATGTTCGCAGCAACGATCTGCTTCTTTTGCGATTTCAGATCTGTTTTCAACAATTGCATGTCGTCTTCGGGAGACCATTGAGCATCGTCGAAAACAGCCGGGCGATCGGAGGATCTCAACTGCCTGGCTGTTTGTGGACCAGGCGCTTGCGCAACGGACCGGTAGCCGCTCGACAGGACTAGAGCGACAATCGCCCCGGTGAAGAACATTCTTGCCAATTTTCTCTGCATTCATCCTCCCGGAATAGATCGAATGGTCGAACGATTTGTCGAGCCGCCACTTTGCGAAACCGATTTTGGTTGCGCATCCAGGCTTCCACTCTCGGCGATAAGAGCGGAACCTGGCAAACATCGTGCTGCAACAATCGTTTAGGAGTCTGTTGCTGCGGCGGTGCAATTCTTTATCGACTTGGACTCCTAACGCCCGTGACAACAGTCTGGCAAGTGACGGCCAGAGTCTCTCAGAGCGCCTCAGTTCAAGACTCCGGCCGAGCGTGACGTGACCATACGTGCAATGAAAACATTGACTCCACGAAGCAAGATTGGCAGCACGATCTTTGGAACGGGGAGTGCTGCCCGAAAGGGCAGACGAATTGGCTCGTGCGCAAGCAATGTGAAAGGGGTCGATGGAGTTTACTCGCCAAGCGGGAGTAGCGGTCATTCTCGTTACCGGGACACTCTGGCTTCAGAGTGCCGGAATGGCTTTCCTCATTCATTGGGCGAGAACTTTCATCGCACGGGGAATCAGGGGACTAGGTCCGTGGATGTCGGTGGTTCTTATGATCCGCTTCACGACGGCGATGGTTGTCCTGCACATTCTGCAAATTGTGTTGTGGGCAGGGTCTTATCGCTGGTTGTTTCTTCCATCATGGGAGTCCGCTTTTTATTTTTCGGCCAGCAGTTACTCGACGGTTGGATACGGGGACATTGTTCTCCCGAAAGTGTGGCGAATCTTGGGACCAATGGAGAGCGTTATGGGCGTGCTGATGTGTGGCATATCGGTAAGCGCCCTGTTTGCCATCGCAACCCGGCTCGTCGAGGCCGGGAACCCAGCTCCCGGCGAGAGCCAGAGGTTGCCCACCACTATCTCGCTCCCTGCCACTGAATTCGAAAATTCGGAGAAGATTGCCATGCCATTGCGCACGAGCTCATAGCACGTTAGCTGCATGGGACTGGGATCAGCGCCGCGGCGCTGTCAAAGTAAACGATATGGGATAGTGGTCCGAGGCCTTCACTTGGTTGTGCACTCGGCCGGAGGCGGCTCGAATCGGTCCGCGAACGAAGGCCCAATCAATCCGGCGTCCAGGTTCGAGCAGGCCACGCGAAGGAGTGGTGGGCGTGCGCGAGGCAGCTACCGCGTCCTGAAATCCCGCCGTTGCGAACGCCGAAGCCGCATTGTCTTTGGACGCATCCAGGTTGAAGTCGCCCGCGACCACTACGGAACACTCAGGGTCTTGGCGTGCTGTATCAGACAAGACTTCCTGCACCTGTGCGAGGCGCAGCTCATCATTTCCCTTGCTTTCCAAGTGAAGGTTGTAGGCTACGATTCTGCTTCCGGCAACATTCACTTCTGCTACCAGCGCAATTCTTCCCCCAAGCCTCTCTTGAAAGGGCTCGATCTTCGGCACAAACCAGTGAGGTTGCCAAAAATGCGACTGCCGGGAAAAGCGAATGAGGCGCGGGTTAGATATAGGCCACCGCGCGAGGATCGCCTGCCCATGGTATGCGGGAGACGTTTTGGATCCCTGGACAAGTTCTTGAAACTCGCGCCCGAACACGTAATTCATCTGCAGCTTCCGTCCAATCTCTTCGGCGATGTTCAGGTAATGAGTGCGGCGCGCATTGAGATCCACTTCCTGCAGGATGAGAATGTCTGCCTTTGTGCTCGCGAGGAAATCTATGACTGCCTGAAGCTGTAGGCCACGGTCAATGTTCCAATCGACAATCCGCAAAGAACTCGGCGACCAAGTCGCCCACCGCGAAGGCGCGAAGTTGCCCGAGATGACCTGATCCATCGGAGAATTGTTCGGCCATGCCATGAGTCTTGTGAATGCACTCCGAATCGCCAGAAACAGCGGGAGTCCCGGTTGTCATTCTGGCATATCGGGATTCCCATCTTGAGCCTTCCCGTTCGATTGTTCTTTGGTTACGACAGCCGCTCTCGTCTAAGCAGTGGCGGCAGACTCTGCCACGCGTGTTGTGTGAGTTGCGGCGAAAGCGTAGCAGGAGTAAAGCGCGATTATCCACACCAGGTTCGCTCCAACCGCCGACATCACAAAGGCCACCTTCAATATGTTGAACACCGCGAAAAACAGAAGCGCATAGGGCAGAAAGCAGCGGCGGATAATGAACTCGGTGTGTCGGCCAATGTACAGCAGCGGGTTCCAACGTCGAGAGTCGGCTTGCGAATGCCAGACGCTCAAGTATTGTTCAGGACTTCCGACCAGTCGCCGCCGCTGAAATCCAATGATGATGAAGCTAAGAACAGCCCCGAAAACAAATAGTAAACCCCATGCAAGAGAGGTGCGCGTTCCTGAGCTCCGCCACAATCCTATCGTTATACCGACGAAGGTAAACAGGTACGAAAGATAGTCGCAAATCGTCTCCAACCAGCACCCAAAATCAGATTCCTGAAGTTTCAAACGAGCGACCTCGCCGTCGCATCCATCGAGAACGCTTGCAAACCAGGAGAAGACAGCGCCTGTCAGCATATTCCAATAGCCTCCCAGCGCGAACGAGACGCCGGCCGCGAAGCTGACGCCCAGCGTGAACAGACTAACCATGTTGGGTGTGATGGGGAATGGAATAATCTGGCGGCTGATCGGTATAGAAATCTTGCGGTTCATTCTGGCAAAAATCCCGTCGGTGGGTTTAACCAGCCAGTTGTCCAATTTTTGTTCAGCCGACAGGCGTTGTTGCTCGCTGAGAATGCGTTGGAATTTGTCTTCCGGCACTGATTCGAACTCAATTGAATTCACCGCAGCGAGGCAATTGTGCAGGTCCGCGATGGAGCAGGCGCTTGGAGAACTGCGGAGAGAAAGATTGACCGCCATTTCTCTCGAGAGTGCACAGATACCGATGAACTCGTCGCCATTCATTAAGGCCAGAGCTCCGCTTTCGGCGTCCCACTCAGCGGCGCGCCTAAGCAGCGAGGGCTGATACACGCTGTCGCCGGCCATCAGCACTAAGTGCCCGTCCACCTCAGATGCCAGCTCTCCTAATAAAGACGGGAGCGATGCTTCCATGGAGTCGAAGTCGCACCATTCGAGGTTCCGCGGCAGCCGCCCGGTCTGCAGCAGTTCCTCTTGTATATGGGGGCCTTTCGACCGATCGATCGCAACTACAATGCGTACAGCGCTGGCTTTTTGCACTCCCAAGATGGTCCGCAGCAAAATAGGTAATGCGCCGACCTGCGGCATCGGTGAAGCAAAACCGAATGCTCCGAGATTGTTGGCAAGAATGACGGCAATATGTGAGTGGACCGCTGGCTCACTCGTGATCGGGGATTCTTTTACCGCGGGCTCAATTTTCATAATCGTGTGGCCACTTTCAAACCGGGTGTTTTCTTCAATCGGACTACTTCGTTTTTTCGATTTGGCCAATACGGCTAGACAAAGACCGCCTACACCCGCCCAAAATATCGCGCGGAGTCGTCGAACGAATGCCAGCGTCAATCCGGTAGCGGCACTGAGGCCAAACATCTTCGCGATGAGCATGGTCCCTCCTTCATAGGTACCGATGTTTCCCGGATTGAATGTGCCTGCGATATTTACCAGCTTGGTCAACGCCTCAACCGCAAGGGCTCCCAACAAACTGACCTTTGTTCCCAAAAGCCACAGGATCAGAAACACCTCGAATACCGCTGCGACGTGGCAGGCCAAATTTAGAACGAAGCTTGCCCAAAATGAGCCGGGCGTGAGGTGGTAGAAGTCGAGCAGACTATTTTCAACCGAGTGAATCAGCGAGCACTCACGTTCGATCAAGCTCTTAAAATACCGAAAGCGGCCCAAGACACGTGCAGTTACTGAAAGAACGCGCCAGCGTTTTCTAATGGCGGCCAGGCTTAGAAGAACAAAGCCGGCAAGAGTGCACACACACAGGACTGCGTAGAGCGCCAGCGCGTGTGGCAGCGGCAAGATGATCAGCACGGCCAGCAAACCGACGATACTTACCACTGCTGCGCTCAGAACAAAAAACGCGCGATCAAGAGCTACGGATGTGATACCACTGGCGAGCGGCATTGCGGGTCCCAGCAACGAGACGCGCAAACCCTCACCGAAAAGTTGCGCGAAACCGCCAAGTTGACCAACTGCCTCGGAGGCGAGGCGTAATCCCAGCATGCGCGCGAAAGAAACGTGATGCTTTTCGTTTAGGAGCGTGATCCGCCATGCCCACGTTTTCAAAACGTGGGCCACGCCGCCCCAAGCGATCACTAGACCTAGTCCCCATCCCAGAGTGGACATGCTTTCAATCAGCTTTTCGGGACCGGCGCGGTGGACCAGGTAGGCGAAAAGCGAAATGCCGAACACCCCTGCAAGCAGCCGAAGGGGTAGTTGCGCTTTTCCTCCGGCCTTAGACACTGGCCACACTCTCAAGAGTCTGTTCGGGGTAGAGGTATCCGTCGAATACGCCTGCAGCGTAAGCCAGCGCTTCAGGAGTGTCCACATCTTGCCATTGGGCGTCCCCGATTTCGACGGCACGCAGGCGTCGTTCCCCGGCTAACTGCCGCATGCCATCGGAGAGAGAACAGTTTCCATCCTTTGTTGCTGATTCGAGCCTGTCAAACAGCGCCGGGCTGCACAGGAACATTCCTGTGTCCAGCGCGTCGTAATGGATGATTTCCTTCCCAATATCGACGATGTAATTTCCCTCGCGGCGTACTTTGGTGGCGTCGTCCAAATCAAAAATGCGATCGATGTTGGGATCTACTGCCAGAATGACCTCGCCGGGTGCAAGCGGTTGCTTCAGAAGGGTCTCTGCCGTCTCTGGTTCAAAAATATGGTCTGCCATCAGCAATAAGAAATTCTCGTGAATTTCGTTTCTGGCCATCAGCGCGGAAATGCCATTGGACTTGTGATAGTCCGGATTTTCGACCCAGGTCACGGAAGCTCCGAGAGAGCGATCGTCAAACCAGCCGCGAATCAAGTCGGAGCGATACCCCACCACGATCACAAACCTCTCGATACCGGCTCGCTGCGCTCTCCGAATGACGTGTTCGAGGATGGGCTTGCCGCGAAAGTCAACGAGGGGTTTAGGAAGGCCTGCGGAGACAGATCGGATGCGCGTTCCGTTACCGGCTGCGAGAATAAGACATTGATTTACTTTTTTCATTGGCCCCTCTTATGTGACAACCCGGTTTTTGCCTGACTAGAACCCGAAAACAAACTTTCCTCTAAAAGTGCGATTTGGTCCGTTGAAGAACTGACCGAAACGGGAGCTATCCACATCGTTTTGTACATCTCGCGGATTGAAGCTATTGAACAGGTTGAACACTCCGAATCCCGCTTTCACTTTGTGCTCCTTGCCGCGGAAGGGAATACTGAATTCCTTCAGAGCCTGAAAATCGACAGAGTTGAAGCGCCGGAATCGCTGGTCGTTACGTAGGCCGATGAAGTCACGCGTCTCGTTCACAACCGAGTAGGGAAACCCGGTGTGAATGTCCCAAACCGGCAACACGGTCACCTTCCAAGGCGCGATGAATTCTCCCCAAGCCAGAAAGCGATTAGGCACGTCGAAGGGCAGCGGTCCGCGGGCGTTCGCCTGAATTACCGGCTGCGGATTATTCCCGAAGAACTGGTTGAAGTCGTTGAGATCGCCTGTGGCCTTCGATCGCACGTAAGAGGCATTCAGTGTGTGGTGTCCTATCTGGTAGCGGCCGGTAATTTGGAACTCGCGGTAAAAATCTCGGCCCCGGCTGTCCAAAGACAAGAAACTTCCGTTCGGGCTTGTGACCGGCTCGACAAACAGATCATGTACGGTGTTTCGTTGTTGGTAAGCCACTCGGACCAACAGTCGGTCCATGACTTGACGGTCAACTTCGACATTCCAGGTCTCACTTCGCGGATTCTGCAGTGCGCCATTGATGACATTGGAATAGGGGACGGAGGAAAGCACTGCGCCGGCGGGATCGAAAGTCAGAATCGTGCGATCCGGAAAGCGGGGGAAAGCCGGGGCGTTTAACGGCACCCGGTCATAAAATAATCCGGCTCCTGCCTTCAGCAGAGTTTTGCGATCGTTGGTTAATGCCACCGTCAACGCGGCACGCGGTGCGGCGTGAGTCGAGTCGGTGACTGAGTCACGGTCGAAGCGCAGGCCAAAGTCGAATGTGATACGCGACGAAGGTGTCCATTGATCGCCAAGGAACCACGCGAACTCATTTTGGTGGACGGAAAAATTGGTGGCCGCGCTGAAGTCGATTCGCTCCAGCGGCAAACCCCCTATACCCACGATATCCACCGGCAACAACTCTTGATGCCCGTCGTAAGAGCTGTGCGAAAAATCGAAGCCTGCTTTCAGCTGATGTGTTCCGTAAAGGTGCTTCGTGCTCGACTGATACATCTCTTGCCATTCCACTCGATCGGTGTCCCGATTTTGCTGGTTGAAGAATCCGCCTTCGGTGGTTTCGACCAACAGGCGATAAGGATCTGCGCTGTTGGCGAACAAGTCTGCATCGAAGCTCTCGTAGGCCACCTGCGAGCTGAGCAGTGCCCCTGACGCAAAGACGAAATGATGTTGTGCCGAGATTTGATATCCGCGCTGGTGAAGGTTTGGGGTTGATGGCTGTGGGTTAAAGGTGTTCAGCCCGAGGTAATCGAGCTTCTGAGGAAATACAGCAACCGACAATGTTGCCGTCTGCTTTTCGTTAATCTTCAAATCAAATTGACTGAAGGAGTCAAAGCTTTCGAGTTTGCTGTCACGTTGAAGCGCAGGCAGACTCTCAACCGGTGTGCGAACGAAGCGGTATTCAAAAGACTGAGTAAAAGCAAGTCGATCTTTCACGATCGGTCCAGTAAGGGTCACGCGGGGAGTGAAGGCGCCAATTCCAACGATGTGGCCGTCGCGGTCTCTGGCTCGCGGAACGAAGTTTTGTGCGGAGAGATGAAACTTCTCGAGATTGCTGGTGCGCGTCTCAACACTGGAAACGGCCCCGGTGAACTTCCCGTACTCGGGATCGTAAGGATTGGAAATAACCTGGACCGAAGAGACGACATCGATCGGCAAGTTGATGGCTTGGCCACCGGTCGCAGGATCAGTTACATTCGCTGAATTCACCAGCCAGCCGGCCTGCGTCGCTTGCGCGCCTTTCATGTTGATTCGCCCGTCTGGCCCGCGAACAACTCCCGGCACGAGAGGCAGCAAGCTGTCGATTTTCTCGTTCTGATTCGGCGCTTCTTCTACTACCGATTGAGTGATGGTGTTTTTCTCGGCGGGCTCTTCAATCGTAGGGACGTCGTTCGCTGACACGGTTACAGAGCTTTCGACCGCGGCCATGGTGAGTTCAATGGGTAGAAATGAAGCCTCGCCTGGCTTTACTTCAACTGCGAGCACTGCATTCAAACCAGGGGCACTCGCTTCGATGTCGTACATTCCTGGGGGAAGGCCTTCGATAGCGAATGCTCCCTGTGCGTCCGACTCGGTCTCTTTGTTTATGAGGCCGTGGAGGACGATGCGTGCGCCCGGCAAAACGGCAGGTTCTCCGTTTTGAGTCGTGGTAAAGACGTCGCCCCGAATTGATCCTGATGTAGCGGAGCGGTCTTGCGGAAAGCAACGGAACAGGAGCACCAGAGTCGATAAAACGATAAGTAAAATTCTTCGCACGGCGGTGCTCCTTTCGCGAAAGGAATTGCAACGTGGCGGCCAAACGATCGTCAGGCGATGCAAATTCAGTCAAGCCGTTGAGGCAGCGCTTGTTTTGAAACATTGTCGCGAAGAATTCACGACACTAGTTTTGAGTTGGGAAGTGAGCCGGGCTTGTCAGATGTCGAAGTCTTGGCAAATTATCTGGCAGCAATCTTGACGACGCAGACGACGTGAAAGCGAATCAATCGAAAGGCGTTATTCCGCTCTTCCACGAAAGTGGTATTGCATCGTCACTTCATGATGTGAGCAAAAAAGACCTCAATCTAGGGTTGTTTACAAATCGCTCACGCTCCATGATGGGCTTCAACAAAAGGAGCTTGTCATGAGCGCAGTCGAGTTTGGTTTGGCATCGCAGACATCTCTTGTACGTGCGCTTCCGCAGTTGCCATTCGAGCGGTCTTTCACAGGATCGGAAGTGGCGGTCAAGTTTCAAGCACTGAACCAACTCTCTCGGTCAATTGCATCTATGACGTCCGAGGACCTCTCCCGCAATCTCGTTGCACTTCTGCGGCCGTTATTTCCATGCGACCTCGTGAACATCGTCGTCTTCAATCAGGACACAAATGAGGTTCCCTGGAAATCTATTGGTGCTGGGCAACTGGCACCTCTCGGCGCTTCTATCGAGGAGTCCACGGTCTGGTCGGTTTACGAAGAGGAAAAGCCGCTGTGGATTTCGGACTGGCAACAGGATGAACGTTTGGCGGTAAGGAAAGAAGCGCAAAATGCAGTGGGTCTCTGTTATCGATCGCTCTGCCGCATACCGCTGTGCACAGCGCAGGGTTGCTTGGGCGTTTTCAGCCTCGCGAGTACGCGCCCGCACAATTACTCGGAATACGAAATCCAGTTTTTGTTATTGGCTGCCGATCAGGTAGCGTTAGGCCTCGCCAACAGCCTGCTCCGCGAAGAATTGCAAAAACTAAAGAGCGAATCGCCTTCGGAAAAAGCCTACGTTGAGGATGAGCAGAACACCATTCCGTCGTTTGATGAGATCGTGGGTCACAGCCGGGCTCTGCAACGCGTGTTGCGGCAGGTGGAGGTCGTGGCGCCGACTGACTCCGGCGTGTTGATTCAGGGAGAGACCGGCACCGGGAAAGAGCTCATCGCGCAGGCTATCCACAACCGAAGCGCGCGGCGTGATCGGCCATTCGTCAAAGTGAACTGCGCCGCCATCCCCTCCGGGCTACTGGAGAGCGAGCTTTTCGGGCACGAGAAGGGCGCCTTCACAGGCGCCATCATGCGAAAGCCAGGCCGGTTCGAGGTGGCAGATAAAGGTACGCTATTTCTGGACGAAGTCGGTGACATTCCGCTCGACCTGCAAGCCAAACTGCTGCGAGTACTCCAGGAACATGAATTTGAGCGGCTGGGCAGCAATCGCACCCAGCAGGTAGATGTGCGCGTGATCGCGGCTACTCATCGCGATCTGAAGCAGATGGTGGAAGAAGGAACCTTTCGCAGTGACTTGTACTATCGGCTGCATGTTTTCCCGCTGACGGTTCCCCCTCTGCGCGATCGCCGCGACGACATACCACTGATCGTCCGCCACTTCGTGGACAAGTATGCCCGGCGCATGAACCGCAGCATCGAGACGATCCCGGCCAAAACGATGGAAGCGTTCTCGAATTATTCCTGGCCAGGAAATGTTCGGGAGTTGCAGAACTTCATTGAGCGAGCGGTGATTCTCTCTCCCGGAACCTCGCTGCGTGCTCCTCTCGACGAATTGACGGAAGCCAGTTCACGAACAGACTTGAGCACCCTCGAAGAGATGGAACGTGAACACGTGCTGCGGGCCCTGCGGGAATCGAACTGGGTAACCGGAGGACCTAACGGCGCGGCCGTCCGGCTGGGGATGAAACGTACCACACTGGCCTATCGGATTCGCAAGTTGGGGATTCCTGTCCGACCACAGTGATGAGTGGAATTATTTATCGGGAAAAGTGTTAGTAACTCAGAGAGGTTTTTATGTGGCGCATTAAATACAAAGGGCTGACATTGCAGGAGATCTTGATCATGGCTTATATGAACGCCATCGAAGCAATGTCAATAGCATCGGCTTCGTAAAAAAGTGCTGTGGGTGTGGCGGAGACGACTTGCCTCGTTAAGCACAGACAGAGTGCGCCCTTAGAGCTGAATAATTCCTCGTTGCACCGCGATCGTAACAGCCTGCGTGCGATCGTTGGCACCCAGTTTCTCCATGATGTGCTTGATGTGGGCCTTCACTGTTTCTTCGGAGATGAAGAGACGTTCAGCAATATCCCGATTACGATTTCCTTCCGTGGCCAATTGGAGCACTTGTACCTCGCGTTCCGTTAACGCTTCATCACCCAGATGCTCGGCGAGATGTGCGGCCACCTCCGGCGGTATGCGCTTCTTCCCAGCATGGACCTGGCGGATCGTTTCTGCCATGTCTCTGGGAGGCATAGTTTTGAGCATGTAAGAGCGCGCACCCGCCGCTAGGGCTCGCCGGATCTCGGTGTCACGCTCAAAGGTCGTCAGGATGATGATGTGTGCTTTAGGGAACTTCTTCAGGATCGCGATCATGGCATCGATGCCGCTCATGTCCGGAAGCCTGAGATCCATGAGCGTGATGTCGGGCTTCTGTTCTCGAAAAACCTCAATTGCCTCGTGTCCATTGGAGGCTTGCGCCACCAGAAGCATGTCCGGTTGGCTATTAATGACCTTAGATATCCCCTCACGCAGCAGTGGATGATCGTCAACGCTAAGGACACGAATTCGGGTGGTGCTGCTCATTATTTCCATCAACTCCTGAATATTCCCGGATGTCGGGATTGTTGAAGCGCCTATCATCTTTCTCCGCCCATTTCCCGAAACATCCATTCCCGAATGTAGGGTGAGCAACGTAGCACTTCTGTACCTTCTGCCTGGCACGCCCCCAAAAACCGAACTACGTCCACGTCCACCAAAGTCACCTCGTCTAAGTCAAGCGCGGCCTTGGGGCCCGCACTCGACAATTGCTCCTTTAACTCCTGCACGTCCCTTGATTGAATCCGACCAATCAAACGGATAGTCGTGCCACATCCCGAGGAATCCCTTTGGATCCGTAGTGTCATCTTCGGTTCCGCACCGGCGTAGCTCTGTAATGCAATCCGAAAACCATCTTCAATTGATTGAATCACTGACACTTATTAGAAAATGGCAGGCTCACTTTTCAGCAATTGCTGATTTCCCGGCATAGGTTGTCGGCGTTCTGCTGGGCAGACGAATCGCAATAGCTGGCTTGGTGGCAAAGAAGTGTCGAAGTCTAAGTCAGCAGAATGAAATGCTGGGCAAACAACCGCGACATCGGTATTGGTTTACGCGCTTTGAGCCCTACCTGGTTTGAATTGGTATATGTCAATTTTCAGTTTCGCGATTTTTGATTCGAGGGTCTGCCGCGGGATCCCAAGCTTGGCGGCGGCGCCGGATGGACCGGAGATCCGGCCTTCAGATTCCGCCAGGGCAGATTCAATCGCTTCCTTTTCGTGCTCCACAAGCTTGACGGCCAGTGGAACAGTCGGACCAGTGGACTGCCGCGGTTCGCACTGGAGCCAGGTTTCGTCCACGGAAAAAGTCTCGCTGTCGCACAGGATGACGGCGCGCTCAACTACGTTCTGAAGTTCGCGTATGTTTCCGGGCCAGTCGTAGTTTTGGAAAAGATTTAAAGTCTCCTTCGTTATCTTTCGGATCCTCTTGCCAGCCTTCTTTCCGTAGCGCTCTATCAAGTATTCAACCAACAAGGGAACGTCTCCCCTGCGGTCCCGCAGAGCCGGAATATGGATTGGAAAGACGTTCAGTCTGTAGAACAGATCCTCGCGGAATGTGCCGGCAGCCACCGCGGCACGCAGGTCGCGGTTCGTCGCTGCCAACACACGCACGTTCACGGAAATGGATTTGTTTCCGCCCACGCGTTCGAACTCGCGCTCCTGAAGAACCCGCAAAAGTGCGACCTGCGTCTCCATCGGAAGCTCGCCAATCTCGTCAAGGAAGATCGTCCCACCATCAGCTGATTCAAAGCGTCCAACACGTCGTTGCGATGCTCCAGTAAAAGCCCCTTTCTCGTGTCCGAACAGCTCTGAAGCAATAAGAGAGGCCGGGACGGCTGCGCAACTCACACGTATGAAGGCGCCACTCGACCGATTCGAGCGGTTATGGATCGCTCGGGCAATCAGTTCTTTTCCCGTGCCAGTTTCGCCCAGGATGAGGACCGTCGAGTCGGTGGGCGCTACTTTCGCTACCTGCAACAGAACTTTCCGCAGGGCTTCTGAAGAACCAACGATCTCCTCGAACATAGAGGCTTTGTCGATTTCTTCCCTTAGCGCAATGTTCTCTTTGTAGAGCTGATCCTTCAGCGTCTCTATTTCTTTGAATGCCCTCTCCAGAGCTGCCGTCGCCTGCTTTGCTGGGGTAACATCCATCACAGCCCCAACAAATTCAACTCCACCGGACTCGTCTCTCAACGCGTGAGCCACCACATGGACATTCTTAACGGATCCATCTGGAAACAATAATCGGTGTTCAACATCGAAATCTTTTCCATCGCGGGACGCGCGGCTGATCAGCTCTTGAACTCGCGCCTGATCGTCCGGGTGAGTTCGCCGAAGCACCAACTCTACGGTAGGCTCCGTCTCTCGATCACATTCAAAGATTCTGAACGTCTCGTCGGACCATAGAATTTTCCCACTCCCAACGCTCCAGCCAAAACTGCCGGTATGGCTAAGTCTCTGTGCCTCGGCCAGATACGCTTGCCGTTGCCGCAACTGCTGGGTCAGCTCTTCTTGCTCGGTAACGTCCATTGCAGTGCCGACGAAGCCCTTGAAAATTGCTTTGTCGAAAATTGGAACGCCAACGCAGCGGATATGCCGCAGTGCGCCCTCTGGCCGGATGATACGCTTCTTGACATCACAACCAGACTCCTCTGTCAGCATTCTTTCAATGGTCTCCGCCATGAACCCGCGGTCCTGCGGGTGAATTCTGGCGAGGTATTCCGCAACTGTAGGCGCGCCGTGCGCCGGATCAAGACCATAAATTTGGAACAATTCCGGCGACCAGTAGTCAAAAAACCCCGAGGGGTTGAAGGCCCAGCTTCCCGTATGGGCAAGCCGCTGTCCTTCACTCAGGTAGAACTCGCTCCGCCGCAGGGCCTGTTCCGTCTGCTTTCGATCCTCGATGTCGATACTTGATCCATACCATTTGACGATTTTTCCACTTCCGTCACGCACGGGCACTTTGCGGTGCACCATCCAGCGATATTCGCCATCCGCCCGCCGCACCCGGGCCTCATGTTCGAAAATTTCGCCGCTGGCCAGGCAGGCACGCCACTTGTCCACTATCCCCGCAACGTCGTCAGGATGAATTGATGCCCTCCACTTCCACCCCTGGACGTCCTCAAGCGGGACGCCCACGTATTCCAACCAACGTTGATTGAAGTAATCAAGGTACCCGTCGGGTAGGGAGCTGTGTATCAGCGCTGGGATCGAATCAGTCAGCAGCTGAAGCTCTGCGAGATCGAACTCGTCTCCCTGTGTGGACATAGGGGACATATTACACCGATATTCCCGAGATCAAATGCACTACTGCCGACCTCCTTTTCCTGCGGCTGCTGGTTGGCCGTCTGTGGGCGGTTAGCCGAAGTGCGGCAGGGAACGAAGCAACTGGCTGACACCATTCCACACGATCTGCACCCCGATACAAACCAGCAGGAACGAAGTGAGTTTTACAATCACATTCGTTCCAGTCGGACCGAGCAGGAGGGCCAGCCGATCCGCAAAGGCGTAGCAGAGATAATAGTTGCCGCCACGAAGGCTGAAGCGATCGCGGCGGCAATAATCAACAGGATGCTTCCTCCAAGGGTGTGCGGTTCATTTGCCCCTAAAGTGATGGCAACTGAAATCGAACCTGGACCCACCGTTAAGGGCAGCGTCAGTGGATAAAACGCATCTCGCAGAACGTCCGTGCCGCTTACTCTTCGTTCGACTGCGTTCCGATCATTTCCGTCCTTCTCTTTCAGCAGCGCCCAGCCTGATGCGACCACGATCATTCCGCCGCCCACCTGCACCACCGGCAGCGAGATCCCAAAAAAAGCGAGGACGTGGGATCCTATGGCATAGGAGGCCAACATCAATATGAAACTGTTCATCGCGATGCGACGGGCGAGCAGTCGTCGCGTATCCCTGTCGTAGTTGAGCGTGAGGGAGAGAAACACCGGCGCGCCGCCGATAGGATCCACAATAGGGAACAGCGCACTCACGACCAGGAGAATGCTTTTGGCAGCTTCAATTAACACGCCCGCCCCTCCAGAGAAAATAGCCATCGCAATGCCGAGTCTTGGCCTCTCGAGAGCGGGAGCTCTGATTCTAGACTGGAGAGGGCACTGCTACTGAATCGTCGCGTTCGAGCGCTTTTCGCTGAACGGTTATTCCTGGCCCCGAGCGCTTCGATGCTTCTGTCAGTTCCCACAACCCTTTAAATGCGCCTGCCGAGAGTTTCTCTTCCGGGCAGCGCCACCCCCAGTTTCCCCCTGCACGGCCGGGCACATTCATCCGGCTTTCTGCTCCCAGGTTGAGGAGATCCTGCAACGGAGCAATGCTTAGCGCCGCTTTCGACGACCATGCCAGTTGCATTAGTGCCGGAGCAGCTTCAGCGCTTTCACCCGGGGCGCGTTTGAGATAGCTCCACAAGTTTTGCCGCTGGTAGTCGGATAACTCTTCGTACCATTGCCGAGTTGGCGCATTGTCGTGCGTGCCGGAATAGACCACCGTGTTCGGGACGAAGTTGTGCGGCAGATATGGATTGTCTGTATGACCGTCAAAGGCGAATTGCAGGACCCGAGTCCCCGGAAGTTGAAATTGGTCACGCAGTGCCTGAACATCCGGCGTGATGATTCCCAGATCTTCGACAATGAACGGCAGGTGGCCAAGTTCTTTTTGCACGGCTTCGAAAAAGCTCTCGCCCGGTCCGGTCACCCATTGTCCGGACTGAGCTGTTGGCGCACCCGCGGGAACGTGCCACGCAGCTGCAAATCCGCGGAAGTGATCCAGGCGGATCGCATCCACGTGAGAGAGCAAAGCACGTAGGCGATCGATTGACCAGCGATAACCGGTCGCGCGAAGGGCGTCCCAGTTGTAAACCGGATTGCCCCACAATTGTCCCTGCGCGCTGAAATAGTCAGGTGGAACGCCGGCAACGAAGCGCGGGCGGCGATTCTCATCGAGCACAAACAATTCCGGGTTCGCCCAGACGTCGCTCGAATCCGGAGAAACAAAAAAGGGCAGGTCACCGATCAGTCTCACGCCTTTTGCATGCGCGTATTCCTTGAGTTGATCGCCCTGGCGGAACAGCAGAAATTGCGCAAAGCGGACTCGATCGATCTGATTGGCCAACTCTCGCCGCGCGCTGGCTAGAGCTTGTGGGTGGCGCTGAACCAGTTCTGCCGGCCACTCGAGATAATAGGCATCGTGATAGTTCGCTTTCAACGCCCGAAACAGCGCATAGTCTTCCAGCCAGTGTTCCTGCTGAGCGCAGAACTCATCGAACGCAAGACGCAGGTCCTTGCGCTCGCCAGCTTTAAAGTTTGTCCACGCCGTTTCGAGCAGGCGGGTCTTGAAGGGAATCACAGCATTGTAGTCAACCACGTCCGAAGGAAAGTTGGCCTCGCAATCCTTCGCGTCGAGCAAGCCGTCTGAGATCAGGCTGGCGGGGTTGATCACTATGGCATTACCTGCAAACGACGACATCGCCTA